>JGI12316J15310_10000048_pt11 | contig 50028 bp, 47 predicted proteins | sample MarCyaLeptolynsp_FD_15310 | JGI IMG/M metagenome (IMG submission 15310) | reverse complement strand
GGATCCGGGGCTGGAGCCGTTCAGGCATGGTCGCCGACGCTCCAGCGCGGCTCCCCCTGGGCCCCGGCTCAAGGCCGGGGAGTCGGTGAGGGTTGAGGAGTCGGTGAGGGTTGCGGAGTCATTGAAGGTTGGGGACAGGCCTTAGGTCGGGCCCGGCGCGCTTTTGGGACGGAACATCTCGAACACCTCGGTCACCGTGGCGTAGTCGAAATACCCCAGCCGCGACACCGGCTGCCACTTTGTGACGTCCGCCATGCCGTCGACCACCACATCCTCGGACACGTGGATGCCGACCACCTTGCCGATCACCACGAAGTTGCGGTGCGGCTCCTGCCAGCACTCGAGCTCGATGGTCTGCTTGTAGACGCATTCGAAGGCGATCGGCGCCTTGGCGACGCGCAGCGGCTTGATCAGGCGTGACGCCGCCCCCTCCAGCCCGGCGACCTCGTACTCGCTCTCGCCATGGGCCAGGGCGGCCGATGTCTCGTTCATCTCGTCCTTCAGTGCGTGGGCGACGATGTTCACGGTGAACTCGCCGGTCTGCTCGATGTTGAGCTGGCTGTCCTTCTTGGAGCCGTCGGGCCGGCTGCCGGTGCCGAACACCACCTGCGGCGGGTTCGACGCCATGGCGTTGAAGAAGCTGTAGGGTGCCAGGTTGGTGCGGCCCTGGTCGTCGATCGAGCCGATCCAGCCGATCGGCCGCGGGCTGACGAACGCTTTGAACGGGTCGTGCTTGAACCCGTGCTCCTTGTGGTGACCCGGCTCGTAGAAGATCATCCGCTTCTCCTGGCGTGAAAGTTCGGTGGGGGAGACGTGACGCACGCGACCGGCTTTGGCAAGCGCGGCGGCGGAACGGCTGTCGTTCGCCCGGCTGTCGTTCGCGGTGCCGCTAGCGGGCGCCTAGCGGGCGGCGGTGACGTCGACCTCGACCAGGTATCCGGGGTCGCCGAGTGCGGCGACCACGACGAGGGTCCAGGGCGGCTCGTGCGCGCCGGTGACGTCCTTATGAACAGCGACATAGGGGGCGATGGTCTCCTCGCCGACCAGGTAGCTGGTGACCTTGACGATGTCGGCCACGCCCATGCCGGCCTCGTCCAGCAGCCGCAGCACGTTGGCCCAGGCGAGCCGGGCCTGCGCCGTCGCGTCCGGCGGGCAGGTGCCATCGGGCGCCTCGCCGAGCTGGCCCGAGAGGGTGAGCAGGGCGGTCACCGGCTCGGTCAGCACCCCGTGCTTGTAGGCGCTGGCCGGCGGGGCGATGCCGCCCGGATCGATGATGCGTTTCATGGGGCGGCTCCGCGCGGCGAGTGACGGGTCAGATCAGGTCCGTTACATATCACCCTTTGGCCGCGCCGGAGCGCCCCCGTTGATCCTGTTCGACCTTCTCTCCCTCGTTTCGCCGGTCTTCGCCTGCGCCGCCATCGGCTACCTCTGGCGGCGGATGAACCGGCCGTTCGACAGCGAGACGGTGACCGGCCTGACGGTGAACATCGGCACGCCCTGCATCGTGTTCGACACGCTGACCCGTCTGGACGTGTCGCTTGCCGATTTCGGGTTGATGGCGGCGGCCTCGCTGGTGGCGATCGCCGGCTTCGGGATCATCGGCCTGCTGTGGCTGCTGATCACCGGGTTCTCGCGGGCCGCCTTCCTGCCGGCGCTGATGTTCCCGAACTGCGGCAATATCGGCCTGCCGGTCTGCCTGTTCGCGTTCGGCGAGGCGGGGCTCGGCTTCGCGGTCTCGTTCTTCGCGGTGATGATCGTCCTCCAGTTCACCGTCGGCGTGGCGATCGCGGCGGGCACGGCGTCGTTCCGCCTGCTGCTGACCTCGCCGGTGGTTTACGCGCTGGTGATCACGCTGATCGTGATGGCTCTGGATCTGCCGGTGCCGGAGCCGATCGCCAAGACAACCCAACTGCTGGCCGGCCTGACCATCCCGGTAATGCTGATCGCGCTCGGCGTGTCGATCGCGCAGCTGCGGATCTCGTCGCTCGGTGAGAGCCTGGCGGTGGCGGTGACCCGGATGGTACTTGGCTTCGGCGTGGGCACCGCGACCGCCTGGGCCTTCGCGCTGCCGCCGGTGATGGCCGGGGTGCTGATCCTGCAGTCGTCGCTGCCGGTGGCGGTGTTCAGCTATCTGTTCGCGCTGCGCTACGGCCGCGCGCCGGAGACCGTCGCGGGCGCGGTGGTGCTCTCGACGCTGTTCAGCTTCGTGTCGCTCCCGTTTCTGTTGTATCTGGTGATGCCGGGGGACTGAGGAGATGACGATGCGACTGTCGGCCCTGCTGTTCGCCCTGGTGCTGTGGCCATCCCTGGTGGTTGCCGACCAGGCGATCGAGCACAACGAGACCTTCCTGGAGGCCTTGACGGTGAAGTGTGTCCCGGCGGCCCATGACGGCCGGCCGGTCAGCGGCGAGGGGATGACGCCGCTGCCGCCGGAGAGCGCCTCGGAATGGCTGATCGGTCAGCCGGGCAAGGCCTGGCGGTATCGCGAGGACCGCGAGGTCGTGGTGGTCGATCCGGCCTCGTCGAGCTGCTTCGTGGCGTCGAAGTTCGGCGAAGTCGAGGATCTGAAGCTCCGCGTCGCCCGCTGGTTCGCCGAGAAGGGTAAGGCGTTCCGCGAGGACAAGGTCCGCACCAAGCCGAACGGCGAGTACGAGGCCACCTATTCCCGCGACCTCGGCGACGGCTGGCGCGGTCAGATGGTCATCCAGGGGCGTCCGGTCGCGCCGGAAGGCGGCCTCGCGCTCATGGGCCGGGTCGGCTACGTGCTCGGGAAGTAGGCGGACCGCCGGCGATCCTTCCTACGCGAACTCCAGCGCCAGGTAGCTGTTGATGATCCGCTCCAGGGCGTCCTGTTCCATGTCGCGGGCGATGATCACCAGCTTGGAGCGGCGGTCGCCGTCGGGCCAGTCCTCCAGCTTCGCCGGCGGGTGGAAAAGGTGCTGCACCGCGTGCACCACCACCGGCTGATCGATCTCGACCACGTTCAGGATGCCCTTCATGCGCAGCAGGTTGGCGCCGTGGGTCTGCACCAGCATGTCCAGCGCCGGCGCGATCTTGTTCCACGGGAACGGCTCGTCGAAGGTCAGGCAGAAGGCGCGGATGTGATCGTCGTGGCGGTTCACGTCGTGATGGTGGTGCCCGTGGCCATGGTCGTGGCCGTGCCCGTGCCCGTGATCATGGCTGTGATCATGGCCATGGTGGTGGTGGCCGTCCTCGCCGTCCCGGTGGTAGACGTGGCCCTCGGTGTCGCGATAGGCCTCCTCCTTCAGCCAGCGCTGCACGTCGGAGGACTTGGTCATCGGGTTGTACAGCCCGGCGTTCAGGAGCGCAGCCGGCTCGACCGCGCCGCTGATGACCCGCAGGATTGGGGCGGCCGGGTTGATGGCGGCGATGCGGGCCTCCAGCGCGGCGACCGCGCCCTCGTCGACCAGGTCGGTCTTGGTCAGCACGATGCGGTCGGCGACGGCGGCCTGCTTGACGCTCTCGAACTGCTTGTCGAACTGGGTCATGGCGTTGACCGCGTCGACCAGGGTGATGACCCCGTCCAGGGTGAAGCGGGTCACCAGGAACCCGTCCGACATCATGGTGTGCAGGATCGGCGCGGGATCGGCGAGTCCCGTGGTCTCGATCACGATGCGATCGAACTCCGCGACCTCACCCTTGGCGCGGCGCTTGTAGAGCGATTTCAGCGTGTCCAGCAGGTCGCCGCGCACGGTGCAGCACAGGCAGCCGGAGTTCAGCAGGATCGCGTCCTCGTCGACGCTCTCGATCAGCGAGTGGTCGAGGCCGATCTCGCCGAACTCGTTGATGATGACCGCCACCCGGTTCATGCCCGGATGGGCGAGCAGCGCCTTCAGCAGGGTGGTCTTGCCGCTGCCGAGGAAGCCGGTGAGGATCGATACCGGCAGCCGCTCGAGCGGGGAAGGGGCGTCGTCGGGCATGGGATTGGCTCGCGTTGGGTCGGGTTCAGGCGTCGGCGGGGGTGCGACAGTCGGCGCACAGACCCGCCACCTCGATGGTGATCTGCCGGACCTCGAACTTGAGGTCGTCGGCATGGCGCCGCAGGTCGCGGTCCAGCGCGCCGCCGGCCAGTTCGTGGGCGCAACCGCAGCCGTCACAGATCAGGAAATAGCCGCGATGCGGGCGTTCCGGTTCGGCGCAACCGACGAAGGCGTTCAGGCTCTCGATGCGGTGCACCAGACCCTGGTCGATCAGGAAGTCGAGGGCGCGGTAGACGGTCGGCGGCGCGACCCGTGAGCCGGCGCCGTCGTCGGCCCGTGCCCGGCTCAGCTTGTCGATCAGGTCATAGGCGCCGATCGGCGCGTGGCTGTCCCAGATCAGCTCCAGCACCCGCTTGCGCAGGTCGGTCAGGCGGGCACCGCGCTGCATGCACACGATCTCCGCCGATGACAGCGCGTCGGCGACACATCGCTCGTGGTCATGATTGTGGTCCGGAAAGCTGCTCACGGGGCCTATGTCTGCTCGATTGCGCCGGAATCAAGGTATAACGCAGGTGATGGTCGGCGACCACCGGCTTCCCGGCGGTGATCCGCCGGGGGGCGGGGGCCGTAAAGGCGTGCACAGACTGGCGAGGACAACGATGCAGAGCTTGATCACCCGCAGGTCCGTTTTGGGCGGCCTGGCCGCGGCCGGTGCGACGTCGATGTTCGGCGTTCCAGCGGCGACGGCCGGCCCCGACCTGGCGTCCGCCTATCCGCAGATCCTGAAGTTCCGGGTCGAGCGCGACGACTCCTTCATCGGCCACGTGATGGTCCGCCACCAGCCGGTCGGCGAGGCGCTGCAGGTCGACGTGTTCATCGCCTTCCAGGTGAAGCTCGCCTTCATCACCGTCTACCGGTACGAGCACCGCGCGCGAGAGATCTGGCGCGACGGGCAGCTGGTTCGGCTCGACACCGTGACCAATGACGACGGCAACCCGCAGCAGGTCGCCGGCCGGGCCGCGACCGGCGGGTTCGCGGTTGATGGTCCGAACGGCGCCTTCACCGCGCCCAGCGGGATTCTGCCGTCCAGCTACTGGCATCCGCGGTTTCCCGAGCAGTCCCGCATGCTGGACAGCCAGAAGGGCCGGATCCTGGAGTTCGACATCTCGAAGGTCGGCGCCGAGAGCATTGAGGCGCTGGGCGCGCCGGTCGACGCCGAGCGGTTCGCCATGCGCGGCGATATCGACCTCGACTTCTGGTACGACGCCCGGCGCGTCTGGCAGAAAATGACCTTCACCATCAAGGGCGGCTTCATGGAGTATACCCGCGTGCCGCCGGGTGCCGACGACAACGCGCTGTTCGCCTCGCCGCTGACCACGGGGGTCGTGCTGCCGCCGCTGGGGACCGCGTGACGGTTCTTCGCTTCGTTCTCGGCGATCAGCTCGACCGGCGGGTTTCCAGTCTTCAGGACCTGGACCCGGGGGAAGACTTCGTCCTGATGGTCGAGGTCGCCGACGAGACGACCTACGTTCCCCACCATCCCAAGAAGATCGCGCTGATCCTCTCGGCCATGCGGCATTTCGCGGCCGCCCTGGAGGACGAGGGCGTGCGCGTCGACTACGTGCGCCTCGACGACCTGTCGAACACCGGCAGCTTCACCGGCGAACTCGCCCGCGCGGTCGAGCGTCACGGCGCCGAGCGGGTGATCGTCACCGAGCCGGGCGAGTGGCGGGTCGAGCAGGACATGCGGGCCTGGGACGGCTCGGTCGGGGCGTCGGTCGAGATTCGCGACGACGACCGCTTCCTGTGCTCGCGCGCGGAATTCGCGGACTGGGCCGAGGGGCGCAAGCAGCTGCGCATGGAGTACTTCTACCGCGAGATGCGCAAGCGGACCGGCATCCTGATGGCCGACGGCAAGCCCGAGGGCGGCCAGTGGAACTACGACCAGGAAAATCGCAAGGCGCTGCCCAAGGACGTGCGTCCGCCGGCGTTCGACGGGGTGACGCCCGACGCGGAGACCCGCGCGGTGCTGGAGCTGGTGGAGAGCCGCTTCTCGAACCATTTCGGCGATCTCGACGGCTTCACCTTCGCGGTGACCCGGGACGACGCGCTGGCCTTGCTCGACCGTTTCATCGAGCACGGTCTGGAGCGGTTCGGCGACTACCAGGACGCCATGGCGGTGGGCGAGCCGTTCCTGTTCCACTCGTTGATCTCGCCGTATCTCAACATCGGCCTGCTGCGGCCGCGGGAGATCCTGGACCGGGTGGAGGCGGCCTATCGCGACGACGGGGCGCCACTGAACGCCGTCGAGGGCTACATCCGCCAGATTCTCGGCTGGCGGGAATACGTGCGCGGCATCTACTGGCTGAAGATGCCGGACTACGCCGAGACCAACGCCTTCGACGCCGACCGGCCGCTGCCCGGCTTCTACTGGTCCGGGGAGACCGAGATGCGCTGCCTCGCCGAGGCGATCGGCCAGACCCGGCGCGAGGCCTACGCCCATCACATCCAGCGCCTGATGGTCACCGGCTGCTTCGCGCTGCTGATCGGCGCCGATCCGGAGGCGGTGAACGAGTGGTATCTGGCGGTCTACGCCGACGCGTTCGAGTGGGTGCAACTGCCGAACACCCACGGCATGGTCCTGCATGCCGATGGCGGATATCTCGGGTCCAAGCCCTATGCCGCGTCCGGCAAGTACATCGACCGCATGTCCGACTACTGCCGGAACTGCCGCTTCGACGTGAAGGAGACGGTGGGCGAGACGGCTTGCCCGTTCAACGCCTTGTACTGGCGCTTCCTCGACCGACATCAGGACAGTCTGCGCTCGAACCGGCGGATGGCGATGATCTATCGCACCTGGGACCGGTTCGACGACGACCGCCGCGCCGCCGTCCTGGCGCGGGCCGAGGACGTACTCGACACCTTGTGCTGAGGAGAGTGAGGTCATGGCTGACCGACTAGTCTGGATCACCGGCGCCAGTTCCGGCATCGGCCGGGCCGTGGCGCTGGAGATGGCGCGCCAGGGCTGGCGCGTGGTCGCCTCCGCCCGCCGCCAGGAGGAGCTCGACGCGCTCGCCGCCGAGGGGCCGGAGGGTCGCATCACCGGTCTTGCCGTCGATGTCACCGACCCCGAGGCGGCCAAGGCCGCCGTTGACCGGATCGAGGCGGAAATCGCGCCGATCGACTGCGCCGTCCTGGCCGCCGGCACGCATATTCCGACCTCCGCCGACGCGTTCAAGGTCGAGGATTTCCGCACGCTCATGGAGGTCAACTTCATGGGTGTGGTGCATGCGACCGCCGCCGTGCTGCCCCACTTCAAGGAACGTCGGGCTGGTCACCTGGTCGTGGTCGCCAGCATTGCCGGTTATCGCGGCCTGCCGACGGCGGCGGGCTACGGGGCGACCAAGGCGGCGCTGATCAACTACACCGAGGCGCTGAAGTTCGACCTCGACGACTGGGGCGTGAAGACCCAGCTCGTTTGCCCCGGCTTCGTGCGCACGCCGCTGACCGACAAGAATCCGTTCCCGATGCCGTTCCTGATGGAGGTCGATGACGCGGCGAAGGCGATGGTCGCCGGCATGCGGGGCAGCGGCTTCGAGATCACCTTCCCGAAGCGCTTCACCACCCTGGTGCGGCTGAGCTCGCGCCTGCCCTACGCGGCGTATTTCCCGATGATCCGCCGGGGGACCAAGACATGAGCGACCGACGCGCGGCGCTGGACGCCTATCTCGCGGCGTTCGAGGCGATGACGCCGGACAACCTCGATGTGTTCGATGCCGTCTGCGCGCCGGACGTGCGCTTCGTCGACCCGTTCAACGACGTCAGGGGGATCGGTCGGTTCAAGGACGTATTCCGGCACATGTACGCGACGCTGCAGGACCCGCGCTTCGAGGTGCTGGACACCGCAATCGGCGCGCGGGCGGCGTATCTGCGCTGGCGCTTCGATTTCGCCGTGCGGGGCCGGGCGATGTCGGTCGAGGGGATGTCGGAGGTGGCATTCGACGCCGACGGCAAGGTGTCGGCGCATATCGACCACTGGGACGCCGGCGAACAAGTCTATGGCCGTGTCCCAGTGATCGGCGCGCTCGTGCGCTGGGTGCGGGGCCGGCTAGCCGCTTAGGCCGCCTCCCGTGCGCCGTTGCCCGTCTCGGCCTTCTGCTCGCCGTTGCGCTTGAAGAAGATCGTCACGGTGCCGAGTTCGATGCCAAACTTGGTCACCTTCGCCCGGTTGACCAGCACCCCGTCGCTCTGCAGGAACATCCAGTCGTCGAAAGCGACCTTCACCTCGCGGCCCTGGATCTGCAGGTTCATCTCGTAGCTCCAGGTGAACGCCTTGCCGGCGATCCGCCCCTTGGCCGTTCCCAGGATATCGTCGGCCCGACCGACATAGCGGTCCTCCGACACTTTCTCGATCCGCCAGATGCGCTGGTCCTTTTCGCCGTCGGCATAGTCGAACCGCTCGTCCAGGGTCAGCGTCGTGCCGTCCCAGGTGCCGGTGATGTCGACGACGAATTCACGCCGCAGGTTACCGAACCGATCCTCGAAGATACCCCAAGCCCGTGATTGGCCGTCAAAGTACTCTTCGAGGACGAGCGTCGGCGTCGTTCCTTTGAAGTCCTCGATACGCATGGATTGACACGCTCCCATGAAAAGCAAGATTGACACTGCATACGTCAAACGCGTGAGCATGGATCAGGTCCCAGTAACGTTTCGTGCCTGTTTACGTCGGATTTCCTCCCGCAGATCTGCCTGAGCGTCGCGGTCGAGCGGAAAGCCCCACATCAGCATGATCGCCACTGTCTTCAGCACCACCGGCAGACCGGCGTAAAGCAAAGCCAGCGCCAGCAGCGCCGCCGGCGCGTTCTCCGCCGCGGCGTCGAAGCCGGCCGCGTCGAGCAGGCCGAAGGCGATGCCCACCGCCAGGGCCAGGGCCAGTTTCGTCGCCATGCCCCAGAACGCGAAGTAGAGGCCCGTGCGCCGGCCGCCGCCGCGGGCGGTGTCGACATCCACCACGTCGGCCTGGATCGCGCTCGGCAGGGTGAGGTCGGCGCCGAGGCAGAGCCCGGTGGCGACGCAGATCGCGAGGAAGATCCCGGCGTCCCCGGCGCCGAGCAGGGGCACGAAGGCGAAGATCACGGCGTTGATCGTCATCGCCGTGCACCAGGTCCGGTGCTTGCCGAAGCGCCGAGCCACCGCCAGCCACAACGGCACGCCGATGATGCCGCAGGCGAAGTAGACGGCCAGCAGCTTGCCCTGCTCCTCGGGGGCCGCCAGCACGTGCTCGACGAACAGCAGGAACAGCGTCGCGGGCAACCCGTTGGCCAACCCATTGATCACATAGGCGAGGATCAGCCGCAGGAACGGCTTGTTCTCGAGCAGCAGTCGCCTGGATTCCGACCACGGAACCGGTTGCGCGGCCGGTTCATTGTGATCCGGTACAGCCGCCGCGGCGACGCCGACCGTCAGCGGGATGACCACCATCAGCGCCACCGCGAGGGCGGCCAGCGTCGCGCCGGGCGGCACGGTTCCCTCAGCGCCGAGCATCAGCGGCGTGCTGGCGGCGAGGATCGTGCCGATGACGACGAGGGCCTCGCGTGACCCGGCGATCCGCGAGCGCTCGTCGTAGTCGGGCGAGAGCTCGGCGCCCCAGGCGCCATGCGGCAGCTGGATCATCGTCCAGCCCAGGTAGAAGACCAGGCTCCAGACCAGCAGATGCATCGCGCCGGCGTCCTCGGGCGGACGGAAGAGCATCCAGACCGAGAGCATCAGCAGCGGCGTCGCCGCCAGCATCCAGGGTCGACGCCGGCCGAGGCGCCCGCGCGTGCGGTCCGACAGCGCGCCGATGGCCGGGTCCGTCACCACGTCCCACAGGCGGGCGATCAGCAGGATGGCGCCGACCGTCGCCAGGCTCAACCCGACCTCCTGGGAGTAGAAGGTCGGCAGGAAGATGAAGACCGGCACCCCGAGCGCGCCCACCGGCAGGCCGGGTAATCCGTAGGCGAGCAGCCGCGGCCAGGTCAGGCGAGCGGGCGTCTCAGCCACGTTGGAACGCGAAGTGGCGGACGTCGATGTTGCCGGAACGGAACCCGCCCTCGCAGTAGGCCAGGTAGTAAAGCCACATCCGCTTGAAGCGCGCGTCGAAGCCAAGGCTCTCGACCTCCGGCCAGGTTGCGAGGAAGCGTTCGCGCCACTCCGCGAGGGTGCGGGCGTAGTCGAGGCCGAAGGCGCGCTCGTCGCGCGCGGCCAGCCCGACCTTGGCCGCATGGTCCAGCACGTGCTCGCGGGTCGGCAGCATGCCGCCGGGGAAGATGTAGCGCTGGATGAAGTCCGGGTGGCGGCGGTAGTCGTCGAAGCTGTCTGCGTCGATCGTGATGATCTGCAGCGCCGCGCGCCCGCCCTCCTTGAGCCGGTCGCCCAGGGTCGTGAAGAATGCCGGCCAGTACTTCTCGCCGACCGCCTCGAACATCTCGATCGAGGCGATGGCGTCGTAGCGGCCCTCGACGTCGCGGTAGTCGCGCAGCTCGAACGTCACGCGATCGGCGAGGCCGGCCTCGGCCGCCCGGTTCCGGGCGTAGGCGAGCTGCTCGGTCGACAGCGTGATGCCGTGGACATGGGCGCCGTAGTCGCGGGCCGCCACCTCGGCGAACCCGCCCCAGCCGCAGCCGATCTCCAGCACCCGGTCGTCTTCCTTGAGCGCCAGGTCCTGGGCCATCCGGTGATACTTGGCGCGCTGTGCCGCCTCCAGATCCTGCTGGCTGCCCTCGTACAGCGCCGAGGAGTAGGTCATGGTCGGGTCCAGCCAGCGCTCGTAGAACGCGTTGCCGAGATCGTAATGGTAGCTGATGTTGCGCCGCGCCCCGGTCCGCGAGTTGCGGTTCAGTAGGTGCAGCACCCGTCGCAGCATCTTGGCCAGCGGGTGCGCCCGGGTGTGATGCTGGATCGCCGCCTTGTTGCGGCAGAACAGCTCGACCAGGGCCGGCAGGTCCGGGCTCTCGGCCATGTCCTCGATGAAGGCCTCGGCGAAACCGAGATCGCCGCCGAGCATGAACCGGCGGACGACGCCGGTATCCTTCAGCCGCACGGTCGCCGAGGGGCCCGGCTCGCGGCCCTCGAAGGTGACCTGGCGGCCGTCCGGCAGGATCACGGTGAGACGGCCGATCGCGAGACGCGCCAGCAGCGCCATGCCGCGACGGGTCCAGGCATCGAGGCCGCTCAGGTCGATCTTGGCGAGCGGCGAGTCAAGGGTGGTGTCCGACATCGGGCGAGATTCCTCCTGTCCGGTATCAGGCCGCTTTGGCGGGGTGAGACGGGGTCGGGCGGGCGGTCCCGAGGGACACGGCCTGCTCCGGGGGCGCGGGGCGCGCGTGAAAAGTGGCCTTCTTCATCCAGAGCCTGAGCGCCTCCCAGTGGATCCCGGCGATGACCTTGAGCGTGTTCAGCGGATGGGTGACCAACGTCGCCGCAAGGCTCCGGTCGCTCAGGGTCCGGCGCTCCGCCGACTGGGTGGCGATCATGCGGTCCTGGCCGTCGGCGCCGACCAGGCGGATCAGCAGCCGCAGGGTCGCGCCCGGTTCGTCCGTGCGGAACCGGTAGCCGCCTGAGAGGTCGAAGAACGGCGAGACGTGGAAGATCTTCACCGCTTCCTGGGCCAGCGGCCGGCCGGGCACGTGGTCGGGGCCGGCCGGCGCGAGGTAGCAGTGCTGGTCGCCAAAGGTGTTCTTGACCTCGTAGAGCACGCCGGCGAGCGCGCCGTCGGCGCGGTAGCCCCAGTAGACCGTCAGCGGGTTGAACACGTAGCCAAGCGTCCGCGGCATGCAGAAGCACAGCACCCGGCCGCCGTCGATCGGCGCGCCATGCGCCGCGAACGCCGCCTCGACCCAGGGTTTGAGCGGTGTGCCGTCGCGAGGGCCGTGATCGCGCTGATGGAAGGAGAACAGGTTGAAGCGATCGACCGAGAACAGCCGCAGGCCGCGGTCGAGATCGTCCAGCGCATCCAGGTCGAGCAGCACCGACGCGACCCGGTAGCGGAAGCGATGGCGCATCGGTCCCATCCGGCAATGCATGACCTTGCCGAGGTAGAGGGCTGAGGTGTCGGTCGTCATCCCTGCCTCAATCCGCCGCTTCTGCGATCCGGTCGGCGGCGGGCATCGGGGCGGCCCGCCCGTCGGCCGGGGTTACGTCACTGGTCCAGGGTGGCGCGGAGCCGAGGGCCTTGGCAACCGCGATACCGGCCTTGAGCCCGTCCTCGTGGAAGCCCCAGCCGCAATAGCTGCCGCAGAACCAGGTGCGGTGCCGGCCCTGAATCTCCGGCAGGCGCGCCTGGGCGGCGACGGCGGCGGTGTCGAACACCGGGTGGTCGTACTCGAACTTCCCGAAGACAAGCGCCGGATCCGGCTCGCGCAGCGGGTTCAGGCTGACGAACAGCGGGTGGCGGCGGTCGATGTTCTGCAGCCGGTTCATCCAGTAGGTTACCGCCACGTCGCGCTGTCCGGCGCTGCCCTCGGCCAGGTAGTTCCACGAGGCCCAGGTGCGTCGGCGCTTCGGCATCAGCGCCGGGTCGCGGTGCAGGATGGCGGTGTTCGCCTGATAGGAGAAGCATCCGAGGATCTCGCGCTCGCGGGCGTCCGGATCGTCGAGTAGGGACAAAGCAGTGTCGCCATGGGTGGCGATGACGACCTCGTCGAACCGCTCGCTGCCGCCGTCGGTGACCACATCGACCCCGTAGGCGTCGCGCACGATCCGGCGCACCGGCGTGGCTAGGCGGATCCGCTCGGCGACCGGGGCGGAGATCCGCTCGACGTAGTTTCGCGAGCCGCCGGTGACCGTGTACCACTGCGGGCGGGCGGTGAAGTCGAGCAGGCCGTGATTGGCGAAGAACCGCACGAAGGAATGCGCCGGGAAAGCGAGCATGGTCTCAACCGGGCAGGACCAGATCGCCGCCGCCATCGGCAGCAGGTGGTCCTCTATGAAGCCTGGGCCGTAGCCCTCCCGCTCCAGGAACTCGCCGAGCGTCGGTCCGCCGTCGTTGGCCGGTCCCGCCAGCAGCGCCGGCGCGGTGCGATAGAAGCGCACGAGATCGCGCAACATCCGCCAGTAGCGCGCGCTGATCAGGTTGCCGGCCTGAGCGGTCATCCCGGAGAGCGAGCCCTCGTACTCGAGCCGACCGCCATCCACCGATACCGCGAAGGCCATGTCGCTCTTCTCGGTCGCCACGCCGAGCTCGGCGAACAGGGCGATCAGGTTCGGATAGGTGCGCTCGTTGTAGACGATGAAGCCGGTATCGACGGGGATCGTCACCCCGTCGTAATCGACCTCGACCGTGTTGCTGTGACCGCCGAGCCGGTCGGCGGCCTCGAACAGGGTGACCTCGTGATCGCGAGCGAGAAGCCAAGCGGAGGACAGGCCCGAAATCCCGGACCCGATGACGGCAATGCGCATAGGCGAACTTTCTCCTCGATGTCCCCACGTGATACGTGGGGGTCCCCGCTCCGGATCAGACGGCCGGCCCTCGCCTAGAGGGTGTCATCCCTTCTTGATCGTCTCAAGCGCGGCGAGCGCCCGCTTGCGCGCGATTGCGTGATCGACCATCGGCTGGGGATAGGTCTTGCCGAGCACCACGCCGGCGTCGGCAAGGTCCAGGGGCCGCGCCTCCCACGGCTTGTGGATGTGACTGTCCGGCAGGCCGGCGAGCTCCGGCACCCAGCGCCGGACATAGGCGCCGTCGCCGTCGAACTTCTCGCCCTGAAGCACCGGATTGAAGATCCGGAAATACGGGGCGGCGTCGGCGCCGCAGCCGGCAACCCACTGCCAACTGGCGGCGTTGCTGGCCAGATCGGCGTCGACCAGGGTGTCCCAGAACCAGTCCTCGCCATGCTTCCAGTGCACCAGCAGGTCCTTGATCAGGAACGAGGCGGTGATCATCCGCACCCGGTTGTGCATCCAGCCAGTGTGCCAAAGCTCGCGAAGCCCGGCATCGACGATGGGATAGCCGGTCCGCCCGCGGCGCCAGGCCTCGACCCCGGCCTCGTCCTCGGCCCAGGGGAAATCCTCGAACTCGGGTCGCAGCGACGTCTCCGGCAGGCCCGGATTGTGGAACAGCAGGTTGTAGGAGAACTCGCGCCAGCAGATCTCCGACAGGAAATGGCCGGTTCCCTTGTCCATCGGCGTGGCCGAGCGCGCCTCGCTGGCGGTGCGGGCGGCGTGCCAGATCTGGCGCGGCGAGATCTCGCCGAAATGCAGGTGCGGCGACAGGCCGGAGGTGGCGGCCGTGCCCGGGATGTTGCGCTTGGTCTTGTAGTCGCCCACCGAGTCGTCGAGGAAGAGCGCGAGCCGCTCGGCGGCGCCGGCCTCGCCCGGCGTCCAGGTATCGCGCAGGCCACCGGCCCAGTCCGGGCGGGTCGGCAGCAGATCCCAGTCCGCGAGATCTTCGCCCGTCGGCGGGGTGTCCGGCGCCGCGATCCGGTCCGGTGCCGGCAGCGGGTCGTCCGGGTCGCCCTTGGCCTGGACCGCGCGCCAGAACGGCGAGAACACCTTGAGCGGCGTGCCCTGCTTCGAGGTGACCTCCCACGGTTCGTACAACAGCGATCCGTTGAAGCTGCGGACCTCCAGGCCCCGGTGCTTCAGGGCTTCCTTGATTCGGGTGTCGCGCTCCCGCGCCCAGGGCTCGTAGCGCCGGTTCCAGTGGATGGCGGCGGCCCCGGTCTCCTCGACCAGGCGGATGATCTCCCGTTCGGCCAGCCCCCGGCGCAGGACCAGGGGCGCGCCGGCGTCCGACAGGCCGTCCCGCAGCCGCTCCAGCGCGTGATGCAGCCACCACCGCGACGCGCCGCCGGGACGCCAGTCGCCGGCATCCTCGTCGTCGAGGATAAAGACGGGAATCACGGGGGCGCCGTGCTCGACGGCGGCGGCGAGGGCGGGGTTGTCGGCGAGGCGCAGGTCCAGGCGGAACCACACCAGGGTCGGCGGAGCGGAGTCGGTCATACGGGGAATGGAGCCGGTCGGGTTTCGAGGTGTCCCCACTATACGGGGCGCCAGTCGCACCGGATCAGATCGCGCCGGGTCCGGAAGGTTGATCTGCATCAATGTCCTAGCCCGCCCCAGGGATCAAGCTGGACGGTGAGAGGGGTGACGATTCCGGCGCGGACGCCAACGGGCGCATCCGGGCCGGCTCGCGCCGCAGAGTTCACCGACCCACCGACGGAGGTATCGGGAACGCGATGCGCTATACGATGGCCTCGACCATCTTCGGCCTGCTCGGGGTCTCGTCCCTGGCCCTGTTCGTGTTCGTCTTCTCGGCGGACGAGGCCGGATACTTCTGGAACCCCATCGGTCTCGTGGTCGTGCTCGGCGGGACGATCGCCGCGACCCTTCTGGCCTTCCCCTCGGCGCAGCTCCGGTCGATGTTCGGCGCCTTCGCGGCCATCTTCCGAGACGAACGGCCGATCAATGCCGACATCCGGCGGATCGTCGAGATCGCCCGCCTGTACAGCGGCAAGGATATCCAGGCCTCCCAGGAGGCGATCAACAAGCTCTCGAACCCGTTCCTGCGTCTGGGCCTGCAGTTCGCCATAGACGGGACGCCGGTCGACGACATCATGCACGTCATGAACTGGCGCATTCAGCGCCTGATCGAGCGCGAGACCTCGGATGCCAAGCTGTTCCGGATGCTGGCGGCCTTCGCGCCGGCCTTCGGCATGCTGGGCACGCTGGTCGGACTGATCGGTATGCTCGGCAATCTCGGCTCGGGCGATCTCGGCGCGATCGGCCATCACATGTCGGTCGCCCTGATCACCACCGTGTACGGCCTGATGCTGGCGAACATGGTGTTCAAGCCGATCGCCATCAAACTCGAACAGCGCACGGCGCAGCGCGTCGCCCTCATGAACGTGCTGCTCGAGGGCGTCATCCTGCTGCGCATGGGGCGGGGGCCGGCGACGATCGACGACGCCATGCACAATCTGGTGCGGACCTTCCGGGACGAGATCCATGACTGACGCCGGCTGCAACCCTGATCGGCCGGGAGGACGGTGAGCATGCTCGGGTCCAGCCTGCGCGCGGCCTCGGAGAAGGCGGAACGCAAGTCGATCGCGTCCGGCATGAAACGCTCCAAGGGCGGCTCCCGCGAGTCCGGCGGCAACGGCGGCGGCGGGGGCGTCGAGATGCCCTCGGCCGGCGCCGGCGAAGAGGAGTGGATGATCACCTACACCGATCTGGTGACGCTGCTCCTGACCCTGTTCGTCATTCTGATCTCGCTGGCGACCTTCGATCCACCCGGCGACGATCCCGGCAAGGAGCAGGGCGTCCTCGAGGGCAGCCCGACGGTGATCATCGTTCCCGATCCGGAGTTCGGCCGGTCGGAATCCGAGGAGGTGGCCGAGGAGGATCCCCGCGACACCCTGAGCGACGAGCAGTTGCAGCGGATCGCCGAACTCGAGGCCTGGAGCGAGCGCGTCTCGCGTCTCCTGCGCTACCATATGCTGGAGAACCAGTTGCTGGACGGTGTCGACTTGGAGGTCGTGAACTACCAGGTGATCCTGCAGATGCGGGACCGGATCCTGTTCCCGTCGGGCTCGGCCGAGCTCGCCGCGGCGGGACGCACGGTGCTGGCGAAGATGCGACCGGTGCTGGAGTTCGTCGATGCCCGCATCGATGTCGAGGGGCACACCGATGACGTGCCGATCTCTTCGCCGGTGTATCCGTCCAACTGGGAGCTGTCGACCGCCCGCGCCGCCGCCGTCGTCCGGTTCCTGGTCGGCGCCGGGATGTCGCCCCGGCGGCTGAGGGCCGTCGGCTTCGCGGACACCCGGCCACAGGCGGTGAACGACACGGTCGAGGGGCGGGCGCGCAACCGTCGGGTCTCCCTGGTGGTGGTCCCGGAAGTTGACATCGAGACCGGCCGTCTGGTCGGCGCCGGCGCCCGATAGCGGCGGCACGGAAATCCACGGCGGCGGATCGAGGCAACATGCGGACCCAAGAAGTCGATCTCCTGAAGGCGGCAGCGGATCTGCGGGCCAGTGGCACCGTCAAGTGGGCGGCGTATGTCGATCTCGACCGGGTACCCCATGTGGACGATCCCTTCTTCTTCCGGGTGTTGAAGAATCGGATCCTGGAAAGTCTCAAGGACCGGCCGGTGGACGTGTTCGCCCTGTCCCGGCATCGGCTGTGCTTCATCGGGGAGCGGGAGGACATCACCGATGTCGAGCATCGGATCTCCCATCTGTCGCGCATGCTGCTGGAGCACAGCAAGGCGTCGATCGCGTGCGAGATGTTCGACCTGCGGCATCGCATCGACGAGCTCGTCGAGCGGGCGCGGGCGCTGGTGCAGGAGGTCCGCGAGCGGAACGGTGACGAGGACGAGGCCTCGTACAACGACGAGGACGAGAACCTCGCCCGCTACCTGACGATCGAGGAGAGCCTGCATTCGGTTGACCTGTCCAGCTTGGTGCGGGAGCGGCCGATCTACGATTTCGAGGACAAGGAGCAGCCGAAGATCATCGCCTACGAACTGTCCTCGGACATCGAGAACCTGGAGGACATGTTCGGCACCTCGATCCGCCAGAATCCGTGGCTGTTCGACCGGGTCACCGAGATCCTGGACAAGCGGATGCTGGCCCATCTGATGCGCGACCGGGCCGGCACCGAGCGGGTGATCTCGGTCAACATCCACCTGGCGAACATCCTGTCGGCGGAGTTCAAGGCCTTCGCCCAGCGCGCCAGCTTCGGCTGGCAGCGCCACTTCATCTTCGAACTGCCGTTCATCGAGACCCTCGACGACCCGGAACGCTTCCACCATGCCATCGAACGCCTGAAGACCTATCACGCGATGGGCGCGATCGACGGGGTGCCCTGGTCGTCTTTGAAGGAGCTGCAGGAGGCGTCCGGCACCATCCAGATGATCAAGGTGCCGTGGGCCGAGCCGCTCCGCACCCTTTCGGAGGATCAGCAGGACGTGTTGAGAGGCAGTCTCGAGCGGCTCGGAACCTCACGGTTCGTTCTCTACCACTGCGACGACAGCGAGGCGGCGGCGATCGGCCTCGATCTCGGCTTCCGGTTCCTGCAGGGGCTGGGTGTCGACGAGGATGTCGCCGAACTGCACCGCCAACTGGTCGATCGCAAGGTCGCCCAGGTGCGGGCCATGGCCGAGTTCGAGGAGGATGACGAGGACGAGGAGGAGGCTCCGGGTGGCATCGGCGGCTGGTTGCGGGGCCTGTTCGGTGGCCGCCGGCGGCGCACCGAGGACGACGACTACTGAGCCTTCATACCCGCGGCGGCATGGCCACCCGCCCGATCCAGCTGCGCCGGCGGCGGGGTCATGAGTTCGGAGGACGGCACCCGCCAGATCCGCCGGGCGGTGATCAGGCCGACCTCGAACCTGCGCGCGAACAGCCGCCGCAGGTCCGGCGCGCAGACGTCGAGGCCGCCGGTATAGGCGCCGAAGGCCGGCAGGATCAGCCGGGCGCCGTCGTTCACGAAGCAGCGCCCAGAGACCGTCCGCCCCTTCACCCGCAGCCGGGCGACCGGGTGATAATGCCCGGAGATCTCGCCCGGCGCGCCGTCGTCCAGGGCCTCGTGGCGGAACGACAGGGCCCCGTCGACCAGCCCGTCGGCGACCGCGCCGCCCAGCCCGTGCGGCGGGACCGGATCGTGATTGCCGATGATCCAGAGCCAGTCGAGTTGGTGGATCAGCGCCGCCAGCTCGGCCCGGTCCTCTCCGGACAGGCGTTGCGAGCCGGTGGAATCGTGGAAGCTGTCGCCGACGCAGATCACCCGGCGCGGGCAATAGGTCTCGATCGCCGCCCGCAGCCGGTCGATCGTCGCGCGGGTGTCGTAGGGCGGCAGCAGCGTGCCCTTGCGCGCCAGGCTGGAGCCCTTTTCCAGGTGGAGGTCGGCGACGATCAGGGATTCCCGGGCCGGCCAGAACAGCGCCCCGCTGGCATCCGCCAGGAGTTCCGTGCCGTTCAGGGTGAGGGTCACCGGTTCCGCCATGGCGCGACGGTAGCGGGACGGGCGGACGGGTCAAGGCGGGAGTGCGACAGCGGGATCACGCCTCGTCACTCCGCGGCTTCATGCCGGGACCCAGGTGTCAGCGCGCCGGAGCGCCGGCGGACCATCTCGAGCGCGCCATCGCGCGGCCGCCCTCGGCCCCGGCGCAAGACCGGGGAGTGGCTGAGGAAAGGGGGGAAGATCACTCCGTCGCCCGGTACGCCTCCATCCGATGGAAGAACGGGCGGCAGCCGACCGCCGCCCAGAACGCCTGGCCGCCGGGATTGCTCTCCAGCACGTCGAGCGTCACCCGGCCCCCCGGCGGCAGGCGGAGCTCCATGAACAGCTCGAACCCGTCGCGCCCCAGGCCATGGCCGCGATACCGCCGATCGACGCAGAACTGGCGGATGAACCGCTCGGGCACCGCCGCATCCAGGGGATACGGGTTGGGACCGTGGACGATATAGCCGACCACGTGGCCCTCGACCTCGAGGATGTCCTGGGTCCATTCGCCGGAGCCGAGCCATTCCCGATGCCGGGCGCTCAACTCGGCCACGGTGGCGGAGGACGGATGACCCTCATCGTCCAGAAGCTGCCGGTTCAAGGTGGCCAGCGCCTCGATGTCGTCGGCCCGGGCCGGGCGCAGAATCAATGTGGCCACGCTTGTCTCCCCTGGTGCGCGATGGTCGCGCATGATCGGCATTGTAGACGGAAACCGATGCGCCGTTCACGCGGCGGCTGGAGCATGATCGTCTCAGGCGGACTCGCTTCGCGATGCAGGCTTGGGCGTGACTCATGCTTTTCCTCAATCAGATAGAGCAAATTCACATGCCAAGTCGCGATCGCTGGTGGTCGCGTCTAGATATGATTTGGTCTAGCAGGCTGCTGAAGAAGTCCCTATCGGGGCATGCCGAGGCGGCGGCGCGGGATGCCCAGGCCCGTGCCCTGACGCATCACATCAAGAGCGTTGTCGGGATCTCGGCCCGGGTGACGGTGAACGATCCGGGCGGTGTCGAGCGGTCGGCCGGAAAGGCGCGGCGGGTGGTGGATAAGCGCTCCCAAGGGTAGCAGCGGGATTTTGCTGCTAGGCTGACCGGCCCGAGGGCATGTGTGGCGCCCGATGGGGCCGCACCGCCGAGTTGGAAAGGTGGGGGAACCATGACAATCGCGCCGTTTACTACCCGGGACTTCAATTCCCAACTGCAGCGTACGCTTGGGAAGGTCTATGTCGGCGCGGCCAGCGTCGGCGAAACCATGACGATCGCCGACGGCATCGAAGACGGAAACCTGGAGAGCTGGCATGCCGGATGGCGCAATCTGGCCGAGAGTCTCGAGGCGAGGGGTATTGAGGAGAGTGCGGCGGGGCGGCGTGAAACAGCCAGACGGCTTTTCCTTCGTGCGACGGAAGCGTTCCGTCAGGCAGGTTTTTTTCATCGCGTCGATTTGGACTGCGCGGAATTGCAAACCACTTGGCGGCGCAGTGCGGCCTGTTTCCAGGCCGCGCTCGGCTTGACGTCGCATCGATGTGACGCTGTGCGCATTCCATTTGAGGGTCGAGCCCTGCACGGCTACCTGATCGTTCCGGAGGCCGGAACCGGGCCATGGCCGACCCTGCTGCTGCCCAGCGGGTATGATTCCTCGGCCGAGGAAGCGACGCTGATGAACGGGCTGTCGGCGCTGGAGCGCGGCTACGCGGTGCTCGCGGTGGACGGGCCGGGCCAGGGCAAGACCCTGTACGACCCGGAGACGCGGGCCTTCATGCGGCCCGACTACGAAGCCGTGATGACTGCCGTGATCGACTTCGCGTCGACCCGGTCCGAGATCGACCCCGGCAAGTTGGCGGCGATCGGTTGCAGTTTCGGCGGCTATCTGGTGCCCCGCGGCGCGGCCGGCGAGACCCGGCTGACCGCCCTGGTGGCGGATCCAGGCCAGTTCGATATTGGTGCCGCCTTGCTTGCCATGCTGCCGCCGGCCTTGGGTGAGCGGATCGACGAGGACAGCGGCGAGGCTGTCGACGCCTTCGAGAAACTGGCCCAAAGCCCGGACGGGGCGCTTCTGTTCCGCCCTAGGATGGCGGCTCACGGCGTGGCCACGGTACAGGCCTATGTCCGGCACCTGCGCGGTTTTCAGAACCGCGATAACGCCCCTCGCGTAACCTGTCCCAGCCTGATCTGCGACAACGAGATCGATGTGGTTTCGACCGGTCAGGGCAGGCAGCTTTCCGATGCGATGACGGGAGCGCCCGTCGACGTCGTGGTGTTCACGGCGGCCGAGGGCGCGGGAGGACATTGCGAAGGCATGGGGCGAGAGATGTTCGACGAGCGTGTCTATCCCTGGCTCGATAAGGTGTTGGATGTCCGTCGCTGACGCGGTGGACTAGATCAGATCCGGATCAGATCGAATCGCCAACGGCGATCCAGCTGCCCTGTGAATCTGCTCTAACAGGCTGCTGAAAAAGTCCCTCGCGAAGAATGTTCGAGCGTGATTCTCTTGTCGTTGTCTGACAAGAGAGGGGCATTGATGCGGGGCGAGGATCGGGATAGCGGGGGGTGTTCTCGTATGTGAGCTGCGAGGCTCGGGTTCCCTCGGATCACCCGCTTCGGGCGATCCGGGCGATCGTGGACGAGGCTCTGGAGGTTTCGCCGCCGGCGTTCGAGGAGCTGTATTCGACGTGTGGGCGTCCGTCGATCGTACCGGAGAAGCTGCTTCGGGCTTTGTTGCTGCAGGCGTTCTACACGATCCGCTCGGAACGCCCGTTGATGGAGCAGCTGGATTACAATCTTCTGTTCCGCGCCGCCTTCGTCGGCGATTTGAGGGCCCGCAAGATCACTCCGCACATTGCCATCGACGGCCATGTCCGGGTCAACGGCACACCGCGCCGTACCGACATCGACAAGTGCACAACCCGGCATCCGGGCTACGCCGTCAGCCTGCGACTGCGAAAACGCATCGAGGAGGGCTTCGGCTGGACCAAGACCACCGGAAAGCTCGCCAAGACCCGGCATCGCGGCCTCAAGCGTGTCGGCTGGGCCTTCACCCTCGCCGCTGCCGCCTACAACCTGGTGCGAATACCTAAGCTCCTGGCCCCAACCTGAGTTCGGTAACCCGACAACCACCTCGGCCCTATGACCAAGGACCGGTAAACGACCCCCAAAACCCTCCTAGCCGGGATCCAAATCACCAGGCGGCAATGAAAACCCAACCGCACAAGGGATTCTTCAGCAGCCTGCTAGAGCTGCAGGCTCGCCTGCATGTCGCCGCCGATCGCCTCCTCGATCAGGCTTTCGGCGAAGTCGTCCATCAGCGCCTCGACCGCGCCGCCGGCGACCTGTTCCTTGCCGACCTCCAGCAGCACCGGCACCGCCAGCGGCGACACCCGATCGAGGCGGCGATGGACGATCCGGCCCTGCACGCTGACCAGCAGGTCGGACAGCCGGCGGATGTCGGTCAGCCCGCGGGCCGCGTCCTCGCGGGTCGCCTGCAGCAGGATGTGGTCCGGCTGGTGACGCCGCAGGACGTCGTAGATCAGGTCGGCGTTGAAGGTGACCTGGCGCCCGGTCTTCTCATGGCCCGGCAGCTTGCGCTCGATCAGCCCGGCGATCACGGCGACGTTGCGGAAGGTGCGTTTCAGCAGGCTGGACTCGGCCATCCACTCCTCCAGGTCGTCGCCCAGCATGTCCTGGTCGAACAGGGTGTCGACGTCCGCGCAGGCCTTCACCGACCACACCGCGATCACGTAATCGGTGGCGACGAAGCCCAGCGGGCCGAGGCCCATGCGCTCCATCCGCCGGGTGAGCAGCATGCCGAGGGTCTGGTGGGCGTTGCGCCCGGCGAAGGTATAAGCGACCAGGTACTCGCGGTCGGCGCGCGGGAAGGTCTCCACCAGCAGGCTGTCGGCCTTGGGCAGGACCGAGCGCCAGCGCTGCAGCTCCAGCCATTCCTCGACCGGCCCCGGCAGGGTCGGCCAGGTGGCGCTGTCCTCCAGCATGCCGCGCACCCGGGTCGCGAGCTGGGTGGTCAGCGGCAGCTTGCCGCCCATATAGGCGGGCACCGCCGGCTCGCCCTCGCCGCCGGGGGTGCACTCAACGAAGTTCTCGCGCATCCCCTGGAAGGTGAGCAGCCGGCCGGAGAACAGGAAAGTGTCGCCGGGCCGCAGCCACTGGACGAAGTACTCCTCGATCTCGCCGAGGATGCGGCCGCGTCCCATCCGAACCTTGACCACCGCCGCCTCGACGATGGTGCCGACATTCATGCGGTAGGACTGCGCCACCCGCTTGTCCGCCACCTCCAGGCGGCCGTCCGTGGTCTCGCGGATGCGCTGGAACCGCTCATAGGCCTTGAGCGCGTAGCCGCCGGTGCGCACGAACTCGATCACCGCGTCGAAGGTCTCGCGCGGCAGGTCGGCATAGGGCGCGGCGGCGATCACCTCGGCATAGAGCGCGTCGGGGTCGAACGGGGCCGAGCAGGCGGTGCCGAGCACGTGCTGCGCCAGCACGTCGAGGCCGCCGGGCCGCGGCGGGTCGCCGTCGAGCTCGCCCGCCCGCATGGCATCCAGCGCCGCCTTGCACTCCAGCACCTCGAAGCGGTTGGCCGGCACCAGCAGGGCGCGCGACGGCTCGTCCAGCCGGTGGTTGGCCCGGCCGATCCGCTGCAGCAGCCGCGAGGTGCCCTTGGGCGCGCCGACCTGCAGCACCAGGTCGACGGCGGCCCAGTCGATCCCGAGGTCCAGAGATGATGTTGCGACCACGGCTCGAAGGCTGCCTTGCGCCATGGCCGCTTCGACCTTTCGGCGCTGTTCGCGGGCCAGCGACCCGTGATGCAGGGCGATCGGCAGGTGGTCCTCGTTGGCGTGCCACAGCGCCTGGAAGATCAGCTCCGCCTGGGCCCGGGTATTGACGAAGACGAGGGTGGTCCGGTGCGCCCGGATCGCCGCGTAGATCCGGTCGATGGCGTAGAGCCCCATATGCCCGGACCAGGGGAGGCGTTCGTCCTTGTCGCCGTCGCTCGACCGGGAGCCGGGCAGCAGGATCTTCACCTCCGCCTGCGCCGCCTCGCCACCGCGCACGATAGTGACGTCATGTGCCGGTGCCTTGCCGGTTTTCGAAAGGTAGGCCTCCAGGCTTGCCGGATGGGCAACGGTGGCCGAGAGCCCGACCCGCCGCGCCTCGGGCGCCAGAGTCGCGATCCGCGCCAAGGCCAGGGCCAGCAGCTCGCCCCGCTTGGTCCCGGCCAGCGCGTGCAGCTCGTCGACCACGACGCAGCGCAGCCCCGCGAAGATCTCCCCGGCATCGGGATAGGACAGCAGCAGCGCCAGGCTCTCCGGCGTGGTCAGCAGGATATGCGGCGGCTTGCGGCGCTGGCGCTGGCGTTTCGAGGACGGGGTGTCGCCGGTGCGGGTCTCGGCGGTGACGGCGAGGCCGATCTCCTCGATCGGGGCCTCGAGGTTGCGGTGGATGTCGACCGCCAGCGCCTTCAGCGGCGAGATGTAAAGGGTATGCAGGCCGGCGGTCGGGTCCTCCGCCAGCTCGACCAGCGAGGCGAGGAACCCGGCCAGCGTCTTGCCGCCGCCGGTCGGCGCGATCAGCAGCGCCGACCGCCCGTCCCGCGCGGCGGCGAGCATCTCGAGCTGGTGGGGGTGGGGGGACCAACCCTTGGCCACGAACCACGCCTGGAAGGCGGGCGGGAGAGCGGCGAGCGGTGGGGCGTGGTTCATGCGATGAGTATGTGGGGCGGGGCGGGGATGGGACAAATGGGGAGGGGTTTGGTTTACCCCATCATCTCATCGTCATCCTGGACTTGATCCAGGATCTACTCTCCAACCGCCCGTGCTGCGCCGATAGTGGGTCCTGAATCAAGTTCAGGATGACGACAAGGGAGGGTGTGTGCGTGTTCCGCCTCACGCCGCCAGCGGCGACTCCGCCCTGGCATAGGCCCGTTTCGCCCGCTCGCGGTCGCCGCGCAACTCGTGCGCCCTCGCCACCAGTTTCCAGTTCTGCGGGCTCGACGGTTTCAGGGCGCAGCGTTCGTTGGCCAGGGCCAGGGCCAGGTCGCCCTGGCGCGAGCGCAGGGCCGCCTCGAGCAGGGTCCAGCCGATCACGTCGCGCTGGGCGAAGCTGCCGCCGAGGCGGTGGGTCAGGTAGCGGACCGGCTGCAGATGGTCGACGCAACCGGCGTAGTCCTCGGCCTGGAACGCCTGCATGGCGCGGCAGAACGGCAGGCCGATCTCGCGGCTCATGGCGGCGTTGGCGTCGTTGGCGTGGTCCAGGTAACGCTCGTTGGCGCTGAGCAGCGCGGCCTGGGCCTCGGTCCGGTCGTCGCCGACGAAGCACATCATCGCGTGCACGTCGTTGAAGGCGTAGAGCGTGTCGCCGACGCTCGGCTCCCACTTGTCGGCAAGGTCGCGCCAGCGCCCGCCGGCCTCGACACCCAGCAGCTTGAGCCGCCACAGCAGGGCGGCGCTGTCCAGCTCCTCGTATTTCTCGCCGCTGACGCCGGAGCCGCGCAGGGCGTTGTCGTAGATCCGGAACACCTGGTCGGTCTGGCCGAGGTCCAGGTGGAACAGGGCGGTGTGCCACCACAGGTGATTGCGGAAGTTGCCCTCGGCCCAGTCGCCACGCCGCGACATCATGAAGTGGATGCCACCGAGCTGACGGCCCTTCATCTCCATCACATGGGCGACCGCGTGGATCGCGTAGGGATGGCTCGGGCGGAGCGCCAGGGCGCGGCGGCCCATCTCCTCGGCCAGGCCGAAATCGCGGTTCTCCTCCAGCCCGAAGGAATAGAAGCCGAGCACGAACTCGTAGCCCGGCACGGTCTCGTCCCAGAGCGCGAAGACCCGGGCGACGCAATCGCGCTGGCCGACCACGTCGCCGAGCAGCACATCGGTCAGATGGATCAGCTGCAGCGCCAGCAGGTCGAACGGGTGATGCACCAGCACCTGCTCCCAGGCCTGGACGGCGCCGTGGAAATCGCCCTCGACCCAGGCCCGGACCGCCGCCATGTGGCCGCGCTCGCGGTCGTTGGCCAGGTGCGCGAGTCCCTCGGCGGCGCTGAGGGCGGCGACCATGTCGTCGTAGATCCGGGTCTCCATCGCCTGCGTCATCAGGCCGGCGACGAAGCAGTGGCCCATGATGAAGTCGGGATGCGCCCGCAGCAGGGCCTGCATGTCGGCGACCGGATCGCCGGCGAAGGCGTTGGCGTCCTCGATCGCGCGGTCGAGCGCGCGGGCGAGCTCCGGGTTGTCGGTGGAAAGCGGTACGCCGCGGCAGTCGGTCACGCCCATGGTTGCCTCCGTCGAACATCAGTTGCGGGCTCTTGATACGGCCCGGCTTCACTGCGGGAAAGTGTAGCAATGGTGCGGTTTCACCGCCATTCACGCGTCGGCGGGCGGGCGTGAGCCTTGGCGTGATTGACTTCCCCCGGCGGCGGACGAGATTTCGAAGGGTTCACCCCAACAGGAGACTCGAACGATGAGCCTGAATGTCGGCGACAAGGCCCCGGATTTCACCATGCCCACCGATGGCGGCGGCGAGGTCTCGTTGGCCGGCCTCAAGGGCAAGGCGGTGGTGCTGTATTTCTACCCGCGCGACGACACGCCGGGCTGCACCAAGGAGGCCTGCGGCTTCCGCGACGCGCTGCCGGACTTCACCGGCGTGAACGCCGAGATCATCGGCGTCTCCCGCGACACCGTCGCCAAGCACGACAAGTTCAAGGCCAAGTACGAGCTGCCGTTCACCCTCGGCGCCGACGAGACCGGGGCGGTGACCGAGGCCTATGGCGTGTGGGTCGAGAAGAGCATGTACGGCAAGAAGTCGATGGGCATCGAGCGCGCGACCTACCTGATCGACGGCGACGGCGTGATCCGCGGCGTCTGGCGCAAGGTCAAGGTGCCCGGCCACGTTGACGCGGTGCTCGAAGCGGTGAAGGGCCTCTGACGGGAAAACCTCCTGGATCCCGGATAGCCTCCGGCCCGCGGCCGTGGCCTTCCGGGAAATCGGGTTGGGTGAAACGCCACCCTCTCGACGTCCCGGAAGCGCGGAGCGCTATCCGGGCCCCAGAGTCGGCGATCTAAGCGTAGTCCAGCAGGATCGCCGTCAGTTCCTCCGGCATGTCGACCATCACGTCGTGGCCGCAGTCGAGCGAGTAGGTCGGATGGCCGGCCGTCTCGAACCGGGCGAGCGCGTCGTCGAACTGCGGCGCCGGATAGCCGCCGGCGCGGATGTAGGCCCGGGTCGCGATGCCGTCGACCGCGCCGGACAGGTGCAGCCGCTCGGTGAAGCAGGCGAGCGGCAGGTCTGTGCACTTGGCGTCGACCCAGGCCTGGTCGGCCTCGTTCACCCGGAAGGTGGCGGCGGGGGTAGGCGGAATGCGCCAGCCCTGCCCCTTGGCGCGGGCGGCGGCGAGGCTGGCCGCGACCTGGTCGGGCCGCCGCAGGTCCATCGCCGATTGGCCGTGACCGGGCACCAGGGCATCGAGATAGATCAGCGACTTCACCCGGCGCGCCGCCCGGTCGGCCGCACCGGTGATCACCACCCCGCCATAGGAATGGCCGACCAGGACCACGTCGCTCAACTCCTCCCATTCCAGCAGGCCGACGACGTCCTTGATATGGGTCATCAGGGTGATCGTCGGGCTCATCAGGTGGGCGCGGTCGGCGAGGCCGGTAAGGGTCGGCGTGAAGACAGTGTGGCCGGCCCGGCGCAACCGCTCGGCGACGCGCACCCAGCACCAGCCGCCGTGCCAGGCGCCGTGAACCAGAACGAAAGTGGTCATTGTCCGAGCTTCCCGAGGTCGCGGGACCAGTGGTTGAGGATGGCCATGCCCACGGGATGCGGGACCTGGGCCGGGCCGCGGTCATGCACCTCGTCGATGCCGAGACGCCACGCGGCCAAGCGTTTCCCGTAGCACAGCAGGTGGTCGATCGTATGCATCAGGAAATGCAGCAACGGCAGGATCTCGCGGAATTCCCGGTCGGCCTCGTCGCCGCGGCCGGCGGCGAGATGCTCGAAGATCCGGCTCTCGACGTCGCAGGCCTCGACGCCCGGGATCAGGCCGTCGCAGCCGTGGCGCAGGCTGTCCAGCAGCTCGATGCCGTTGCGGCCGTTGAACAGGGTGAACACCCCGGCCGAGTCCTCGGCCAGCCGGCCGATATACAGGCCAGTGCCCTCGGCCTTTAGGATGGAGACGTTGCGGTGGCGGCGGTTGAGGTCGATCAGGCCGGCGTTGGACAGGCCGATGCCGATGTATTCCGGCGCGTTCTGGATGCCGATCGGGATCGGCGAGGCGTCGGCGACGGCGCCGAAGAAGCGGATCAGTTCCTCCTCGCTCGCCGACTTGACCGGCGGCGGCTGCAGCACCGCCCAGGCGGCCCCGGCATCGGCGGCGCGGGCGACGCTCTCGATCTGGCCGCCGACCGTGTTGTCGGACACGGTGACGCTGACCGGCACCCGGCCGGCCGCCGCCTCCAGGGTCCAGCGGGCATGGTCGCGGCGTTCGTCGACGGTCAGCTTGTTGCACTCGCTCGCCAGGCCGCCGACCGCCAGGCCGTGCACGCCGGCGGCGATACAGCCCTCCACCTGGGCGTCGTTGGCGCCACGGTCCAGCCGGTCGGTGCCGTCGAACCAGGCGTAGAGCATCGGGTAGATGCCGCGGAACTGGGGCTCGGTCATGGTCGTCTCCCGCCGGCGCTCTTGGTTGCTGTCGGGCGCGCCTTGCCGGCAAGGATGCCCGGTCGCGCGCGCGGGTGGCAATGGGGGCTCTCGGAAGCGCTAATCGGCGGCTCGGCGGCGGGCTTTCTCGAACCCTTGCCATTCGACCGTGGGCGACCAATGTGAGCGAGGCCACAATAGGAGAGCCCCCATGCCCGATGCCGGATTGAATCCAGCCCCCGGTTTCGCCAGGAAACCCGAGCATCAGGTCAGGCTCAGTCCCCTGGGCAAGCGCGTGGTGGTGACATTGGCGGGCGAGACGATCGCCGACAGCGCCGACGCCCTGCTGTGCGAGGAGAGCAACCACGGCCCGGTCTACTACGTGCCGATGGTCGACATTCGCGCCGACGCCTTCACCCCCACCTCGCGCTCGACCTACTGCCCGTACAAAGGCACCGCGAGCTACTGGTCGATCCATGCCGGCGGTGAGAGGGCGGAGAACGCGGCCTGGTCCTATGATCTGCCTTATGACGAGTGCGTCGAACTGGTGAAGCACGTGGCGTTCTACCCGGACAAGGTCGAGATCCGGGCGGGATAGTCGGCGCTACCCCGCGAACACGCCGCCCCGAAGGCTTCCCGGCTCGGTCGCGCCCCACAGCACCTCGAAGCCGTCCGGCAGCGCCCGGCTGTTGGCCACGCTCAGCCAGAGCCGCAGCAGGCAGCGGACCTGGCCCGACACCCGGTCGTCGGCATAGGCGGTGCGGCCGTGATAGACCACGTGATTGTTGAGCAGCTGGATGTCGCCCGGCGCGAAGGCCGAGTGCAGGCAGCTTTCCTCCGCCACCTCGGCCAGTAGATCCAGCGCCTCGTTCTGGGCGGCGCTCAGGCGCGGCACGGTGGGGGTCTCCTGCGCCTGTTCGACATAGGTGCGGGAGTACTGGCTGGTGATCTTGCCGTCGCGCACGCCGAACACCGGCAGGGCGAAGACCTTGTCCCGGCGCACCCCGTCCTCGTCCTCCGGGCGGGATCGCCAGTAATCCTGCATCAGCAGCGCGTGCAGGTCCGGGCGACGCGTCAGGATGGCGTTGTGAATGTACGGGATGCTGGCGAGCTTGCTCTCGCCGCCGTCGATGCCGTTGGCGATACAGAACAGGGCGATCACGTCGCACCGGTCGGTGTGGAAGCGCAGCGGGCCGGTCGAGCGGGCGCGGGCGCGCGACGCCAGCACCTTGTCGGCGCCGTGGCGATGCTCGGCGAGCTGCTGGGTGACGCGGCCGTCGTCGTGGGACTCGTCCCGCACTTCCCCCAGGATCTCGCCGAACGCCGTCTGATTGACCGGTGTGCCCAGATGCTGGCCGAGACCCCAGAAGACCATCCGCAGCGCGTCGGCGTCGTGGCGCGCGACCGGGAAACCGGTGATCCGCACGGCGCCGCGCCCGTTCTCCAACTCCTCCAGCACATCCGCGAAGAAGGCCTCGAGGCCAGGCAGGGGGAAGTCGGCGGCAGTGATCTCGGTCAGGGCCTTGCCGCTGGCCCTGGCCCGGGCGAGCGCGGCATCGATGGCGGGAAGGGCGTCGGCGGGCCAGGTGCGCAGCCAGTCCCCGGACGCCGCGAGATCGGCGCCGGTCCACACGCAGCGGCCCCGGATCGGTTCGGCGGGCATGGTTTCCTCCCAGTTTTCACGGAGCGTAGAGCAAATCACGCCTGGACGCGATTGCCGTCGATCGCGAAGCGACATGTGGATTTATTCTATCTTATTGAAAAAGAACGTGATTCGCGTCCGGGCCGGCATCGCGCGGCGTTTCTGTCTTGGACGGTCATGCGCCGCCGCGACGACCCGTCGGGGAGATCACGAATTGTTAATCATTTCCGGTCATATTTGCGGGGTAATTGATTCAAGTTGGCATTTGGTCAGCCACGGTTGGCGGATTGAGGGCCGGAACCCGGGAGGGTATGTGAGCGCTACTCAAATCGCACTGACGGTGGCGGCGATCGTCGCCGCCGTGATCGCCGGCGGGCTGATCTCGTGGGGCCTGTCCGGCGTTCTCACCGGGTCGGGTCGGCCCAGCGGATCGAAACCCACCGACCGGGCCGCCGAACTGGAGCGCAAGAACCTCGCGGCTAAGCGTAACCACAACAGCGGCTGAGTCGGGCCCGGACTCTCACCGGCCCGACACCACGTAACGGTCGTAGGTGCGCATCACCACGGCGCTCATCTTCTCGATCACCCGCTCCAGGGTGGCGAAGTCGATCGCCCGGCTGGTCTTGGCGAGCCGCGCCTTCAGCGCTTCCGGTGCGGTCTCCGGATCGAAATCGGCGCCGACGGTGAGCCGCAGCAGCCCCTGGATGTTGCGCCAGATCTGCACCGAGTTGGCCAGGAACGTCGCCTCGTCCTCGGGCATCAGGCCGGCCGCCCCCAGTTTCAGGAAGGCGTTGGCCGTGTTGCCGTCGAGCACGCCCGGATGCTCGGCGGCATGGCGTAGCTGCAGGTACTGGGCGATGAACTCGAGATCCAGCAGGCCGCCGCGCCAGTGCTTCACCGTCCACGGCGTGTCCGACTTGTGCTCCTTGGCGGTTCGGTCGCGCATGTCGGCGACATCCTGCGCCAGTCCTTTCGGGTCGCGTTCCTGGGTCAGGATCGCGCGGATGCAATGCTCGATGCGGCCGCGGAACGCGTCCGGGGCGGCGACCACGCGGGCGCGAGTCAGGGCCATGCGCTCCCAGGTCCAGGCGTCCTCGTCGTGGTATTTCTGGAACGCCTCCATGCTGATCGCCACCGGCCCCTTGTTGCCGGTGGGGCGCAGCCGCATGTCGACATCGTACAGCGCCCCTTCCGCCGTCTTGGCGCTGAGCGCCGAGATCATTCGCTGGCCGAGCCGGATCATGTAGGCCGAGGAATAGAGCGGCTTCTCGCCGTCCGACTCGAGGTCGATCGGCGCGTCGTATAGGAACACCAGGTCCAGGTCCGAACCGTAGCTGAGTTCCCGCCCGCCATACTTGCCGAGCGCCAGGATGGCGAGCGCCGGGCGCTCGACCCCCGGCAGGTGCCCGTGGCGGCGGGCGAACTCACCCTCCACCCGGGGCAGCAGCGCGTTGATCGTGGCATCGGCGACGTCGGAATAGGTCAGGCCGGCGCGGTCGGCGTCCAGGTGCGAGCGGATGATCTGCACGCCGATCTGGAACCGCCGGTCGCCGGTCCAGCGCCGGGTGATGTCGAGCGCCGCCTCGTAGTCGGCGGTGGCCGACAGGTGCTGCTCCAGCTCCTCGGTCAGGTCCGGGGCGGCCGGCAGTGGCTGCAGCACGTCGTGGGTGAGGATGCCCTCGAACAGTTCCGGCTCGCGGCCGAGCTGGCCGGCGAGCGACGGCGCCATGCCGAGGATCTCCGCCACCACCTGGATCAGCGTCGGGTTGGCGTGGAACAGGCTGAAGATCTGCACGCCCGAGGGCAGCGCGTCGAGGAACCGGTCGAGCCGGCGGAACGCCTGGTCCGGTTGCGGCATGCGGCCGACCGCCTCGAGCAGTGCCGGCGTGATCTCCGTGAGCAGCTGGCGCGCCCGCTCGCTGCGGGTCGCGCGGGTATGGCCGCGGTGCCAGTTGCGCACCGTCTCGGCGACGGCGGGCGGATCGGTGAAGCCAAGCTGCGCCAGGGTGGTGAGGGTGTCGGGGTCGTCCTCGCTGCCGGTGAACACGAGGCTGCCCGCCTCCCGGGTCGGCATGGACAAGGCCGGAGCCTCCTCGAACAGGCGGCCGTAGTGATAGGCCACGGTGTGAAGGTGATGGGCGAGGTCGCCGCGGAAACGCTTGGGGTCCTCGTAGCCGAGGAAGGCGGCGAAGCGGTCCAGCGCCGCCGGCTCCTCGGGCAGCACCTGGGTCTGCTTGTCGTCGATCATCTGCAGCCGGTGCTCGATCTTGCGCAGGAAGCGGTAGGAGAGGTTCAGGTCGCTGGCCACCTCCTCGCGCACGCGCCGGGCCTGGACCAGCGCCCGTAGGGCGTCCTCGGTCCCGCGCACCCGCAGTCGCGCGTCGCGGCCGCCCCAGATGAGCTGCTGGGTCTGCGCGAAGAACTCGATCTCGCGGATGCCGCCGCGGCCGAGCTTCACGTTCTGGCCCTCGGCCTTGACCACCGCCGCCTTGCGATGGACCGCGATCTGCCGCTTGATCGAATGCACGTCCTGGATTGCCGCGAAGTCGAGGTGGCGGCGCCACACGAACGGCGTCATCGCCTTCTGGAACGCCGCCGCTGATCGGCTGTCCGACGCCACCGGCCGGGCCTTGATCATTGCCGCCCGCTCCCAGTTCTGGCCCATGCTCTCGTAATAGGTCTCGGCCGCGGTCAGCGAGATCGCCGGCGGGGTGGAGGACGGGTCGGGGCGTAGCCGCAGATCGGTGCGGAACACATAGCCGTCGGCGGTGCGCTCCTCCATCAGCTTGACCATGGTCTGGGTCGCCTGGACGAAGGCGTGGCGCAGCTCCAGGTGCTCGGCATAGACCGGCAGGGTGTCGTCGAACAGGACGATGAGGTCGATGTCGCTGGAGTAGTTCAGCTCGCGCGCGCCGAGCTTGCCCATGGCGAGGCAGACCAGGCCGGACCCCTGGATGAGCTCGTCGCCGCCGTCGAGGGGCAGCTTCTTGCGCCGCTCTGCCTCGGCGAGCGCATGGCGCCAGGAGAGCGCCAGCGTGCGCTCCGCCAGCTCGGAGATCGCTCCGGTGACCTCGACCAGGTTCCACAGTCCGGCGATGTCGGCGAGCGCGATGGTCAGGGCGGCGCGGCGCTTGGCGGTCCGCAGCCCCCGCATGATCGCCGCCGTGTCGCCCCGCGGCTCGATCATGTCGAGGTCCCGCCACACCTTGTCCATGGCGGCGGGAACGCCGTCAGTGAACACCGTGCCGACATAGGCCAGTTCGCGGATCATCGAGCGGGTCAGGAAGGGCGAGTGGACGGCGATCCCCTCGATCAGGGCGCGGGCGCCGCCATCATCGAGAACCGCGGCCGCGCGGTCCGCCTCGGCGCTATCGTCCAGTTCGCACAGCCGCTCATGGCAGCGTTCCAGGCCGATCCTGGCCGCCTCCGGATCGACGGCAATCGGCACGATCCGTGGGGCGAGGGCAAGTGGCACGGGCGACTCTGTTCACGCGATTGCAATCGAATGAGAGTGCGGAAATCTGCGGTCCGCGGTCAAGTCGCGCAGTCGTCCGCACCATATGATCATGCTAGGAAGAGAGATGACCCAGCGACCGGGACGGTCCGCCCGTGATCAGACGTACGACGGTGCTGCTACTGGAGATCCTGCTGGCGATCGTCGTCGCGGCGGTGCTTGCCGTGGGGGCGATCGCGTGGCGGCTGTCGGACGGGCCGATCGAGATTGACTGGGCCCGGGCGCACCTGGCCCATGCCCTCAGCGATCTGGACACCGGGTTCTCCACCCAGATCGGACGCACGACTCTGGCGGTCAGTCACTGGGACCGGGCGTTCGACGTGGTCGCCGAGGACGTGGTGGTGCTGGATGGCGAGGGGGCGGTTCGGTCGCGAATCGGCGCGATCTCCGTCGCGCTGAGCCCCGAGGCGCTGTTGAGCGGCCGGCTGGCGCCGAAGCGGATCGACGTCCTGAACCCGGTCGTCACCGTGGTGCGCGACAGCGACGGCCACTGGACGATGACCCCGAACGATCCGAGCACCGGCGAGGACCAGGACCCGGTCGATCTCGGCGAGATGCTGCGGGCGATGGTCGACGGCGAGGCGGCGGGCGGCCAGCTCGGGTTCCTGAGATCGGCGCAGGTGCATGGCGCCACCGTGCGGCTGGTCGATGACGCCCGCGGCCGCACCCAGCTTCTGACGGATGTCGCCGGCGGTATCGACCTGGTGGCGACCGGGCTGACCTTTCGGATGAGCGGACGGGCGGAGTGGCCGGACATGGCTCCGACCCCGATCAGCCTGCAGGGCGACTACCGGACCGACGGCGAACACCTGCATTCGGTGATCCGCTTCGACGGGCTGGAACCACAGGCGCTGGCCGGACTCGACCCGCGGCTGGCGCGCCTGGAGGAGTTCGACCTCCCGCTGACCGGAACCGTGGAGATCGACACCAACCTCGACGGCTCCGGACTGGCCGGCAACGCCCGTGTCTCGTTCGGCGCGGGGCGCGTCCGCATCCCCGAGGTCAATCCCGACTGGCTGACGGTGACCGCCGGCAGCGTCGCCGTGGACATCGCGCCGACGGCGGAATGGATGACGCTCGAGGGGTCGCTCGACCTGGACGGCGTGCTGCTGGCGGTGAACACCCGGATGAGCCGGGAGCGGGCCGGCTATGCCGTCATCGTCGACGCCGTCGCCTCCGACCTGCCGGTCGACGCTATCGAACGGTTCTGGCCGCCGGCCGTGTCGGACGGGGCCCGCGAATGGGTCACGGAGAACCTGCGGAAGGGCATCGTCACCGGCGCCACGCTGCGGGCCGAGGGCTGGGTCGACGCCAACGATCCCGCCGTCCACGACCTCGACACCCTGACCGGCAAGATCGATTTCGAGGGGGTGGAGACGCATTACTTCCGGCCCCTGCCGCCGGTCGTCGACACCCGGGGCAGCGCGGTGTTCGACGCGACCAGCATGGACATCGCCGTCGCGTCCGGCCGGCTCGGCTCCATGACCGTCGAACCGTCGACCATCGCGCTCGTGAACCTCGACCGCGACACCGGCGAACGCGCCGATGTCGAGGTCGTCGTCCGGGGTCCGATCCGCGAGGCGCTGGCGCTCATCGATCGCGAGCCGCTCGGGTATCCGAGCCGGATCGGCCTCGACGCCGCCGCCACCGATGGCGAGTTCGGCACCCGGCTGCGCTTCGAGATCCCGCTGTTGCGGACCCTGCAGGTGGAGGATGTCGGCATCGCGGCGGCCGCCAACCTGCGCGGCGCGGTGGTGCCCGACGTCCTGCGCGGTCAGGCGCTGACCGACGGCGACCTCACCCTGGACCTTACGGCGGCCGGCATGACGCTCGCCGGCGAGGCCCGGATCGGCGGCGTCCCGGCGTCCTTGGAGCATGAGGAACGGTTCGTGGACAGCGGCCCGTTCCGCTCGCGTACCCGCCTGCGCGCGGCACCGGAAATCGCGCAGCTGACGGCCTTCGGCTTGGACCTGAACGATGTGGCGGCCGGGCCCGTCATCGTCGAGGCCGAGGTTGTCTCCGATCTCGCCGGCGGCTTGGTGGCGACCATCGACGGCGACCTTCAGGCCGTGTCGATGCAGGTCACCGATCTCGGCTGGAGCAAGCCGGCCGACTCCGTCGGCATCGTGCGCCTGGACCTCGCCCGCATACCGGACGGGGCGATATCGATTCCCGGTTTCGAGTTTCGCGCCGGCACACTGTTCGCCACCGGGGCCGTGGACTTCCCGGAGGCCGGCGGCGCGATCACCTCGCTGTCCCAGTTCCGCCTGGGCCGCACCCAGGCGGCCGGGCGGGCCGAAATCGAGCCTGGCGGCGCCATCCGGATCGCCATGGAAGGCCCGGTGATCGACCTGGTTCCGCTGCTCGAGAACGAGACCGAGAGCGACGGCTCGCACCCCCTGGAAGCCCGCTTCGTGGCCGACACCCTGCATCTGGTCGAGGGCATCACCCTCGAGGAGGGCACGCTTGGGGTGCGGCAGACCGGCCGGCGGCTCGAGACGTTGGCCCTGGTCGGTCGACTGTCCGGCCATCCCATGCGTCTGGTCGTGCAGCCGGCGGACGATCGGCGGCTGCTTACCGTCGCGTCCAACGACGCCGGCGGTTTCCTGAAGGCGTTCGGGATCGCCGAGTCGATCGAGGGGGGGCGTCTGCGGGTCGACGGCGAGCTGATCGGCGACGGGTTGGACGATGCGATGAGCCTCGCGATCCGCATCGACGAGTTCCGGATTGTGGACGCGCCGGTCTTCGCTCGGCTGCTCTCGGTCGCCTCCTTCACGGGGCTGTTCGACGCGCTGTCCGGCGAGGGAATCCGCTTCGCCCGGGCCACCGCCAACATCGATCTCGGCCGCGACGCGATCCGCATCGACGAGGGGGTCGCCTACGGCCCCGGCCTCGGCCTCAAGGTCGACGGGACGGTTGGGCGGACCGACGACAGCATCGACGTCGAGGGACTGATCGCGCCGGCTTACTCGCTGTCGCGGCTGATCGATGTCGTGCCGGTTCTCGGCGAACTGCTGACCGGTGGCGAGGGCGAAGGGCTGCTGGCCACGTCCTACGCGGTGCGCGGAACCACCGAGGACCCGCGGATCACCGTGAACCCGCTGACCGCCCTCGCCCCGGGCTTCGTGCGCGACATCCTGGCGGCGGCGAGCCGGCCCGGCGATGGCCCGGCCGACTGGACGCCGCTGCCCACCCCCGGCCTCGACGAGACCCAGGGGCGGTAGGCGACCCGTTTCCGGCCTACACCGCCCGCAGCAGGGCGTGGCGCTTCTTGCCGGCCGAGAGCTTGATCACGCCGTCGCTCAGGGCGTCGCCACCAACTGTCGCCGCCTCGTCGGAGACCGGCGCGTCGTTCAGCCGGGCACCGCCGCCGCGGATCAGCCGCCGGGCCTCGCCCTTGGAGGCCGCCAGACCGGCCTGGACCAGGGCGTCGACCATGGCGATGCCGGCCTCGATCTCGCCGCGGGCGACGTCGATCGTCGGCAGGCCCTCGCTGGCGGCGCCGGCCTCGAAGGTCTGGCGCGCGGTCTCCGCCGCCGCCTCGGCCGCCGCGGCACCGTGGCACAGCGTCGTCACCTCGGTCGCCAGGATCTTCTTCGCCTCGTTGATCTCCGCCCCGCCGAGCGCCTCCAGCCGGGCGATCTCGTCGAGCGGCATCTCGGTGAACAGCTTGAGGAACCGGCCGACATCGCCGTCCTCGGTGTTGCGCCAGTACTGCCAGAAATCGTAGGCGCTGAGCCGGTCGTCGTTCAGCCACACCGCTCCCTGGGCCGTCTTGCCCATCTTGGCGCCGGACGCGGTGGTGATCAGCGGCGAGGTCAGGCCGAAGATCGTCTGCTGGTCGACCCGGCGGGCCAGTTCGACGCCGTTGACGATGTTGCCCCACTGGTCCGAGCCGCCCATCTGCAGGACGCAGCCGTAGCGCCGGCGCAGCTCCAGGAAGTCATAGGCCTGCAGGATCATGTAGTTGAACTCAAGGAAGCTCAGCGACTGCTCGCGTTCCAGCCGCAGCTTGACCGAGTCGAAGCTGAGCATCCGGTTGACGGAGAAATGGGCGCCGTACTTCCGCAGGAACGGGATGTACTCGAGCTTGTCGAGCCAGTCGGCGTTGTCGACCATCACCGCGTCGCTCGGCCCGTCGCCGAAGGCCACGTACTTGTCGAACACCGTCTGGATGCCGGCCTTGTTGCGGGCGATGTCCTCCTCGCTGAGCAGCTTGCGCGCCTCGTCCTTGAACGAGGGGTCGCCGATCTTGGAGGTGCCGCCGCCCATCAGGACGATCGGCTTGTGGCCGGTCTTCTGCAGCCAGCGCAGCAGCATGATCTGCAGCAGCGAACCCACATGCAGGCTGTCGGCGGTGCAGTCGAACCCGATATACGCCGTGACCATGCCCTCGGTCAGCTCGCGGTCCAGCGCCTCCAGGTCGGTGCACTGGTGGAAGAAGCCGCGCTCGATCAGCGCGTTCAGGAAGTCCGATTTGGGCGTGCTCATGGCTCGGTCCGCCGGTGGCAAGGGGTTGCGGGCGAGGCGATGTAGCACAGGCGCCGGGAGGGATGAAGTATCGCTCCGTCCCCGTCATGGATGGTCGGCCCGCGCACCTGCTGTGCTCGCCCCGCGGGTCCCGGATAGGCCTGCGGCCTTCCGGGAAATCGGAAATGGCACACTCTAACTCGACTTCCCGGAAGGCCGCAGGCCTATCCGGGACCCAGGGGGAAGCGTTCAATACGACGGCCGATGACAACACGCCCCGACTCACCCGAGACTTGGGCCATGAGCAACGAACGCACTTTCACTGCCATCGGCCTGATGAGCGGCACCTCCATGGACGGGGTCGACGCCGCGATCGTCGTCACCGACGGCCGCGACCGCGTCGAGACCGGCGCGGCGCGGACCATTCCCTACACCGACGCGTTCCGCGCCCGCCTGCGCGCCGCCATCGCCGGGACCGGTGACATGGACGCGGTCGAGGTCGAGATCACCGACCTGCACCGCGACGCGGTCCGGGCGCTGATGGCCGAGGCCGCCCTGGCGCCGGAGGATGTCGACATCGTCGGTTTCCACGGCCACACGGTCCTGCACGAGCCGGAGGTCGGGCGCACCCGGCAGATCGGGTTGAGCCAGCGCCTCGCCGACGATCTCGGCCTCGATGTGGTCGGCGACCTGCGCCTGGCCGACATGGCGGCCGGGGGCCAGGGCGCACCGGTCGCGCCCGTGTTCCATCGCGCGCTTGCCGGGGCCGAGGCGCGGCCGGTGGTGGTGCTGAACATGGGCGGGGTGGCCAACGTCACCTGGCTCGGCGCCGGCGAGGCCGACCTGCTGGCCTTCGACACCGGACCCGGCAACGCGCCGATCGACGACTGGTGCTGGCGGATGGTTGGCCGGATGTTCGACGCCGACGGGGCGCTGGCCCGGGCGGGCACCGTCGACCGGGTCCGGCTCGCCCGGATGCTGAGCGATCCGTATTTCGGCCTGGCGCCGCCGAAATCGCTGGACCGCGACGCCTTCCATTCCCGCGTCGCCGAGGCGGTCGAGGGGTTGTCGCCGGAGGATGGGGCGGCGACGCTGGTCGCCTTCAGCGCCGAGACCATCGCCGGATCGGCCCGCTGGTTTCCGGCGGCGCCGAAGCGCTGGATCGCGACCGGCGGCGGCCGGCATAACCCGGCGCTCATGGGGGCGATCGCCGCGGCCGTCGAGGGAGAGGTGGTCGACGCCGACACGCTCGGCTGGGACGGCGACGCGCTGGAGGCCCAGGCCTTCGCCTATCTCGCGGTCCGGTCGATCCAAGGGCTCGCCATCACCTTCCCCGGCACCACCGGGGTGGCGGAGCCGCGGACCGGCGGGATGCGCTACGTGGCCTCCTCGGGGTCCTTGGCCGGCACGTTGGCATCGAGATAACGCCCGACGATCCCGCCGAGATCGTCGATCTGCGGGCCGAAGAAGTGGTTCGCGCCCTTGATGACGTTGTGGGTGATGGTGATGCCCTTCTGGGTCGACAGCTTATCGACCAGCTTCTTCACCGAGTCCGGCGGGACGATGTCGTCCTTGTCGCCGTTGATCACCAGGCCGGAGGCCGGGCAGGGCGCCAGGAAGGTGAAGTCGAATAGGTTGGCCGGCGGCGCGACGGACACGAAACCGCTGATCTCCGGGCGGCGCATCAGCAGCTGCATGCCGATCCAGGCGCCGAAGGAGAAGCCGGCGATCCAGCAGAACCGGGCGTTGGGGTTGTAGGTCTGCACCCAGTCCAGCGCCGAGGCCGCGTCGGACAGCTCACCCTCGCCGCCGCTGTACACGCCCTGGGAACGGCCGACGCCGCGGAAATTGAAGCGCAGGGTGGAGAACCCGCGGGCCACGAAGGTCTGATAGAGCTGGTACACGACCTTGTTGTTCATCGTGCCGCCATGCTGCGGGTGCGGGTGCAGCATCAGGGCGATGGGCGCGCCGGGGTCCTCGGCGTGTAGGTAACGCGCTTCGATGCGGCCCTCGGGGCCGTTGATCATGACCTCGGGCATACTGCTGGAGTCCTCCGGATGGACGGGTGGATGGCACCACATAGCGCGGGGCGCCCGGATTGTCTAATCCATCGCGCCGCGCCGCGCCGCCGTCCGGCGGTCGGCACCGGCCGCCGCGTGATCGGGACAGGACGACCGGGGACGGTGGCCCGGGCATGATCGTCAGGGGCGATACCCCTATTCATTTGGCGGTTTTTATCTGTCTATGTCTTGATTAACCGCACATCTCGAACTACGTTTTCGGTGGCTCGATCGGGCGGCGGGGTTGGGACCTCCCCACGCCAGTAAACACGCTTGGAGACACTGCGGCACCCGTGTGCGCTGCGCTCCAGCAGAGAGGTCTGATCGTGAAACTCAGCACGAAGAGCCGCTATGCCGTCATGGCGATCTGCGACTTGGCCTCGAGCACGAGCGGACGTCCCGTGTCGCTCGCCGAGATCGCGCAGCGCCAGGATATCTCGCTGTCCTATCTGGAGCAGTTGTTCGCCCGCCTTCGCCGCGCCGGCCTGGTGAAGAGCGTGCGCGGGCCGGGCGGGGGATATCTGCCGGGCGCGCCGCTCGACGACATCACGATCGCCGCGATCGTCCACGCCGTGGACAGTGAATCGCCGACGGGCCGGTGCTCTCCGGCGTCACCCGCCTGCTGCGCCGGTGCGAGCGAGGTCTGCCAGACCCACGACCTGTGGGAGCAGCTCGGCAACCAGATCATGTGGTACCTCAACCGGGTCAGCGTCGAAGACGTGCTGGCCGGGCGGGTGCCGGGTGCCGCCGGCGCCCATGAGCCACGGTCGCTCATGCAGGCCGCCGCCGACGACTGAGGCCAGGCCGGGCCGGCCGACGACGGGATGTACGGCGGGTGCGGGCGTTGACCATGACGCCCGCCATCCCTAAGCCTGTCGCGCCGCTGCGAGGGCGATGGGCCGATGACGACATATCTCGATTACAACGCGACCGCACCGATCCGCCCGGCCGTGATCGACGCCCTGACGGCGGCGGCACGCGCCCACGGTAACCCGTCCTCCGTCCACGCCGCCGGCCGTGCCGCGCGCTCTCGGATCGAGACAGCACGGATGTCGGTAGCCGCCCTGGTCGGGCGAGCGGGGGATGACGTCATCTTCACCGCCGGCGGCACCGAGGCCGACGCGCTTGCCGTGCGCGGGCTCGGGCGGAGCCGGGTGGTGGTCAGCGCCGTTGAACACGACGCGGTCCTGGCGGCGGCACCCGACGCGTCGCGCGCGCCGGTGACGGCGGCGGGCGTTCTCGACCTTGCTGCCCTGGAGCCGTTGCTCGACCCTGAGGCGCCGGGACTGCTCTGCATCATGTGGGCGAACAACGAGACCGGGGTGGTCCAGCCGGTGGCCGAGGCGGCGCGGTTGGCGCACGCGGCCGGCTGGCTGGTGCATGTCGACGCGGTGCAGGGGGCCGGGCGACTCGATCCGGCGGCGCTGGCGTTGGCGGACTCGATCGCGCTCTCGGCCCATAAGCTTGGAGGGCCGCCCGGCGTCGGCGCCCTGATCGTGCGCGACGGCCTCGCGGTGATCCCCCTGATCGCCGGCGGCGGACAGGAACGCGGGCGGCGCTCGGGCACCGAGAACGACATCGGCATCGCCGGATTCGCGGTGGCGGCCACGCTTGCCGCCGAATCGCGGGAGGCGGAGACCGCGCGGCTCGCGGCGCTGCGCGACCGGCTCGAGACCGGCGTCCGCCAGCGCGCGCCGGAAGCGCGGATCATGGGCGCGGGTGCCGAGCGGCTTTGCAACACCGCCTCGATCGCGCTCCCCGGAATCGCCGCCGAGACCCAGGTCATGGCGCTGGATCTTGCGGGTGTCGCGGTCAGCGCCGGTTCCGCCTGCTCCTCCGGCAAAGTGAAGCGGTCGCACGTGCTCGACGCCATGCATCCGGGCGAGGCGGTCGCCGGCGAGGCGATCCGCGTCAGCCTCGGCTGGGACAGCGACAACGGCGATGTCGATGCCTTCTTGCGCGCCTGGGGGGCGATGCGCGACCGTCTGTCCCCCGCCGCAACCGGACATGCCAGCCGATGACCGATCTCGTCCCCGCCGGATCCTTCCTCGCCCGCCTGATCGATACCTGTCCCGGGACCTGGGAGCGCTACACCACGCATCCCTTCGTCGCCGGCATGGGTGACGGCTCCCTGCCCGAGGCGGCGTTCCGCCACTACCTCGCCCAGGACTACCTGTTCCTGATCCATTTCGCGCGGGCCTACGCGCTTGCCGTCTACAAGGCCGACGAGTTGGAGGACATGCGGGCCGCCGCCGCCACGGTGACCGCGCTGCTCGACGGCGAGATGGCGCTGCATGTGGAGTACTGCGCCGGCTGGGGGCTGAGCGAGGCCGAGATGGCGGCCGTGCCGGAGGATCCGGCCTGCATCGCTTATACCCGCTTCGTGCTGGAGCGCGGCATGGCGGGCGACCTGCTGGATCTGCAGGCGGCGCTGGCGCCCTGCGTCGTCGGCTATGGTGTGATCGGCGCCCGGTTGGCGACCGACCCGGCGACGCGGCGCGGCGACGCCAACCCCTACGATGCCTGGATCGGCATGTACTCCGGGGAGGAGTACCTGGACGTGGCCCGGGGCGCCGTCGCCCAGCTCGAACGGCTTGCCGGCAAGCGGGGCGGGGAGGCCCGGTTCGCCTCGCTGGCCAAGACCTTCGCCGCCGCCACCGAGCTCGAGGTCGGCTTCTGGCAGATGGGGCTGGACGCCGCCGGCTGACCGGCCGCCGCCGCCGGGCTTGCGGTCGCGGGCCGGCGCCGTCATATGTCTCGGCCATGAGCGACCCGTTTCCCGACCTGGATCTCGGCCTGCCCGGCCCGCGCGGCGACCGGCGCGTCGTCGTCGCCATGTCCGGCGGCGTCGACAGCTCGGTCACGGCGGCCCTGCTGAAGGAGGCCGGCTACGACGTGGTCGGCATCACCCTGCAGCTCTACGACCATGGCGGCGCGGTCGGCCGCAAGGGCGCCTGCTGCGCCGGCCAGGACATACACGACGCCCGCATGGTGGCCGAGCGGATCGGCATTCCGCATTACGTCCTCGACTACGAGAGCCGGTTCCGCCAGAGCGTGATCGACGACTTCGCCGACAGCTACCTGCGCGGCGAGACCCCGATCCCCTGCGTGCGCTGCAACCAGACGGTCAAGTTCCGCGACCTGCTGGCGACGGCGAAGGATCTCGGCGCCGAGGCCTTGGCCACCGGTCACTACGTGCGCCGGGTGGTCGGTGCCGCCGGACCCGAGCTGCACCGCGCGGTCGATCCGGGCAAGGACCAGAGCTACTTCCTGTTCGCCACCACCCGCGAGCAGCTCGACTTCGTGCGCTTTCCCCTCGGCGGCCTGACCAAGGACGTGACCCGCGAGCACGCGCGGCGCCTCGGCTTGGTCGTCCAGGACAAGCCGGACAGCCAGGACATCTGCTTCGTGCCCAACGGCAACTACGCCGAGATCGTCAAGAAGCTGCGCCCCGGCGCCGCCGATCCCGGCGAGATCGTGCACCTGGACGGCACGGTGATGGGCCGCCACGAGGGGATCGTGCATTACACCATCGGCCAGCGCCGCGGCCTCGGCATCGGCGGGCGCAAGGGCGAGGACGGCGCGCCGGACACCGACCCGCTCTACGTGGTGCGCCTGGAGCCGGAGGCCCGCCGCGTCGTCGTCGGCCCGCGCGCCGCCCTTGGCGCGAGCCGGGTCATGATCGGCGCGGTGAACTGGCTCGGCGACGGCGCGTTCGCGGAGGCGGGCGGCCGGGCTGCGGAGTGGCGGGTGGCGGCGAAGCTGCGCTCGACCCAGGGGCCGGCCACCGGCACGCTGCGGCCGGCCGCCGACGGCGCCGTGCTGGAGCTGGACGACCCGCAATACGGCATCTCGGCGGGGCAGGCGGCGGTGTTCTACGACGCCGGCGACGGCGCGCGCGTGCTCGGCGGCGGCTGGATCCGGGGAACCGGGGCGGACGGCGACGCCGGCGCGACCCCGCGCTTGACAGCGGCCGAGGCCGCCCGTATATCGCCGGTCTTCGTGGCGGAGTAGCTCAGCTGGTTAGAGCAGCGGAATCATAATCCGCGTGTCGGGGGTTCAAGTCCCTCCTCCGCTACCAACCAATTGCCCAAAACTGGTCCCGCTCGACGTGGGAAACAGTGCATCGATCCGGGTCATGGCGCGCAGCTCGACGCAGCCACGACCCGGAAGCGGGTGCACGGCGATGTGATCGATCACGGCAGCGAACCGCTGGCGCGCGGTGGCCAGGACCGGCGCTTCGGCCGACAGGATCCCGATCAGGTCATTGACGGCGCGCTGGTAGTCGCCGACGACGTTCGGGTGGAGCTCGATCACGGTGTCGTCAACCGGCTCGACCGCGGCAACCAGTTCCCGCTTTTCGGCTTCGAGCGACTGCATCTGCTCCAGCATCGAGTCCGTCGCGCCGACCTTGGTGATGGCGTCGACCAGGTTCGAGATACCCGATTCGACCTCACGCAGGCGCGTCGCCGCCCGGCCTGCTGTTCGCTTGCGCTCTGCACGTCGCTTCTTTCGCTCGGCGTTGTAGGTTCGCACGAACTGCTCCGCCATCTCAGGCTTGAGCAGTTGACGCCGGATCCCGGCGACGATGCGTTCGGTCACCGATGAAAGAACCACCGTTCGATCGTTCTGGCAGGCGGCCGGCCCCTTCTGTCGGCGGGTGGCGCACGCCATGCGGCCGGAGTGCTTGATCTGAAATGTCCCGCCGCAGCACGCGCACCGGATCAAGCCGGACAGGAGGTGTTTCTGTGCCGGGCGCTGCGGGCCTGAGAGCGCGTCAAAGCGCCGCTTCATCTCTTGGGCGCTGGTCCACACCGTGTCGTCCACGATGCGCAGGCCAGGCATATCGATGATCGTCCAGTCCTCGCGCGTGTTCGGGCGCGACACCCTCTTGCCCGACTCCGGGTCCTTCACCATCCGCACCCGGTTGTAGACGAGGCGCCCACAAAACGCCTCGTTCCATAGGATGCCGGAGCCCCGAGCGCGATTGCCGGAGATCGTCGACGGCCCCCACAGTCCGCCATGCGGCGCCGGTACAAGGTCCCGGTTGAGGCCGTGCGCGATCGTCTTCGCGCTCGAGCCCGCGGCGTACTCTTCGAAAATCCGGCGGATGACGGCCGCCTCGGAGTGGTTGATCTCGCGCAGGCCCTTGATCGGCTCTCCGCGCTCATCAAGCCGCCCGCGCACAACGTCATAGCCATAGGCCTTCCCGCCGGGGATGTACCCGGCGACGGCCCGGCCCAGTTGCCCGCGCCGGATCTTGGCGGCGAGGTCCTTCAAAAACAGCGCGTTCATCGTGCCCTTAAGGCCGACATGCAGTTCGGAGATCTCGCCTTCGGTCGCCGTGACGATGCGCGCGCCGGCAAAGGCGACCCGCTTATGAACGCCTGCGATGTCCTCCTGGTCGCGCGACAGCCGGTCCAGCGCCTCGGCGAGCACCACGTCGACGTCACCGGCTCGCACCGCCTCCAGCATGGCCAGGGCTTGCGGCCGCGAGCGCAAGTGCGCACCAGACATCGCATAATCGGCGAAGATGCCAGCCTCGGTCCAACCTTGGCGGCTCAGGTAGTCGCGGCAGAGCCTGACCTGGTCCTCTATCGACCGCTCGTTCTGGTGCTCGCTCGAATACCGCGCATAGATGGCAACCCGGGTCATGGCCGTGTCTCCTCTAGCTGACGTGCTTCCTCGGCATCGTGACGACGCGCCAAGGCAACGGCAAGCAAGTCCACCAGCGCGCCCGCCAGCACAGCGTTCGCGTCATCGTCGAGAATCGGGGTAATCCCGTCCCGATGCTGCGATGCTGTGGACGAGGCGCGGGCCATGAGTTACGCGGCCTCCGCGTCGATACTGCGCTGCTCGGCGGTGAGCGCGTTCCGCCAAGCCCAGGGGTTCACGCTCCACCCACAACCGCGCTTGGCGTTCAGGGAGGTCAGGAGGCGTTGAAAGCCGACGAGATACTCGGTCAAGTTCATACCGCACTGCCGCTTCGGAACGGCTGGACCGCGACGCAGAGTGCACCACAGGTCTCTTCGGTGTTCTGTAATGCATGGGCCAAGCTGGCGCTCGACGAGCGCGCGCCAGGCATCAGTTACCTCGGGCGTGTACCGATCGAAGATGTCGTCGAAGGTCGCCCACTCGATCTGGAATGGCGAGACGGCCGGGCCGCCGCCGATCTGCACCAGCGCGTTGAGATCGCTCTCCTGCCTGCCGGTCAGCACCAGCAGGCGCCGGGCGCGTTCGTCGCGCATCCGCATCGCGCGGAGCGTCGGCTCGACGATGTGGGTGCTGAAGTCCTCGGCCGTGACCGTCATTTGCGGTCTCCCGGCAGCCGCGCCAGGCGGGCCATGACGGCGGTGCAGAGTTTGGGCGCGATGGCGATGATCTCCTTCGCGGAGATGGCCGCCACGCCGGAAAGGGCATGGGTCAGCAGGTCGGGCGCACCGAAATGCGTGGCCGCGAAGCCGGTCAGGATGGCGACGGCGCATCCGACGATGGTCGACAGGCCCCACCGCTTGATGCTGAACGGCGCGCCGTGGTGCAGGACTTCGTTCAGGTAGCGGGCGGTGGCGCCGATCGCGCCCGCCGAGCACAGGGCCAGCCACCATCCGATATCGAAGAACGCCAGAACCTTCACCGCGACCCTCCGGGACTGAGCGGGCTTGAACGCGGGCATGCTGCGGAGACGGACCGGGCAAGCCAAGGCGGGCGCGGTTGCGAGGCCGCGCTCGCAACCCTTGGCACGCTGCGAACGGGCGGCGCGCTCGGCACTCTGCCGCCATGACCGACGCGGCCTATGATCAGGACGACGTCGACAGCCTGCGCGAGGCGATTCGAGATGCAAAGGGCCCCGGCAACTTCAAGAATCTGTTCATGTACGCGCCCAACGGCAAGGCCGACGGGCTGAAGGCGATCCCGATCGCCGTGGTCACGGCCAAGGACGAGTTTTTCAACCTGAAGACCGTCAGCCGGGACGATGTGCTGGCCGCCCACCGGGTGCCGCCGCAGCTCCTCGGCGTGGTGCCGTCGAACACCGGCGGGTTCGGCGATGTCGACAAGGCCGCCCGGGTGTTCGCCACCAACGAGCTGGAGCCGTTGATGGAGACCTTCCGGGACGAGATCAACGGCTTCACCGGCGCGAACACTGTGGACTTCAAGCCCTACGCCGTCGCCGAGCCGGCCTCCGGGTGAGCCGGCCGCCTATCACCGAGGCTGATCCGTCCCACCGGCCGGTGGGGCGCTGACCACCACCACCGCGGCCACGGCGACGTCCGGATTCACATCGATCTCCTTGAGCGGGCGCGAGACCGGCCGATCGTTCGTCCCTTCGAAGAACAGCGCAAGCGCCTGGGCCGCGTTCTCCTCGGCCTCCGTCAGCGTGTCACCCCCGGACGTGCAGCCAGGCACGTCCGGGAAGAACACGCCATAGCCGGGCCCAGCACCCCCTTCGATGATCGCCACGTATCCCGTCACGGATGCTCTCCGTCGCGCGCGTGAGTCGCTAGCCGCCACCCCGCCGGCCGGCGCCGCCGGGCCCGGAGGATCGCACTCACCCCCCGCCGCGCCTGCGGTCATAAGTTCCGTTGCGCTCTATCGCCGGAGGGGCTCGAAGCGTCCCGAAGGCTGGGGCGTTCAGGTCGATCGTCGAGTGAGACGAAGTAAGAGAATCTGAAATCGTTTATCAGGTCGAGAGGCCTGCAGCGGCGTCTCGTCCTCAGCGGTGTGTGCCCGATCATCCTGCGCCGACCATCACGAAGGGTGTCCAGTCGAAGTCGGGGTCGTTGGCGATGTAATGGCGTCGTGTGTCCTCGAGGGCCTGGGCCGGGTCGCTGCGCCCGGACGGCTGGGACAGCCAGCGGGTGTAGAAGGTCTTCATGAAGGCGGCGGCGCTCTGGTCGCCGACGGTGCGCAGCGTCACCAGCACGTTGCGGGCCCCGGCGGTCCGCAGCGCGCGGACCAGACCGTAGATGCCTTCGCCGTGGCCGATCACGCCCTGCGCCGTCTCGCAGGCGGAGAGCACGACCAGTTCCGTGCCCTCCAGGTTCAGGCTCTGCGCCTCAAGCGCGTAGAGGATGCCGTCCTCGCCGGCCTCGGCCAGGGCCTGGTTGGCCCCGGCGAGCGCAATTCCCGCCAGCAGCATCGGCCGGTCGGCGGCGCCGGTCGCCGCGCGGTAAAAGCCATGGGTGGCCAGGTGCAGCACCCTGGGCGGCCGCGTTTGCGCCAGGAGACGCGCCTCGCTGGCCTCGGAGCGTTCCCAAACGTCCAGCGGCTCGGCTGGCCGGGCGATGCGGTACAGGGCCTCGATCTCGCCGACTTCCCGCGCGCTGCCCGGCAACTCGGTAAAGCCGCCTCGCAACATCTCCGCCGCCGCCGCGCGGCTGCGTTCGACATCGCCGGCCAGCGGGTCGGTCCCTGCCGATCGTGTGGCCTCATCGACGGAGGCGACCTGCAGCGGAGTGGCGTCGAAGTCGACATCGCCGATCGCCAGCAGCCCGGTGGCAGGCTGATTGTGAGGCGGCCGCAACAGGTCGCGGCCGGACTGAACCTGGCGCAGGGTGGCCGTCTCCGCCCAGTAGCGGCCGTCCGGCGTTACCAGGCGATGGAACGGCACCAGGTGCAGCAGATCGTCCGGGGCAATCACTATGCGGGCGTCAGGGGCGAGGCCGAGCGGCGCGATCAGGCGGTCGTACAGGACGCGTCCAGCGTCCTCCGCCCCGGCGCCGCCGGCGATCAGCGGGGTCAAAAGGTCGCCGGTGCCGGCCACGTGACCGAGATCGATCGCCTCCACCCGGTCATAGCCCTGTACCACCACCGCCGCCCAGTGGCTGGCCCCAAGGGTCCACTTCTGGAAATCCACCGGCTGGTAGCGGGAGAACTCGACCAGCACCGCTCCCCCCAGCAGGACGCCCTGCAGGTCCACCGGGTTGGCCTCGCGGACCTTCAACTGATCGCGATAGTCGCGGCTCAACCGGCCCAGCGCTCTCTCCTTGGTGTCCAGGGCCTGGGTGAGCGCCTCGACCTGCTGTGGGCCGACCCCACCATGGAAGGCCTTGGCCAGCGTTGCACGCAGCTCGCGGATCTCCAGCGCCAAGGCGCCCGCCTCGGGATCGCGGCCGCGGCGCACCAATCGGGCGATGACCGCCTCCTCCTCCGCCTGCAGGCCCTTGAAGCGCAGCAGGGCCGAGGCCGCCGTCTCCTGAGCCCGCTCCTGTTCAGGATGGGCGATGGCCAGGCTCAACGCGACACCAAGGTAGGAGCGTTGAGAGGCGACCAACTGGCGGGCGACTGCGGTGCTGTCGGTTGAGTAGATCTCAGCACCGAGCCAGTCGAGGAGCGGGCCTTCCATCGCCGACAGCAGCCGGGCCGCCTCCGCCGTCCGTCCCAGGGCAGCGAGGTTGCGGACTGTGTTCAAGTGCGTGAGGAGCGTATTCGGGTGAGCCGTGCCCAGGGTCTGGCGATAGAGCTCCAGTGCGCGGGCGTAGAGCGGCTCCGCCTCCCCATAGCGACCCTGGTTGTCGTAGAGCGCCGCCATGTTGTTCAGGCTGGAAAGCGTGTCCGGGTGTGTCTCGCCCAGGTTCTGGCGACGAAGCTCCAGCGCGCGAGCGAGGAGCGGCTCCGCCTCCCCATAGCGACCCTGGCGAGAGTACAGAAACGCCATGTTGTTCAGAGTGGTGAGCGTCTGCGGGTGTGTCTCGCCCAGGGTCTGGCGGCTCAGCTCCAGCGCGCGGGCGTAGAGCGGCTCCGCCTCCCCATAGCGACCCTGGTTGTCGTAGAG
>JGI12316J15310_10000062_pt6 | contig 50131 bp, 52 predicted proteins | sample MarCyaLeptolynsp_FD_15310 | JGI IMG/M metagenome (IMG submission 15310) | reverse complement strand
CGACCCGGCGCGGCAAGCCGTCGGTTCACCGCGCCTTCGGCGAGCCGCTGGCCGTGCTGACCGGCGACGCGCTGATCATTCTCGCCTTCGAATCCCTGGCGCGGGCCGGGGCGACCGCGCCGGATCGTCTGGCGCCGCTGATCACGACCATCGGCCGGGCCGTCGGCACGCCGCACGGGATCTGCGCCGGTCAGGCCTGGGAGGGCGAGTCGTCCATCGACCTGTCGGCGTACCAGCGGGCCAAGACCGGCTCGCTGTTCGCGGGGGCGACCGCCATCGGCGCCGTCGCTGCCGGGCACCATCCCGCCGCCTGGCGCGGCCTGGGCGAGCGCCTGGGCGAGGCGTATCAGGTAGCGGACGACATCTGCGACGTTGCCGCCGATCCGGAGACCATCGGCAAGCCGATCGGCCAGGACGCGGCCCATGCCCGCCCCAATGCGGCCGTGCAGCTCGGATTGGACGGCGCCAAGCGGCGCCTGAAGGAGCTGATCACCGGGGCCCTGGATGACATCCCGGCCTGCCCGGGCCGGGACATGCTGCAGAAGATCATCCTGCGGGAGTCGAGCGGCTTCCTGCCCAAGGAACTGGCGCTGCAGCCGGCGTAACGGGACCTTGCCGTCCGGTGCATCCCTGCGCGATCGGTTCCACGCCTGGCGGGTGCGGACCATCGCCGACCCGCGCTTCCAGCGCTGGGCCGCATCCTTTCCCCTGACCCGCTTCATCGCCCGGCGCAAGGGACGGCAGCTGTTCGATCTCTGCGCCGGCTTCGTCTACTCACAGGTTCTGGCCGCCGTGGTCCGGCTCGACGTGCTGTACGCGCTCGCCGACGGACCGCGTCCACTTGGCGAGATCGCCGGCGCCATCGGCCTCGATGAGGATGCCGCGCGGCGGCTGCTCCGAGCCGCCGACGCGCTCGGCCTCGTCTCCGATCGCGGCGGCGAGGTCTACGATCTCGGCGATCACGGCGCGGCGGTCCTGGGCAATGCCGGGGTCGCGGAGATGGTGCGGCACCATGCCGCTCTCTACGCCGACCTGCGCGACCCGGTGGCCCTGCTGCGCGGCGAGGGCGACACGGCGCTGTCCGCCTACTGGCCGTACGCGGAGGGCACGGGGCTCGATCAGCTCGACGGCGGACAGGTCGCGGATTACAGCCGGCTGATGGCGGCGTCCCAGCCGATGATCGCCGAGGACGTGCTGGACGCCTATCCGGTGGCGCGTCATCGGGTCCTGATGGATGTCGGCGGCGGCGCCGGGGGGTTCGCCATCGCCGCCGCCCACCGGGCGCCGTCGCTCACCGTGCGGGTGGTCGATCTTCCCCAGGTCGCCGCGATCGCGGCGGCGAACATGGCCGAGGCCGGCCTGGGCGCGCGCGGGGAAACAGTCGGCCACGACTTCCATCGCGATCCGCTGCCCGAGGGGGCCGACCTGATCTCGCTGGTCCGGGTGTGCTTCGACCATGACGACTCCACGGTCGTGGCGTTGCTATCGGCGATCCGCCGCGCCCTGGCGCCGGGCGGGGCGCTGATTCTGGCCGAGCCGATGGCGGGAACGCCGACCCCTGAACCGATCGGCGACGGCTACTTCGCTTTTTACCTGTTGGCCATGGGCCGGGGCCGCTGCCGGCGTCCCGAGGAGCTGATGGCATTGCTCGAAGAGGCCGGATTCCGCGGCGTACGGCGGGTTCCGACCCGCCGCCCGATGCTGGCCGGGATGCTCGAGGCGCGAAGCCAATAACCTTAATCTCGTTAATGATTGTCTCTTGAATTTGACAACATGGACTGTCAAGCTACCCTGACAAACACCAGAAGGACCGCCTCGACACACACGGTCCCACCAGGGAGTAACCAAGTGCCCAACGCCACCGCAGTCGTCGTTCAAGAGCCGGAAAAGCTGATGCTTTCCACGCTCGCGCTGAGCGCGCCGGGCGAGGGCGATGTGGTGGTGGACGTCGATTGGACCGGTATCAGCACCGGGACCGAGCGGCTTCTGTTCAGCGGGCGCATGCCGATGTTCCCCGGCATGGGGTATCCCCTGGTGCCGGGTTACGAAACGGTCGGCCGGATCGCCGGTGGGTCGCGCGACGGCGAAACCGTCTTCGTTCCCGGCGCGCAGTGTTTCGGCGAGGTGAGGGGCCTGTTCGGCGGCACCGCCTCGCGTCTGGTCGTGCCCTCGGCCCGGGCTATCAAGATCGACGAGACCCTGGGTGAGCGCGGTGCCCTGCTGGCGCTGGCGGCCACCGCCTATCACGCGCTGGCTCCCGGTAAGGCGACGCTCCCGGACCTGATCGTCGGCCACGGCGTTCTCGGCCGTCTGATCGCCCGGATCGCCACCACGCTGGCGGTCGCCCGCGGATCCTCCGCCCCCGTCGTTTGGGAGACCAACGCCCGGCGCCAGTCCGGTGCCAAGGGATATGAGGTCATCCATCCGATCGACGATGACCGCCGGGACTACGCCGCGATCTACGACGTTAGCGGCGACAGTGACATCCTCGACACCGTCATCGCGCGCCTAGCGCCGGGCGGCGAGATCGTGCTCGCGGGCTTCTACGGTGAGCCGCTCGGCTTCGCCTTTCCGCCGGCCTTCATGCGCGAGGCGCGCATCCGCATCGCCGCCGAATGGAAGCCCGAGGACCTGCAGGCCGTCACCGCGCTGATCGCGGCCGGACGGCTGTCGCTGGACGGGCTGATCACCCATCGCGAGGACGCGACCGACGCCGAGCCGGCCTATCGGGCCGCGTTCGAAGACACCGACTGCCTGAAGATGATCCTGGACTGGAGAGCGTTCGCATGACGCCGACACACACCGCGGAAGCCACGGCGCCGGTCGCCGAGCAGGCGCCGAAGAAGCAGACAGAGGTCATCGCCATCTACGGTAAGGGCGGCATCGGCAAGAGCTTCACCCTGGCCAACCTGAGCTACATGATGGCGCAGCAGGGCAAGCGGGTGCTGCTGATCGGCTGCGATCCGAAGAGCGACACCACCTCGCTGCTGTTCGGCGGGCGCAGCTGCCCGACCATCATCGAGACCTCCTCGAAGAAGAAGCTGGCCGGCGAGCAGGTCGAGATCGGCGACGTCTGCTTCGTGCGCGACGGCGTGTTCGCCATGGAACTGGGCGGTCCCGAGGTCGGGCGCGGCTGCGGTGGGCGCGGCATCATCCACGGCTTCGAGCTGCTGGAGAAGCTGGGCTTCCACGATTGGGACTTCGACTACGTGCTGCTCGACTTCCTGGGCGACGTGGTGTGCGGCGGGTTCGGCCTGCCGATCGCCCGTGACATGTGCCAGAAGGTCATCGTCGTCGGCTCCAACGACCTGCAGTCGCTCTACGTCGCCAACAATGTCTGCTCGGCGGTCGACTACTTCCGCAATCTGGGCGGCAATGTCGGCGTCGCCGGCCTGATGATCAACAAGGATGACGGCACCGGCGAGGCCCAGGCCTTCGCCGAGGCGGTCGGCATCCCGGTGCTGGCCGAAATTCCGGCGCACGAGGACATCCGCCGCAAGAGCGCGAATTACGAGATCATCGGACGGCCCGGGTCGGAATGGGCCTCGCTGTTCGAGGGCCTGGCGGAGAAAGCCGCCGAAGCGCCGCCGGTCCGACCGACGCCGCTCAGCCATGACGACCTGCTCGGCCTGTTCAAGGGTGAGGATGTCGGCCGCGGCGTGCAGCTGCAGCCCGCCACGATCGAGGACATGTGCGGCGCCGCGTTCGAGCCGAAGCCCTCCCTCGAAGTCGTCTACGAAGGCGTGTGAGGGCGATCGCCATGCAGGACATCGGCCCCGACCCGCGCAAGACGCCGACCGCCAAGAAGAAGGCGGAAGCCGCACTGCTCGGTTGTCACGCCGGCCCCGGCGTGATGGAGGAGGCCGCGCGCTCGGCCGGCAAGAGCGACACGCTGGACCAGCTCGCCGCCGACTACCCCAAGGGGCCCCACGACCAGCCGCAATCCATGTGCCCGGCCTTCGGCTCGCTGCGGGTGGGGCTGCGCATGCGGCGCACCGCGACGATCCTGTCCGGCTCGGCCTGCTGCGTGTACGGCCTGACCTTCACCTCGCACTTCTACGGCGCGCGGCGGACGGTCGGGTACGTCCCGTTCAACTCCGAGACCCTGGTTACCGGACAGCTTTACGAGGACATCCGCAACGCCACCGCCGAGATGGCGAACCCGGACCTCTACGACGCCATCGTCGTGATCAATCTCTGCGTGCCGACCGCCTCTGGCGTGCCGCTGGACCGTCTGCCGCCGGAAATCGACGGCGTGCGGGTGATCGGCATCGACGTGCCGGGCTTCGGTGTCCCGACCCACGCCGAGGCCAAGGACGTGCTGGCCGGCGCCATGCTGCGCTACGCCCGCAAGGAGGCGGAGGCCGGACCTGTCGCGCGGCCGCGCTCGCTCAAGGACGACCGGCCGACGGTCACGCTGATCGGCGAGCTGTTCCCGGCCGATCCGGTCGGTGTCGGCGCGCTGCTGGACCCCATGGGTCTGTCCGTCGCGCCACAGCTGCCATCCCGCGAATGGCGCGACCTCTATGCCTGCCTCGACAGCCGGGTCGCCGCCGCGGTGCATCCGTTCTACACCGCCAGCGTGCGCGAGTTCGCCGCCGCCGGGCGCCCGGTGGTCGGCTCCGGACCGGTCGGTGTCGACGGGACCGCCGACTGGCTGGACGCGATCGGCAAGGCCGCTGGCGTCGCCTCGGACAAGATCGCCGCCGCCAAGAACGCCGCCTTGCCGGCGATCCGCGCGGCGCTGGCCGACAACCGCATCGATGCGACCGTCACGGTCTCCGGCTACGAGGGCTCGGAGCTGCTGGTCGCCCGCCTGCTGGTCGAGGCGGGCGCGCGGGTGCCCTATGTCGGCACCGCCTGCCCGAAGACCGACTGGAGTGCGGCCGACCGCGAATGGCTGGAGGCCAAGGGCGCGCATGTTCAGTACCGCGCGTCCCTGGAACAGGACGTCGCGGCCATGAAGGAATTCACCCCTGACCTCGCACTCGGGACCACGCCGCTGGTGCAGGCCGCCAAGGAGCAAGGAACGCCGGCGGTCTACTTCACGAACATGGTCTCGGCCCGCCCGCTGTTCGGGCCCGCCGGTGCCGGCTCTCTCGCCGGGATCGTGGCGGCCCAGACCCGCGGGCGGGCTCGGTTCGAGGGGATGGTCGACTTCTTCGCCGGTGTCGGCACCGGCGAGGGAGCCGGCTACACCGTGCCGTCGCGCGCCGCCGCCGCACCGATCTCGGGAGGGGACTGAGCCGTGCTGATCCTCGACCACGACCGGGCCGGCGGCTATTGGGGGGCGATCTACGCCTTCACCGCGATCAAGGGCCTGCGCTGCGTCATCGACGGCCCGGTCGGCTGCGAGAACCTGCCCGTCACCGCCGTCCTGCACTACACCGACGGTCTGCCGCCGCACGAGCTGCCCGTCACCGTCACCGGCCTGTCCGAGGACGAGCTGTCGATGAACGGCACCGAGGAGGCGCTCCGCCGCGCCAGCGCGACCCAGGACGAGACCATTCCGGCGGTCGTCGTCACCGGGTCCATCGCCGAGATGATCGGCGGCGGCGTGACGCCCGAAGGCTCCAACATCCGCCGCTTCCTGCCGCGCACCATCGACGAGGACCAGTGGCAGAGCGCCGATCGCGCGATCTACTGGCTGTGGAGCGAGTTCGGCCCGAAGAAGGTGCCGGCACGTTCCGAGATGAAGGTGAAGGAGGGGGCGAAGCCCCGCGTCAACATCATCGGCGCGATCTACGGCACCTTCAACATGCCCTCCGACCTCGCCGAGATCCGCCGCCTGGTGGAGGGGATCGGCTGCGAGATCAACATGGTCTTCCCGCTCGGCAGCCACCTGAAGGACATCAAGAAGCTGCCCGATGCCGATGTGAACATCTGCCTATACCGCGAGTTCGGCCGAAATCTCTGCGAGGAGATGGACCGGCCCTACCTGCAGGCGCCGATCGGCATGCACGCCACAACCAACTTCCTGCGCAAGCTCGGTGAACTGACCGGTCTCGATCCCGAGCCGTTCATCGCCCAGGAAAAGGAAACGACGCTGAAGCCGATCTGGGATCTGTGGCGCAGCGTCACCCAGGACTTCTTCGCCACGGCCTCCTACGCCGTGGTCGCGACCGACACCTACACCCGCGGGCTGCAGCAGTTCCTCACCGAGGAACTCGGCATCCCCTGCACCTTCGCCTTCGCGCGCAAGGCCGGGGTCAAGCCGGACAACGCCGCGGTCAAGGACGCGATCGCCAGCACGCCGCCACTGGTGCTTTTCGGCTCCTACAACGAGCGCTTCTACGCCGCCGAAGTGGGCTGCCGGGCGCAGTACATTCCGGCCTCCTTCCCCGGCGCGATCATCCGGCGCTCCACAGGCACGCCGTTCATGGGTTACGCCGGCGCCACCTACGTCGTGCAGGAGTATTGCAACGCGCTGTTCGACGCGCTGTTCCACATCCTGCCGCTGTCCGTCGACATGGACCAGGTGACCGCCACGCCGACCCGCGCCGGCGCCGAGGCGGCCCAGGCGGCGGCCGACGAGGCCGAGGGTCGCCCATGGGACGTCGAGGCCCAGCGGCTGTTTGACCGCCATGTCGAGGCGGAGCCGTTCCTCATTCGGATTTCCGCCGCCAAGCGCCTGCGCGAGCGCGTCGAACGCGACGCCCGCGCCGCCGGCGAGGAACGCATCACCGTCAAACGCGTTACCCGGTCGCTCTCGGCCCTGAAAGAGGGGCGGGCGGCATGAGTAAAGGTCTCACCACGAGGGAGGATTCGTGATGTCCGCATCCGAAACGGCATCCGTTACGGGGCGCCGGCCGAGCCGGTCACAGGATCTCCGGGAGTTCAGGGCGTTGTACCTGATGTGCCTGGTCCTGTTCCTGCCGGCAGCGATCGTCGCCCGTGTCCTGCCCGCCCGTTGGCGCCCCTGGCCGCCGACGGACCGTCATTCCCGCTCCGTCCTCGACGAGGCACGCGCCGCCGCGAGCGCGTTCGTGCCCTTCGCGATGATGGGCTAGCGGGTCACCGGGTTCGGTCGGCGTTCTGTCGGCCGGGCATGTCGGCACCTCGCGGGTTCGCCCGGGAGATGTCGGCGCTCCCCGCCGCGCGGGAAGTGCGCGGTAACGGCTGTAAGGCCCAGTTTCCGGAGGAAACTAATGGTTGACAGCAATCGGAGCGGATCCCTTTCCGGGCTCACGGAAGGAGAAGCGCAGGAATTCCATCGCTTCTACATGCAGGGGTTCGTCATGTTCACGATCGTGGCGGTGATCGCTCACCTCCTCGTGTGGATTTGGCGTCCCTGGATCCCGGGTCCGGACGGCTACGCGCAGTCGGTAATCGACGGCGTCAAGGTCGCGGGCACTTCGCTCATCAACTTCGTCGCCTAGGGAGGAGCAGACAATGTGGAGAGTTTGGCTGGTCTTCGACCCGCGTCGCGCTCTCATCGCGCAAAGCGTGTTCCTCGTCGCCTTGGCCTTCATGATCCATTTCGTGCTGCTCAGCACGGATCGGTTCAACTGGTTCGGCGGTTGATGCGACGCCGCCGGTCGGACGGGCAGCAGCTGGGGGGCATCCTCCCACCTCCTGTCGCGTCCCGACCGGCCCAAGACCTCTGGAGCGGACGGGTTCCCTGACCAGGTTTCCGTCCGCTCCAAACCGCAGACTTCAGACGCGCCTTCACCTGCCTTCGGGTCAACCGGGATACGGATCCGTGGGCGCCACGAATCGGTTGCGACCGTCCCAAGCGGCTGTTTTCGAAGAGATCCCGGAGGGGAGTGAGAGATGGCTCTGCTCAGTTTTGAACGCAAATATCGGGTCCGCGGGGGGACCTTGATCGGAGGGGACCTCTTCGATTTCTGGTTCGGCCCGTTCTACGTCGGCTTCTTCGGCGTCACGACGATCTTCTTCACGGTGCTCGGCACCGCGCTGATCTTCTGGGGCGCCGCGATCGGTCCGACCTGGAATCCTTGGCTCATCAGCATCGCGCCGCCCGACATCAGCTACGGGCTAACGCTGGCGCCGCTCGCCGAGGGCGGGCTCTGGCAGATCATCACGATCTGTGCCATCGGCGCCTTCGTCTCGTGGGCGCTGCGCGAGGTGGAGATCTGCCGCAAGCTCGGCATGGGCTACCACGTGCCCATCGCCTTCGGCTTCGCGATTTTCGCCTATGTGACGCTCGTGGTGATCCGCCCGGTCCTGTTGGGGGCGTGGGGGCACGGGTTCCCGTACGGCATCTTCAGTCACCTCGACTGGGTGTCGAACGTCGGCTACCAGTACCTGCACTTCCACTACAACCCGGCGCACATGATCGCGGTGTCGTTCTTCTTCACGACCGCACTGCTTCTGTCGCTGCATGGTGCCGTCGTGCTGTCTTCCGTCAACCCGCAGAAGGGCCACACGGTGAAGACCCCCGAGCACGAGGACACCTACATCCGCGACACGATCGGCTACTCCGTCGGCACGCTCGGCATTCATCGCCTCGGCCTGTTCATGGCGGTCAACGCCGCGTTCTGGAGCGCGATCTGCATCGTCATCAGCGGACCGTTCTGGACCCGTGGCTGGCCGGAATGGTGGAACTGGTGGCTTGACCTGCCGATCTGGTCGTAGGCGCGGGAGGAAAACGTCATGGGTACCTATCAGAACATCTTTAACCGCGTGCAGGTGCAGACAAGCCACCCGCACATGGGCACCCCGCTTCCGCCGGAGGACGAGGCGCGCCTCGGAACGCCGATCCAGAACAAGCTGCTCGGCTTCTTCGGCAACGCGCAGATCGGGCCGATCTATCTCGGGTCGCTGGGCATGGCGTCGCTGCTATTCGGCATGTTCGGCTTCGTCATCATCGGCTTCAACATGCTGGCGTCGGTGGACTGGAGCCCGATCGAGTTCGTGCGCCAGCTGCCATGGCTGGCGCTTGAGCCGCCGGCGCCTGAATACGGTCTCTCGATCCCGCCGATGGCGGAGGGCGGCTGGTGGCTGGTCTCCGGCTTCCTGATCACCCTGTCGATCCTGCTGTGGTGGTGGCGGATGTACACCCGCGCCGTCGCGCTGGGGATGGGAACCCACGTCGCCTGGGCCTTCGCGTCGGCGATCTGGCTGTTCCTGGTGCTCGGCTTCATCCGCCCGCTGCTGATGGGCAGCTGGTCGGAGGGGGTGCCGTTCGGCATCTTCCCGCACCTGGATTGGACGGCGGCCTTCTCAATCCGCTACGGCAACCTGTTCTACAACCCGTTCCACGCCCTCTCGATCGTGTTCCTTTACGGCTCGGCACTGCTGTTCGCCATGCACGGGGCGACGATTCTGGCGGTTGGCCGCTACGGCGGCGAGCGGGAGATCGAGCAGATCGTCGATCGCGGTACCGCCTCGGAGCGCGCCGGGTTGTTCTGGCGCTGGACGATGGGCTTCAACGCCTCGATGGAGAGCATCCACCGTTGGGCGTGGTGGTTCGCGGTGCTGACAACGCTGACCGGCGGTATCGGGATCCTGCTCACGGGCACCGTGGTGGACAACTGGTATCTCTGGGCGGTCAAGCACAGCTTCGCGCCGGCTTACCCGGATATCTGGGCGCCCATTGCCAATCCGAACGGGTAAGGAGGACGAGACATGAACGACTTCAAACCCTGGACGCTTCTCCTGCCGTTCGCCGCCGTGTTCCTGATCGCGTTCGTCGTCATGGTCGGCTGGGAACGTCCGCCGATCGACATGGAGCAGATCGGCTATCGCGGCACCGGCATGAACGAGCCGAACAACCCACGGGAGCAGGCCGACCTGCGGGCGGCCAACGCGGTGCCGGAGGAGGTCTATCCGCTGGACAGCCCCGCCGATCTGGCGGCGGCCCCAACGGCTGGCGAGGTCTATGAGAACGTTCAGGTTCTAGGCGATCTGCCGGAGCCGCAGTTCACCCGGCTGATGGCGGCGATCACCGAATGGGTGTCGCCGGAGCAAGGCTGCAACTACTGCCACAATCCGGAAAACCTGGCGGATGACTCGGTCTACACCAAGGTCGTGTCCCGTCGGATGATCCAGATGACGTTGAACATCAACGCCAACTGGCAGGACCATGTGAAGGACACCGGTGTCACCTGTTACACCTGTCATCAGGGCCAGAACGTGCCGGAGTACATCTGGTTCAACCACGAGCCGAGGAAGTTCGCCGGCGGCATGCTCGGATACACGGCCGGCGGTCAGAACGTCGCCAACGACATCACGGCGAGCACGTCGATGACGCCGAAGAGCCTGGAGGCCTACCTGGTCGGTGAAGAGGTTATCTCGGTGCAGTCGGTCTTCGCCCTGCCGCAGGAAGGCGAGCCGCTGGGTCCGCTGCAGAAGACGGAGCAGACCTACAGCTACATGATGCACTTTGCCAACTCGCTCGGCGTGGGCTGCACCTACTGCCACAACTCCCGTGCCTTCTCCGACTGGGACCAGAGCCCGCCGGCGCGGATGCAGGCGCTGCATGCCACCTACATGCTGCGGGAGGCCAACAATGAGTACCTGATCCCGCTTGAGGGCGAGTACCCGGAGAACCGCCTTGGCCCGACCGGGGACGCGCCCAAGGCGAACTGCAAGACCTGCCATCAGGGCGTCTTCAAGCCGCTCTATGGCGCCTCGATGCTCGAGCAGTACCCCTCGCTGAAGGGCGACTGACGCGGCTTCTCTTCCCTGACCCCGGGTTCCTCCCGGGTTCCCTCGGGCCGGACGGCATCCTTGCCGCCGGCCCTTTTTCTTTGCCGACCCCGCAGCTAGATTGCCGGTGCACACCTTTCGGGAGGATTTCGGTGGCGAATGAGAGCACCTCCGGCGGAACGCTCGCCGGCATCAAGGTTGTCGACTGCACCCGCGTTCTGGGCGGACCCTACTGCACCCAGCTGCTGGGCGATCACGGGGCCGAGATCATCAAGATCGAACCGCCCCAGGGCGACGAGGTCCGGGACTGGGGCCCGCCATTCGACGACGGCCGCGACGCCAGCTACTTCCTCGGTGTGAACCGCAACAAACGCTCGCTCGCCCTCGACCTGTCGACCGACCGGGGCAAGGCGGTGCTGCTGCGGCTGCTCGAGGAGGCCGACGTCCTGATCGAGAACTACAAGCCCGGCTCCATGGAGAAATGGGGCCTCGGCTACGAGGACGTGCTGAAGGAGCGCTTCCCGAAGCTGGTGCATTGCCGGATCTCCGGTTTCGGCGCCACCGGTCCCTATGGCGGGTTCCCCGGCTACGACGGGATCATCCAGGCCATGGTCGGGCATTTCTCGATCAACGGCGCGGCGGAGAGCGGGCCGGTGCGCCTGGGCCTGCCGATGGTCGATATCGGCACCGGACTTTACGCCAGCAACGCCGTGCTGATGGCCCTGCTGGAGCGCGAGCGGTCGGGCCAGGGCCAGTACATCGACATGACGCTCTACGATTGTGGCCTGGCGCTGATGCACCCGCATGTCGCCAACTACTCGCTGTCCGGCAAGGTCCCGAAACCGACCGGCAACCAGCACCCCAACATCAGCCCCTACGACCTGTTCAAGACGAAAACCGTCGACATCTTCGTCGCCGGCGGCAACGACCGTGCGTTCAAGCGACTGTGCAAAGAGCTCGGCAAGCCCGAACTCGGCGACGATCCGCGCTTCGCCACCAACGGCGACCGGCTGATCAACCAGGATGGCCTGCGCGCCGAGCTTCAGGCTCTCTTGGACGAGGTCGATGGCAACGCGCTCTGCGACCGGCTGCTCGCCGCCGGCCTGCCGGTGGGGCCGATGCGCAACACCGAGGAGGTGATGACGCATCCGCACACGGTCCACCGCGACATGGCGGCGGAGAAGGACGGCTGGAAAGGCTGGGGCATCCCGATCAAGTTCTCGCGCACGCCGGGGTCGATCAAGCGCCGGCCGCCGCGGTTCGGCGAGCACGGCCGCGAGCTGCTGGAAGAGAACGGCTTCACCGCGGAGGAGGTCGACGGCCTGGTCGCCGACGGCACGGTACTGGAACAGCGCCGCAAGACGTGATCGCCCGGGGCCCTGACGGCGCGCGCCGCGGCCCCATCTCAGGGGCGAACCGGAAGACGAGGAGAGTCCGATGACCGACAAGATCGTGAAGACCGATGCCGAGTGGAAGGCGCAGCTCACGCCCGAGCAATACAAGGTCGCCCGCAAGCACGGGACCGAACGGCCGTTCAGCAACGCCTATCACGACAGCAAGACGCCGGGGACCTATGTCTGCGTATGCTGCGGGCAGCCGCTGTTCGACAGCGACACCAAGTACGACAGCGGCACCGGCTGGCCGAGCTTCTGGGCGCCGATCGATGAGGCGGCGGTCGGAACCAAGACCGACCGGTCGTTCTTCATGACCCGCACCGAGGTGCATTGTAGCCGTTGCGAGGCCCATCTGGGCCACGTCTTCCCCGACGGCCCGGCGCCGACCGGACAGCGGTATTGCATGAACTCGGCCAGCATGGTTTTAAAAGAAAAACAAAAAGATCAGGAAGCATCCTGATCTAGAATGTGAGGAAATGCCCGTGCCCAAGATCGCGATCCTGGACGACTACGCCAACGCCGCCCTGACCAGCGCCGACTGGTCGAGCCTGCCCGGGGGCTTCGAGCCGGTCGTGTTCACCGACAATCTCGTCGACCACGATGCGCTGGTCGAGCGTTTGGCGGACTTCGAGATCGTCTGCGCGATGCGGGAGCGGACGCCGTTCCCGGGCGAGGTCTTCCGCCGGCTGCCCAACCTCAAGCTCTTCATCACCTCGGGCATGCGCAACAAGGCGGTCGATTTCGCCGCCGCTCGCGAGATGGGCGTGATGACCTGCGGTACGGACAGTCCGGGCTCGAGCACGGTCGAACTGACCTGGGCGCTGGTCCTGGGAACCATGCGCAACGTCGCCTTCGACTACCTGACGATGCGCCAGGGCGGCTGGCAGGACCGTACCGGCGTCGCCGTCTCCGGCAAGACCCTCGGGCTGATCGGACTCGGGCGCCTCGGCGGCATGATGGCGGAGATCGCGCCCAAGTTCGGGCTCGACGTGATCGCCTGGTCGCAGAACCTGACGACCGAGCGCTGCGCCGAGGTCGGTGCCGACCTGGTCACCAAGGAGGAGCTGTTCCGCCGGGCCGACATCGTCTCGATCCATGTGATCCTGGGCGAGCGGACGCGCGGCCTCGTTACGGCGGCGGAACTCGGCCTGATGAAACGATCGGCGATCCTGGTCAACACCTCGCGCGGTCCGATCGTCGAGCAGGCGGCCCTGATCGACGCGCTGACAAGCGGCGGGATCCGCGCGGCGGCCGTCGATGTATACGACCAGGAGCCGCTGCCGGCCGACCACCCGTTCCGGCGGATCGACAATCTGCTCACCACGCCGCATGTCGGCTATGTGACGGAAGAGTCCTACCGTACCTTCTACAGCCAGATGGTGGAGAACATCCGGGCCTGGGCCGACGGCAGCCCGACCCGCGTGATCGGCGCCTGAGATCGGCGCCCGTGCGGTTCCGCACCAAGGGCGCCTCGCTCGCCGTCCTCGCCTATGCCGAGGTGGCGGCCATGTCGCTCTGGTTCTCAGCCTCGGCAGTGATGCCGGCGCTGCGCGAGGAGGTGGCGCTCTCCGATTTTCAGCAGTCCGCCTTCACCAGCGCGGTCCAGGCGGGGTTCGTGGCCGGCAGCCTGTTGAGCGCGATCCTGGGCCTGGCCGATCGGATCGAGCCCCGCCGCTTCTTCACCGTCTCCGCCCTGGTGGCGGCGACCGCCAATGCCGGCATCCTGCTGGTCGATCCGACCTCGTCCACCGTCCTGGTCCTGCGTTTCATCACCGGAGCCTGCATCGCCGGAATCTATCCGGTGGGCATGAAGATCGCCGCTGGGTGGCAGAAGGGCGACCTCGGCGTTCTGGTCGGGCTGCTGGTGGCGGCGCTCACGTTCGGATCGGCCATGCCCCATCTGGTCAACGGCCTGATCGTTCTCGACTGGCGCTGGACCATCGCCGTTACGTCGCTGCTGGCGGTTAGCGCGGCCGGCGCGATCCAACTCGCCGGCACCGGGCCGCAGATGACGATCGGCGCCCGGTTCGATCCGGGAGCGGCCCTGTGGGCCTGGAAGCTGCCGTCGCTGCGCCTGGCGAATTTCGGGTATTTCGGCCACATGTGGGAGCTCTACGCCGCCTGGGCCTGGCTCGGCGTGTTCCTGGATGCGAGCTTCCGGCTGGTGATGGAGGAGGGGGCGGCGATCACGCTGGCCCGGCTCGCCACCTTCGCGACCATCGCCATCGGGGCGGCCGGTGCCTTCGCCGCCGGGATCCTCGCCGATAGGGTCGGGCGGACGGCGGTCACGTCCATTGCGCTGGCGGTGAGCGGGTTGTGCTCGCTGACGGTGGGGCTGTTCTTCGGCGGGCCACCGCTGCTGCTGTTCGTCATCTGCCTGGTCTGGGGCGTGAGCATCATCGCCGACTCCGCCCAGTTCTCGGCCTCGGTCGCGGAGCTGTCGAACCGTCACCTGGTGGGCACCATGATCACGCTGCAGACGGCGATCGGCTTCCTGCTCACCCTTGTCAGCATTCATCTGATGCCGGTCTTCGTCGATCTCCTGGGATGGCGCTGGGCATTCGCGCCGCTGGCGCTGGGGCCGGCGCTGGGGATCTGGGCGATGCTCCGCCTGCGGGCGCATCCGGACGCCGCCAAGCTCGCCGGCGGCCGTCGATGAGCGGCTACACGGTGGCTCTCCCCGGCGTATCATCGGGTTCCGAAGCGAGAGGAGGGACAGATGGCCGACAGTCTAGTGCGCGCGCGGTGGGCCTTCGTGCAGGGCGCCGTCGACGAAAGCCCGCGGCGGATCGACGATGCCGGCGTGCTCGTCCGCGACGGTCTCGTCGCCGAGATCGGGGCGATCGGCGCGATGCGCGCTCGGCACCCGGACGCGCCGCTCATCGGTGACGGCACCCAGGCGCTGCTGCCGGGCCTGATCAACGCCCACCATCATTCCAACCCGGTCTCGCACATTCAGCACGGGATCGACGATGGCGTCCTGGAGCCGTGGATCCTCGGCAATCCGCGCATGCGCGGCTGCGACCCCAGGCTGCGCACGCTGATTGCCGCCGGCCGGTTGCTGCAGACCGGGGTGACGGCGGTGGTCGACATGGCCTCGGTCGGCAATGCCTATCAGGCCGGCCACGACGAACTGAGCGCCCGTCTGCGCGCCTATGAAGAGAGCGGCATCCGCGGCCATCTCGCCGGCGGGGTGAGCTTCTACAGCCGCCTGGTCCACCGTGAGGACGAGGCCTTCGTCGCCGGTCTGCCGGCCGCGCTGGCCGCGAAGGTGCGGGCGCGTTTCCTGGATGCCGACAAGGGCGGCGAGCAGGACTACCTCGACATGATGGAGAGCCTGATCGCCGAGGCCAAGGGACTGGCACGGACCGAGACCTGGTATGGACCGCCGGGCCCGCAATGGGTCGGCGACGACCTGATGGTCCAGGTGGCCGATGCCGCCGCGCGCCATGATGTCGGGATCCAGACCCACGTGCAGGAGAGTCTGTACGAGCGGCTGGAGGCGGAGCGCGCGCTCGGCAAGTCGATGACCGCCCACCTGGCGGCGATCGGCGTCCTGTCGCCGCGGATTTCCTTCGCGCACGCGGTCTGGTCGAGCGAGCGCGACATCGAGATCGTGGCCGAGACCGGCGCGGCGATCTCCCACAACCCGAGCTCCAACCTGCGCCTGCGCTCCGGCGTGGCGCCGGTGAACGGCTTCCTGTCCGGCGGCGTCACCCTTGGCCTCGGCATGGACGGCACGACGATCGGTGATGACGAGGACATGTTCGCCGAGTTGCGGCTGGTGCACCGCCTGCACCGCGATCCGCGCATCGGCGCGCCGGCGCCGACCCTGGCCCAGACCTTCGGCCTCGCCACCACCGGCGGGGCCCGGCTCCTCCGCCGCGAGCGCGATCTCGGCCGCATCGATGTCGGCATGGCCGCCGACCTGGTGCTGGTGAACCTCGACCGGGTGACCTGGCCCTATGTCGCGCCGGAGGCGGATCCGCTCGCCGTGGTCCTGCAGCGCGCCAAGCAGGGCGACGTGTCGACGGTGCTGGTCGCCGGCGAGGTGGTGCTGCGGGACGGCTGGCCGACCCGCTTCGACATGAGGGCCGCCGCCGCCGATCTGGCGGAGGAGATGGCGGCCGCGCCCTATGACCAGGGATATGCCGATCTCTACGCCGAGCTGCGGCCACATGTGGAGGCCTGGTACGCGGGCTGGGAGGTGCCGGCGATGCAGCCCTGGATCGCCCACAATTCGAGAACCTGAGGGAGACAACGCATGGAACGGGCCCTGGTGACCGGGGGATCGCGCTCGATCGGGCGCGGCATCGTCGAACGGCTGGTCGAGGACGGCTACGAGGTCGTGATCCTCGACCGGGTCGAGCCGGATCCGCCGATCCAGACACGCTGGGTCGAGGTCGATCTGATGGATGCCGCCGCCACCCACGCCGTCCTGGACGACGTGCTCAAGGACGGGCCGATCACCCGGGTGTGCCACAACGTGGGCCACGTGAAGCCGGCCGACCTGGACGGCACCACGCCGCAGGACTTCGACGCGGTCATGGGGCTGAACGTGAAACCGATCCTGACCATCACCCAGCGCCTCGTCGAGGGCATGCGGGCCGAGGGGTTCGGACGCATCGTGTCGATCTCGTCGCGCGCCGCCATGGGCAAGGAACTGCGCACCGCGTATGCGGCGTCCAAGGCGGCGATCCACGGCATGACCCGGACCTGGGCGCTGGAACTGGCGCGCGACGGGGTGACGGTGAACGCCATCGGCCCCGGCAGCATCGCCACACCGCTCTGGCACGCCGCCAACCCGCCCGAGGATCCGCGCACGCAGAAGATCATCGACGGCATCCCGGTCGGCCATCTCGGCACGCCGGCGGACATCGCCAACGCCGTCAGCTTCTTCATGGATGCCCGTTCCGGCTTCGTCACCGGCCAGGTGCTCTACGTGTGCGGCGGTTTCACCGTCGGGTCGGCGGCGGCCGGCTCCTGAAGGTCGGGCGCGACGGTCGGGGTCCTCGGCGACCGGCCCCGACCTTCGACCGTATCAGGTATCGCTCTGGGTCGGCGTCGGCGCGGCCGGGGCCGCGTCGGGGGCATTGCCGTTGGGGGCATTGTCGCCGGGGGTGGCGCCTAAGGGCGCGCCGTCTTCCTCCGCCTTGTTGCGCCAGGTCGGGAGATCCCACGTGCGTCGCTCGATCGGGCGTTGGTCCTCGGCTGAGACCCAGAAATACAGCAGCGCGATTTCGGGATAGGTCTCGAAATAGATGATGTTGTCGCGGGCCGTTTTCAGCGCCTGCCCGGCGCCGGACGGGTCACCGAGGTCGTGCAGTAGCCCGGCCAGATACCAGTAGGCTGCCGTCGAGGTCGGTTGCAGGTTGATGGCGTATTCCAATTCGGTGCGGGCGGTCTTCAGGTCGCCCTGGCCCCAATAGGCGACAGCGCGGAGCACATAGGCCGCCGATAGAATGATCGGATCATCGGTCGCCGGCCAGATCCACGGTTCCGACACGAAATGCGTCTGGTCGATCGCGTCCTGGTAGCGGTCCATCTGAACCATCGCCAGGGCCATGTTCAGGCGCACCACGTGGAAAGCCGGGTTCTGGTCCAGGGCGGCCTGAAAGGCGGCGACCGCCCCGTCCATGTCGTTGCGGTCGAGGGCGATGATGCCCTTCAGGTTGAGGAGCTGGCCACGGACCTCATCATGGGTCGTTAGCCGCAGCCGTTCGAGCACGGCATCTACTTCGGCCTCGACCTTGGTCAGATCGTCCGTGTTCTGCGCGAAATGGTACAGGATCGCGGTATAGGGATCGAGTTCGAGGAAGGTCTTGTAGGCGGCCTCCTCGATCATCGCGTCGATATTGCGCTCGGTGCCGTCGACAGAGATCGAGAAGCGGCCGAACAACTGAGAGCGGCCGGTCAGCTCGATGGTGTCGGTCTCGCCGCGCTCGACGGCGGCGGCATAGAGCTTCGGCGGCGCGAAGCCGACCAGTTGCTGCGCGGCCTCCAGCGATGGCCCGAGGCTGACAACCGAGGCAAGGGCGGCGGAGACCGAGGGCGCGTCGCTCGACTTGATGACCGGCGCCTTCACCAGCGACTTGGTGTCGGCGATGGTCGCCAGTTCATTGATCAGGTGCTGCTCGACGACGTTGGAGGTGTAGCCTGCCTCCTCGAACTTCTTGGCGACGCTGGCGTCGAGGAACAGCGTGTTGGCGTTCAGCACGGTATCGACCGACACCAGTCCGAGCGCCAGAAGCAGGCCGTAGATGGTCGCCAGTGAGAGTTCCATGGCCATCTCCCCGTGTCCGTCGAGTGCTCGTATGCGCAGAGGCCGATATGGTACGGGGCTTGGTCGGACGCATCAATCCGGTAGTGCGGTCGGGACGCCGGATCACGCACCGATCCGGCACCGAACAAGTCGATGCGTCAGGCGGCCGGAAGCCAGCTCGGCGGTTCGTCGGCGTATTCCGGTCCCGGGTTGCCGCGCACGGTTGTTCGCCACATCACCCGCTCGTGGGAGTCGCCATCGAACCAGGTGGCGCTGTGGATCGTGCAGCGGTTGTCGTAGACGACGAGGTCTCCGGCCCGCCACTCCTGGACATAGGTGAAGGGCGGGCTGGTGAAGTGGCTCATCAGTTCGTACACCAGGGCGGCTCCGGCGCCGTCCGGGCCTTTCTCCATGCCGATGATCGGTCCCTCGATCCAGTCGAGCTGGCCGGACTCGCAGAGGTACAATGCCTTCTGCCCGGTGACCGGATGGACGCGGACCAGGGGCTGTCGCTGCGGTTGCTGCAGCGGGCCGAGCGGCTGCGGCGTCTCGCCCGCGCGCACCGCGACCTCCGATCGGCCGGTTCCCGGCTGGACGTGCAGCGCCTCGATCCCGGCGATCCGCGCCTTCATCGCGTCCGATAACCCCTCGTAGGCGGAGATCCCGTCGGCGTACAGGGTCTGGGCCTGGTCGATCGGCGCGGGCTCGACGCAGTAGAACAGGGAGATATCCGGCGGCGGTCGCCGGAAACTCTGATCAGTGTGCCAGCCCCGGCGCTGCGGGAACTGCACCGGCAGCGCGCCGTCGGCTGTCAGCGGCGGGGTCGGGCGCGCCGGCGGTGCCTGGTTCATCGGCGCCTTGTTCGAGATCACCAGGATCTCGGGCACCTGCGGATGAACGCGGGTCAGCGCCGAGCCGGTCTTGGTGTAGTCCTCCACCTCCGGCCCGAAGAGGCGGCTCAGGCGGACCAGTTGCGACGGGTCGCTGGAGATGACGTCGAGCCCGGTCAGCAAAAGGAAGCCGTGGCCCTCGTAGAACGCGCCGGTCAGCGCCTCGGCCTCGGCCTCCAGCGTCTCGATCGCGTCGGCCGACGCATGGGCATCGCGCACGCGGACATGGCGGCCGAACCGCGCGCCGGCGAGCGGCTGCAGGTCGAGGGTGGGCATGGGCGCGGCCTCCTACATGGATGATGACGGGTGAACCATAGAACGGCCGGTTTGCCGCTTCCTAGCCGGCGAACGCGTCTCACGGGGGTCGCTGTCCGATGCCGGAGGCGAAACACACGTTCTGGTTATATCAACGGGCCTAATTTCCACCTTGCCCTCCAATTTGTCCCTCCATAGTTTTTTCCAATGTCCGCGCTGCTATCCAAGAATGTATTTGTCTCCGGGCGTCGAACCTCGATGCGCCTTGAACCGCAGATGTGGGAGGCGCTCTCCGACATCGCCCGTTGGGAGCGAATGAGGGTTGACCAACTGGTCACGCGGGCGGTCGATACCGCCCTCCCGGGGCAGAGCAACACCTCGGCCGTCCGCTCCTACATCCTGTCGTACTACCGGAACCTGGTGTCGGAGCGTCTGACGCTGATTTCGCGGGTTCCGGGACCGGTGCGGTAGGCGCTGCCGGATCGGGTCGCGGCTACAGGATCGCGAGAACCGCCTCGGGCGGGCGGCCCAGGGCAGCCCTGTCGCCGTTCACGACGATCGGACGCTCGATCAGGATCGGGTTCTCCGCCATCGCCCGGATCAGCGCCGCGCGGTCCAGGGCGGCGTCATCCAACCCCAGTTCCTTGTACGGCGGTTCCTTGCGCCGCATGGCCTCGCGCGGCTCCAGGCCCATGGCGGCGAGCATGCGGTCGAGCTCCGCCACGGTCGGCGGGGTCTTCAGGTACTCGACGACCTCCGGATCGATCCCCTTGTCGGTGAGCAGAGCCAGGGTCTGGCGGGATTTCGAGCAGCGCGGGTTGTGGTAGATCCGGACCGGCATCCTGTCCTCCGATTGTGCACCGCCCGTAGAGTAGCCGCACCGATCCGGGCGCACTATGGTGCGCGTCCCGTGACCGACCGGCACCCGTCATGACCGAGCTTGTCCATCTTCCGATCGAGACCGAGCGCCTGATCCTGCGGCCATGGCGCGACGCGGATCTGGCGCCCTTCGCCGCCCTCAACGCCGATCCCGAGGTGATGGAGTTCTTCCCCGAGACCCTGTCGCGGACGGAGAGCGACGCCCTGGCGCGACGCGTCATGGGCCGGATCGCCGAGGAGGGTTTCGGGTTCTTCGCCGTCGAGGAGAAGGGGGGCGATCCCTTCATCGGCATGGTCGGCGTCAGCGTGCCGCATTACGGCGCTGATCTTCCCTGCGGACCCTGCACCGAGGTCGGTTGGCGGCTTGCCCGGTCGTCCTGGGGCAAGGGCTACGCGAGCGAGGCGGCCCGCGCGTCGCTCGCCTTCGCGTTCGACACGCTCGGGGTCGACGAGGTGGTGTCCTTCACCGCCGTGCAGAACCTGCGCTCCCAGGCGGTCATGCGGCGGATCGGCATGACGCGCGACATGGCCTGCGACTTCGACCATCCGCTTCTGCCCCAAGGGCACCGGCTGCTGCGCCATGTCCTCTACCGCATGCCGAGCGCCGCCTGGGAGGCGATCAGGTCCCGGTGAAAGCCGGCTCCCGCTTCTCCAGGAACGCCCGGACTCCCTCGGCGTAGTCGTTGCCGAAGCCGACCTCCCGCTGCAGGTCGCGCTCCAGGGCGAGCTGGGTGTTCAGGTCGTTCGACATGGCCGAGCGGATGGCGCGGCGGGTGCGCTGGACGACGCGCGGCGACAGCTTGGCCAGCCTGGCCGCCAGCGCCACCGCCTCGTCCTGCAGCTTGTCGTCGTCATGGACCTTCCAGACCAGGCCCCAGCGTTCCGCCGTCTCGGCGTCCAGGGGATCGGCGGTCAACGCCATGGCCAGCGCCCGGTTCTCGCCGATGATCCGCGGCAGGTGGTGGGTCACGCCGGCATCCGGGATCAGGCCGACCCGGCAGAAGCTGACGACGAAGCGGGCGGAGCGGGCGGCCAGAATCACGTCGCCGGCCAACGCGACGCCGACACCGGCCCCCGCGACCACGCCGTTCAGCGCGGTGATCACCGGCATCTCGACGTCGCGCAGGCGGCGGATCAGGGCGTTGTAGTACTGCTCGAGCCCGGCTCCGAGGTCACGGGTGGGCGGGCCGTCCTCCGGTGGCTTGCGGGCCGAGAGGTCCTGGCCGGAGCAGAAGGCCCGGTCGCCGGTGCCGGTCAGGATCAGTGCCTTCGCCGGGTTGTCACCGCCGGTGATCTCGGCGACGGCGGCGCGAATGTCCTTGTGCACCTGCTCGTTGACGGCGTTGCGCTTCTCCGGGCGATTGATCGCCAGGCGCGCCACGTCGCCGATCCGCTCCAGGGTGATCGTCTCGAACGTCATGTCTCCTCCCGCCGGCCCGGTCGGCCGTTGCTGATTTCGGAGGAGCTTAGTGGCTGGACGCGCGGGATAGAACGGGGAGATTCGCCCGCGCCGGACGGACCGGGCCGCGGGCCCGGACCTCCCGTCACTCTCCGCCGGACTCCAGCCTCAGGACCAGCCGCACGAAACCGGTGGCGCCGGACGGGCCGCCGCCGGCATGGTCGGAGCGCTCGATCTCGCGGAATCCCTCCCGCGCGAAATCGGCGGCGATGTCGTCGGGCGGCACCGGGTGCATCGGCCGGTCCGCCGGCGCCGGGCCTTGGCGCAGCGCGATCGAGACCAGGCCGCCAGGGGCGGTGACCGCGGCGACGGCGGCGGTGGCGCGCGGCCGCTCGGCGGGTGGCACATGCATCCACACCGCGTTGATCAGCACGAAGGGGAACCGCTCGCCGCGGGCCCGGAGGGTGGTGAGATCGGGCAGGCGATCGTCGATCCACTCCGCATCCATGTCGGGGAACAGGGTCAGCGCCTGCGCCCGCATGCCCCGCGACGGCTCCACCGCGACCACCCGGTAGCCGGCGGCCTCGAAGGCGACCGCGTGGGCCCCGCTGCCGGCGCCGATGTCGAGCACCGGGCCGGGTGGCGGCGGCAGAAGGGCGGCATGGCGCCTGACCAGCCGGGCGGCGGAATCCGAAACCGCATAGGCGGGGGCCAGCGTCGCGGCCAGGCGGTCGTAGTCGGCGATGGCGTCGTCGATTCCGGGGCCCGTCGGCTCAGCCATCGCGCTTCTTGCGCCAGGCGGCGTAGCGGGCCTTGGCGTCCTCGTCCGGCGGATAGGTCCCGCGCAGCGGCTTGCCGCCGGCGACCTCGGAATAGATGAACTCCTCGTGGATCTCCTGCTCGGCGGCGTCGTGGGCGACCTCGTCCGCCAGGTGGCGCGGGATGACCACCACGCCGTCGAGATCGCCGACCAGCACGTCGCCCGGATAGACACCAACGCCGCCACAGGCGATCGGCTCGTTCAGTGTCTCCACCGCGTGGTGCTTGATCAGGTTGGTCGGCGGCGAGGGGTGCGAGTGATACGCCGGCATGTCGTACTCGGCGATCTCGTAGCTGTCCCGCAGCCCGCCATCGGTGACGATGCCGGCGGCGCCGCGCACCATCAGCCGGGTGATGAGGATGTTCCCGGCCGAGGCCGCCGAGGGATCGCCGCGGCTGTCCATCACCAGCACATGGCCGGCGGGACAGGTCTCGATCGCCTTGCGCTGCGGGTGGTCGTAATCCTGGAACACCGAGAGGTCGTCCAGGTCCTCGCGCGCGGGGATGTAGCGGAGCGTGAAGGCGGGGCCGACCATATTGCGCTCATGCGCGGTGGTCAGGCGGCCGACGCCCTGCAGGAACACGTTGCGGAAGCCGCGCTTGTACATCTGGGTGGTCAGCGTGGCGGTGCTGACGGTGGACAGTTTCTCGCGGGTTTCGGCGGACAGGTCGTCGGTCATTTTGGCCCCTCCCAAGGCGCGGAGTTTCGCCGATCGCAGCATGCGGGCGGGATGGTGGCAAGGGGTGGTCGACAAGAGCGCGCGGGCCACGCCACACTGGGTCTCCAGCCACACCGGAGACCCTCTTATGGACTACCGCACCCTCGGCCGTTCCGGCCTGAAGGTCTCGCCGCTCTGCCTCGGGACGATGATGTTCGGCGACCCGACCTCGGAGGCGGAGAGCCGCGATATCGTCGCCGCCGCCCGCGATGCCGGGATCAATTTCATCGATACCGCCGACGCCTATACCCGTGGCGAAAGCGAGAGGGTCGTCGGTCGGGCCATCGCCGGTGAGCGCGACCGGTGGGTGCTGGCGACCAAGCTGGCCAACAAGCTCGGGGACGATCCGAACTCCGGCGGGTTGTCGCGGCGCTGGGTGCAGATGGCCTGTGAGGCGTCGCTCAAGCGGCTCGGCACCGATGTGATCGATATCTACTACCTGCACAAGGAGGACCACGCGACCGCGCTGTCGGAGACCGTCATGGCGATCGCCGATCTGATGCGGGCCGGCAAGATCCGCTACTTCGGGGTGTCGAACTACCGGTCCTGGCGCGTGGCCGAAATCTGCCGGCTGTGCGACGAGATCGGCATCGACCGCCCGTTGGTGTCCCAGCCGTATTACAACGCCCTCAACCGTATGCCCGAGGTCGAGCATCTGCCGGCCTGCGGGTACTACGGGCTCGGCGTCGTGCCCTACAGCCCGCTGGCCCGGGGAATCCTGACCGGCAAGTACGCGCCGAACGTGGCGCCGGACGAGGGCAGCCGCGCCGGGCGCCAGGACAAGCGCATGATGCAGACCGAATGGCGCCACGAGAGCCTGGAGATCGCGCAGCAGATCAAGGCCCATGCCGAGGCCAAGGGCGCCACGCCCATCGACCTCGCGGTGCAGTGGGTGCTGAACAACCAGCTGGTCACGGCGACGCTGGCCGGGCCGCGAACCATGGAACAGTGGCAAGGCTATGTCGCGGCGTTGGACTACGACTTCACCGCCGAGGACGAGGCGCTGATCGACCGGATGGTCGCCACCGGGCACCCGTCGACGCCGGGCTACAACGATCCCCAGTACCCGATCGAGGGGCGGGTCAGCCGGGTCGGTTGAGCATCAGTCGGGCCCCTCAGTCCGATCCCGGCCTTGAAGGCACGCCGCCGCCGACGTCCCGTACGCGCGGATCGGTGGCACCGCGTCGATGACGAGGTCGGCGCAATCGGAGAATCCTGCCGCTTTCCGTTCGGCCAGGATCAAGGCGTCCATCGACGCGATCGGGGCGAAGAACAATGCGGAGGCCAGGTACCAGTGGGTCGCTGGCGACGGCTGATGCGGACTCCGCCTTACGATCTTGTAGACCCAGATGGAGAGCATCCCGGCCAAGAACGAGAACGGCAGGACGATCGCCAGGACGAAGTCTCGGTGCTCGATAAAGTCCGATCCGGGGATCCGTTCGGACAGATACCAATAGCGATCCAGAGCCACAACGACGTGAAGCGCCACGAGCGCGATCCACGCGGCGATCCATGGAAGGTTGTAGGCGACATACCAAGAGTAGGGGACGACCACGGTTTCCCCCCGTCTCCAGCGGCGGAAGGTCCGGACGCAACGGAACAGGGGGGGAGTGCCTTTCACCAACGGTCTCCGGGCGGTTGCCAATGGGCCAAGTGGATCATGGTTCGTTTAGGCCGACTTTCCCATATCCGGAGCACAGGAGCCCTGTGGCGAGCTGGGGTCAGGGGCGGTTGCGGCGCCCACGCGCCCGCGCGATCAGCTTCTGTTGCTGCCTCGGCGTGAATGACGCGGGAATCGACGGTAGCAGATCGAGAAGCGAGTCGACCTCCGCCAGATTGGCTTTGACCGTTTCGGTGATGGCGAGTCTCCGGTCGATATAGCTGAGGCCGATGCCCGCTGCGACGCCGGCCACGGCACCGATGACGACCACCGCGACCGGCGTCAATACGACGGTCGCCAGGGACGCCGCGGCCACCGCGAGTGTCGCGGTTCCATAGCCGATCCCGGAGGCCGCCAGGACCTTCCCGATATCGACACCGACCTGGCCGAGCAGCTCCTGCCATGTGGCGCGGTCGTCGATCAGGAACCGGGTGATGTCGATCGCAGAATATAGGAAAATGCCAACCATGTTCACCCGAACCAGATGCCGGGCGTTCGCGACCGGGCCGAGACCGGCGGCGATGACTTTGGGGTTGGTGGGAAGGTACCTCGTCCCAGGGAGCCTGGGCCGTTCGCCCGGACGTCCGTAGAGCACCAGATAGGGCTTGCCGTTATATGACCTGATCACGGACTTTCCGCGCCAGCCGATGTGCCTGGCGACCGTGACCGCCAGGCTCGCCTCGGCGGCGGCGACACCGGCTGCGGGCAGGTCGAATCCCCAATCGGTGGCGATCCGATCGTTCCACTCGATAACCGTGGCGATTGACTCCGACATGACGGCCCTCCTCTGGCTCGTGCGCGTCGGCTCAATCAGATAAACACTCTCACGACGGAGTGCAATAGGAAAAAAAATATTTAGGCGCTCTGCTGCACGCTGCGCTTCAGCATGCGCTTGCGCTCATGCGGGTCGAGGTAGCGCTTGCGCAGGCGGATGCTCTTCGGCGTGACCTCGACCAGCTCGTCGTCCTCGATATAGGCGATCGCCCGCTCCAGGGTCATCTTGATCGGCGGGGTGAGGTCGATGGCGTCGTCCTTGCCGGACGCGCGGAAGTTGGTGAGCTGCTTGGCCTTCAGCGGGTTCACCTCGAGGTCCTGGCCCTTGTTGTGCTCGCCCAGGATCATGCCGGAATACACCTTGTCCCCCGGCGAGACCATCAGCGGGCCGCGGTCCTCCAGGTTCTGCAGCGCGTAGGCCACCGCCTCGCCCTGTTCCATCGAGACCAGGACGCCGGCGCGGCGGCCCGGGATCGGGCCCTTGTACGGCGCATAGCCCTGGAACACCCGGTTCATGATGCCGGTGCCGCGCGTGGCGGTCAGGAAATCGCCGTGATAGCCGATCAGTCCGCGCGCCGGCGCATTGAACACCAGGCGCTGCTTGCCGCCGCCGGACGGCTTCATCTCGAGCAGCTCGCCCTTGCGCGTGGTCACCGCCTCGATCACGGCGCCGGAGAACTCCTCGTCGACATCGACATAGACTTCGTCGATCGGCTCCTGGCGCTGGCCGGTCTCGGGGTCGGATTGCAGCAGCACGCGCGGGCGGCTGATCGACAGCTCATACCCCTCGCGGCGCATCTGCTCGATCAGCACCGCCAGCTGCAGCTCGCCGCGGCCGGCGACCTCGAAGGCGTCCTTGTCCTCGGTCTCCTTGACCCGGATCGCCACGTTGCCCTCGGCCTCGCGGAACAACCGGTCGCGGATCAGGCGCGAGGTGACCTTGTCGCCTTCGCGGCCGGCCAGCGGGCTGTCGTTGACCGCGAAGGTGACGGCGATGGTCGAGGGGTCGATCGGGTTGGCGGGCAGGGCGCTCTCGACTTCGGTGGCGCAGAGCGTGTCGGCCACCGTGGCCTCGGAGAACCCGGCGAGGGCGACGATGTCACCGGCCTCGGCCTCGTCCAGCGGTGTGCGCTCCAGGCCGCGGAAGGCGAGGATCTTGGAGACCCGCGCCCGCTCCAGCTCCTTGCCGTCGCGCGACAGCGCCTTCAAGTGGGTGTTCGGCTTGATCCGCCCGGACTGGATGCGGCCGGTCAGGATGCGCCCGAGATAGGGGTCGCTCTCCACGGTGGTCGCCAGCATGCGGAAGGGCTCGTCCGGCTGGACGGTCGGCTCCGGCACGTGGGCGACGATGCGCTCGAACAGGACCGACATGTCGGAGCCGGGCGCGTCCGGCGTCTCCGAGGCCCAGCCCTGCTTGGCCGACGAGAACAGGGTGGGGAAGTCGAGCTGGTGCTCGTCGGCGCCGAGGGCGGCGAACAGGTCGAACACCTCGTCCTGGACCTCGTAGGCGCGCTGCTCCGGCTTATCGACCTTGTTGATCACGACGATCGGCCGCAGGCCGAGCGCCAGCGCCTTGCCGAGCACGAACTTGGTCTGCGGCATCGGGCCTTCCGAGGCGTCGACCAGCAGCAGGGCGCCGTCGACCATGGACAGGATGCGCTCGACCTCGCCGCCGAAATCGGCGTGGCCCGGGGTGTCGACGATGTTGACGCGGGTGCCCTGCCAGTCGACCGAGGTGCACTTCGCCAGGATTGTGATCCCGCGCTCGCGCTCGATGTCGTTGCTGTCCATCGCCCGCTCGGCGACCTGCTGGTTCTCGCGGAACGTGCCAGACTGTTTCAGCAGGACGTCGACGAGAGTCGTCTTGCCATGATCGACGTGCGCGATGATCGCGATATTGCGGAGCGACATTTTGGGAGCCACCAACGTTGGGATGCGCGGAAGATAGCGCCAAATTTGTGCACTGCAAGATTTCTCAGTGCATTTCCGCGGATCGACCCGTTCTATTGGCGAAAACTATACAAATCGTTTAACCGCCCACAGAATTCTGTCGGTCGGTTTGGCGGTTCGGCGTGCCTCGATCAGGCCCCGCTGGCGAGCGCCGCCTCGACCCGCGCGGTCAGGTCCTGTCGCGTGATCTCAACGCCGCCCGGCCGGTCGAGCCCGTAGACGGCGCGGACAAGGGGGACGTCCTCGGGCAGGTGGTCGGCCTTGAAGTCCTTGGCCGCGTGCGCCCAGTCGGGGTGACCCTCGGTGACCAGAAGCAGGTTCTCGGTCGCCATCCGGCGATGCTCCTTGCCAGCGACAACGTTGACCAGCGGGCGGTAGCCGAGACCGGCCAGCGTGTCCATCCGGTTCAGCGTCTCCGCCCCGCGTCTGAGGCCCAGATCCTGCACCAGCACGACCCCGTGCGGCGCCAGGCACCGTCGGAAGTTCTCGAAGTAATAGACGAAGGCGCCAAACGTCATCTCGTAGAGGTTCGCGTTGGCCACAACCACGTCGTATTGCGCTCCACCGTTGAGGGCCGTGTCGATCCGCCACCATGGAACCTGGGTCATGACCGCGTCGGGCCGCCAGTCGATCGTCGGGGTCTTCTCGTAGGCGCCATGCGGGATCCGCATCCCGTCGGTCAGATTGCCGAGCTCCGACGGTCCGATGGGCGCCACCGCGAGGTCGCGATAGCGCGCGCCATAGAGAAAGCCGTTCAGTTGCGCCTGCAGGAGGTAGAGGCTCTGTGTGACCTCGATCTGGGTGCGGCGGAAGACGCCGCTCCCCTCCGCCGTGAAGAAGTTCAGGAATCCCGAGCCGGGCCCGATCTCCAGCATCGCGGCGTGGCGGGGAAGGGCGAGGAGCTTCCGGCTGGCCAGGAAGGCGGAGAGCATCGTGTTCAGCGGCACCGGCACCGGCCCGTCCTGGAACGTCGATACGTGGAACCGGGCGAAGGTCACACAAGCCGCGACCACCTTCTCGATCTCCGCCTCGCTCAGTCCCTTGAGTTCGGCGACAAACCGGTCGAAGCGCCGCTGATGCATCGAATCGAGCATCACCCGCAGCTCCTGAAGCGACCGGATCCGCATCGGGAAGCTGCTTGGTTCCAGCGCCGAACTCGTCATCATCGACCGCCACACCCAGTTGCCGGTCGCCCGATAGCCGATCGCTTCGGCGTCGTCATAGGTCGCGGGATCGATCATAGTCAGCCCTGTCCCATCGCCTGGAAACTCGCGACGAACCGCTTCAGAAGGTCATGACGCGGCAGGTTGGATCCGGCCGGTCGGTCCAGGCCGAACATCGCCCGCACCAGCGGGACATCAGTTGGGAAGTGTTGGGTCGAGAAGTCTTGCGCCGTGTCGTTCCAGTGCGGATGCGTGTCCTTGACCAGAACCACGTTGTCGCAGGAAAGCGGCCGCTCACCCGTACCCCGGTCGGCGTTCACCAGCGGCCGGAAGCCGTAGTCGAGGAGCATCGCGAGCCGGTCCACGCCCTGGGAGCGGCCCGTGGCCCCGACTTCCTGGAACAAGACCACTCCCTCTGGCGCCAGGCATTTGGAAAGGTTGGAAAAATAGAGAATGAACGCGTCCAACGTCATCTCGTAGACATTGGCGTTCGAAACGGCGACATCGTAAGGCCGTTCGGGGTCGAACGCTTCGTTGACCTTCCACCAGGGGTATTGAGTCATGGCCGGCGAAACGTCGAACCCCAGTCTCGCCGTCGGTTCGAAGCCGGCAGTGATGATCCCTGCGCTTCGCGCTAGGGCTTCGATCGGGGCCGGCGGGGGGGCGTCGACGGCGCGATCCGAGAAACGGATACCGAACAGGTGCGAGTTCAGGAGGGACTGCAGAACATAGAAGCTCTGGGTCACCTCGATCTGATTGCGGTGCCCAAAGCCGTCCGCCTTGGCAGTGAACAGCGGCAGGAATCCCGATCCGCCGCCGATCTCGAGCATCCGTTCGCGGCGGGGCAGGGCCGAGATCTTTCGGAACACCAGCAAATGCGACACTAGCGATCCCAGGGGGATGATGACGTTGGGGTCGTGGAAAGTGTGGATGAAGAACCGGGCGAGGGCCTTGGTGACCGCCGACAGAGCCACTAAGTCATCCTCGCGCAAGCCGCCGATCTCGCGCAGATGATGCTCGTAGCGCATCTGGTCCATGGCATTGATCAACGGCTTGAGGTCGTGAATCGAACGGACGCGAACCGGGAAGTTGCTGTAATCCAGGACCGATCCCGACATCAGTCCGCGCCACGTCCAGCTTCCGGACGCGCGATATGCCAGCGATTCCGCGTCGTCGTAGGCTGCGGGGTCGATCATTCCGAGGGTCTCCAGATACTCAGTCCTTGACCACCAGCGGGCGCGGGAAATCGTAGAAGCACTCCGCCCCGCTCTCGGTGATCAGCAAGCATTCCGAGATCTCGATGCCGCAATCGTCCAGCATCAGACCCGGGATCATGTGGAAGGTCATGTTCGGCTGAAGCACGGTTCGGTCGCCGGGGCGCAGGCTCATGGTGTGCTCACCCCAGTCCGGCGGGTAGTTGAGGCCGACCGAGTAGCCGATCCGGCTCTCCTTCTCGAAGCCGGATTTCGCCAACTCGCGCCGCCAGGCGGCCTCGACATCCTCGCAGGTCGCCCCCGGTCGGGCGGCCTCGAGCGCCGCGGCGATCCCGTCGCAGATCACCGCACTGGCGTCGGCCAGCTTCTGCGGCGGCCTGCCGAGCGACACGGTGCGCGCCATCGGGCAGTGATAGCGTCGGCGCACGCCCGCGAGTTCGAGGATCGTTGCCTCGCCGGCCTTGAACGGCGCGTCCGACCAGGTGAGGTGAGGGGTCGACGCGCCCACGCCGGACGGCAGCATCGGCACGATGGCCGGGTAGTCGCCACCGACGCCGCCGGCGCCCCGGATGGAGGTGTCGTAGATCCGGGCGACCGCGTCGCATTGTCGGGCGCCGGGCGACACGGCGTCGATGCCGACGCGCATGGTTTCGGCGATGATCGTCGCCGCCTCGCGCATGTAGGCGATCTCGGCCGGCGACTTGATCGCGCGGACCCAGTTGACGACGTTGTTGCCGTTGGCGAATTTCGCGTTGGGCAGTCCCGCCTTCAGGTGCTCGTAGGCCATCGGCGAGAAGTAGTAGCTGTCCATCTCCAGCCCGACGGTCCCGCCGGCGATGCCGCGCCGCGCCATCTCTTCGGCAACCCAGTCCATGGCGTGACGGTCCGGCTGCTGAACGTAGTGGTCCGGAAAGCCCAGGATGTTCTCGTGCTTAAGGTGGGTCGTCACCTTGCCGGCGTTGGCGTCCATGCCGCGCACGATCAGCACCGGCTCGTCGAGCGTCAGCGACACCAGCAGGCATTGCGGCGTGTAGAACGACCAGCCGTCATAGCCGGTCAGGTAGCACATGTTCGCCGGCTCGGTGACCACCAGGGTGTCGATGCCCTTGTCCTGCATCGCGCGCCGCACCGTGTCCTGACGGGCCGTGTACTCGGCGTGAGTGAAGGCCGGCGAGGTCATGGCTCAGGCGAACTCCATCTCGGTCAGCGGCACCACGGCGTAGCCCGCCGCCTCGACACCCGAACGGATCCGGTTGGCGACGGCGACCGCCGTCGGGCCGTCGCCGTGGACGCAGATGCTATGGGCCTTGACCGGGACCCGCTTGCCGGAGGTGGAGATGACCTCGTCATGCTCGATCATGTGCAGGATGTTCTTCAGGGCCTCCTCCGGGTCCTCGACCATGGAGTTCGGCTGGCTGCGCGGCGTGAGATCGCCGTTGTCGTCGTAGGTGCGGTCGGCGAAGACCTCCGAGGCGATGGTCAGGCCCAGTTCCTCGCCGGCGGTGACCAGGTCGGAGCCCGTCGGGGCGAGCCAGATCAGCGTGCGATCGACCCCCTTGATGGCGCGGCCGATGGCGCGGGCGAGATCCATGTCGACGCAGGCCATGTTGGAAAGCGCGCCGTGGATCTTCACGTGGGTGACGCCGATCCCGTTCATCGCCGCCATGCCCTGCAGGGCGCCGATCTGGTAGGCGACCATGCGCTCCACGTCGCCGGCGGCCATCTGGATCCTGCGCCGCCCGAAGCCCCAGAGGTCGTTGAAGCCGGGATGGGCGCCGATCGAGACGCCATTCTCCTTGGCCTGCTTGCAGACCCGGTCCATGACGTTCCAGTCGCCGCCGTGGAAGCCGCAGGCGACGTTGGCGGACTTGATCACCCGCAGCATCGCGCCGTCGTTGCCGATGTCGTAGTCGCCGAAGCCTTCGCCCATGTCGGCGTTCAGATTGACCTTGCGTGCCATCGCTCTCTCAGCCTACGGATCATAAGGAATATCGTCACTTATCACCGGATCGGAGGCAGGTCCATGGGCGCAGCCGGCGTGACGGGGGAGCCGCGGTTCCTGGCGGCGGGAGACACCGCGCTGGTGGTCGAGTTCGGCACCGACGTCGATCCGGCGGTGAACCGCCGCGTCATGCGCCTGGGGGAGGCGCTGCGATCGGCCGGGATCGACGGCGTAGTCGATCTGGTGCCGACCTTCAGGTCGCTCATGGTGCATTACGATCCGACCGTGGTCCGGGCGGCGGCGCTGGAGGAGCGGGCGCGGGCGCTGCTGGACGATGCCGGCGGCACGGTGACGGCGGGCCGGCTCTGGCGCATCCCAACGCTCTACGGCGGCGCGTACGGCCCCGATCTCGAGGAGATCGCCGAGCGCACCGGGCTCGGCGTCGATGCGGTGATCGAGACCCATTCGGGCACCGAGTACGAGGTCTACATGATGGGCTTCCTGCCGGGACTGCCGTATCTCGGCATCCTGCCGGACGCGCTCGCCCTGCCGCGGCGCACGGAACCCCGGGTGCGGGTGCCCGCCGGGTCGGTGGCGATGGCGACCAACCTGACCAACGTCTATCCGAGTGAGTCCCCCGGGGGCTGGCACATCCTGGGGCGCACGCCGGTGGAGCTGTTCGACCTGCGGCGCGACGTGCCGATCCTGCTGCAGGCGGGCGACCGCATCCGCTTCGAGCCGATCGGCGAGGACCGCTTCAACGAGATCCGCGCGCTGGCGGAGACCGGCGACCCGGTGATCCGGCCGGAGGGCGCGGCATGAGCGCGCTGCGGGTTCTGAGCGCGGGCTTCGCGCCGACCATCCAGGATCTCGGCCGTCCGCAGGTTCAGCACCTGGGCGTGCCGCCGTCCGGGGCGCTGGACCCGGTGGCGCTGGAGATCGCCAATGCCCTGGTCGGCAACGCGCCGGGGGCGGCGGCGCTGGAGCTTCGGGTGATGGGACCGACCCTGGAGGTCGAGGCGGAGTCCGTGCGGCTGGCGCTGGTCGGCACCGTCGCCGCGATCGAGGTCCAGGGCGAGCGGGGTGGCCCGGTCGATGCCAACCGCTCCGTGCGCTTCACGCGCGGCACGAAGTTCCGGATCGGCGGCCTGTCCGATACCGGCGTGGCGTATCTGGCGGTCGAGGGTGGGATCGAGGTGCCGGAGGTCTACGGATCCCGGTCGACCTACACCCGCGCGAGGATCGGGGGCATCGAGGGGCGGGCGGTGCGTGACGGCGACCGGCTGCCGTTGCTGATCGACACGGTGGGCGAGCGCAGCGAACAGAAATGCGCCGATCTCGACTGGGCGCGATCCGGTGGGCCGGTTCGGGTGGTGCTCGGCCCGCAGGACGATTTCTTCTCCTCGGAAAGCATCGCCGAGTTCTTCGCCGAGACCTACACGAGCACCCGCGAGGCCGACCGCATGGGCATCCGCCTGGACGGGCCGACGCTCGCGCACGTCAAGGGGCACGACATCGTGTCGGACGGCATCGTGACGGGCGCGATCCAGGTGCCCGGCAACGGCCGGCCGATCCTGCTGCTCGCCGACCACCAGACCACCGGCGGCTATCCGAAGCTCGGCACCGTGATCTCCGCCGACGTGCCGCGACTCGGCCGGCTGCGCCCGGGCGACGAGATCCGCTTCCAGCAGGTGACGGTGGCCGAGGCCGAGGTGGCGCGGGCCGACCTCGAAGCGTCGACGGCGCGGATCATCGACCGTTTCGAACGGGCGGGCGCCTGGCTCGACGAGGCGGCGCTGTATCGCGAGAACCTGGTCAGCGGCGTCGTCGGGATGATGGATTAGCGCTCACCCATACGCCCCGTAGAAGTGGGCGATGCCGACGCTGATCTCCTTGATCGCGGCGTCGATGGCGCGCAGCGGGTCGGCGATGTCGCGTTTCACTTCCGGATAGCCCGCCTGCTCGGCGGCGATGTCGCTTGGCTCGGTCAGGGCCGAGAACGCCGCCGCCGCTTCGTGGCCGGTCGGGAAGATCGTCTCGATCGTGTCGGCGACGTCCGAGAACCTGAGATCCAGGGCGGTGTCGATCAGCGCCTCGTGGGTGATGTCGTGGCGGGGCGAGAACACCGGCGTCGATGCCGTCAGCGAGAATGCCCGCATGACCATCACCAGCCGGATCGCGTGCAGCACGTAGAGTTCGCGGGGGAAGCTGCGGTCGCCGATGCCGTCGGTCTCGACGTCGCCGCAGATCGCGTCGAGCTGGCGGCGGTCGCGGGACAGCAGGTTGGCGAGGCGCTGGATCGCGTGGTCGTGGTCGCGGCGATGCAGCCGGTCGGCGATGCGATAGGCGACCTTGGCCGCGTCGTCGTGGTCGGTGCGCGAGGCCTGGATGGTCCAGAAGCTCGGGCTATACAGGTCGGCATAGGTCCGCAGCACGGACATGCTGGTTAGCCGCCGCGCCTTCATCACCAGGCGCATGAGGCGCGAGAACCGGTCTGACCCCGCGATCAGGGCGAGGAAGCGTTCCGGCTCGCGCCGGGCCGCTTCGCCGAGGCCGCCGAACACGTTGGCCGGGGCAGCGAGTTGCTGCAGGGCGGCGTTGTGCGGAATCGCGCGCATGCCGCGGGCCCCAGCCCCCTTGGACGTGCCGCTCTGACGCCGTGTCTTGCGCGAGCCGGTGGCCGGCAGCAGGTTCGGCGGGAAGGCGCCGAGCACGTCCTGGTAATGCGGGTCGTCGAACAGCGCCTCCTGCCAGGACTTCACCGCGCGGTAGACATCCCAGGAGAAGTTGATGTCGGCGTAGAACGCGTCCTCCTCCGCCGTCTCGATCCCCGGCGGCGCGAAGGCCCATCGGGCGACCCCACCGATGGTCGCCGCGGCCAGGGTCGGCGTCGTGAAATACAGATAGCCGTCGCCGCCCTGGAAACTGACCTCCGCCAACGCCCGCAGGCCCTTGTCGGCGTAGCGTGAGCGGGCCCAGGGCGTGAACAGATGGTCGAGCCGCTCGCCGAGCGTGCCGGGAAAGCCGCCGCGGCCCATCGACTCGCCATGGGTGTTGAACAGCAGCACCTCGACATCGTCGATGCCGCGCGCCGCCAGCGCCCGGGCGACCTGGATCTGCAGGCGCTCGATCGCCAAGTCGGCCCCGACCTGTCCCATGAAGCGGCCGCTGTCGGAGAAGCCGAATTGCAGGCTGACCCGGCCGCGCCCGCGGATATAGGCGACGTACTCCTCCTCGTCGAACAGCCTTTCCATGAAGCGCCCACCGCGCTCGATCACCGGCGGGGACTCGAACAGCGGCGAGATGTCGACCTTGTCGGCGATGCCGTAGTGGCGGGCGAGGTAGACCGCCCCCATGATCGTCGCCGGCGCCTCGACCTCGGCGATCAGGAAGCGGATCGGCGCGTCGGCGTCGATATGCTTGAGGATTTGGGCGCACAGCATCATCTGCCGCCGCGCCGTCATGCTCTCCTGGAAAACCGCACCGAAATTGACGGCGGCGGCGGTGGTCGAGGCGGCCTTGTCGGCGGCGGCGGCGAGCGCGCGGCGATCGTGGAACTCGCTCAGCCCGGACAGCGCCAGGTCGGCCTGCACGGCGGAGCGGACCTGGGCGGCGTTGACCCGCAAGTGGATCTTGGCGATGCCGAGCCCGCACGCCTGCATCTCGGCGGCGAGCACGCAGAGCGCCTTGCGCCGCCCGGCATCCGTCTCCTCGGCGATGATCCCCTCGATCGTTTCCAGCATCGGCGCGAGGGAGGTGAGCCGGCCCGGCCCACCGGCGGTCAGCCGGTTGGCGGCGGCGACGACCGTCTCCGGGTCCTCCAGGTCGCCCGCGAACAACGCGGCCTGGGCCGTGGTCTCGGCCTCGGCGGCGGCCAGGCGGTCGATCAGCGGGGTCAGGGCATCGCCACCGATCGTCGCCAGGCCGTCGCGGTAGCGCGCGAGCTGGATCGCCTTCTCCTCCAAGCGAAAGCGCAGGGTTTCGGCCCAGTGGATGTCGGTGCGCCCGTCCAGGTCGTACCCGACCCAGGTGGCGAGCTGAACCGGGGCGGGGCGGATGCTCCACCATTTGTTCGGCACATGGGTCTCGAGCCAGTCGAGGATCGCGCCGTTCAGCGACCTGAGCGCGTCCTGGGCGTGGGTGATGGCGGCCCGCACGTCCGCGTGTTCGGCGGCCAGCGTGATGCCCGGATCGGGCGCGTGCGGGATCGCGCCGAGCCGGTCGGCGGCGGTGTCGTCGCCGCTGGCGATGTCGGCGAGGATCGCGCGCAACCGGCGCGACATGGCGAAGGTGGGGTGGGCGGTGAAGACCACGCCGACCTTGGCGGTCTCCACGGCGGTGCGGATCTCGGCGACGCCGGCCTCCTCCAGGGGGGCCAGCGCGGCTTCGACCACGGCCTTCCAGTCGGCCGGCGGGCACTGGTCCCGCAACCGGCCGGCGCGGTCGACCAGGGCCCGGTCGCTGATCCGGCGCACGACGTCGTGAAGCGCTGGCAGGTCCAGCGAGCGATCGTCGAGATGCTCCACCAGGTCGATCGCCAGACTGCGCACGCCGGTGGCGAGCGGATCGTGCCGGGCGATGGCGTCGTGATGGGCGAGGCGGTCGAGGCACCACGTCGTCAGGGTCTCAGACTTGGGGCGCGACGGCCCGATCGTCATCGCCGCGGAGAATCCGGACTCCGAAGCCTCGGCCTGGGACATGAGAACACCTTCCTCCTCGCAGCGCCCAAGCGGGTGGCTGGAAACCTTCTCGGGTGTCCTCCCTGGACCGCGCGCCGGGATCTTGGCGTCCCGCGATGCGCGGGGCCAGTATTCCACGAAACCGGACCGCGTGTCGAAGCCGCTACGCCGCCTTGGCGAAGCGCCACATCCCGTCATCATCCAGGTGGCGGGTCAGCTGGCCGTCATCGACCAGATAGTTCAGATGCGCCAAGGCCTCACCGATGGCGAAGCGGCTCTGGTGGGCGTCGAGCTGGCGCTTGAACATCTTGTACATCACGTCCGCCGCGGTCGCCGGTGCGGCGCAGACCTCGAGCGCCAGGTCGAAGCGCTCGTGATGATGGGCCACCAGGTCGACACGGCGTTCGGGCAGGCCGCGATACGGCCGGTCGTGCGACGGCAGCACCAGGATGTCCGGTTCCAGGTAGTCAAGCGAACCTAGGAACCGGATGTAGTCGGCCAGCGGGTTGCCTTCCGGCTCATGCCACCAGACCGAGACGTTCGGCGAAATCCTCGGCAGCAGGAAATCGCCGCCCAGAATGATCTTCTCGTCGGCGCAATGCAGGCAGACATGCTCGGGCGAATGGCCGTCGGCGATGATCGGCATCCAGGTGCGGCCGCCGATCTCAAGCGCGGTGTCGTCGGTGATCCGGTGATAGACCGGCGGCACCGGCGAGACCAGGGTGCGGAAGTGGTTGCCGAGTTCCTTGAGCTCGCCGACCAGCAGGTCGCTGAGGCCGGCCCGACGGTAGAAGTCCGGCGCGACCATGGCGAACTGCTCGCTGGCCTCGGCGCGGTTGGCCCGGGCCGAGAGCCATTCGGTGCGGCTCATCCACAGCGGCGCGCCGGTGCGCTCCTGCAGCCAGCCGGCGTTGCCGACATGGTCGGGGTGGAAGTGCGTCACGATGATCTGCGAGATCGGCTTGCCGTCCAGCTGGCCCGCCAGAATCGGTTCCCACAGGTCCTGGGTCGGTTTCAGCGCGGCGCCCGTGTCGACCAGAACCCACCCCTCATCGCCGTCATCCAGCAGGAACAGGTTCACGTGATCGAGGGCGAAGGGCAGCGGCATGCGCACCCAGCGGATGCCGGGGGCGACCTCCATGGCGGTTCCCGGCTCGGGCAGGGTCTCGCCGAAGATGTAATCAACGTCGGTTTTCATAGGCCGCGACGGTAACCGGATTTCCCGCCGGCGCAAGACTGTCCCTGCGTCATCGGTCGCAACGCATCAGAGCTCCCGCTTGCCGATCAGCTTCAGGCGGATCCATTTCGACAGCATGTCGATGATCGCCACCATGATCAGGATCAGCAGGATGATGAAGGCCGCCTGGTCCCAGTACTGCACCTTCATCCGCTCGGACAGCTGCATGCCGATGCCGCCGGCGCCGACGATGCCTAGAATGGTGGCCGATCGGGTGTTGCTCTCGAACCAGTAGAGCGACAGCGACAGGAAGACCGGCATCACCTGGGGCAGGAAGCCGAAGCGGTAGCGCTGCAAATTCGAGGAGCCGGTGGCCTTCACACCCTCGATCGGCTTGCGGTCGACGTTCTCCACCGCCTCCGAGTACAGCTTGGAGAGCGTGCCGGTATCGCTGACGATGATCGACAGCACGCCGGCGAGCGGGCCGAGACCGACCGCCCGCACGAAGACCAGCGCCCAGATCAGCGTGTCGACACCGCGCAGAAGGTCGAGGAAGCGGCGCACGATGTGATGGATGATCAGGTTCGGCACCACGTTCTTGGCGGCGACGAAGCCGAGCACCATGGCGAACAGCGAGGCGATCGTGGTGCCCAGCAGCGCCATCCCCAGCGTCTCGCCGAGGCCGACGAAAATTCCGCTAAAGTCCCATGTGAGAAAATCCTGCCAAACCACCATGTGGTATAAGACATTTCCCATCTTATGCAGGCCGCCGAACAGCTTCTCGAAGGTGATCTCGAAGGCCCAGATGCAGAAGGCGAAATAGGCGATCGCCCCGACGAACAGCGCCCGCTGGCCCCAGACCACGCGGGCCGGCTTGTGGAACAGTTCGGGGAAGCGTTCCTCGGCGGCGCGGATCTCGGCCTCGGTGATGCCCGCGAGATGGGGGGCGGAGACGGCGGAACTCATACCAGGTTCTCCCGGCCGATGAAGCGGTGGCGCACGCGCTCGGAGATCAGGTCGACACAGGTGACGGTGGCGACGATCAGCAGCACCAGCGCGCTCACCTCCTCATAGAAGTTGAAATTGATGACGTAGTAGAGCTCCTGGCCGATCCCGCCGGCGCCGACGAAGCCGATGATCGACGAGGCGCGGATGTTGATCTCCAGGCGCAGCAGGGTGTAGCTGACGAAGTTGGGCAGGACCTGCGGGACGACCCCGTGGCGGATCTCGTCGAACCAGGAACCGCCGGAAGCGCGGATGCCCTCCATCGGCTTGGTGTCGACGTTCTCGTTGACCTCGGAGAACAGCTTGCCGAGCGCGCCGGCGGAGTGGATGGCGATGGCGACGATGCCGGCCAGCGGTCCGATCCCGAACGCCCAGACGAAGGTGATGGCGAAGATCACCTCGGGCACGCCGCGGCAGAACTCCATGTAGCGCCGGCAGACGAAATAGACCCAGCTGTTGGGCGCCAGGTTGCGGCTGGCGGGAAAGCACAGAAGAAAGCCGCCAAGCGTGCCGAAGATCGTGGCGAACACGGCCATGTTCACCGTCTCGAGCAGCAGCTGGAGGTATTTCGGCAGGTTGAAGTACCAGTAGGCGAGGGATCCCTCGGTCTTGGTTCCCTCGAACAGCACGTCGGCGTTCAGGACTGGCAGGATGTCGTAGATGTAGTCACCGATCTTCGGCACGCCGTCGGCGAGTTTCTGCGGGTAGAACTGCGAGATGTAGACGGCGGCGGCAAGCGCCACGAGGAACAGGCCGCCATAGATCAGGGTTGAGGCCCGGCGGCTCCGCTCAAGCTCGGCGCGGTGGCGCTCGAAGAGGGAAACGGGATCGTCCCCGTCCGCGATCTCGAAGGACCGGGGATCGGCCTGGCTGGTGCTCACGGCAGGGGCTCCTGGAAAGGTCCGAATGAAAGGGGCGGAGGACCGGAGCCCTCCGCCCGAATGCGTGCCGTCCTCAGCCGCGACGCGCCTTCAGCAGCTCGCGGCGCATCTCGATGATCGGCGTGTAGAACTCGTGGCCGATCGGCTGGAAGCTGTTGAACTCGCCGCCGGCGATGGCCTCGGCGCAGGCGCGGTCCTCGAGCGGCAGGCTGACCAGGATGCCGCGCATCAGGTCCTTCAGCTCCTGCGGCACGTTCTTGCGGATGACCCGCGGGCCGTTGGTGATCCGGTTCGACTTCCAGATGATGCGGATGTCGTCCATGTTCAGCGAGCCCTTGTCGACCATCTTGCGCAGGTTGCCGCGGCTGTAGCCCTCGGACGCCTCGCCGACGCCCGAGGTCCAGGTCACGCCGGCGTCGTACTGGCCGTTCAGGACGGCGACGACGGCCTGCTCATGACCGCCGCCGAAGCCGGTCTTCTCGAAGAACTCCTTCGGGTCGTAGCCGCTGGCCTTCAGCTCGTAGGACGGCACCAGGTAACCCGAGGTCGAGTTCGGGTCGGCGAAAGCGAGGGTCTTGCCCTTGAGGTCGTCCAGCGACTCGTAGGGGCTGTCGGCGCGGACATACATCACCGAGTAGTAGCCGAGCGAGCCGTCGACCTGCTCGGTGGTGACCAGCGGCTCGACCGCGTCTGGATCCTGGATCGCGATACCGGCGTAACCGGCGGAGCCGAGGCCGGCATATTCCAGGTTGCCGGCGATCAGACCCTGCATCACGCCGGCGTAGTCGGAGGCCGGATACAGCTCGACCGGAACGTCCAGGCGGGCTTCCAGGTGGTCCTTGAAGCAGGCGTAGTTCTTCAGGCGGTCGGCCTCGTTCTCACCGCCGAGGATGCCGACACGGAACACCGGCACGTCCTTGCGCCAATCGTCGGCGGCGAGGACTTCGGTGGCGGACGTGGCCGCCAGGGCCGCCATGCCGGCGGCGGCGAGCAGAATGCGACGTGCGATCATTGCCTTGTCTCCTTGAACGCGGGTGCGTCTCTTGGGCTTGGATGGGCGCGGTCAGGCGACCGCCGCCCGGCGCGGACCGGCCCCGTTCTGGGCGGATCCGAGGGAGGTGGACGTGACGCTTTCGCTCAGCGCCTCGTCCAAACCGTCGACGCCGTAGATCTCACGGGCGGCGTCGGTGGTTAGCGAGTCGGGGGTGCCGTCGAACACCACGCGGCCGGCCTGCATGCCGATGATCCGGTCGCAGTAGTCGCGGGCGGTGTCGAGGGTGTGGAGGTTGCAGATCACGGTGATCCCTTCCTCCCGGTTGATGGTGCGCAGCGCGTCCATCACGACCGTGGCGTTGCGCGGGTCCAGCGACGCGATCGGCTCGTCCGCCAACAGGATCCGCGGCTCCTGCATCAGGGCGCGGGCGATGGCGACGCGCTGCTGCTGGCCGCCGGACAGCGTGTCGGCGCGCTGCAGGGCGGTCTGCGCCATGTCCAGGCGGTCGAGCGCGCGGATCGCCATGGCCCGCTCGGCCGGCGTGAAGCGCTTCAGCATGCTGTCGAGGAAGCCGTGATAGTTCAGGCGCCCCAGCAGCACGTTGGTGATCACGTCGAGCCGGTTCACCAGGTTGAACTGTTGGAAGATCATCGAGCAGCGGGCGCGCCAGGCCATCAGCTCCCGGCCCTTGAGGGCGCTGACCTCCTGACCCTCGAAGGTGATGCTGCCGCCGGTCGGCTCGGCCAGGCGGTTGATCAGGCGCAGCAGGGTCGACTTGCCGGCGCCCGAGCGGCCGATCACGCCGACCATCTGGCCGTTGGGGATCTCGAGGCTGACGGCGTCCACCGCGCGGACCTGGCCGAAATGCTTGTCGAGATGTCGGATGTTGAGCATGAGGAGCCCCGCTGTTTGGAACGGCAAACGGCGCCACGCCGGGGCCGGCGGCGGGGCGGCGGTCACGCCGTTCGATTTGTGCAGTGCGGTAGCTACGCGCGACCGGCAAAACGCCCATGACGGGGACGTTAAGTTTCGGCGACGCCGTCGTGACAGTTCGATGAACGTCGTTGGGTCGACAGGGATTCCGCGGCGTACAGGGCGGCAAGAAACCGAGCGGTGGCGGCCTCGATCGTGCCGTCGTTGACGACGGGGAAGACGTTGGGGCCGGACACCGGCACCGCGGCGGCGCGGGCGACGCGGCCCTCGATCTGATCCGCGGTCTCGCGACCCCGGGCCGTGAGGCGCGCGCGCAGCACGTCTTGCGGCACCGACAGGCTCACCACCGCGGTCGGGGTGAAACGCTGGCGTGCCTCCCCGATCACCGAGCGCGAGACGTTGACCACGACCGAAGTGCCGGCCGCCAGCCGGTCGGCGATCTCCGCCGGCACGCCGTACAGGAGGGCGTGCGCGCCCCAGGCCAGCGCGTAAGCGCCGTCGGCGCGCCGGGTCTCGAATGTCGCGGTGTCGACCGGATGGTGGTCCTCGCCGCCGGCCTCGGCCGGACGGGTGATGTCGCGGCGGGGGAAATGGAAGCGCGAGTCCGAAGCCAAGGCCGCCCTGGCGGCATCGATCAGGGTGTCCTTGCCGGAGCCGGAGGGCCCAACGATCAGGATCAGCGTTCCGCGGACGGGGTCATCCTCTGCCATGCCCGGTTCAGACGTCGTATTTCTCGGCGAAGGCCTCCGCGCCGAGGCCGCGGAAGTCCGCCATGCGGTCGCGCAGCTGCGCGTGGCTCCAGTTCCACCAGGCGATGCGGCGCAGCTTCTCCTCGACCGCCTCCGAGACCCGCCGCCGCAGGACCCGCGCCGGATTGCCGACGACGATCGAGAAGGCCGGCACGTCCTTGGTGACGACCGCGCCGGCGCCGACAATGGCCCCGTCCCCGACGGAGACCCCCGCCAGGATCACGGCGCCGTGGCCGATCCAGGTGTCGTGGCCGATCGTGCAGTGGTGATCGCGCCGCCAGTCGAAGAAATCGCCGTCATCCGAACCGAGGTCGTACATCTCGGCGCGATACATGAAGTGATGCAGGCTGGCGCGCCAGTGCGGATGGTTGCCCGGGTTGATCCGGGTGTGGGACGCGATGTTCGCGAATTTGCCGACCGTCGAATAGATGATCTGGCTGTCGTTCACGACGTAGCTGTAGTCGCCGAACCGGCTCTCGACCACGCTGGTCCGGGCGCCGACCTCCGTCCAGGCGCCGAACTCGCTGGCGACCACGTGAGCGTCGGGGTGGACCAGGGGGCCGTCGGCCCTCAGCTTCTTCGGGCCGGGCCCTGAACCGCGCATCACAGCACCCGCATCCCCTCGCGCCACACCCGGCGCACCGCCGGCACCCCGTCGGGCAGTCGCTTGAAGCGGACGAGGTCGGCGCGCTTACCCTCGGCGATGCGGCCGCGGTCGTCCATCGCCACCATGTCCGCCGGGTTGCAGGTCACCGTCGCCAGGGCCCGGGGCAGCGCGATGCCGTGGTTGGCGTTCAGCAGCAGCGCGCCGTGCAGCAGGCTGGCCGGCACGTAGTCGCTGGACAGCGCGTCGAGCAGGCCTTCCTCGGCCAGTTCGGCGGCCGAGACGTTGCCCGAGTGCGAGCCGCCGCGCACCACGTTCGGCCCGCCCATGATCGTGCGCAGGCCCTTGGCGTGAGCGGCGCGGGCGGCGGTGAGGGTGGTGGGGAATTCGCTGATGGTCAGCCCCATCTCCACCGCCTCGTCGACATGCTCCTCGGTCGCGTCGTCGTGGCTGGCGATCGGGTGCCCGGCATCGCGCGCCATCTCGACCAAGGCCTTGCGATGCTTCTCGGAATACAGCGCCTGGGCCTCCTTGCGGTCGATGATCATCTGTTCGAAGGCGGCATCGTCCAGGTGGTGGCGGCCCTTGTAGTAGACCCGCAGTTTCTCCAGGTTGACGAACTGGCGCTGGCCCGGGGTGTGGTCCATCAGCGAGACCAGCTTGACCAGCGGATCGGCCTTGAACGGCTCGAACAGGGTCAGCACGTCCTTGTGGGCGACCTCGCAGCGCATGTGCAGGTGGTGGTCGGCCCGCAGCAGGCCATCGGCCCGGAAGCTGTGGATCGCCTCGGAGGACTCCCGCACCAGGTAGTCGCGCACGTCCTCGCTCAGCGTGCCGCCGACGGCGATGGCGTCGAGCACCGTGGTGATGCCGGACGCGACCACCTGGGCGTCGTGGGCGAGCAGGGCGGAGGAGGTCGGCCAATGCACCTTGGGGCGCGGCTGGACGTGTTTCTCCAGGTTGTCGGTGTGCAGTTCTACCAGGCCGGGGCAGAGATAGTCGCCGTCCAGGTCCTCGGCGCCGGCGACCGTGGTCCCGCCCGAGGCGACGTCGGCGATGCGGCCGTTCTCGATGCGCACGGTGCCGCGGACGATCTCGTCCTCCAGGACGATCTCCGCGTTGGTCAGGGTGAGGACGTGGTTCATGCGGCCTGTCTCGCTTCGGTGACGTCGTAGGTCCGGGTGCCCACGAGGCTGCGCACCTCGGCGTCGTGGAAGATCCCGATGATCGCCGCCCCCCGGCCCTTGGCCTCGTTGATCAGGTCGACCACCGTCTGGCGGTTCTCCTTGTCGAGGGAGGCGGTCGGCTCGTCCAGCAACAGGATCGGGTAGTCCTGAACGAAGGTCATGGCGATGTTCACGCGCTGCTGCTCGCCGCCAGAGAACGTGGCCGGCGGCAGGCTCCACAGCGCGTCCGGAATGCGCAGTCGGGTGAGAACGGTCGCCGCACGGTCGCGGGCCGCGTCTTCGCTGAGACCCTGGCCGATCAGTGGCTCGCTGACCAGATCGATCGTCGCGACCCGGGGAATGACGCGCAGGAACTGGCTGACATAACCGAGCGTGTCGCGGCGGACTTCCATGATCTGATAGGGCTGGGCCGAGCACAGGTCGATCCACGCCTCGCCGTGGCGGGCGAAGATCGACCCTTGCTGCGGCTTGTAGTTGGCGTAGAGCGAGCGCAGCAGGGTGGACTTGCCGGCTCCCGACGGGCCGGTGAGGATCACGCACTCACCCTGGCGGGCGCTGAGCTCGACGCTGTCGAAGACGTCGATCCGCACGCCACCCTGGTTGTGCAGGATGAAATGCTTGGCGAGCCCCTGGGCGTGGAGCATCACGGTGGGGTCGAGATCGGTCATGGCGTCACACCGGAAGGATCGAGGAAACGAGGAGCTGGGTGTAGGGGTGCTGCGGGTCGTCGAGCACCTGGTCGGTCAGGCCGCTCTCGACCACGTTGCCGCCCTTCATCACCATCAGGCGATGTGACAGCAGGCGGACCACGCCGAGATCGTGGGTGACGATCACGCAAGCGATGCCGAGGGTCCGCACCAGGCCGCGGATCAGGTCGAGCAGGCGGGCCTGGACCGAGACGTCGAGGCCGGAGGTCGGCTCGTCCATGAAGACCAGACGCGGCTTGGTCACCAGGTTTCGGGCGATCTGCAGGCGCTGCTGCATGCCGCCCGAGAAGGTGTGCGGCATGTCGTCGATGCGGCCGAGGTCCATCTCCACCCGATCCAGCCAATCCAGCGCTTCCGAGCGGATATGGCCGTAGTGGCGGTCGCCGATCGCCATCAGCCGCTCGCCGACATTGGCGCCGGCGGAGACCCGCATGCGCAACCCGTCGCGCGGGTTCTGGTAGACGATGCCCCAATCGGTCCGCATCAGCAGGCGGCGGCGCGCCTCGCTCATCCGGTACAGGTCGATCAGGCCGGCATCGCGGGTCTGGTACTCGATGGCGCCCTCGGTCGGTTCCAGCTGGCCCGACACGCATTTCAGCAGGGTGGTCTTTCCCGACCCGGACTCGCCGACGATGCCGAGCACCTCGCCCGGGTACAGATCGAAGGCGACGTCGCGGCAGCCGATATGGCGGCCGTAGCGGTGGGTCAGGCCGCGGACTTGGAGCAGGGGGGAGCGGTCACTCATCACTCGTCTCCGCTGGGCTTCGCGTGGGCGGGGATCTGGTTGCGGGCGGCGTAGCTGGCGTCGCCGCCGTCGCCGGCATGGCCGGCCGCGCGGCGCTGCTCGCAGTAGTCGCTGTCGGAGCAGACGTACATCTTGCCGCCCTTGTCGTCGGTGACGACCTCGTCGAGATAGCTGTCTGTCGCGCCGCACAGCGCGCAGGCCTGATCCCAGCTCTCGACGGTGAACGGGTGATCCTCGAAGTCGAGCGACTTCACCTCGGTGTAGGGCGGCACCGCGTAGATCCGTTTCTCGCGCCCGGCGCCGAACAACTGCAGCGCCGGCATGCGGTCCATCTTCGGGTTGTCGAACTTGGGGATCGGGCTCGGCGACATCACGTAGCGGCCGTTCACCCGGACCGGATAGTTGTACGACTTGGTGATGCGGCCGTACTTGGCGATGTCCTCGTACAGGCTGACATGCATCGCGCCGTATTCCTCGAGGGCGTGCATCTTGCGGGTCTCGGCCTCGCGCGGCTCGAGCCAGCGCAGCGGCTCGGGGATCGGCACCTGGTAGACCAGGATCTGGTCCTCGGTGAGCGGAACCTCGGGGATCCGGTGGCGGGTCTGGATCACGCTCGCCTCGACGGTGCGCTCGGTGGTCGCGACTCCGGCGGTCTTGGCGAAGAAGGAGCGGATGTTCACCGCGTTGGTGGTGTCGTCGGCCCCCTGGTCGATGACCTTCAGGGTGTCGTTCGGGCCGATCACCGCGGCGGTCACCTGGATGCCGCCGGTGCCCCAGCCGTAGGGCAGCGGCATCTCGCGCGATCCGAACGGCACCTGGTAGCCCGGCACCGCCACGCCCTTGAGGATCGCGCGGCGGATCATGCGCTTGGTCTGTTCGTCCAAGTAGGCGAAGTTGTAGCCGCTGGCCGCCCTGTCCTCGGCGCTCGGCGCGTCGGCGGCGGTCCGGCTCGGGTGGTCGATCACGTCTGCCATCTCTCTCGTCCTCACTCCGCCGCGTCGGGCACGCCGTCGGCGTCGCTCTGCGTTCCGTCCTCGAATGCCTTGCGCAGGGCGCGCACGGTGACCAGTTCGGCCTGGAAGTCGACGTAGTGCGGCAGTTTCAGGTGCTGCACGAAGCCCGAGGCCTCGACGTTGTCGGAATGGGCCATGACGAACTCCTCGTCCTGGGCCGGCGCGTCGATCGGCTCGCCGAATTCACGGGCCCGCAGCGCCCGGTCGACCAGCGCCATCGACATCGCCTTGCGCTCGCAATGCCCGAAGGTCAGGCCGTAGCCTTGGGTGAACTGCGGCGGTTGGGTGGCCGATCCCGCGAACTGGTTGATCATCTGGCATTCGGTGACGGTCACCTCGCCGATCTCGATCGCGAAACCGAGTTCCTCGGGGGCGAATTCCACCGCAACCTCGCCCATGCGGATCTCGCCGGCGAAGGGATGGTTGTTGCCGTAGCCGCGCTGGGTCGAGTATCCGAGCGCCAGCAGGAAGCCCTCGTCACCGCGCGCCAGGTTCTGCAGGCGGGCCGCCCGGTCGGCCGGATACCGCGGCGAGTTCCGGGTCAGGTCGAACACCGGGTCGCCGTCGCAATCCGGTTGCTCGATCTCGATCAGGCCCTCGTGGTTCAAGATCTCGGTGACCCGAGGCATGCCGTTCTCGACCGGGGCATCGGCGATCTCGGCGGCCGGTCGGTTGTCGCCGGCGGCCAGGGCGAAATCGAGCAGGCGGTGGGTGTAGTCGAAGCTCGGCCCCAGCACCTGACCGCCCGGCAGATCCTTGTAGGTGGCGGAGATCCGCCGCCGCACCGCCATCTTGGCGGTGTCTATCGGCTCACCGTCGCCGAAACGGGGCAGGGTGGTGCGATAGGCGCGCAGCAGGAAGATCGCCTCCTGCAGGTCACCGCGTGCCTGCTTGATCGCCAGGGCGGCGAGTTCCGGGTCGTAGAGCGAGCCCTCGGTCATCACCCGGTCGACCGCCAGGCTCATCTGCTCGCGGATCTGCTCGAGTGTGAGCTCGGGCACTCTCGGATCGCCGCGGCGCTCCTCGGCGAGCAGCTTCTGGGAGTTCTCGATGGCCTTCTCGCCACCCTTGACGGCGACATACATGGCTCAGCCCTCCTGCTCGGTGACGGTGGTGGTGCGCGGCAGGGCGGCGATCGTCTCGCCATCGACCAGGATGAGGTCGATCCCGCAGGGGAACAGGACCGCGTTCTCCGCCCATTCCCGCCACACGCCGGCGCGCAGACCGGCGACGGCGAGCGCGGTGGTGTCGGCAATCCCCGGGCCACGCAGCGACAGGGCGTCGCCGGCGCCGAGGCCGGCGGTCTGCACGATCACCGTTGTCGAGGTTTCCGGATAGGCGTCGTCGCCGATGGCGAACCCGTCCAAGGCGGGAAGTTTCGCCGCGGAGGTCAGGGCGAAGGCGGCCTTCGAGCGGTCCTCGACGATCGGGCAGCCGCAATGGAACTTCAGGAACGCCTCGGCGCCCTGGGATCGCAGGTCGGGGCCGATCCAGAGCGGCGTGTCCTGGTCAACCAGCGTCAGGCACACCGCTGCCGCCGCCGGAGCGAGGGGCGCCGGCACCTCGTCCAGGACGGACAGTTGGTGGCGCTTACCGGGGCGGGCCATGGCGTCCAGCACGGCGCGGAACACCGCCTGGGAGTCCAGCACGGGATCGCGGAAGCCCGGTTTGATGTCGGTCGTGGTCGCCATGTTCAGTCTCCGCGCACGAGGGTGAAGAAGTCGACCTTGGTCGACGCCGCCTTCTGGCCGCGCTCCCGCCGGGCGGCTTCCTGGCGCAGGCAGAGCGGAGCGATCAGCGCCCGTTCCAGCGACTCCCGCCGCGACGGGGTCTGCATGATGGCGTCGACCACGGCCGCCAACTCGGCGTGGCGCCGGTTCCGGCCCATCACATAGCCGAAGCCGATCGCGCCGTAGTCGAGCTGGACGGCGCAGCGCGTCACCGTGACCTCGCCGATGTTGAAGCGCTGGCCGCTGCCGCCGGCGCGGCCGCGGGCCATCACCATGCCGACCTCCGGCGATCGGATGACCGTCCAGGCCGGTTTGGCGGGGAGATTGTTCCAGAGCGCGTCCAGGTCGCCGAAATCGGCCTTGGCAAGGGCGGACATCCAGCGTTGGCGGGCGCGCCGTTCAGCGCTTTGTTCGGGGGAGCAGGCCGTGGGGCGTTTCGTTGTCATCGACCAATTTCCAATTTGTCTAGACATCCAGACTTGTTGATGGCAATATGATCAAGAACTCCGGGGCTGTAAAGCCACATCGGATTAACATTATGTGACAGGAGCGCGGGCCATGGCGGTCATCGACCGTGAGTCCGGAATGGCGGTTTGGCGCCAGATCGAGGAGACGCTTGCCGACGAGATCCGCAGCCGTCGCTGGGAGGAGGGTCAGCGCCTGCCCACGGAGGCGGAACTGTCCGCCCGCTTCGGCGTCAACCGGCACACGCTGCGCCGGGCGATCTCGGCGCTGGTCGATCGCGGCCTGGTGCGGGTCGAGCAGGGGCGCGGCGCCTTCGTGCGCGAGAACGTGCTGGAATATCTGGTCGGCCGTCGCACCCGGTTCACCGAGAACGTGCGCCGCGCCAACCGCAACCCCGGCGGCCGCAGTCTGTCGCTCCGCCGCATGCGGGCCAGCAAGGAGGTAGCGTCGTCCCTTGCCCTCACGGTGGGCACCGCGGTGATCCGTCTGGAGACGGTGGGCGAGGTCGACAGCCGGCCGCTGTCCTACGGGTGCCACTGGTTCCCGGCGCGGCGCTTCCCGGACTTCGCCGAGGCCTATGAGCCCAGCCATTCGATCACCCGGGTGATGGAGCATCACGGGCTGGGCGACTACGCCCGGGCGGTGACCAAGGTCACGGCGCGGATGCCGGATGCCACCGACGCGGAGGTCCTGTCCCAGCCGCGCGCCCGTCCGATCCTGTTCGTCGAGTCGGTCAACGTCGATTCCGACGGCATCCCCGTGCAGCTCTCGCATGTCCGCTACGCGGCCGACCGGTTCCAGATGGTGTTTGAATCCTTGCCCGAGGGCTCCAAATATTTCGAGGGCGATTGAAAACCCCCTGAAAACCGGCGGCTTGTCGGGTAAAATGGAAGTGTTCCCGATTCGGGAGACAGCGCCGGGGGACTGCACCGGGGTTGCGTCAACGAAACGAGAGAAGGCGAGGAGAGGCGCGTGGCGTTCGATCCGAGCAACGTCGACTGGAAGCTTGCCGATACGATCAGGAAGCACGTGAACTTCCTGAACAATTTCGGCGACGGCAAACGCGCCGATCTGAGGGGACAGCAGTTCAAGGGCGCGTTGCTGAACGGCGTCGATCTGCGTCGCGCCTTGATGACGAACGCGGATTTCCGAGGAGCACAGTTCGTCGGCGCCAACCTGTCCGAAGCCTCCCTGGCCGGATCGCAGCTGCGCGCCGCCGACCTTACCGGCGCCAAGCTGATCAAGACCGATTTCCGTGGCGCCGATATGGAACAGGCGCGCCTCGCCTCGGCCGACCTGACCGATGCGGACTTCCGCAGCACCAAGGT
>JGI12316J15310_10000012_pt29 | contig 50418 bp, 37 predicted proteins | sample MarCyaLeptolynsp_FD_15310 | JGI IMG/M metagenome (IMG submission 15310) | reverse complement strand
CCTTCGGGGCGGCCGTACTCCCCTCCTTGCTCGTCGTCGCAAGCTCCTCCTGCGCCGTCGGCGAAGGCCGTCCGACTTCGTCGGATGCTACGAACGCGTGCCGAGACCTGGGTTTCAGCCCACGCTCGTCCCCGCGGGCCAACGGTTTCCGGAGATGTGTTGAACGTCGAGCCCGCTGCGGGGCTTCCAGCCCCCTTCGGGCAACCGGCGCTACTTCGCCGGCTGCTTGGCCTCCACCTTGCGGCCGTTGAGCTCCAGGATGAAGAACTCGGTGCGGCGGTTGGTCGCTCGGTTCTTGCTGCTGGTGTTGGGCACCTTCGGCCGGGACTCGCCGAAGCCTTCGCTGACCATTCGGCTGGCAGCCACGCCTTTGCTCGCCAGGTAGTCCATGACGGCCTTGGCCCGCTTCCGTGACAGCGCCAGGTTCGAGGCGTCGTTGCCCCGGTTGTCGGTGTGGCCCTCGACGCGAATCTTCGTGATTTGCGGGTTGTCCACCAGCACCTTGGCCACCTCGTCCAGCAGCGCGAAGGTGGCCTTGCCGCGAAGCTTGGCCTTGCCCGAGGAGAAGTTCACCTTGCCGGCGATGGTGACCTGCGTCTTGGTGACCTGGACCTTCGCCTTGGGGTCGTCGGGGCAGCCGTCGTCGTCCTGGTAGCCGTTCTTGTTCTCCGGCTTGTTCGGGCAGGTGTCGTTGGCGTCGGGGATACCGTCCTTGTCGTTGTCGAGCTCGGGGCAGCCGTCGCTATCCTCGAAGCCATCCTTGTCCTCGGCGTTCTGAGGGCACTTGTCGGCGCCGTCAGCGATGCCGTCCCCATCGTTGTCGGGGTCCGGGCAGCCGTCGGTGTCCTCGAAGCCGTCCTTGTCCTCCGCTTTGTTGGGGCAGCGATCAACCTTGTCCTTGAGGCCGTCCTTGTCGTTGTCGAACTCGGGGCAGCCGTCAGTGTCCTCGAAGCCATCTTTGTCCTCGGCCACCGTGGCGCACTTGTCCGCCGTGTCTGCAATGCCGTCCCCGTCGTTGTCGGGGTCGGGGCAGCCGTCATCGTCCTGGAAGTCGTCTTTGTCCTCGGGCTTGTCGGGGCACTTGTCGTCGGCATCACGGATGCCGTCCTCGTCCTTGTCGCGGTGTTGCGGCGAGTAGTCGACGGACGCAAACACCCGCCAGGCCGGGGCTCCGAGCCCCTGGGTCAAGCCGGCGCCGCCACCCACCTGGGCCACCACGTGCTCCTCGAGCACCCAATAGCGGAGCGCCGCGGCGACCTCGATGGGTTTGTTGAGGAGGTTGCTGACCTTGTCGTCGAGGTTGGCCGGGTCGAGGCTGTCAGCGAAGCCTACGGAGCCGAACAGCGTGGCCAGGAGGTGAAGCTCCTCCAGGCCCAGGGGGACCTCCATGAGCAGGCCCCAGCGAAAGCTGTCACCGCTGACCAGGTTGTGAATGGTCCGTTCGGGGCGGATCTGCACTCCGGCGTTCAAGCCGATGGTGAATCCCGAGTCTTCGTGTTTCCAGTCGACGATGATGCGCGGTTCCAGACGCACCGTCCCATCGGTCGTGAATTCCTCTGGGTCTCCCGTCGGAATGTACGTCGTCAGCGCGATGGCCAGACCCACGCCTGAGGCCTTCTCGCGGTCCAGCAGTCGGGCTCTGACGCTGACCCTCAGGTCCTGGACATTGAAGTCGCCGGTGCTGCTCTGTTGGGGCAGCGGATCGGCGCGGGTGATGTCCTGGGACAGCACCAGCGGGATGGTGACGCCGATGTCCACCCAGTCCGCAAGCCCCATGCCGGCCGACAGTTCGAGCTTGTGGCTCATGCCCAGGATGGAGGAGCGGCCGGCGCTGTTGCCGTTGGCATCCAGGGTGGTCTGCGCCACCAGCGCGTCCGACAGGTGGTAGAACAGACCAAACGTCGGCCGCAGGTGCGGAATGACATCGCTTTTGGGGAGGTTGAGGACCGCGGTGCCCTGGCCGTAGAACGGCTCGAAGTGGTCGGCCTGGACGTTGGCCGAGCCGTCCGCCCGGGCGTCGGTGGGTTGAACGAGCAGGCCCAGGCCCAGCGCAAGCAGGCACGAAGCGGTCGCGATGCGTTTCACCATGACAGCAGTATGGTGAACGTCACCAAAAAGGGAAGGGCAGGCGGAACGCTCTCCAGCCTAGTTCTTACGGCCCTTCTTGCTGGTGATCTCCAGGATGCGGCGCGGCTGCTTCACCGCGCGCATGCGCTTGGAGGACTGCCGGCGCCGCCTCGTGTCCCGGATAGGGGCCGGGATGGCCGAGAAGAGTCCGGTCTGAGGGTCGTACGCCAACCACAGGTCGTCGGTAAGGTGGTCGTAGTCGGCGGGGATGTGAATGGCCTCGTCCATCAGCTTCTGGAACGCGGCACGCATCTGACGGGGGCCGCTCGCGGCGAACTGGACCCACCGCACGTTGACCCAGGGCATACCGGCGGTGTTCTCCGTGGAGACCACCTCGACGGTCAACTGGACGTTGCGCAACACGACGTCGTTGCCGATCAGTTCGAACCGGGCGCCGGTCTTCGGCGGCTCGGTGTCCTGACAATGCAGGACGCCTCGGTCCGACGAGGACATCAGCAGCTCATAGCGGTGACCGTTTCCAGCCCGTTGCATCGGGATGTTGGCCGGCCGCAGTCGCGTGCTGGTGGTCCGGCTCCGGCGCGTCGGCGCCGCCACCGGATTTGGCGCCACGGGCGTCGAGTTCCGCTGGCTGGACGTCCCGGCCAGCGGCTGAGCGCCGGTCGGGCGCGGGATGCGGTGACTCCCCGTGGGTCGGGGTGCGCCCTGACTGTAGTACTGTGGCGGAGCCGCCTGCGGCTGGGCGGGCGCCGGTTGCGCGTCACCGACGCCCATCGGGAACAGATCTGCCGTGGTCCCCGAGCGGTCGGGTGTGGGCTGACGGGCGTTTGGCGGCTGCCCGAATCCACCCTGGGGCGCCTCGGCCGGAGCCAGGCCTACATCGGACAGACGCGCTACTGCGCGACCGGGGCGCGTGTTCGGCCGCTCGACCGCGGAGCCGGTTCCAAAGGTCGCCGTGCTACTGCCACCGGGGGTGACGATGGCCTGGGGCGCGGCCTGGAGCGGGGCCTGTTCGGCCTGAAGCAGCGCGTCGCGCAGTAGCTCGCAGCTTTCGTAGCGGTCTTCGGGCCGCTTGGCCATGGTCCGGTCGATGAGCTCCAGCAGCGCGTCCGGAACCTCGGCCTGGATGTCCGCCGGGATAGGCGGCGGCGGCTCGTTGAGGTGCTTGACCAGCACCTCTAGCGGAGTCGCGCCCTGGAAGGCGACGGTGCCGGTGATCATCTCGTAGATGATGCAACCCAGCGCGTAGATGTCGGCCCGTCCGTCGACGGGGGCGGCACCGGTCGCCTGCTCTGGGCTCATGTAAGTGGGTGTGCCCACGATCGCGCCGGTCTGAGTGGCGCGGACGTCCGATTCCATCCGGGCGATGCCGAAGTCGAGCAGCTTGACGTGATTTGGACGTCCGTGGGCCTGCTCGATGTGGATGTTGTCGGGCTTGAGGTCGCGGTGAACGATCCCCTGCTCGTGTGCTTCAGACAGCGCGTCACAGACCTGGACGGCGATGTCGATGGCGTCGCTGTAGTGGATGGCACCGTCGTTGTCGATGATGTCGGCCAGCGCCCGACCACGCAGGATCTCGAGCACCATGTAAAGCAGACCGTCGCTGGTCTGGCCGAAGTCGAAGACCCGGATGGTGTTCGGGTGCCGCAGCTTGCTCGCTGCGCGAGCCTCACGCAGGAAGCGCTGAAGCGCCTCTTTGTCCTTCGAGTAGTAGGGGTGTAGCACCTTGACGGCCACGTCCCGGTCCATCGTGGGCTGATGGGCCAGGTAGACGATCCCCATGCCGCCTTCGCCCAGCACATCGCGGATCTCGTACCGCCCGTCCAGGGTCTCCCCCAGCAGACTCGCCTCCTCCGCTGCGAGCAGCAGTCGAGCCCCGTCGGTCGGGCACTGCTCCTCTTCGGGGCCGAAGGTTTCCCCGCAGACAGGACAAAACTTGGAGTCCGTGGACGTGGTGCTACCTCGAATCAGGTCCAACCCGAGCGATCATGGGACGATCTTGACGACAGCTCGGTAAGGCTTTGAGCGAAGATAGCACGAACGCGCGGGCTGTCACCAGAGGCATCACCTTCCCCGTGTCACCCGCCGAGACCTTGCTCGTACCGGGGCCCTGAGCGATGTTCAGGCCATGAGCTGTAATGTCCTGTTATCGCCCCGAGGCGTCTTCGCCGCGCTCCTCGCGTGCTGTCTCTCCACCCCGGCGCTGGCCGAGGAGATCGAGATCCCAACGCCCAAGGTCCAGCGCGTCAGCATCGAGGAGCTGACCCGCAAGTGCCAGGGGGGCGCGGTCAAGGGGGATGCAGCAGCCTGCGCCGAGGCTGGGCTGCGGTGGCAGGACGGCGATGGCGTCACGGCGGATACGACCAAAGCGGCGGGGCTGTTCAGGCGCGCCTGTGACCTGGGGGGCCACGTGGGTTGCGCCGACCTGGCGGCGTTGATGCTCGATGGGGATGGCGTCAAAAAGGACGTGGGCGGCGCCGCCCGACTGTTGGAGACGTCCTGCAAAGCCAGCTACGGGCGTGCCTGTGCGGGGCTCGGAACGCTGGCGGACAAGGGCACATGGCCAGCGGGCAAGCCGCAGCCTGCAAAGGCCGCCGCCTACTACAAGAAGGCGTGTGAGCTCGGTTCTGGCTGGGGCTGCGGGCTGTGGGCGTATTCGCTCGTGACGGGCGCCAAGCCGGATTTCGCGGCCGCTCGAAAGGCGGCCCGCAAGGGATGCAAGGACAAGTCGGCGGCGGCGTGTTCGCTCTATGGCAAGCTGGCTCTTGGCGGCAAGGGCGGCAAGAAGGAGCCGGCCAAGGCCGCTCGGGCGCTGCTCGTCGGGTGTCAGGGGGGGCGCACCGACGCGTGCCGTCTTCTGGCCCACCTCTATGCCAAGGGCCTTGGCGTGAAGAAGGATCCCGCTATCGCCGCGCGCGTGCTCAAAGCCGCCTGTCAGGCCAAGGACTGGGCCTCGTGCAATGCGTTGGGGCAGATGTGCGTCAAGGGCGATGGGGTGCCCATCGACTACGGCTGTGCCAGGGCCCGCTTCAACCAGGCCTGCAAGGGGGGGATGGGAGCTGGATGCACCAACATGGGCTTGATGCACGCCAAAGGGCTCAGGGTCTCCAAAAGCACGAAGACAGCCGCCAAATACTACCGCCAGGGCTGCAAGGCAGGGCACAAGAAGGGCTGTAAGGCGCTCGAGGACCTCTGCAAGGCAGGCGAGAAGAAGGCCTGCAAGAAGTAGCTATCTCCGAGCGGCCCTGTTGGCCTCACGCTGGGGCTGCGCGCAACGCTTCTTCACAGCATCGACGAAGACGGCGACCTGACGGGCCGATTGCGGCGACTCGTGGAGGAGCAGCCGTGTCGGGAGCCCCTTGGCGTGGCGCCGGCACGACTCCCCGGCCAGACGGCGCAGCTGCTTGGGGGTGGTGCGCTGGGTCCAGCCATGGCCGCCGCCCTCCCAGTGCATGTGGGGACCCGTGCCGCCATCCATCAAACCGCGATTCACCCAGGCGTGAAGCCTTCCTTGCGCGCCGGGGAGCCTCGCCAGGGTGACCGGCCATGGATGACCGGTGGTCTGCTGGATGATGCTGCGAAAGGCGCGGACGCTGTCGGCGATCTGATCGCGCTCGCGCCACATCAAGTGCTTTCCGAGGCGAATGGCGTGGTTCATGCTGTGGAAACCAATGGTGTGTCCCTCCTGCTTCACCCTGGCCAGCACGCTGCGGGTCGCGGCGGGCTGTCCGAAGAGGGACTTGGTCAGCTGCGAGGCCACGAAGAAGAACACGGCCTTGACGCCCCGATCGGCCAGGACATCCAGCAGCGGGCCGAGCATCTGGGGGCGGGGGCCGTCGTCTACCGTCAGAAGGATGGAGTCGGGCCACCAGTCCGGCTGCTGCAGGCCATGGGGCGGCTGCTCCATACTGGGCATCGCCAGGCCGGCATACATCCGCTCTAGATCGCGCACGCCCTTGGGCTTGAAGGTGGCGGGGCGACGCAGCCGGTTCCAGGTCCGCACCCGGGACCAGTCGTCAGCAGCACGGAGCCGCCTCTGCGTGGCAGCGAGCTGTCGCGCGATTCTGGCGTCGGTGACCTGCAACGATGCCAGCACCTTTGCCCAGCGCGCCTCGGTGGGGGTGGTCGCCAGGCGACCGGATCGGTCGGGCAGGGCGGGGAGTGGAAGACGGTTGTCCGTCGTCGCGGGCAGGCTACGGTCTCGGAACGGCCGGCACCGGGAGCGATGAAAGCGACGGATGAGCGGGTCTTTTCGACCCTCACCCTGTTTCAGCCCGGCACGGGCGAACATGATGCGGCAGCCGCGGGGATCGGCGAACAGCCCCCACGCCACACGGAGGGCCACGTCGTCGTCTACCACCGCGCGATCGGCGCGCCAGCGTTCCCAGACCTCGAGGAGGTGGTCGCGAACTCGGCCGGCGAGGGCGTTGTTGCCGTGGGTGCGGGAGAGGAGTCGTGTCGCGAACTCGGTATACCGCGGCGTTCCGGGTGTCGCGGTCTCCCACAGGAAACGTAGATAGCGGCCCTCGTGCTTGGGGTTGAGCTTGAGCCAACCCTGCAGGACGTGATGGGTGGCCTCGGCTCCACGCTCGGTCGCCAGTGCCCATAGCAGCAGGTCCTGGCTGTGCGTGTCTTTCCAACGGCCCAGGGTCCGGGCTGCGACGGCGAGCACCGCCGGGTCCGTCGACCGACGGATCGTCTGTCGGACCAGCGGGGCGCTGGAGACCATCTGGAGTCGAGCTGCGGCGGAAACGCACGTGGCGAGAAGGTCGCCATCCGCTTCGCCGAGACAGCGTCTGACCACACGTTTGGCGGCGCTGCGCGGGCCGGCCAGGGTGAGCGCTTGAACGAGCCCGGTGCGGGCGTCGTCGCCGAGGTGAGCCCAGCGTTCCGCAGCCCCGGTCAGCGACGCGTCCGCGCGTGCCGTCTGGGCCGTGAGGACCGTGCACAAGATGATGGTCAGCGTGTCGAACCTTCCCACGCACAACAGACGGCTCTGGCGTGGCTGCGTAACACCCTGATGCGGCCCCCAGAACGACGAAAGGCGGCCCCGAAGGACCGCCTTGCCGCCATGCCGTTGGTACCTGCGCTAAAACAGGTTGGCCAGCTTCCAGCTGCCGCCTTCCTTGTGCATGCGGTAGGGGCGCGGGCGCTGCCCGTCGATGCACGAGATGAAGACCTTGACCTCGGAGTCGGAGGCCTCGTTGCCCTGGACGCGGGTCACGATGATCTGGCTCTTCTTGTCGCCCTTGAGGCACTTGGGAGCCATGCGCTTGGCCGAGGGCCAGTTGTACTGATACATGCGCTTGATCGCGTCTTTGGAGCTACACAGCTTCTTCTTGCTGCAGTGCTTGGACTCGAAGGCCCTCTTATCGCCGGCGTGCACGGCCTTGAGGCCATCGAGCAGGCCCTTGGCGGCGGTTCCGGCCTTGGGCACGGCCGGCCCTGGCGTTTTGGCGTGGACGGTCGCACCGGCGACCATAGCGAAGGCGCCTACGAGCGCCAGGGCCATCAAAGGACGTTTCAAGCGGTTGGACATTCGAGATCTCCTGCCAAGGTACAAAGCGCGCGACTGCGCGAGCGTGGGAAGTGAGTCGATATCCTTGGGCGATCGACCCATGGGGGCACGGTGGTTGGCCGCAGTTATGAAACCACACATGGGGAAACGTTCGAAAGGCCACGCTATACGATCGTGGTTCGTGGGTGGTTCGTTCCATGGGGAGGTCGCGGGCACGGGCAAAACTCCTGCGCCATCAAGGCATCGGTCGGTGGGTGGACGCCCAGGCGGCCCAGATATTTATTCTGACTTGAGCTATGGTCCGGGCATGAGCACCGACGACAGTCACGACGCCTATGACCTCGACGTGGAAGGGGGCGACAGCCCGGCCGGCGGGGGGACGCCCGACGAGCCGGAACGTCCCAAGCTCAGCGGTAACGCGCCCCCACCGCCGCCGGCCGTGCGGGTGGGAGGGGTCTCGTTCCCCGACCAGCTGACCACCCACTTCAGCCGGATCTTCGCCGATGATCCTCTCGAGAAGGTGCTGGCGGACGAGGAGCGTTGGTTCAAGGTCGGCACGCCGCCGGTCAGCGACGAGGTGTTCAAGCGCTTCCTGGTGACACGGCGCTCGGCGCTGTTCGTGGGTTTCATCGCGCTCGCCGGGAGCGCGCTGTTCCACCTCATCGGCCTGATCATCAACTCCAAGTTCCTCCCCGGCGGCGTCATCGCCGGCATGGCCATCCTGTTGGTCGCGGTAGGATTCATGGCCTTCGTCGCCTTCAAGGCGTCCCGGGACTGGGCGCTCTGGCGGCGTGAGAAGAAGACCCTGGCTCTGGCAGTGGCGGCGTTCGCAGCTGCCGCCCTCCTGTCATGCTTCATCAGCACCGGCAGAGTCGGCCCCATCGCGTACCTGGTCGCGATGTTGCCGCTGCTCATCGCTTTGGGGCCGGCGCTGACCCGGTCAGCTATCGACGTGAAGCTCCTTTTTCCGGGCTCGGGCGTCGGCGGCTGGATGCTGACCATCGCCGCTCCTATCCAGAGCTTGCTGACCGTGGCTACGTTGATGCTCTTCTACATGGTGGGTGGCGGCGTCCTGACACTCCTGGCGCTCCTGGCACTCCTGGCCGCCCCCCTGTACACGCTCAAGGTGACGACGGAGCTGCGTCGGCCCTGCAGCGCCGATGCGGCAGCTGACGCCCTGGATACCCCACGGTTGGTGCTGTTGGCAGGCTACGGCGTAGCCGTCCTGTTTGCGCTGGTGCTGATGCTGTCGGAGGGCGGGGGGCGAGGTTTCCCGACCGTTGTCGGAATTCTCCTGTCCATCACGGGGCTCTACTTCATGATCCGGGTCTTCCTGCTGGACTACACGGTCGTGATCCTCTCCGAGGCCCGCGCGGTGGCTGATAGCGATGCGCTCGCGGCCGCCCACGAAGAGGCCAAGGCGGAGTGGGAGGCGTTCGATCGGGAGATCACTCGGGACTTCGAGCGCGAGCGGGCGATTTACGGTTAACGCCTCAGGCGACGGAGGCATCCGTCGTCAGGAGGTGAACGATGGTGCGTGTTCGCATAGCGGTTTGGGCCACCTTGGTGGCGATGGCCTTGGCCTTGGCCACCGGCGGCTGCTCGGACCCTGCCCCCGCGGCTGTGGGCGGCACGAGCGACGTGGGCGTGGATGCCGGCGCCGACGGTCTCGTCGGCGACACGGCAGCTCCTGACACCGTTGACGATACGGTCGCGGATGCTGCGGCTGACGGCACCACTGACGGCCAGGACTGCTCGGTACCCGTCTCCGACGACCCCGCCGTCGTCGCCCTCGAAACCGGCCTCGTACGCGGTGTCGCTGAGGGCCAGGCCCGCGCCTTCTATGCCATCCCGTTCGCGGAACCGCCCACGGGCGACCGACGTTTTGAGCCTCCCCAGCAGGCCGAGTGTTGGGAGGGTGAGCTCGCCGAGACCACCTTTGGCGCCCGCTGTCCCCAGCTCGACGGGGACGGGAATGTCATTGGCGACGAGGACTGCCTGACGCTCAACGTCTGGGTGCCGCAACACGCACCTGCCGACGGTCAGCCCCGCTCCGTCATGGTGTTCATCCACGGCGGCGGCAACATCCAGGGCAGCGCCTCCCAGCAGCTCTTCGACGTGGCACCCATCTACAATGCGCGGCGGTTCGCCGAGCGCCACGGCGTCGTGGCGGTAACGATCCAATACCGGCTGGGCCCCCATGGCTTCCTGAACCTGCCGGAGCTGCCCTACAAGAACCTCGGGACCCGCGACCAGATCGCGGCGCTCCAGTGGATACAGCGCAACATCGCCGCGTTCGGGGGCGACCCTGACAACGTCATGATCTTCGGCGAGTCGGCTGGGGCCGTGAACACGTGCACGTTGCTGGCCTCGCCCGCCGCCGCCGGCCTCTTCCACCGGGCGCTGATGCAGTCCGGCGGTTGCGGTGCGCCGGACAGCACTGCCGCCGAAGCCGCCATGGACCAGCGTGTGGAGGGCACGCCGTGCGGCTCCGGCACCGTCAACGACCGGCTCGCCTGCCTACGGAACCTGGATGACCAGGCCCTGGTCGAGCTGCTCCCAGGAGCGATCACCGCCTTGAGTGGCGGGGTTCAGGCGCCAGACCTGGCGAAGGCCTATGGCCCTGTCGTCGATGGCGAGATCCTGCTCCAGAGCCCCTTGGACGCCATCGTCGCAGGCGCCCACAACAAGGTCCCGTTCGTCGTCGGAGCGAACAACGAGGAGCTGGCGCTGAGCCTGGCGGCGCAGGTTCCTGATGCGGCCGCCTTTCAGCAGCACATGGACACGGTGTTCGCGTTCCTTCCGACCGACCTGAAGACGCTGCTGAACGAGGCCTATGACCCCAGCGCCTACCCGACGCCCCGGGCCGCGCTGGTCGCCGTGTATTCGGACATGCGCTTCGTGTGCCCCGCCCGGTCCATCGCACGGGCCATGGACGCGGCGCAGTCGGAGCCGGTCTGGCGCTATCACTTCAGTCGCCGGCTGATCACCAAGCAAGGCCCGGTCCCTGCCAATCACGGCATCGAGCTGGCCTACGTGTTCGGGACCTTTCAGGACCTCCCGCTGTTCCAGGCCGACTCTGGGGACGTCCTGGTGAGCGACGCGATGATCGATTACTGGGCGTCGTTCGCCATCAGCGGCGACCCCAACAGCACCGAACGCCCTTCCTGGCCGGCCTACGACACCGCCAACGACCGGACAATGGTGCTGGACGACCCGCTCGCGCCCGTCGACGGCATCCACACCCCCCAGTGCGACGCCTGGGACGCCATCTACGCCGCCCTGGGACAGTAGGCCGGCCGCGCGTTCAAGCGTCCATCGCCGGGACCAGCATCCAGCGTCGTTTGCGCTGCTGATACCCGAGCACCTTCACCCGGATAGGGTCTCCCAACCGCCACCGGACCTCACGGTTTTTGTGGGTGCCGACCATGGTCGCCCTGTCCCGGGTCCGCTCGGGCTTGGCGTCGGTGACCTGGGCGATGTCGCCGCTGTAGAGCTTCACCTCCATCGGAGGAGCGTCCAGCTGGACGTACAGGCGGTCCTGGCGGATGCCGAGGATAGTTCCCTCGCGCGCCGGGCGCTTCTTGAAGGAGCGCCGCAGGTCTTCCTTGAACAGATGATCGAGCACGAGCTTGTTGCACTCGTTGGTGATGCGCTTCTGGCGGAACTTGGATTCGTTGGCTGCCTTGAGCACGGCATCCCGCAGTTCGGCGTCCTCGGCGATCTCCTGGATATCGCTTCCAGCCGCTTTACCCATGATGTCGAGGAGCTCGCGGTGGGTGAAGATGCCGACGATCTCCCGCATGGGGGAGGAGAAGCGGGCGTAGATTTCGGCGCCGACGCCATAGTGCGCGCCGGGCTCGGCTTCGAACGTCGAGCGAAGGTTGGTCAGCAGAGCGGCTCGCTCGATGGCTCGCGCCAAGCCGAGGTCGTCGCCTCCGCGGGGGAGCCGGAGGATGTAGTCAGCCAGACTCTCACCACTGTCGCGTCGCCAGGCCCAGGTCTCCAGGGGGCGACGGTGCGCGCGCGCAATAGCTTCGATGAGGTCCGACAGCTGGTCGAGGCGCTCCGGAGGCGGGGACGGATGGACCCGGAACACCGGTTGAAGCTCGGGGTGCGCCGACTTGGCCAGCAACAGGCGAGCACCCTCGATGTTGCACAGCAGCGAGACCTGCTCGTTGTACTTCTCGCAGTCGTTGCGAATCTCGGCGAAGGCCCGGAATCGGGCCCCTCGCTCGTTGGTAAACCCCACCGACATGCCGATGCGGTTGTAGCGGACCACGTTGCGCCGCTCGGCGTCGGCGATGCGGAGCTTGCCGACCTCCGCCAGCAGCTCCAGCGTCTCGGTGAAGGTCTTGCCCGACAGAGGGCTCCGCTCGGGTGCGTCGTAGAAGTCTTGCACGCCGTTGTAGGCGAGCTTGGCTCGGCTGTGGATGACCGCCTGAAAGACGTTCGTCGTCACGGGCAGCGCCTTGGTGTCCAGCACCATCTCGAAGACCAGCGCCCGACGGTCGACGTCGGGGTTCAGCGAGACCAGCCCTTCGCTCAGCGATGGCGGCAGCATCGGGACGGCGAACCCGGGGAAGTAGTAGCTCGCGCCGCGGGCCAGGGCCTCCCCGAAGAGCTTGCTGTCGCGATCGACGTAGAAGGCGGCATCGGCGAGCGCGTAGTAGACGACGTAGCCGCCTTCGGGTTCGCCACGCTCGGTCGCCGCCCGCCGGATGTACATCGCCTGGTCGAGGTCCCGAGAATCCTCGTTGTCGATGGTGATGTAGTCGAGGTCGCGCTGGTCGACGAGGTCCGGGGCGTCAAACCCAGGGTCCTGCTCGAGCCGGTCGGCCTCCGACAGCACGGCGTCGGGATAGCGCGGATCGGTCTCGAAGCGCTTGGCGACCGCCCAGAGATCCGCCCGGGCGCTGTTCGGCGCAGCCAACTCCTCGATGGGCCGGAGGCGGTCCTGAGGTGCGGCCTCGAAGCGCCAGATGGCGCCAACCTCGATGTCCGGTGCGTCGTCGGTCAGCAGGCGCTTTTTGACCTTTGCGCCCGCTGTCCCATCGGAGTGAAGGGGGAACAGCAGGCGGATGGTTCTCTGACCAAGCGCCTTGCCAACCAGACTCACTCGTCGTCGCCGAGGAGTTGTCCCTTCATGTAGTCGCGGTAGCCCCGGGCGATCCATGCGGTGGAGATCTCCTTGGGGCAGGCAGCTTCACACTCATAGGTGTTGCTGCAGGCTCCGAAGCCCTCCTCCTCCATCTGCTCGTACATCCGCACGGCGCGCCGCAGGCGCTCCGGCTGCCCCTGGGGAAGCATGCCGAGGTGGCCGATCTTTGCGGACACGAACAGCATGGCCGAGGCGTTCTTGCACGACGCCACACAGGCACCGCATCCGATGCAGGTGGCGGCGTCGAACGCCTTGCTGGCGTCCGCCCTTCCCACCGGCATGGCGTTGGCGTCCGGCGCGTTGCCACAGTTGGTGCTGATGTAGCCACCCGCTGCCTGGATACGGTCGAACGCCGCGCGGTCGACCATCAAGTCCTTCATGATGGGGAAGGCGGTGGCGCGCCAGGGCTCCAGCACCAACGACTGCTTGCCCTTGAACACCCGCATGTGCAGCTGGCACACGGTGGTGCCTCGGTCGGGCCCATGGGCCAGTCCGTTGATGACGAACCCGCAGGTGCCACAGATGCCCTCACGGCAGTCATGGTCGAAGGCGATGGGCTCCTTGCCCTCGCGCACGAGCGAGTCGTTCAGCATGTCGAGCATCTCGAGAAACGACAGGCTCGTGGGGATGTCCTTGAGCTCGTAGTCCTCGAAGTGCCCCTCGTCGTCCGCCCCGTTCTGACGCCACACCTTCAATCGGAGCAGCGGGAGGACTTCGTCGTGGGCCGGCTGGGCCTTGTTCGTCTTCGCGTTCATGCCCTTGCTCCTACTTGTAGCTGCGCTGGGTCAGCTTGACCGTCTCGAACTCGAGCGGCTCTTTGTGCAGGTTCGGGGTCTTGCCGACGCCCGTGTACTCCCACGCAGCGACGTAGCAGTAGTTCTCGTCGTCACGCTTGGCCTCACCCTCGGGCGTGGCGTGCTCCTCGCGGAAGTGGCCGCCGCAGGACTCCTCGCGGTCCAGCGCGTCATGGGCCATGGTCTCAGCGAACTCGAGGAAGTCGGCCACGCGGCCAGCCTTCTCCAGCTCGATGTTGAGGCCCTTGGCGGTGCCGGGAATCCGGACCCGCTCCCAGAACTCGCCACGGATCTTGGCGACCACCTTCTTGGTCTCCTCGAGGCCCTTGGCGTTTCGCGACATGCCCACCTGGTCGAGCATCTGCATGCCCAGCTGGCGGTGGAAGTCGTCGACCGGTGTGTCGCCCTTCTTGCCCACCGTCATGAGCTTGTTGACCCGCTCCTTTACCTCGTGGAGCGTCGCCTTGCAGGCGTCGTGGTCGGTCGGAATGGTCTGCTTGCGGACCTTTCCGATGTAGTCGCCGATGGTGTACGGCGCCACGAAGTAGCCGTCGGCCAGACCCTGCATCAACGCCGAGGCCCCGAGCCGGTTGGCGCCGTGGTCGGAGAAGTTGGCCTCGCCCAGCACGAACAGGCCGGGGATGTTGCTCATGAGGTTGTAGTCCACCCACAAGCCGCCCATTGTGTAGTGCGGCGCGGGGTAGATGCGCATCGGGCGCTCGTAGGGGCTCTCTCCCGTGATCTTCTCGTACATCTGGAAGAGGTTGCCGTAGCGCGACGAGATGGCGTCCTTTCCGTCGCGGTTGATGGCGTCCCGGAAGTCCAGGTACACCTCACGCCGGCCCCCGATGCCCAGGCCCTTGTCACAGACGTACTTGGCGTTACGGCTGGCGACGTCGCGGGGGACCATGTTGCCGAAGGTCGGGTACTTCTCTTCGAGGTAGTAGTACCGGTCCTTCTCGGGGATGTCGTTGGCCGCGCGCGTTTCACCCTTCTTCTTGGGGACCCACACCCGACCATCGTTGCGCAGCGACTCACTCATCAGGGTGAGCTTGGACTGCAGGTCGCCGTGGACCGGGATGCAGGTGGGGTGAATCTGGGTGTAGCAGGGGTTGGCGAAGTAGGCGCCCCGGCGGTGCGCACGCCACGTGGCCGTGACGTTGCACTTCATCGCGTTGGTCGACAGGAAGAAGACGTTGGAGTACCCGCCGGTGCACATCAGCACCGCATCGCCGGTGTAGGTCTCGTACTCACCGGTCTTCAGGTTGCGGCAGACCACGCCACGGCAGACGCCGTCGTGAACGACGACGTCCATCATCTCGCGGAACGTGACGAGATTCACCTTGCCCGTATCCACCTGGCGCATCAGCGAGGAGTAGGCCCCCAACAGCAGCTGCTGACCGGTCTGACCTCGTGCGTAGAACGTACGCGACACGAGAACGCCGCCGAAGGTCCGGTTGGCCAGCGTCCCACCGTACTCGCGGGCGAAGGGCACCCCCTGCGCGACCGCCTGGTCGATGATGTTGGCGCTGACCTCGGCCAGGCGATAGGTGTTCGACTCGCGACCCCGGAAGTCACCGCCCTTGATGGTGTCGTAGTAAAGGCGGAACGTGCTGTCGTTGTCGTTCTGGTAGTTCTTGGCCGCGTTGATGCCGCCCTGGGCGGCGATGCTGTGGGCGCGGCGGGGGCTGTCGTGGAACGTGATGGCGGTCACGTTGTAGCCCTGTTCGGCCAACGTCGCAGCTGCTGCGCCACCGGCGAGACCGGTGCCGATGACGATGACGTTGTACTTGCGGCGGTTGACCGGTCCGACCAGCTTCATGCTGGCCTTGGCCCTGCTCCAGCGCGTCTCAAGGGGGCCGGTGGGGCATTTTCCGTCGAGAACCATGTATCAGACTCCAGTCGTTGCGAGGACCCACAGCGGAACAGCGATGAATCCGGCGGCCAGGGCAACGCCCAGGCCCATCGACGTCTTCTCGATGAGCGGCGTGTACTTCGGGTGATGTACCGCGAGCGAACGGAATGCGGACTGAAGCCCGTGGAATACATGCATCCCCACGAGCCCGCTGCCGATGATGTAGAGCAGCGAGTGCCAGATGCTCCCCAGCACCGTCTTGACGTGCCCCTTGAGGTCCCCGTTCAGCTCGGTGGTCACGAAGTCGTGCTGCAGTCGCATGTCGTAGATGTGGACGATCATGAACAGCAGCAACACGACACCGTTGAAGACCATCCAACGCGACGCCAGGAAGCGTGCGAGGAACTGGGGCTTCTGCTTGGTGTCTTGCACGTAGTAGCCGCGGGCGCCTCGGGCCTCTTTGTTCTTGCCCGCCAGGTACAGCACGATCGTGATGTGGGCGGCGAACGCCAGGATCAGCCCGATCTCGATGACCGGGAACAGCACGAAGGCGTGCAGTCCCGAGGCATACTCGTTGAATGACTCGTCCGGCAGGAAGATCTGCAGGTTGCCGAGCATGTGGACGATGATGAACAGCACCAGGCCAAGGCCTGTGAGCGCTGCGAGAAACTTCAACCCTATGGGTGACAGCACGGTGCGCTGAAGCCAGCCCACTGTCGCCTCCTGGTGCAAGAAAACTGTGTATCTCCCAGCACTCTGACAGAGGCCGGACTTCTTTGGTAGGCGCGTTTTACCTCAAGACCCCATAGTCGCAACCGATCCGCCGGGGCGATGAGAGGGGGTGATGCGGCTATTCCATCTGCCGCCACGGCAAGTGGTCGGCCGAGGACGCGCCTACAGCCTGAAGCACCGGACGGCGACGGGGCGGGTGAGTCCCGTCGAGCCGTCGTAGACGTACTTGTAGGCGAGCTGTCCGCCTTCGCTGACGGTTCCTTCGTGGCAGCGCCAGCCGCCCTCGTCGACGGGTTTTCCACGAAGGGACATGCCATAGCGACGCATGGCTTGTGCCAGGATCCGGTCCACATTGCGGCTGGCCCAGAAGACGCCCTGGTTGTTCTTGATACTCGGTCCGGCCAGCGTGAGATCGGCGGCTCGGTGTCGCGTCCCGGTGGCGACGCCGATGCGTTTGAGTGGGTTGGCGCGCTCGAGCATGACGCCTGGCGCCGGGTCCATGATCACTTTCAGATCGGCGCCGTCCTCGTCCCCGCCCCATTCGAGGGTGGCCAGGCGCTTGAGCAGCTCGGCCGGGCTGTCCGACGCCTCCCCGAAGGTCTCCACCGGCGGGAGTTCGGCTTCCACCCCGGCCAGGTCCAGCGTCAGGACTCCCACACCCGTCATGGCTGCCGCGCCCACCACCGTCGCTGCGAAAGCCTTACGCGTCCACAGCGCCTTGAGCAGCAAGACCGCTATGAGCGCTTCCAGGATCTGCAGGGTGCGCTTCATGATGCGGTCCATGAAGCCAGCCGGCGGCTGCTGCAGCGGAATGGGGCGGGAGATCTCCCGTTGGGTCTCGAGCAGGCCCTCGGCCAGCTCATCGTCGGTGGCCCCATCCGGGTCCACCAGGGAGTGTCGGTCGTGAATGCGAGGGCTCATACGTCACCTCCTCGAATCTCATCCAAGGTGTTGTGGGCCAGGCGGCTGAGTTTCTTCAGCGCCCTGCGGCCCGCTTGTCGGGCGGCGGCGGCCTGCATCTCCAGGCGCTCGCCGATCGCCTCCCAGGTCAGTGGCGGGGAGGTGAGGTAGTAGAGTCGGAGCAGCGACTGGTCGCGTTCGGCGAGCCTGCCCAGCAGGTCGGGCAGACGGTCCAACAGCACCGACAGCTCGGCGTCATCCAGGTTGGCCACCAGGTTCAGCTCTCGCCGGTGCGAGGTCGTCACGCCCGAGGTCTGGCTCGACACGGCGATCTCGCCGACCAACTTGCGGCGCTGCTCTATCTCGCGCACATGGCGGTTGAACACGGTGATGGCCGTACGCGTGGCGACGAGCCGGATAAAGGTCTTGTTGCAGCGGACCTCGTCGCCCGCCAGCACCTGTCGCTCGATCGCGCGGTACAGACGCAGCGCGGTCTCCGCCGCGGCGTCTTCTACGGCGAAGGCGAAACTTGGCGCCAGGCGATAGCGACACACCGAATAGATCAGTGTCCCGTGCTCCTCCATGACCCTGGAGAAGGCGCGCCGGGCGGCCGTGATGTCAGCGACGGTGGTGGATGCCACTCTGTACCTCCCACAGACGGCAATCGCGCCCCATCTGCAGGTGTGACAAAAACTTTCTGCGCGATGGCAAAAAAGTAAGCCGTAGGCCGTATCGATGGAAGGTCCGGGGGTGAATGAGCTCCTCTGAAATCCAGCCATCGTCGCGAGTAAGTAGCATCCGACGAAGTCGGACGCCCGCCAGCTCCGAATGTATGGAGCGAGCTATCATTGGGAGCGAACCCGGAGCTGGAGTGGCGCCCCCGGGCTACACCACGCTCAAAATGATGAACGCCACAAGCACGAGGCAGGGTAGGGCCAGCGGCAGCATCGCCCACCAGGGGGCGGTGATCCCGGCGCTGGTGCTTCGGACTCCGCTGGGGAGCGCGTCCAGCGGAAACGCTCGACCTGGGTGGCGAGGGCTGTAGAGCACCTCTTCCATGTCGTCGTCGGTGACCGTCTCGGGGGTGTGGGTCTTGTGCTTGAACCGGTGCTTGCGGGACCAGCGCTCCCAGCGGTTGGGCATCGAGCACGACGACAGCTGGTCCGGGGTGAGCTGTAGCTCGAAGATGAGCTCATAGACCGTCCGCCCGTTCACCTCCGAGCCGGTCGGTCGGCGGCTGATGAGCTTGGCGTGCGCGACCTGGCCGTTCTTGAGCAGCCACAGGCGGTGCAGTCCCCGGCGCAATCCCACGATGAGCAGGATCAGGCCGACAAGTGGGAGGATGAGCACGAAGCCGGTCCATTCCGAGAATGTCCGGGCGCGCAGCCCGACGATGCGAGACGTCTCCGGTTCTTCCTGCAGGAACTCGACCGGCACCAGGGTCCCGACGCTGGCCCGCTGGCCGGGGGCGTAGGAGCGGCCCTGGTACTCGTTGTCCCCAACGCTGTATCGAAACCGATGCTCGAGGATGGGGACCTCGTCCTCCGAGGCGGAGGTGCGCTCGATACCGGTGACGACCCCACGGGTCTCGGCCATATCGCCGGTGAAGACCATGGCCGAGATGAGCTCGGAGTTGAGCACGAAGATGACCAGAAACGGCAGCGAGAACAGCAGCATGCCCCAGCCGATCAGACCCAGCTTGCTGCCCAGGACCACGCCCACTGCTGCGCGCGTCGGAACGTCGCGAGGCGGAGGCGGCGTGCGGAGTCTCTGAACCACGGCCGAAGTCTACACGGGCGGAGCGATGATGCGCCAGACGTGGCCCCTGTCAGGCGGCCTTGGATTCGGCGACGACCTTGTCGAGCGCGGCGCTGGCCTCTTCCAGGTGTTCGAGGGCGATGCTGAGGCTGCTGACCGTCTCGTGCCAGTACATGTCCACCAGCGCGGACCAGGCTCGGTTCATGTAGCGCTCGCCGGCCGAGAACGGCCCGAACACCTCAGCGAAGCCGCCCATGCCGTAGCGGGCGATGAGGGCGCTGCGGGCCGACACGATGCGCTCGATCTGCTCGCCCTGAATCGCCTCGATGCCGGTCTTGGTGGCGTCCAGCTGGTCCTGGGACGGCTTGTCCGTGGCCGCCGCCTCTTCGTGGAGCTTGCGGATGGCGTCGGCGGTCTGCTTGAGCAGATCGCCGAAGTCGGTGGGTGCCGTGGGGCTCTTGGCGTCGCCCTCGCCGCCGCCGTCCGCCAGGGCCTCGGCCTTGGCGACTCGACGCGCCAAGATGCCGCCGATACCCATGATCAGCAGGCCCAGCAGGAACGGGATGCCGGCCACATTGAACCAGCCACTCATGCGCGTGCCCGGGTCCACGGCGCCCGCAGCGTACTTCTTCGCCCCGGCAGCGTGGCCTGCGAGCGTCTTGAGGTCCTGCCACTTCTTACGCAGCTCGGCCACCTTGGCGGCGTCACCCTTTTCGGGCACCTCGGCGCAACCGGCCTTCTCCTGCGCCGACGTCAGGGTTTCCCCAGCCGCGACCTCGCACAGCTTGGTCTTGGACTCGGCGGCCGCCTTGCCGTTGGTGCTGGCTTCCTTGTCCGCCTCCTGCCACTTCGCTCGGGCGTCGGCAATGGCGCCAGCCTCCGCAGGGGTCTTGGCGGGCTGGCAGTTGGCGCTTCGCTGCGAGGCCACCAGTTGGCCGTCGACCTTGATGTTGCACAGCGTCGCGTAGGCGGTCTTCAGCGCTTTGCGGGCGACCGGAACCGGTTCCCAGACCTTCTGCCACTCGACCCGGGCGGCCGCGATCTTGGCGGCGTCCGAAGCCGTCTTGCCGATGACGCAGCCGTCCTTGGTCTGCTCCTCGGTCTGCTTGCCGTCGACCACCAGCGCGCAATACTCGGCGCGCTTGGCCTGGGCAGCTACCTCCAGCGGCGCCAAGGCTTCGCGGGCACCGAGCCAGGTCTCCTGGGCCTTGGCGACCTCGTCGGCGGTGCCGGTCTTTTTGACCGGCTCGCAGCCGTCCTTGGCCTGGTCCGCGGTCAGGGCGTCGCCGCTGAGCATGCCGCAGTACTTCTTCTTGCGTTGCCCGGCGAGCTGCTTGGCCGCGGAGGCGACCTTGCGCTGCTCTGCCCAGGTGCTGCCGAGGGTGTCTACAGCGCCGGCGTCGACCTGCTTGGGGACGGGCGCGCAGCCGTCCGCCAGCTGCTCCTTGGAGCGCGCGTTGCCGGGCAAAACCTTGCAGTAGGCGACGAGCGCCTTCTTCGACTGCTTGCCGAGCACCGCTGCGCGGCCCTCGATGATCTGCGCCAGCCGAATCGGGTCGGCGTTCTGCGACCCAAACGCCGCCGCCATACCCATGCCCACGATGACCAATAGAAGTGCGAGGTGTTTCATCGTCGGTACTCCCCTACATGCTCGCCAAAGTGGTGACGAGGGCGGTCAGCGCCTCGCCGACGATGAAGCCGGCGGCCACCGGCACCAGGGTGCTGCCCATCCAGGCGGCGCCCTTGGCCTTGGACAGGTACATCGACACGAGGCAGCCCAGGGCATAGGTCAGGGTGATGGAGATGGGCAGGTACATGGCCAGCCCCACCAGCACGGCGACCCCGCTAATCGGGAAGAGGGACAGCGCCGCGCCGGCGCCGGCGCCCGCGAGGTACTTCTCGATGGCAACGTTGCCGTTCTGCAGCGACTGGATGATGGAGGCGAGCACGTCGCCCTGGGGGGCGCTCAGCTGTGGGTTGGTGGGGCCGAAGCCGCCGATGCCACCATCGCCGGCGGACCAGAAGACGAAGAGGACGCCGATGGCGATGGGGGTGCCCAGCCAGCCCACGGCAAACTGGAGCAGCTGCTGACGGCGGGGGATGGAGCCCACCAGGTGGCCGGACTTGAGGTCGCTCATCATGTCGGCGCACTGGCCGATACCGATGCAGATGGCGACGCCCAGCAAGATGGACGCGATGACGTTCTGCGAGGAGATGAAGAAGATGAGAGTGACGGCGATGAGCGACATACCCGACAGCGGCGAGATGTCGGTCATGCCGGTCGCCTGCGCCACGATGAGGCCAGCGACGGCGAGCCAGAGGGTGCCGACGACGGACATAGCGATGGCTTGTCCGGTCGTCACGTCTTGCGTGGACAGCATGGCCGCGACGAACAGCATGATGACGGCGCCGATGAGCCCGAAGAAGAGGACCTTGCTGGGCATCTCGTCGCTGGTGCGGCCACCGGCGGCGGCGGTCTTTGCGGCCGCCGAGAGGGACCGGATGGCGCTGCGGAGGGCCGGGAACGAGGCGACGACGCTGGCGAGCGCGCCGCCGATGAGGATGCCGATGCCGAGCGGACGGAGCATGGAGCCGAAGATGGCGCCGGCCTGCCAGCTGGCCTGACCCTCGGCGCCGGTGTCGGGCACCCAGCCGGTCCCGACGGAGACCGGGGCGATGAGCCACCACGCCAGCACGCCGCCGAAGACGAACGGGAGGCCGCCCTTACCGGCCAGGAGCCCGGCACCCAGGCTGGCGAAGCTCGCGTAGAGCGCGACCGGGATGTACTCGGGGAGTCCGACCAGGCTGTTGAGGCTGACCTCGTGGATGTGCAGGACGTTACTGGCGACCGTGAACCCGGCCGCCACGGCGAACCCGCCGAACAAGAGCTTGGCCTGTCGCGCGCCCGCGCCCGGGGATTTGAGGAGGGTTCCGACGGCGATCCCGGATGGGAACCGTAGCCGGTCGAACTCGATCATCTGTTTGCGCAGCGGGATGATGAGCACCACACCCATGAAGCTTCCGGCCATGGCGCTGAGGATGAAGGGCAGCGGGTCGAACTGCAGCAGGTCCGGGTTTTCGAGCCCCAGTATGAACAGCGCGGGGAGCGTGAACGAGATGCCGGCAGAGGCGTTGTTCACGCCCGAGGCGATCGTCTGGTTGATATTGTTTTCGACGATCGTGCCCTCGCGGAGCAGACCGCGAAGCACGCCGAAGCCGAGAATGGCGGCCACGGTGGAGCCGGGCAGGGTGAAGCCGAGCTTCAGCGCGATGTACACGAAGCCTGCGGTCATGCCGGCGCCCAGGAAGACGCCAAAGATCACCGCCGGGACGGTGACCTCCCGATAGGGACCGGTTTTCAGGACGGGCGGGGCTGCTGTTGCCATGTCTGGCGTTCCTCCTCTCTCTGCGCCTCCGCTCACCGGCAGCCGCCGGTGAGGATTGGGCCGCATAGCACAACCACGCCAGGGTTTCGAATGCGAACTCGCAGGCTTTCACGAACTCATCCTGCGGTTGGCCCATCGGGTGTGGCATAACCCGCCCGTGACCGATCTGCTCTCCACCCCCTACGACCGTTTTGGCGACGCCCTCGAGTTGCTGGGGGTTCCGCGCGCCGTGCAGGCGCCCGTGTTTCGCCATCTGTACGGCCAGCTGAAGGGGGAGATGGGGGACCACCCCCACATCGGCAAGCGACATGCAGCCGCGGTGGCGCGTCATGTCCACCCCCCGGTGCGCCTGGAGCGCAGCGTCCCCAGCCCGGACGGCACCGAAAAGCTGGTGGTGGCCCTCAACGACGGCGAGCGCGTGGAGACGGTGTTGATGCCGCTGGGCAAGCGGACCAGCGTCTGCGTGTCCTCTCAGGTCGGCTGCGCCATGGCCTGCGGGTTCTGCGCGACCGGCACCCTGGGCCTCACCCGCGGGCTCACCGCCGCGGAAATCGTCGGACAGGTCCGGTTGGCACAGGCGCGCATCGCCGAGCGAGGCGAGGTATTCGGCAGCCTCGTGTTCATGGGGATGGGCGAGCCCTTGCAGCACTACGCCACGACCCGCGACGCGCTGGCCATCCTCACCGACAAGCGAGGGCCGCGGGTGGCGCCGAGCCGGATTCGGGTCTCGACCGTGGGCCTCGCCCCCCGGATCCGCCAGCTTGGAGCAGATTTTGGCGGCCAGATTGGTCTGGCGCTGAGCCTCAACGCCGGGACCGGGGAGACGCGGCGGCGCCTGATGCCGATCACCGAGCGCTACGACCTGGAGGAGCTCAAACACGCCATCCAGGCCTACCCGCTGCCGGGCAGCAACCGCTACATCATGATCGAGTTCGTGCTGCTGGCGGGCGTGACCGACACCCAGGCCGAGCTCGACGGGCTGGTGGAGTGGATGCAGGGGGTCGACCGCGCCATGGTCAACCTGATCCCGTTCAACCCGTTCCCGGGTGCCCCCTTCGACTCTCCCGAGAGCTCGGCCATCCGCCGGGCGGCGCTGCATCTCAAGAACGCCGGCATCCCCGTGAAGGTCCGCCAGCCGCGTGGGCGCGTGGCTGCCGCGGCGTGCGGTCAGCTCGCACTGCGGCCCTCGGCGTGAGCGGGCGCCCCACGCTCGGGCTCCTGAGCCTGGCGGCACTGCTGCAGGCGACCTCGGCATGCCTCATCATCGAGCATCGAACCACCCCGCAGTCGCCTCCGCCCCCCGACATCAAGAAGCCGGCCATCGGGTACGTGGTCGTCCCTGCCAACACGACGCTGTACCGCGCGCCGACCGGAGCGCAGGAAGACGTCATCGACTGGGACGCGACGTTCGACCGAAACACGTCCTGGCGGGTCGCCGAGGCCCGCGGTGCCTGGCTTACGTTGTTGCCGTTGACGGAGCCCGAGGCGCCGGTGGACTGCTATGGGGCCGTGCAAGCGCTCTATCCGTACCATCTGCCGGTCTACGTGAGGGCTGGCGACGTGGCCTACACCGTGGCCAATGAGCAGCGCTTCGAGTTCCTCGATGGCAGCGGTCTGGTACTTGCCCCCGGTGTCCGGATCGACCCACCCCGATCCGGGCCCAACGCGCAGGCCCGGTATCGGGTCCACATCACGTCAGACTGGGTGGTCGAGGTCCCTCTGGGGCCACGCTTCTCACCGGCCATCGTGGCCTTCCTGCGGCCCGATCAGGTGCACGCCAAGGGCCGCCTTACGGGCCGCTATGGCCAACGTCTGACCGACGCTCGCGGGGTCTTGGCGGGTCGGGTCGTTCGGGTCGGTGGAGCCTCGCCCGTCGGCATCGCCACCAAGCTCGACAAGGTGGCCATCGCCAGCAAATGCGGCGCGGTTCAGCTGGCCGGCGCGTCGGACATCAAGGCCGAAGCCCTGGGCTCGGACCTTAGTGGCATGGCGCGGTTCCGCTATCGGATCGGTCAGCTGGCGCCGCTGTTCTGGCGCGACGGCAGGGCGGCGGGGCTGACGCGGGTGAAGGTACGACCGCTGCAGGTCGAGGTAACCGGCAAGCTGGCGTGTTGGCCGGTGGAGAGCACCGACCTGTGCGTCGAGACGTCACGGATCACACGCAGCGACGGGACTCCCGTGGTGGCGGAGGATTGATGATGGAAGCGCGGCTTCGCCAGGCGGTCCAGGGCGTCATCGATCGCTGGGCCTTCTCTGGGCCCATCGGCCCTGCCCAGGAACAATCCCTGGTGAGGGATATCAGCGTGGTGGTGCGCAAACTCGTGCCCCGCGGGACGGGCGCGGTGGTTCATTGCACCACCGAAGACGTCCCCGACGGCGTGAGCGCGGTGGTCGAGATCCAGCTCTTGGGCGGACCGCAGCGGGTGCGTACGATACGGTTCGACATCGTGTCGATGTGACAGCAAGGAGCGAGCACCATGGACCTGACCCGACTCGCCGAGCAGCGGATGGCCGAGGCTCAACGCAAGGGTGACTTCGACAACCTCCCGGGGGCTGGCAAACCCCTCGATCTGGGCCAGTCCATGACCATGGAGCAGCGCCTGTATCAGACGGTGCTCAAGAACTCCGACGTGGTTCCGCCCGAGGTCGAGCTCCTGAAACAGAGGGCGCAGCTGAAGGCCGCCATCAAGGCCGCTGAGACCGATGAGGAACGAGCGAGGCTGGTGACGCAGCTGGCCGGCGTTCAGACCGAGCTGGATCTCAAGCTCGGCACCCTCAAGGCCCGCAAGAGCCGGGGGGCGCGCCGCTTCATGTCGGTGAAGTCAGGCTCCTGACATACAAAAAGGGCGACGAGGTGTTCTCGCCGCCCTTGTCTCTTCTGCAGGCAGGACGCTAGCGCCGGTATCCGCCGCCGCCGCCGCCGCCGCCCCGGTAGCCACCGCCACCGCCGCCACGGCCGCCGCCGCCGCCACGACCGCCGCCACCGCTGCGCTCGCGTGCCTCGTTGACCCGGACGGTACGCCCATCCAGGTTGCGGCCATCCATCTCGCGCTGAGCTTCGTCGGCAGCCGCATCATCGGAAAACGTCACGAACCCGAATCCGCGCGACCGGCCGGTCTCCCGGTCGGTGATCACTTTGGCGTCGGTCACTTCACCGAAGGCCTCGAAAGCCTCCCTAAGCCCAGCATCAGTCGTAGCCCACGCGAGCCCGCCGACGAACAACTTCTTAGACATCTCGATCTCTCTATAGATGAGCCCCGTCGCCGGAGACTCCGTTATTTGCGCTGCGAACTCATGCCGCAACATGCATTGGCCCCTTCCGTTGTGAACCAACCCTGTGGGTTACGCAAGACTGCCAGAACGGAAAGCTTTGGGTATGGTGCCCACCTCATGACGCAATGGATATTCGTCGCGCTCGGCGGAGCGCTAGGCGCGGTCGCCCGCTACGGCGTCGCGGTGGCCCTCCCCACGGACCCGCATGGCGGCATGCCGTGGGCCACCCTGGCGGTCAATGTGGCGGGTTCGCTGCTGCTGGGCGTCATCGCCGCGCTGGCGCTGTCCGGCAAACTCGACGACAACCTCAGGCTATTCGTCGGTACCGGATTCTGCGGGGCGCTCACGACCTTCAGCACATTCTCGGTGGAGGCCGTGGCGCTGGTCCGCGCCGGCCAGACCAGCACCGCGGCTGCCTATGTCGGGGCCAATCTGCTCGTGTGTCTGGTGGTCGTGTGGGTCGTATTTGCCATCGTTTCGCCGACCCCGGCGTCGGTCGACTGAATACGACTGAATCATGATTCAGTTTGCTCTTGCGCCCGGCCCTGGCCGCGCATTACGGTGTGCCATCCCTTGGATGACGCGGTGCGTCAAATGGCACAGTCGGAGGTCGCAGATGGGTCAGGCGGTACAAGCGCGTAGTGTCGGGTCCAGCCCGTCCAAAGAGCTGTACGAACTGGGGGAGATTCCTCCCACCGGGGTCGTGCCGAGCAAGATGTACGCGATGACGGTTCGTCGCGAGCGCCACGGCGAGCCATTCGAGGCGTACGCACGAGAGGTGGTCGACGTTCCCGAGCCCGGGCCGGACGAGGTGCTCGTCTACGTGATGAGCGCCGGCGTCAACTACAATGGCGTCTGGGCTGGCCTCGGCGTGCCGCTCAGCCCGATGGACGTCCACAAGCAGGACTATCACGTGGGCGGGTCGGATGCCGCCGGCGTCATCTGGAAGGTGGGCAACGCCGTGCGCCGCTGGAAGGTGGGCGACGAGGTCATCATCCACTGCAACCAGACCTGCGGGCAGTGCCACAACTGCAACGGTGGCGAGCCGATGCTTTGCCGGCAGCAGCAGATCTGGGGCTACGAGACCAGCGACGGCAGCTTCGCGCAGTACTGCCGGGTGCAGGCGCAGCAGCTGCTTCCCAAGCCCAAGCATCTAAGCTGGGAAGAGGCCGGCTGCTACATGCTGGTGTACGCCACCGCGTGGCGCATGCTCTACGGTCATCCACCGCACACCCTCAAGCCGGCGATGAACGTCCTGGTCTGGGGGGGCTCCGGTGGACTCGGCACGATGGCCATCCAGATCTGCAAGGCGGCTGGTGCCAACGCCATCGCGGTCGTGAGTTCGGCGGAGAAGGGGGAGTACTGCCTCAAGCTGGGCGCGAAGGCCTATCTCAACCGCAAAGACTTCGACTGCTGGGGCCCACTTCCCGACACCAAGGACGGCGAAGGCTATCGGGACTACATCAAGCGCGTCCGCAAGTTCGGCAAGGCGATCTGGGAGGTTACCGGCGGCGTGGACGTGGACATCGTCTTCGAGCACCCCGGCGAGGCGACCTTCCCGGTCAGCTGCTACCTGGTTCGCCGCGGCGGCATGGTGGTCTTCTGCGCCGGCACCACGGGCTACAACATCACCTTCGACGCACGTTATGTGTGGATGCGTCAGAAGCGGGTCCAGGGTAGCCACTTCGCCAGCAAGTACGAGGCGGACGAAGCCAATCACCTGGTCATGGATCAGAAGGTCGGCACGGGACTGTCGAAGGTCTTCGACTTCGAGCAGGTGGCCGACGCGCACGATCTCATGATGCGCAACCAGCACCCGCCGGGGAACATGGTGGTTGCGGTCAACGCGACCGAACGTGGTTGCACCAACCTCGAGGATAGCAGGCAGCGGCAGGGTGGCTGAGCGCAGCCGGCCGTGGTTGATGCGGACGTACTCGGGCCACTCCTCGGCCCGGGCGTCCAACGAACTCTACCGAAAGAACCTGGGCCGCGGTCAGACGGGGCTCTCGGTCGCGTTCGATCTGCCCACCCAGACCGGCTACGACAGCGACGAGTCCATGGCCGCCGGCGAGGTCGGCAAGGTCGGGGTGCCGATCAGTCACCTCGGCGACATGGGGACGCTGTTCGAAGACATCCCCCTGGGCAGCATGAACACGTCCATGACCATCAACGCGACGGCCCCCTGGCTGCTGGCGTTGTATGTCGCCGAGGCGGAGCGTCAGGGCGCGGCCCGGTCGGAGCTGCGTGGCACCGTCCAGAACGACCTGGTCAAGGAGTTCCTGTCCCGCGGCACCTACATGCTCCCGCCCGGCCCATCGCTTCGGCTTCAGGCCGACGTGGTGGCGTTTGCCGTGGGGGAGATGCCGAAGTTCAACCCGGTCAACGTCTGCAGCTACCACCTGCAAGAGGCTGGGGCTACGCCGGTGCTCGAGGTGTCCTTCGCCATGGCCAACGCGATGGCGCTGCTGGACACGGTGGCGGCCCGCGATGATGTCCCCGACGCCTTGATGCCAAAGGTGGTGGGGCGCATCGCTTTCTTCGTCAACGCCGGCATCCGGTTCGTCGAGGAGATGGTGAAGCTCCGGGTCATGACCGACCTGTGGGACACCACGACCCGACAACGTTACGGCGTCGAGGATCCGAAGCTTCGCCGCTTCCGCTATGGCGTCCAGGTCAACAGCCTGGGGCTCACCGAGCAGCAGCCCGAGAACAACGTCTATCGGATCGCCCTCGAGATGCTCGGCGTCGTGCTGTCCAAACGGGCGCGCGCCCGTGCCGTCCAGCTACCCGCCTGGAACGAGGCGCTGGGCTTGCCGCGCCCCTGGGACCAGCAGTGGTCCCTGCGGCTGCAGCAGATCATGGCGTCGGAGACCGACCTGCTGGAGTATGGCGACCTCTTCGACGGGTCCACCGAGATCGCGCGCCTCGAGGAGGAGCTCAGTTCCGCCGTGGCCGCCGAGCTGAGCTGGATCGAGTCTCAGGGAGGCTTCCTGGCCGCACTCGAGTCCGGGCTGCTCAAACAGAAGCTGGTGCAGGCGAACACCGAGCGCATCGGCCGCATCGAGGCAGGCCAGCAGGTGGTCGTCGGGGTCAATCAGTTCACCGAGTCAGCCCCGTCGCCCCTGACGGCCGGCGTGGACGGCGGCATTCTGAAGGTCGATCCGAGTGCCGAGCGCGATCAGATCGCGCGGCTCCACGCCTGGCGCAACGACCGCAATGACGCCGACGTCGCCGCGGCCTTGCAGGGCCTCGAGGATGCTGCGCGGAGCGGAACCAACGTGATGCCCGCAAGTGTTCGCTGCGCCCAGGCCGGGGTCACCACCGGCGAGTGGGGCGGCCTGATGCGGAAGGTCTTTGGCGAGTACCGCGCCCCGACCGGGGTGGCGGCGGCGTCCGGTGACCCGGCGCTGAAGCCCGCCGAGGGCTTGACCCCCATCGAGGACGCGCGGGCGGCGGTGGACGCCGCGGGCGAGAAGGTCGGTCGGCGGCTCAAGCTGCTGGTCGGCAAGCCGGGCCTGGACGGTCACTCCAACGGCGCCGAGCAGATCGCGGTCCGCGCCCGGGACGCCGGCATGGAGGTCGTCTACGAGGGCATCCGGCTGACCCCTGAGCAGATCGCGTCGGCTGCAGAGGAGGAGGGCGTTCACGCCGTGGGCCTGTCCATCCTCAGCGGCAGCCACCTGGAGCTGGTGCCCCGGGTGCTGACTGCCATGCGCGAGCGCGGGCTCGGGGACGTTCCGGTGGTTGTCGGCGGGATCATCCCTGACGAGGACCGTCAGCCGCTTCTCGATACGGGGGTGGCCCGAGTGTTCACCCCCAGCGACTTCGATCTCAACGCCATCATGGTGGAGATCGCGCAGGCCGTAGCGCAGTAGTCACCAGCGGCTCCGTGCCCGCGGTCTGGTCGCCGCGGGGGCGCTCGGCTAAGGTCCGCCCATGGTCCGCACTTCCCCCGTCGTCGTCGGTCTGTGCCTGGCCCTCTGTGGTCTGGGAGGTCTCGCCGCGTGTAGCAGCCCTGGGTTTGGTGAACTCGCCCCAGCCCGTCGAACGATCGCTCAGGTGGCGCCCCACCTGGCGCTGACGATAGACAATCGGGGCGGTGGGTTCGGTGACAGCCGCCTGACCGCGGTGGCGTTGGCTCCGGGACTACGGGCTGCGGGCGTCGAGGTCATGACCCCGCTGCTGACGTCCGGCCGGAACGGTACGAAAGGCCGGTGGAAGACGATCCGGGCAGGCTTTGGCTCACGCGCGTTGAGCAAGGGGGTGCCGTACCGGAGAGAGGGGGTCACCCACGTCGTTGGCATCGACGCGAGCGCCGCAAAAGGGGGAGGACGCGCGCTCGAGGTCGAGCTTCGGACCCCGGAGGGCGCGGTGCTGTGGTCCACCAAGGACACCTACCCGGACGCTCCTGCGATGCTTGCCGCCGCGGCTTCACTGGGACGCAAGTTGGTGCGGGAGGCGTTGAGGCGGGCTGTGCCTTCCACCGCACAACAGGGGGAGGTCGAAACCTGGCCGTCGGCGTCGGAATACAAAGACCTGCGCACGTTGCTGAGTCGTCGTCAGCTGTCGCGCAAAGGGCTGTCGGAGCTCGACACCCTGGAGGGCCGGACACGTTCCTCCTTTGTCACAGCGATCGCCGGGGTTCTCTTGGGGCGCGAGCTCTTCGGCACGTCACCGGTGGCTGCCTTCGTGAGGGAGGCCAGCGATCGCCACTGGGCTTCGGTGCGCGCCAAGCAAGCGCTGCAGGAGGACGGAGCGAAAGGGAAGCGAACCCGGGAGCAGGCGCGGGTCCAAGCGGTTTCGCTGGTCGCCGACCTCGACCAGGCCCGCCCGGGGGACTTTGCCTGGGAGCGCGCGATCGATCGGCTCCGCAACGCCAGCGTGCTGAAGCGTTTCCCGAGGGGGGAGAGCCTCCTACGGCGCGACTTGCCGCTGGGGACAGACGAAGAGATCATCGCTGCTGTGGGGGCGACGCCTGCCCTGGCGTCGCAGGTGGACGCCGCCGGCTACACGCTGCTTCACGATGCCGCCGATCGAGGCCTCGAGGGTCGGGCGGCGGAGCTGCTGAGCGTCGGAGCCCAAGTCTCTGCCCGCGATCGGCTGGGTCAGACGCCTCTTCACCGAGCGTCCTGGCGGGGGCACGAGCGCCTCGTCGCGGGATTGCTCGCCGCGGGTGCGCCGGTCGACGCGCGTGACGCCCACGCCCACACGCCGCTCCACCGGGCGGCCTGGGGAGGCCACGAGGCAGCGGTGCGGCGGCTGCTCGCAGCGGGGGCCCGGGTCAACGCCCGGTCCGAGCTCAAGGAGACCGCGCTGATCATGGCGGCCGCGATGGGTCATGCCCATGTGCTCGATGAGCTCCTGGACGCCGGCGCAACGCAGGAGGCGTCCGACGGTCAGATACGGTCCGCGCTGGTGCGGGCGGTGCAAAACCGTCACTCGAAGGCGGTTCGGGTTCTCCTCGACCACACCAGGCCGCCCACGGCGCCGCACATCTTCGACGTGGCGCGCGACCTGCCCGGCCGCAAACGTACGTCCCTGTTGAAGCTGCTGGCAAAGGCCCTGGGCAAGGGCGAGCGATTGGACCGCTTGCTGTGGCGCAGCGCGCGCACAGGGGCGTTGTCGGACGTCGAGGCGGTGCTGGCCGTGGGGGCCAACCCCCTGGCAGAGGTGACCGGCACATACGCCTTGGAGCAAGCAGTTCGGTCCAAGAAAGAGGATATCGTCCGATTGCTGGCCCCCCTTGGCGCCGACAAGGTCGGTGCAGCCCCGCGGAATCTGGCGCTGCTGCTCGCGGTGCGCGATGGCTGGGCCCGAGGGGTAGAGCTGTTGCTCGAGCTTGGCGCCGACAAGGCTGCCCGTGACCGTGAGGGTCGGCCTGCGGCCGTGGTCGCGACCCGAAGCTGGAGCGCCAACGTCCCGACCACGGTCGCTCTGCTCCGTCGGCTGGGGTTCGACTTGAACGCACTGGACCGTAAAGGGCTCGCCGCGCTGCACCACGCGGCCAACCGTCGGCGGCGGGGCCTCGATGCTCTTCTCGCCGCGGGCGCCGACGTCAACGTGAAGGCCTCGGACGGCACGCGGCCGTTCTGGTTCGCCGCACGGCGCAACAGCCGTGAGGTCGCCAAGAAGCTGCTCGACAAGGGGGCTCGTCCGGGGCTCCACGGGGCGTCCTGGTACGGCGACGCGTCGCTGCTCGAGGCGGCTCTGGCCGCAGACCCTGCTGGCATCAACAAGGGCGACCGGCGAGGGATGCCCCCTCTCTTCTGGGCCATCCTGGGTGCCCAACCGAATGCTGCGCGGCTCCTGCTCCGAAAGGGGGCTGATCCCAACAAGGTGGAAGCCAAGGAGCGCAATACAGCGCTCCACATCGCTGCCTACAAGCAGGATGCGGCGATGGTGAAGCTGCTGCTGAAGTCGGGGGCCAAGACCGACCTCGCCAACATCGACGGCCGGACGCCGGCGGACATCTGGCCCGAGGGGTTCAAGCGCAAGCGTGGCAGGGTGCGAGACGGTAAGGGAGGTCGGCGCGGGAAAAAGAAGGGCAAGCGAAAGGTAGGCAGCATGGCCATGGGAGGGCCTCGCCTCGGCCGCGGGCTTAGCGACAGGAGCAAGGACTTCGCCAGAGGCCGTGAAGGGGGAGCCGGGTTTTCGGGTCGCGGGCCCAGGTCGGAGGCCGTCTTCCGCCGACGAAACGTCAACCTGGACCTGTTGGACATCCGAAAGGGCCGCGAGCCGCTGCGGGACCTGGGACACATCGATGCGGAGGTGGCGCTGGCCCGTGAGCTCGTCAGCGGCGGGCACTACCGGGCGGCAGAGCGGGTCTACAACGATCTCCTCGCCATCATGGCGCGCTCGGGCGGCAAGAACGACAAGCGGCGGTTTGCCGCCCTCAATAACCTGGGACGCGTGCTCACCTTTCGCGGGGCGCTCGGCGCCGCGGGTCAGGCGTTGGGGCGGGCTCGCGCGGGCCTGGCGAAACGTGTCAGCGCGGTCAAGATGCCCAAGCGACCCCATCAGGGTGCATCGAAATGGGCCAAACGTCGCTGGCTTCAGCGCGTGCAGAAGCTGCGAGCCAAGAACCACAGGGCGCGGTTCCGCGTGTCCGTGGCGGCGACGAACCTGGCGCACGTGCGCGCCGCGGAAGGGCGCACCAACGACGCCATCACCGGCTATCGTGCGGTGCTGAAGGAGCGCCTCCAGTTCAAGCGCGCGCTGTGGACCGCGGCGACCCTCGAGGACCTGGGCCTGGCGTTGCTGGAGGCCGGGCAGTACCGGGAAGCGGAGCAGCGGCTGAGCCGCGCGTTCGAGCTGGTGCGGTCGTCGTTCAGGGGAATGGCCGCCTCGGTGGCCCTCAACCTTGGGGTCTTGCGCCGCACCCTGGGGGATACCGTCGGGGCGAAGAAGGCGTTCGAGCAGGCGTTGCTGTTTGCCGCCGCCCAGGCCAAGCGAAGGGACGGCGACCCGGGTCTCCTCGCGACGGCCCTGGTGAACAGGGCCGACCTCTACCGCGACGAGGGCAAGCGCATCAGGGCTGGCAAGGGCTATCGTAAGGCGCTGGCGCTGCTGGAGCGGGAGTTCGGCGGGGAGCACGAGTTGGTACCGCCGGCCCTTCTGGGACTGGCTGCGGCGTCGGGCGACGCCGATCGAAGCGGGGTGCTACGGAGGGCCCGGGCGGCAGTCACTCGCATCCACGGGGCGGAGCATCCGCTGATGGCTCGGGTCATGGCGGCAGAAGCCAGGCAGATGGTGGACCATGACACCGCCATTGAGCGGCTTCGAGAGGCTGTTTTCACCGCCGATCTTGGCGGGTGGGCGTCCCTGCAGTGGTCCACGCGGGAGGCCTTGGCGGCGCGTCTGGTGCAGGCGGGCCGGCGGCGGTCTGCCATCTTTGTGCTCAAGCAGGCCGTCAGCATGCTGGAGACCCTCCGCGGCGGTACCTCGGCGCGCTGGCGGCAGCGCTTCGTGGAGGACAAGGCCCCGGTGTATCGACAGCTGGCGGGCCTTCTGGTGGACGAAGGGCGATTGGCGGAAGCGCAACAGACCTTGCGCCTGCTCAAGCGAGAGGAGTTGGGGAGGTTCACCCTGCGAAGCGCCTCGGCCAAGGGCGCGGCACCCACGATGGGGGCCAAGGAGCAGGCGGTCGAGCAGAAGTTCACCAAGCTCCGTGCGCAGATGGCGACCCTTGCCAGGGAGCGGGCCGATTTGAGGCTCGCCCGGGGCGCAGGACCGCTCACCGAGATCCAGCGGGCCAGGCTCAAGGAGCTACGGCGCTCGCTGCGGGTGGCTCGAAAGGCGTTTGACGCGCAGCTGGACGGCCTCGAGGGAGAGCTGAAGTCCGAGGGACGTGAGCAGCGGTCCCTTCGCAGCCTCCGCGCGCTTCAGGGCACGCTGGCGCGTCTGGACAAAGAGGCGGTCGCGATTCACTACGTGGTCACCGCCGAGCACGTCCACATTCTGCTGACCGGCAGCGAGGTGCAGCTGGCCGCGAAGACGGCCGTGACCAAGGTGGCACTCAACCGCAAGGTGGCGGCGCTGAGGCAAGCGGTGCTCGACCCCGACTCGGAGCCTCAGGCGGCCGCCAAGGCGTTGTACGACCTGCTGCTCAAGCCCATCGCACAGGACCTCGCCAAGCTCGGGGCCAAGACCCTGCTCATCGCCCCCGATGGCGTCTTACGCTACGTCCCCTTTGCGGCGCTGCACGACGGCAGTCGCTACCTCGTCGAGAGGTTCCGCCCCGTGGTGTTTACCGAGGCCTCGCGGGACAAACTTGGTGCGGGCGTCGGCAAGCCCAAGAACGTGGCGGGTCTGGGGGTGAGCGCCAAGCTGGGGGCCTTCAGCGCGCTGCCTTCGGTGCCCAAGGAACTCCACGGTATCGTGCTCAGCGGCGGCGTGGACGCGGACGGCGTACTGCCGGGAATCGTCAAGCTGGACAAGGAGTTCCAGGTGGACTCGCTGCGGGATGCGCTCGACGAGGGCTACGCGGTGCTGCACCTGGCGACCCACTTCGAGCTCCGCCCGGGGACGGCCAAGGACTCGTTTCTGCTGCTTGGGGACGGCTCCCACTTGAGCCTCGATACCATCAAGTACGACGACTTCGACTTCCGCGACGTGGACATGTTGACGCTGTCGGCCTGCAACACCGGCATGGGGCTGTCGGCCGGGGTCAATGACGGCAAGGAGGTCGAAGGGTTCGCGGCGCTGGCCCAGAGTCTGGGCGCTCGCAGTGTCATCGCCACGCTGTGGCCGGTGGCCGACGAGAGCACGGGCCTGTTCATGCAGAACTTCTACAAACTTCGGGCGAGCCAGCCGGAGGTGAACAAGGCCGAGGCGATGCGGCGGATTCAGGTCAAGCTGTTGCGGGGCGCGTTGCGCAGCGCGGAGCACCCTGACATCGACAAGCCTTTTGCCCACCCGTTCTTCTGGGCGCCTTTCGTGCTGCTCGGGAACTGGCTGTGAGCGACGTGCTGGCGAGGCTGACCGCGGGCGAGCGGCGTGCGGTGGCCCAGACGCTCAACGCCCTCGAGGCGGATGCGGTCGTGGAGGACGAGGCGCTGGCCGCGACGGTAGACACCTGCGCCCTTCATCACCGACCTGGGGGGCTGGTCGTGGGTCTGACAGGCCCGCCGGGCGTCGGCAAGAGCACGCTCGCCGGGAGGCTCGTCTCCGCGTGGCGGGAAGCGAGCCAGACTGTCGGGGTCATCGCGGTGGATCCCAGCTCGCGTACCAGCGGCGGAGCCTTGCTCGGTGACCGTGCCCGCATGGGCCTGGACGGGCGTGACCCCGGCGTGTTCGTACGCTCGATGGCTGCCCGCGACCGGTTGGGCGGGCTGGCCCCAGCCACCGAGATGGCGGTGTATGTCATGCGGGCCGCCTGGGACCGCTTGCTGGTCGAGACCGTCGGTGTCGGTCAGAGCGAGACCGACGTGGCCGAAGTCGCCGACGTGACCGTGGTCGTCATCCAGCCTGGAAGCGGAGACACGCTGCAGTTCATCAAGAGCGGACTCATGGACGTGCCCGACGTCCTCGTGGTGAACAAGGCGGACATGGGGGCGGTGGCCAAACGCGCCGCGACCGATCTGAGGGCTGCGCTGAAGGCTCTGCAACGGCGGGAGACCCCGGTGGTCGAGGTCTCGGCCATGGATGGCGTCGGCATCGAGCGGCTGGTGGCGACCATCGAGGGGTTCGGGCCCTTCGACACGGACGCCCGCGAGGCGCGATTGTGTGGGCACGCCGTCCGGATGTACGCCGACGAGTATGGCCGGCAGGGACTTCGACGCCGTGGCGGCCGCAAGGCGCTGGCGGCTGCCATGGCGCTCAGCTCCGGGGGGCCGCTGCGTCGTCTTCGTCAGCTGTAGACCGCCGACCCCAGTCGACGATGAGGATCGCAATCGCCAGCGATGCTCCCACCGAGAAGAAGGACAGCGCGTGTTGAGGCCAGAGCGCGGCACCCGTGGCCGCGCTCAGAGTCAGAACCACGTTGAACCGTGCCGCCTTGAGATACGGAGCCATGAGCGCAAACCCAATGCCGAATGCCAGCAGGTCTACGGTCACGATCCACGACACGGCGACATCGGCTCGCCAGGCAAACAGCCGGTGCAACACGAAGAAGATCATCCAGGCCACCAGCACCAGGCCCAGATGACGATCGACCCGGGTCTCTAGCAGGTCGTCCCGCCGGTAGAGGAGGTATCCGGTGATGATGACGGCGATTCCGGCGGCCAGGAAGAACATCTCCCTGGAGCCCACCTGGTTGCGGGTGTCCGTGACCGCCAGGAAGACCTCGATGCCGATCGCTATCAGCATCATCATCACCGCGAACGCGAAGCGCAGACCCTGACCCGTCGTGAGGTCCTCGTCACGCCGGCGCTTCTCCAGCTCAGCGGCCTCGGCATCGGCGCGCTCGCGGGCCGCCTGAACGGCCCCGACCAGATCGGCCGGGGGCGAGGTCAAGCGCGCGACGAGCGCCTCGGCGGCGTCCACATGGTCCAGGGCGACCTCCAGCCGGGCCATGACCTCACCCGCCCGGTGGGCGATCTCGGCCGCGCTGTCGTCCTCCGGCCACCCCTCGGCGGCCTGTGCACATGCAAAGCGGGCCTCGGTATGGGCCTGCAGGGCGTTTTGATACACCTCGACGCGTCCGGCCTGGTCGTCGGGGACCACGACATCGTCGAGGCGTTTGAGTGCTTCACGGGCCCCGACCAGAAGACGCTCCAGCGGCTGACGGCGGATAAATCCGCGAACAGCCTCGGTCAACGCGCCCACCGACGAGTACCGCTTGGCCGGGTTGGCATCACACGCCTTGGCGATGATGGCGGCCAGCTCGATGGGGCAGGGGGGACCGGGCGGCTCGACGGCTTCCTGAGCCGCCTTCACCAGCGCGTCGTAGATGGTGCGAGCCATGCGGACCGGCTGCCCGGTCACCACCTCGTGAAGGGTGGCGCCCAGGAGGTAGACGTCGCTCCGCTCATCGACCTGGTCGCTATCCCCCAGCGCCAGCTCCGGCGGCATGTAGGCCGGAGTACCGACGACCCCTGAACTCTCGCCGCTGAGCTCCTCGAGGGCCGCGGCTACGCCCCAGTCCAGGACGATGACCTCTCCGAAGTCGCCCACCATCACGTTGTCGGGCTTGATGTCCCGGTGCACCACCCCCTGAGAGTGAGCGAACTCGATGGCCTGGCAGACATCCATGAAGATCGGCAGGTGATGCTCGAGGCGCTCCTCGATGGGCAGTCCAAGGTCTTTGGACAGCCGTTTGCTCCAGGGCAGGCCCCGGATGCGCTTCATGACCACCACCGGCCCGTGATGGTCGTCGTGGCCGAGCGCATGGACCGGGACGATGTTGGGGTGCTCGAGGCGCCCCGTCAGGCTCGCCTCCCGGAGCAGCGACTCCCGGCGGGGCCCGCGGACGTCCGCACTGCGGAGCCGCTTGACCGCGACCTCGCGCCCCAGCGCTATCTGAGTGGCGCGGTCGACGATGCCCATGCCGCCCTCACCCAGGCGTCCCACCAGGGCCAGGTCGTGCGGACCTTCCTCAGGGGGCGCAGGCGCCTCAGCCGCTCGCACGCGCATCGCCGGGACATGGGTCCAGGTCGCCGTGGGCGAGCCAACGCCGGCGCCGGTGGAGCCCATCGTCGCGGCCATGGCGCTGTCACCCTGAAGGGTCGGCTGACTGGCCATGGTCGCGCGGCCGATGGTGTCGCCGACGGTCGCCTCGGGAGGCAAAGTGCTCCGCTCGAGCAGCACTCGGATCTGGTCGCCGACGCCCACGGTCGCGCTCACCGTTCAGTGCTCCCAGCGGCGGGTGGGTTCAGCTCTTCTTGCCGAGCAGCGGCCCGAGGACCTCTTCCATGTTCGGCACCAGCATGATCTCGATGCGGCGATTCTGGGCGCGGCCCTGCTTGGTCTCGTTGTCGCCGACGGGCTGGAACTCGCCGTAGCCGGCAAACGAGATGCGGGTCGGCTCCATGCCGGCGCGGATCATGAACTTGGCGACGGACCAGGCGCGGCTCGAGGACAGGCCCCAGTTATAGGCCGCGGGTCCCTCGGAGTCGGTATGACCGGCCACCTGCCAGCGCTTGGACTTGTCCTTGGAGAGGACGGCTGCCACCTCGCGAAGGGTGTCTCCACCGCCGGTCTTCAGCCGCGAGCTGCCCGGGTCGAACAGGATGGCGTCCGCCAGCTGCACCACGAACTGACCACGGACGATGGCGATCTTGAGCTTGCCGGCGCGCTCGAGGTCGGCCAGTGAGTTGCGTAGCTTGTCGAAGATGGCCCGCTGCCGTGCGGCGATGCGTTCCAGCTCAGCGACCCGGTCCAACGCCCGGCGCAAGCCCGCGTCGAGCTTGTCGCCCTTGTTGCGCATGGCGGCCAGCTCGCGGGTGCAGGTGTCGCGTTCGCCGACGCACGTGGAGAGCTTGTCCTTGGTGCTGTCGAGGTTTGCCTGGACGGTGTCTCGGGAGGCCTTCATGGCCGCCAGCTCGTCCTTCAGTTTCTTGATGTCCCGGTTGTATTGCTCCTCGGGGATGCCACAACCGGCGCCAATCACCACCACCAGGGCGATGGTGAGACCTCTCAAAAACATGCGCTCAAACATAGGCGAGAAGGTAGCCAAGGACGGGAAGCCGCGCAAGAAGCGAGGGCGCCTCAGGAAACGGCGAGCGTGCGTTGAAACAGGCCGAAGACCTCGTCCATCGCGGCAAGTGTCGGGTGTCCAGGGCGCTCGACGAAGTGCTCGGTGAGCACGGAGTGGGCGGTCATCGGGATGTCATGCGGGTTGCCTCGGGACGAGTCGATCTCCACGGCGATGAAGGCGTCGCCGAGTTCCTCGCGTAGCCGCTTGAACCGTTCCGCGGGGACGGCCCGATCGCCCGTGAAGCGCAGGCCGAGCACCTGGCAGCCCTCATCGGAGCAACGACGCTTGGCCGTCGCCAGCTCTTCCGGGCTCACGTGGAGCGCCCGCTTCTGCTTGGCGGTGATCCCGAACGGCAGCGACGGCTGGCTCAAGACAGGGGCCAGCACCGCGGGCTCGGCCATCATGGCCAGCGCGAAGTTGCCCGTCAGGCACATCCCCACCACACCCACGCCGGGGCCTCCGCATTGCGAATGCGCCTGGCGTGCCAACTCGCGGAGCCAGGCGATTACCGGGCTGGAGCGCCGCGTGGCCATGACCGTGAACTCCTTGGAGATGCAGGCGAAGCTGATGGAGCGCAGGACATAGCTGCCCGTGGGGGGCTTGCCGGGCGTGCCGAAGAGGACCGGCATGACGGCCGTGTAGCCGTTGGCCACACAGCGCCGCGCGAACGCGGCGACTCGGGGCGTGATCCCAGGGATCTCGGAGATGACGACGATGGCGGGTCCTTCGCCCTGCCAGTAGACGTCTTTCGTCGTGCCGTCGCCTCCAGCGAAGGGACGCTTGTCGAAATCGTCCAGTGAATCCCAGGTGTCGCCCTTTGCCATGACCTACCCTCTCAGTTCAGTCCGTCCCCAGCCTGCAACAGCCGCTCGGCGAGGACCAGCGCGTCCACCGGCCACATCCCCCGGGGGCGCGGTCGGTGCACCCCGGCTACGCCCTTGATGGGACGGCAGGTCAGCACCCGGTCGACCCACTGCTTTGGAATGGCGTCGCGTCCGTGCACGGCGCCCAGCAAGGCGCCGCAGATAGCCGCGTTCGTATCGGTGTCGCCGCCGCAGCGGACGGTCTCGACCACGGCGTCCTCCAGCGATTCGCTGTGGAGGAGGCGGTAGAAGGCGTTGCCGAACGCGATGCGCACCCAGCCCATCTTCCGGCTGAAGTTCACCACCGGCAGCCCTTCATCGGCCTGCCGAAGCCATGCGACTATTTCACTGGATATGTGGGGCTGCTCGGCCAGCTCCATGGCCTTCTCGTATGCGGTGCGAGGGGCGGCGTGATGGCGGATCGCGTAGCTTATCGTGCTGCTGAACACTCGGTTTGCGTCCTGACACACCGGATGCGGATGCGTGAGGGCTGCATCCAGCGCTGCCCACCGCCGAAGCTGCTGCTGGTCCTCCATCAGGGCGCCCATCACCGCCAGCGGAGAGATGCGCATGAGTGCGCCGTTGGCCTGACTCTCTCTGCTGGCCTGAGCCGCTGCCCGTGCGGCCAGCTCGGGGGCGTCGTCGCGGTGGGCCGCCGCCGGTTCCAGCGCCGTGCGGGTCGTATGGCCGATGTCGAAGGGTCCCGACGCGTGCCAATACCCGTAGTGCTCCGCGACGGTTCGGGCGTCCCACTTCCCCGCCTTCACCAAGGCGCGCGCCAGCATCAGCGCCAGCTCCGAGTCGTCGGTAGGCTGGCCTGCAAGCGTGTTCCAGGTGCCCCCGTCAACGAGCTCCCAGGGGCCGTTGGGGTATTCGCTGCGAACCGATGCGGCGTCCTGGAACTCCACCAGGCTGCCCAGCGCGTCCCCGGCGAGCTGGCCCAACAGCGCCCCCTGGGCCCGGTGCAGCATCCTCGTCGGAACGGGCGCTCGCGGGTAGCGTGCCCAGGGCCAGACCAACTCGGGCCCCTGCGGCTTGGCAGGCTTGAGCCGTGAGAGGGCCCCCCAGTCCCGGGACGCAAGCTCTTGTGCGGCGTCTGGGTGCCCGGCGATGCACCACCGACACGGCTTGGCCAATGTACCGTCCAGTGCGTAAGCAATGGGCTCGCCGTCCTCGTTGACCAGCGTCCCACCGAACGCACGGATGAGCGCATGCCCACCGGCCATGTCCCAGGATGATGGGCCGGCCAGCGACACCGCCGCTTCTGCTTCACCGGCGGCCATCAGCGCGAGGCGGTACGCCAATCCGGGCGTAGGTCGAAAACGGGCAGGCGCGGTGAGCTCCGCGTTGGCGCGCGAGGCGGCCTCGATGACATCACCGTGTTGCGACAGGACGACGGTATGGGCTCCGGTCAGCCGGGTCGCCAGGCGAGGGCGCTCGATGGGGATTCCGTTGCGGGTCGGTGGCCCACACCCTTCGGCCCAGGCGATGAGGTCGCCGCGGTCGTCCGGGGCGGCGTAGGCGAAGACCACGCCCAGTACAGGAATGCCCTGACGTAGCAGGCCTATGGAGACGGACGGCCCGCGAAAGCCCCGGAGGAAGCTCGCGGTGCCGTCGTTGGGGTCCACCACCCACACCCGACCCTCGGCGTCCGGGGGGCGCGACGCTGCCGCGTCCTCTTCGGCGAGCCACCCGATGCCAGCACCCGGCCCGCTCAGAAGACGCTCCCGAAGCACTTCTTCGGCGACGACGTCCGCGGCTGACTTGCTGATCCGCCCAGGTGGACCGCCCGGGGTCCCGAATGCCTCCAGAAGACCGGCGCCAGCCTCCGTGGCGGCGTCCGTCGCCAGCTGGAGGAGAGGCCCGAGGCGACTCATCGCTTCGAGCCGAACGCTTCCGGATCCACCGCCGCCCGCTCGGCGTCTTCGACGCGGATGGTGCCGGCCTTCACCAGGCGACCCAGCTCCAGATCGAGCTCCAGCATGCCTTCCTTGCGGCCTGCGTGGATGACCGCGGGGATCTGCGACAGATCGCCCTCCCGAAGCGTTCCGCGGATTGCCTCGGTGCCCAACAGCAACTCGAATACGGTCTCGACACCTTCGCCCTCGGCACGGGGCAGCCGGTGCTGCGCCACAATGGCGGTCAGACAGTCCGACAGCGTGGAGAGCCACGCCGCGCCCTGGCCCTCCGGGGCAGACGCCTCAATGAGGTCCAGCGCGGCAGCCACGTGGGGCGTGTCCAGCGTAGCGATGACCTGCGGCCCACTGTTGGCCAGGGTCAGCGCGCTCTGGATGGCGGCGCCGTCCTCGAGGACCCCGATGTAGGCCACGTCCACATCTTCCCGGGACAGACTGGTGATGGCCGCGTCCAGGGTGGGGGCGTGGGTCCCAACCTCCTTGAGCGTGACGTGCGCGACCTCCGACTGCAGGGGCAGCTCCAGGGGCGCCTCGACCACCGCGATGTGCACCGGCTCCCGGCTGGCGATGCTCTGTACCAGCGCCGCTGCAGTGGTGCTCTTGCCGCAGCTGCGGGGACCGACGACGAGTACGAGTCCGGTGAGCCCATAGACCGCGCTGACGAGCGCCTGCGGCAACTGCAGCTGCTGGACATCGGCGACCGCGGAACGGTGTCGGAACACGGCCCGGTTGCCACCATGGGAGCTGGCGTAGTGGGCTCGGAAGGTGCTGTCTTCCCGGTGACTGTACGCGAAGGCCAGGTCGCCCTTCTGCTCGAACGACGAGCGCTGCGCCGGGTCGAGTAGCTCGAACATCCACGCGTCCAGGGTCCCCGCGTCCAGAGGCCCCTCGCTGAGATTCACCAGGGCATCGCCCACCCGCGCCAGGGGCGGGTAGCCCGAAGCCAGATGGAGGTCGGTGCCTCCCCGCTCGACCAGCTGATCGAGCCACGTGTCGAGCGCTGCCACGCTATTTCTTCTTCCTTCCGATACCAAACAGTCCGCCCACACGGTCGACGAGGGATGCAGACTCTTCCTCGATGGCCTCGTCCTCGGCCCCCTCCTGCACCACCGGGGCGGCAGCCGGAGCCGCCTTGGCCTGCTCCTTGAGGGCTTTGCGAGCCCTCTTGGCCGCCAGGTAGGGCCGCGCCGTGTGGGCATCCACCAAGCCATCACGCAGCAGCGCGGCGACGCTGTCGGACAGCCGACGCATGCCGAACGCCTTGCCCCGTTGGACCAGGGTCGGCAGCTGCTGGAGCTTCCGCTCGCGGATGAGTTTACCGAGCCCGCCGCCGCCAAGAACGATCTCGGAGGCCACGACTCGGGCCTCGTGATCCGCCCGGATGAGCAGTCGTTGGAACACCACGGCTCGAAGGGTTGCGGCCAGCAGCGCCTCCGCGGCCGGGCGCCGCCGCTGCTCGACCCGGTCGAGCAGAGTGTCGATGGCGCGCATTCCAGACGGGGCGCTCATCGCTGCCAGCACCAGCCGCCCCGACTGCGCTGCCGCCAGCGCCGCTTCGATGCCGGCGCCGTCACGAAGCTCGTCGATGGCGATCACATCCGCGTCGAGTCCACGCGCGCCTCGGATACCGGACGCCTGGTCGACGCAGTGCACCCCCACCTCGCGTTGGGTGATGAGGCTCTGCCCGACCGGATGCAGCACTTCGACATTGTCCGACAACAGCAGGATGTGCGCGCGTCGGGTGGTGTTGATGAGGTTGACGAGAGAGGCCAACGTGGTCGACTTGCCGTGGCCGGTCGGAGAGGTCACCAGCACAAGGCCCGGGCCCTCCAGCTGCTCTGTCACGGTGGCCGGGATACCCAGCTGTTCCCACCCGATGGGCTGGATCGGCAGAACCCGCAACGAGGCCTGTAGTCCTCCTTTGCTCAGCGACGCCCTGACTCTGACCCGACCGGCTGCTTGCAGGCCAGCCGTGAGGGCCACGTGTCCGTCACGGTCGAGCCGATCGGTGTGCCAGGAGGTCATGAGGGTGTCGAGCATCTGCTCGACGGCCCCGGGAGGCAGCGCCTCCCCGTGCTCTTCCAGGAGGCCTGCGCGACGCAACAGCAGCGGACGGCCCGGCGCCATGATGATGTCGCTGGCGCCCAGCTGGCGTCCGTAGCCGACCGAACTCACCAGGTGGGGATGGGGCTGTCGCGACGACGAGGCCGCTCGGCGAACCGCGACCGCCTTCACCGAGATGGTGTGGTGGCGCTGGTGCTTCTTGCCCTCGAGTTGCGCCCGCGGGGGTTCGACACCCGGCTTGGTGGTCGCCTTCCGTCGGCGTGGCGGTGGCTCGGCGGGCACAGGATCGGCTGGCGCCGGCTGCTCGGTGGCCTGGGGAGCAGGTGCAGGTTCGCTCGGTGGCATCTGGCGCCGAGCGGTGGTGGCCGGTTGGACCGCGATGCCTGGGTCGCCTCCAGTGGCCATAGGCGTTGTGCGCACCGGTGGCGCGGGCGTGGCCGCCTCGGGAATGGGCGTTGTTGCCGGCTCGGGCTGTGGCGCACCTTTCGCCGCTTTGTCCCCCGCAAACGATCGCCCGAACAGACGCGCCAGCGCATCGTCCCCTCCCTGAGAAGGTGGTGGGGGGGCTGACGTGTCGCCAGTCGTCTGGGGCTCGGGGATGGGCGCCGAGGTCTGGTTACGACGTTTCTCGGGCTCCGGGGTCTTCAGCTGGAGGCGTTTGGCCTCGGCGCGCGGTTTTGGAGCGGGGCCCTTCGCTGGCCGCCGGATCCGAACCTGAAGGTCCACCCCGCGCTTGACCATGGTGACCGCGTACTGAGTACCCCCAAGGTCAATCAGCTCGGTGATTCCCGACGCCGTCGCGGTCGGGACCATTTTGGCGATGGGGGAGGTGCCCACCAGCTTCAGCATGGTCTTGAAGTTGAGCGCCAGTCCCGGGAGGGCCTTGGTATCGCCACTGACAAGTCGAAGCGTCGGGCGGTTGCCGGCGCGCAGCAGGAGTTCCTTCACGTCCTCCTGCGACAGATGCTCCAGCATGGTGCTGAGTTCGTTCACCTAATCGAAGGTTATACGGCGCTGGGCCAGGCGTCTACGCGGCCGTACCCTTGGCGTCCTGTCGGCATCGGATGGCAAGATGGTCGCAATGGACTCCGCCCCGGTCAGCTCCGACACCTCTGGGCACCTGCGTAAGCAGGTCCCTGAGTTTGCCCCTGTCACGGCCCGGTCGGTGGTGCTGTTTCGACTCGGCGAGGCGTGCAACAACGCGTGCCCGTTCTGCAGCAACTCCGGCCGTCCCGACGCCTGGCTCACGGACGGGGCCGAGATGCTGGCTCGGGTCGACCGTCTGGCGGCGTTGGGGGTGCGGCGCGTGGTGGTTACTGGCGGGGAGCCCACGATTCATCCCGCCTTCGACGATATCGTCGCCCGCCTTCAGGCCCGTGGCATGGTGTGGGATCTCAACACGCATGGACGCTCTTTCGCCGACCCGACGTTCACCCGACGGGCCGTGTCTCGGGGGCTCAAGCGGGCCATCGTGTCGCTCCATCACCACGACCCGGAGGTCAGCGCGCGCTTGTTCGGCGCCCGGGTCAAAGCCCACGAGCAGACCCTGGAGGGAATCGCGGAGCTGCTGAAGGCGGGCGTGAAGGTCATGATCAACTGCGTCGTCACTCGCGACAATCTCACGGAGCTGCCTGCTCTGGTCGACCGCTGTCTGGAGTGGTTCGGTCCCCTGGCACCGTTCGCGATGAAGTTCGCCTTCCCCTCGACCGCCGGAAAGGGCGGTGCGTATGACGGCATCCAGTTGCGTTTCGAAGACGTGCGCGCCGCGCTGGCCGAGCTGGAGGCGCACCGAAGCCGGTGGCCTGTCCCGGTCTACTTCGAAGGGTTCCCCAACTGCGTGGTGGGCCGGAGCGACCTGGCGCCCATGAGCCGCACGGGGTTTGGAGAGACCCACTACCTCGAGGACCTCCACGGTCGCTCGCTCTTTGCGATGCATCACGTCGAGGCACAGTTCGCCGTGTACGCTCCCCAGTGTGCCCAGTGCAGCGCTCTGAGCCGTTGCTGCGGGGTCGCCAAAGCGTACGCGACTCGCTATGGTTTTGATGATTTGACGCCCTTCGTCGCCGACAGGGCGGAGGACGCCTCCCCATGAACGCCACCACCTATCGCAACGTGCGCCTGGCCCACGCGCTGCGCCTGACCGCCCAACGCCTCGATGACGCCTCGTCACGCTATCAGTGGGCGCACCAGGGGCACTGCAACTGCGGACACCTGGCTCAGACGCTGACTGGACGCAGCGCCGCTGACATCCACGCCCTGGCCCTCGAGAAGGCCGGGGATTGGTCGCAGCACGCATACGACTACTGCCCCAGCAGCGGCTACCCCATCGATCACGTGATTTCCACGATGCTCGATGCGGGTCTCACGACCGACGACTTGGAGCACCTGGAGCGCCTCAGCGACCCAAGGGTGCTGCGGAGCCTGCCCCGCGGTCGGCGAGCGCTGAACTTCCGCCACCGCGATGATGTCGTCGTGTACCTGCGCGCCTGGGCGGACCTCCTCGAGGCGGCATGACATCAGCGCGCCGACGCGGATGGTTGGGGGGATACAGCCACCCCCGGCTCATCCGCCGTTGGCAGACCTGCGACGTCTTTGCGTGCGAAGACGCCGATGGGCAGCTCCGGCTGGCGGTCGTCACCCCCGAATCGGACCCGGACGGTGTGGCGCGGCGTCTGGCGGAGGTCCACACGGACCCGCCGGCCCCCATCTTCTGCGAGCTGGTCGACGACCTCGTGCAGGGCGAGGTGCGGTTGCTGGTGTTCGACTTCCGGCCGGTGGCCGACCTCACTCAGGTGTGGCGGCTGCCCGATCTCATGCTGTCGGTGTCGGCGGGGCTGGCCCTGTGCGAGACCGTCGCCGAGGCGCTGCAGGCTGCGCGAGAGCTCATCGAGGTGAGGTTCCCACAACTCACGTGGGCGTCTCTGTTCACCGACCGGCAGGGGCACCTGGGCTGGTTGGCCCTGCCCCAGTCGCCACTACACAGCGCCCGGAAGGTTCCGGCCCCAGTGTTTCGAGGCGGTTCCCCGGCTCAGGTGATGTGGCATCTGTTCGGAGGAATGAGGCCCGTCTTCGACCTCCACGCGCTTCACCCCGATGACGACGTCCCGGGGCCTCACGACAGCGTCAGTGGCGCGCTTCTTCGTTGGCGCCGTCAATGGCGGGCGCGTGGGTTCGCGCCCGATGCGGGCAAGGCGGGTGACGAGTTGGCTGCGGCGGCGGAGCGCTACCTGCTTCGATCGGGGATCCAGCCGGTGGACCTGCCGCGCGCGCTGGCGGGGCGATACCTCATCGAGCGCACGATCTCGACCAGCGGCAGCGGCACCGTCGCGCTCGCGCACGATCGCATCACCAAGGTCCGGGTCGCCATCAAGTCCCTGGCGGCGGCGGCCCCCAAACGGCGTCGCGAGCGGTTCCGACGCGAGGCGAGGATCCTGTGCGATGTTTCCCATCCGTCGTTGCTGCGTGGGTTCGACCTGCTCGACGTCGACGGCCGGCTCCATGCGGTGATGGAGTTCGTGGAGGGCCCCTCTCTGAGGCGCTGGCTGATCCACGTGCGGCCATCCGCCCGCCAGGTCGTGGCACGCATTGCAGAAGTCGCCCAGGGACTGGCGGCCCTGCATACCTCGGGCATCGTCCATGGGGATGTGAAGCCGAGCAACATCGTCGTCGACCCTCAACGAGGTGCCGTGTTGGTGGACTACGGCGTGGCGCGGCGAACAGGGGGCATCGGGATGGGCACGGAGGTGCCGGTGACAGCGGCGGGGGACACGCCCTTGGGTACGCCCCGCTATCTCGCCCCGGAAGTCGCTGCTGAGCAGCTTTCGACCACGGCCTCCGACATCTACGCGTTGGGGATGACCCTGCTCGAGGGGCTGGGAGGCGTACAGCGCTCCCTGGCGCCAGGGGCTATCGACCCCATCGTGGCGTCGCGCGGTGTGGACATGCCCCAGGAGCTGAGAGCGACGCTCGAGGCCGCTCTGGCGGTCGACCCGGCAGAGCGTCCACCGGCGGCGCTGCTGGCGGCCAAACTCGGGGTCCAGGCGCTCTTGCTGCCGGAGGACTCCAGTGGAGCCCGGGCTGCTGAGTCTACCGCCGACGTGGTCGTGCCTGTCGTCGTGGTGAGCCGAGTCGACCGACGCATACGGCTTCCCAACCAAGAGCTCATCGACCTTCATGATCGTCCCGTCATCTGGCGCATCTTCGAGGCGCTCTGGGGATCGCGGGAGGCGCGACCCCGACAGTTCCTGGAGGTCGGCGCGCTCGTCGCCGCGGTGTGGCCCGATCGCGAGGGGGCACAGTGGGAACGCAACCGGGTCTACGCCAGCGTCGCGAAGCTCCAGCGTGATGGGCTGGGGGCGCTGTTGCAAAGCGACGACCGAGGCTTTCGTCTGGCGCCGCAGGTGGAGTTCGTCGCCGACGACTGATGTGCCCCCAAGGGTTGTGGGCGGCGAGTTTTCACGACGACCTCGTGCCGGTATCATTCCGAGCGTGAACAACAAACGCACGCATGTCGTCGCCCTGGGACTTGTCTCCGGGTTGGTCTTTGCGCTTCTGGTCGGCCAGGCCGACACCGCTCGGGCGCAGTTTGGGGACAACAAGAGCACCTCGTTTCAGTCCGAGCACTTCGAGCCGGATGCGAACCAGGGGCTGAACATGTTGAGCGTGACGACGTCGCGCCTGCTGCCGCATCTGATGCCGTCGGCGGGACTCATCGTTCACTACGCCAAGGACCCCCTGGTGCTGTATCGGCAGCTCCCCGATGGCAGCGAAGAGATCGCTCCAAACGGTCGGTTGATCGAGCACCAGGTGATGGGGGAGTTGTGGCTGTCCATGGGCGTGGTGGACTGGCTGAACTTCAACCTCAACATCCCGGCGACCCTGTTCATGAGTGGCGCCGACGATTTGTCAGGCTTCGACAAGGCTGCAGGGACGGGTATCAGCGGGGCGGCCATCGGCGATATCCGATTCTCGACCAAGCTTCGCTTCGTCAACCCCGAGTGGACCGATGGGTTCGGCATGGCGCTGCTGGCCGAGGTCTGGTTTCCGAGCGGAGACACCGACCGTTGGCGAGGCGATGGAGCGGTTCGCTTCCAGCCCAAACTGGTGATGGATTACCGGACCGATGGTGGCTTTGGCATCGCCATCAACTTCGGCTACCAGTTGCGCCCCCAGCGCATGAGTCAGAACGTCATCAGTGACGACGTGCTGCGCTGGGGCGTGGGCATCGAGATCCCGACGGTCAAGGAGATGCAGATCCTGCTGACTGGCTTCGGTAACATTCAGCTCGACAGCGACATCGACCCGTACACCAACGCCGAGCAGGGCACCAACCGCAATACGCCCATCGATGTTGTCGCTGCGCTACAGTTCAAGCTGCCCCACGAGTTGGTGATGCAGATCGGCGGCGGTCTCGGCCTGATGCGAGCGGCCGGTTCTCCCGAGGCCCGCGCGCTCTTCACGTTCGGCTACACACCCGACCCGCAGGACACCGACAAGGATGGTCTGCGTGACGCCACCGACAAGTGCCCGGAGCAGCCTGAGGACAAGGACAACTATCAGGACGACGACGGCTGTCCCGAGCTGGACAACGATGGGGACGGCATCCTCGACACCTCCGACAAGTGCCCGATGGTCAAGGAGGACAAGGACGGCTTCGAGGACGAGGACGGTTGCCCCGAGGGCGACAACGACAAGGACGGCATCCTCGACGAGCAGGACAAGTGCCCGAACTCGCCCGAGGACATGGACCAGTTCGAGGACAAGGACGGCTGTCCCGACGAGGACAACGACAAGGACGGGGTGCTCGACACCAACGACAAGTGCCCCAATACGCCTGAGGACAAAGACGGGTTCGAAGACACCGATGGTTGCCCCGAGCTCGACAACGACAAGGACGGCATCCCCGACAAGCGTGACAACTGCCCGAACGTCCCCGAGACGAAGAACGGCTACAAAGACCTGGACGGGTGCCCGGACAAGAAGCCCAAGCCAAAGAAGAAGCCCAAGCCCACCAAGGTGAAGGTCACCAAGACCAAGATCGAGATCCTCGAGAAGGTCTTCTTCAAGACCGGCAAGGCCACCATCAAGCCGAAGAGCTACCCGCTGTTGCGCGAGGTCGCGATGGTGGTCAACCAGTACCCGGCTATCACCAAGATCCAGGTCGAGGGCCACACCGATAGCCGCGGCAAGGCGGGCTACAACCGGCGCCTGAGCCAGGCCCGCGCCGAGTCTGTGCGGGACTTCCTGATCCATGAGGGGGTCAAGGCCGAGCGCCTGGTGCCGAAGGGGTGGGGTGAGGACAAGCCCATCGCTTCCAACAAGCGCAGCAAGGGCCGGGCGAAGAACCGTCGCGTGGAGTTCGTCATCCTTGAGGTGAATGGCAAGCCGGTGGGAACCGGGCCGGTCATGGTGCCCACGGACAAGAAGTAGCTCGCAGGCGGGGCTGAAGCCGGTAGCGGCTGTCGGCCCCGGCTTCGGCCCCGGCGAACGGCCCCGGCCCCGGCCCCGGCCCCGGCCCCGGCCCCGGCCCCGGCGAACGGCCCCGGCCCCGGCAAGCGGCCCCGGCCCCGGCCCCGGCAAGCGGCCCCGGCCCCGGCCCCGGCCCCGGCCCCGGCCCCGGCACACGGCTCCGTTTCCTACGGCCGTTCGGCAGGTGGGCCGAGGTCGCTGCGGTGGTTCCGGGCGGCTTCCTCTCCCACGGCCCCGCTCCTTTGCGATGTCGTAAGTGTCGCCAACCGTGCCCCCGGTTTGGGCCCGGGGCAAGGGCCTACGCGCGCCACGACGTGAGGGCGACGGCGTCGCCCTCACGTCGTGACGTGCTCGGTCGCTTCGCGACGGCTTCGCCGCCCTGGCCCCGAACCCAAACCGGGGGCGGAGGAGGTGACACTAACGACATCGCCAAGGAGCGAGACCATGGAAGTTGAATCCGTCCTCATCACCGCCGCCACCTCGGCCTACCGCCTCACTCGACATCTCCCC
>JGI12316J15310_10000587_pt2 | contig 50439 bp, 47 predicted proteins | sample MarCyaLeptolynsp_FD_15310 | JGI IMG/M metagenome (IMG submission 15310) | reverse complement strand
AGATGGGCGGCGACCTCGTCCAGAAGCAGCACCGGCACCTTGTCGACATAATCCGACACCAGGCGGGCATGAGCCAGAGTAAGGCCGAGCAGCAGAGCCTTCTGCTCGCCGGTGGAACAAAGCGCCGCCGGCATGGCCTTTCCGGCATGGGTCACCAGGAGATCGGAGCGGTGCGGTCCTTCCAGAGTGCGGCCCGCGGCCCGGTCGCGATAGCGGTTGGCATCCAGGCGCTCGCGATAGGCATCCTCGGCGTCGATTGCGGATCCTTCGCCAAGTGCCGCTTCCAGTGTTCCCTCCAGCGCGAGGACCGCGGAAGGAAAGGCGCCGGATGCGCCGATCTCGATCATGGAATGGGCAAACCGGGCAACGAGATCGACCCGGACCGCGGCGATCGCCACACCAAGTTCGGCCATCTGGGCTTCCTGCGCGGCGAGCCAGGCCGGATCCGGGCGGTCCGCTTCCAGCAGCTTGTTGCGGCCGCGCATGGCCTTTTCGAAAGCATTGACGCGGCGGCCGTGCGCCGGATCGACCGCCAGGACCAGCCGATCGAGATAGCGGCGCCGATCTCCCGCCGATCCGGTAAACAAACCGTCCATAGCCGGAGTCAGCCAGAGAATTCTCAGATAGTCGGTCAGATCCTCCGTCGAGGCGACTGTTTCCCCATCGATGCGCGTAACACGCTTCTTGTCGGAGGTTCCCGGCACAACCTGCCAGCCGGTTCCGATCGATACTTCATCGCCGCCGCTCAACACCCTGGCCGAAATCGCCCAGGTTCCGTCGCCCGGTGCCCGGGCCACGGCGTCGAAGGTCGCCCGCCGCAATCCGCGCCCGGGCGTCAGAAACGAAATGGCTTCAAGCAGATTGGTCTTACCGGAGCCGTTGTCACCGAACAGCACGACCGGGTCCGGCAACAGAGTGAGCTTTTGCGTGGAATAGTTCCGAAATCCAGTCAGCGCGAGACTGGACAATGACGGTGCGTTTCGCCGGATCGGGCCGTTTTGCGGAACAGGATCCGGCTCAGTGGCCACGTCGCCTGCACTCACACCCGCATCGGCATCAGGACATAAAGCGCGTTCTTGTCCTGGGGGTCGCGGATGAGTGTCGGAGATCCGGGATCTGCGAGCAGAAACGTCGCCGTCTCCGCATCCAGTTGGTTGGTGATGTCGAGGAGGTAGCGTGAATTGAATCCGATTTCGATGTCACCGGCGCCATATTCCACCGCCAGTTCCTCGGTTGCACTTCCGGAATCCGGATTGTTCACCGTGAGAACCATCTGTCCATCGGTCAGTGCGAGCTTGACCGCGCGCCCACGCTCGCTCGAGACGGTCGAAACCCGATCGACAGCTTCTTTGAAAATATCCCGGTCGACCTGCAATTCCTTGTCGTTGCCGCGGGGAATGACCCGCTCGTAGTCCGGAAACGTGCCGTCGATCAACTTGGAGGTCAAAATCACCGGACCAACAGTCAGACGTATTTTGGAATCGGACAATTCGACGGAGATTTCCTTTTCGGGATCTTCCAGCAGACGCTGGATCTCGCCAACCGCCTTGCGCGGCACGATGACGCCCGGAATGGTTTCCGAACCAAGCGGCGCTTTCATTTCGGCCTGGGCCAGCCGGTGCCCGTCGGTCGCCACGGCGCGCAAATTGACGTCCGAGCCCTCCTCGACCGTGTGCACATAGATCCCGTTCAGATAATAACGGGTTTCCTCATTGGAGATCGCGAACTGCGTCCGGTCAATCAGACGTTTCAGCTCCGCGCCGGAAATCTTGAATGTATGGCTGAAGGTCCCCGCGGTGATATCGGGGAAGTCGGATTCCGGCAGCATCTGCAGCGAAAACGAGGATCTGCCGGCCGACAGGTTCATCTGTGAGCCATCCGCCGGCGCATCGAGGACCACCTGGGTGCCGTCCGGCAGTTTGCGAACGATCTCGTACAGAAGATGGGCCGGGACCGTCGTCGCACCGGCGCGCTCCACCATGGCATCCGCGGATTCGACCACTTCAAGATCCAGATCGGTCGCCTTCATATCCAGCTGGGATCCCTGCGCACGGATCAGAACGTTGGACAGAATCGGAATCGTGTTGCGCCGTTCAACCACGCGGTGCACGTGGGAGAGGGACCGTAACAGGGTCTGACGCTCAAGTGTCGCCTTCATAGCCTTGCCTAAGCCTTGCAGAATTCGGTTCCCACACAATCGGCCTGGGAACATTGAATGGAATAAGGACCGTCCGGACGGTTCCGGGGTTCGCAAATTGCACGCAATTGCGGCGCATTGCAAGCTGCTCTATCGCACATTCACAGGCGACTGCAAATGCCTATACGGGATTGCCCACTGATTGATTCCGGCGATTGTTCTGCGATAAAGGGCAAGGGAACGGGCTCGTATCACCGTTTGCCTGTTCGGGCCGATTCGTCGCAGATCCAGAGAGTACCAGCATGACGCAAAACGCCGCCTTCGGACTGGATCCGGAGATCGAGGCCTTCATAGAAAAAACCGGTCGTCACTATCCTGAAGACGCAGCGACTCTGGACGCCGCCGGACAGCGCAGGGTCTACGATCAGATGTGTGCGGCCTTCGATCTTCCAGTTCCGGATGGCCTGGCGATTCACGATGAACTCATCCCCGCCGGGGCGGAAAACCCGGCCATTCCGATCCGGGTCTATGTGCCGGATCAGGCGCGTGCCAAAACCTTGATCCTGTACATGCATGGCGGCGGATTTGTTGTCGGCGGCCTGGAAAGTCACCACGGCGTTTGCGGCGAACTGAGCGCCGCGGCCGGTTGTGCGCTTGTTTCGGTCGATTACCGCCTTGCGCCTGAGCATTCCCATCCGGCCCAGATCGAGGATTGCCTCACAATATTCCGGCATTTTTGCCGCACCTATGACAGGATCATCGTTGCCGGCGATTCCGCCGGAGCCAATCTGGCCGCCGCCCTTTGCGTCGCCACCCTAGACAAACCCCGCAAACCTGACGGAGCGGTCCTGATCTATCCCGCGCTTGGCGGCGACCAACTCGACCTGCCGTCCTATTCGGCGATGGCGCATGCGCCGATGCTGACAACAGAAGATGTGCATCTCTACCACCGGCTCTGGCACGGCAGCAGCGAGGTGCTTGGCGATGCCTTGTCCGCGCCCCTGCTTGCAGGCGACCTGACCGGGCATCCTCCGACCGCAATATTCTCCGCGGCCGTCGACCCGCTTTGCGACGATGGCGCCGCTTATGCCGAGCGGCTTGGACAGGCCGGTACAACGACCCGGTGCCATACGGAAGCCGGATTGGTGCATGGCTATTTGCGAGCGCGTCGAATGAGCCGAAAAGCCGAAGCCAGTTTCGAGCGAATCTGCGGGGCGGTCCACAGTCTCGCAACATCGGTAACCTTGCCTTCATGAACTCTGTGATAGCGGTCTGCCTGCAAGAGGATATCTGAGCAGAAGCGACGTCTTCGCGCTTCAATAACCATTTTTTGCATCGCAGCATTTTTCTTTTGCAATGCGGTAAAATTACCCTATGTTACCGTTACCCTTCTGACTTTCTAATCATGGACATCGCTGACGTGACCAAGCCCAGCCTTGCGGCCTTCGCTGAGCATTTTTCCCGTGCCGACTGGAAACCTTCCGACCTGAACGCGTTCACGCCGTCGCGCATCAAGACGGAAACCCTGTCGGGCCTGACCGTCGCTCTGGCGCTGGTCCCGGAAGCGGTCGCGTTTGCATTTGTCGCCGGCGTCCACCCTCTCGTCGGCCTCTACGCGGCCTTCATCGTCGGTTTGATCACGGCGGTCATGGGCGGCCGCCCCGGCATGATTTCCGGCGCGACCGGGGCACTTGCCGTCGTCATGGTATCGCTGGTGGCAACCCACGGTGTCGAATACCTGTTTGCGACGGTTGTCCTGATGGGCGTACTACAAATCCTTTCCGGTATCTTCCGACTCGGCAAGTTCATTCGTCTCGTGCCGCATCCGGTCATGCTCGGTTTCGTCAACGGTCTGGCCATCGTCATCTTCATGGCGCAACTGACGCAGTTTCAGGTTCCCGGCGCGGATGGGGTTAAGACCTGGATGACCGGGTGGCCGCTGGCCAACATGCTCGGATTGGTCGCCCTGACTATGGCGATCATCTGGCTGATGCCGAAAATCAGTTCGATCGTGCCGGCACCGCTCGCCGGGATCGGCATCGTCGCCGCGATCGTCATCGCGTTCGGAATCGACGTCCCGCGCGTCGGCGATCTTGCGTCGATCGAGGGCGGTCTGCCGCTGTTCCACATCCCGATGGTTCCGATCAATCTGGAAACGCTCAAGATCATCTTTCCCTATGCGCTGATCCTTGCCGCCATCGGATTGATCGAAAGCCTGCTGACGCTCAACCTGGTCGGTGAAATCACCGGAAAACGCGGCGGCGCGTCGCAGGAATGTATCGCGCAGGGTGTCGCCAACACGGTGACCGGCTTTTTCGGCGGCATGGGCGGATGTGCCATGATCGGCCAATCGATGATCAACGTGAAATCGGGTGGCCGCACCCGTCTGTCCGGCATCATGGCTGCCCTGTTTCTGCTGGCTTTCATCCTTGTCGGCTCCGGATTGATCGAACAGATTCCGCTGGCCGCGCTGGTCGGCGTCATGTTTATGGTCGTGATCGGCACCTTTGCGTGGCAGAGCCTGACGATCCTGCGCAAGATCCCGCTGACCGACGCCATGGTCATGGTTCTGGTCACCGTCGTCACGGTGATGAGCGATCTGGCGATCGCGGTTGTCGTCGGGGTGATCGTTTCCGCGCTTGCCTACGCCTGGAACAATGCCACACGCATTCACGCCAGAACGGAAGTCACGGCGGAAGGCGTCAAAGTCTACCGGATCGAAGGACCGTTGTTTTTCGGCTCTGCCGATGGGTTTTCCGAATTGTTCGAACCGCAGAATGATCCGGACCGGGTCATCGTCGATTTCATGGGCAGCCGGGTCGTCGACCAGTCGGCGCTGCAGGCAATCGAGGCTCTTGCCATGAAATACGAGGCGATCGGCAAGACGCTGCAATTGCGACACCTGTCGCGGGATTGCCACAAGGTGCTCAATCGAGCGGGCCAGATCATGGTCGATTCCGATGACGATCCCAATTACGGGCTCGCCGTCGATTATTCGGTCAAGACCGGCATTCTCGGTGCCGGACACTGATTTGACCGGACCTGTGGTGGAAACCGGAAGCAACATGTCGGCACGCCATCTCATTCGACGTCGCACACACAGAGTTGATTGCATTGCGAAGCACCGACTGTTGATACAAATCTACCATAGAGCGGATTTCGATCCGGTTTCCCGATCCAGTCTTCGGCGATAGAGCTATTTACAGGTTTGCGGAAACAAAGAGGGGGCGGGTTCCCTTGTTTTCCGGCTTTTTTGCCTGTTTGGATGATTCCGTCTGAGCAGGAAAAGCTCCAATGGCAACGGAGCGACCGCGTTGTGTACTTGCCGTCGTACTTCCGGGAAGCGACGGCATTTCCTTTTGCGATGAAAAGGTGTCTACTATCCGCAGCGGACGTCTGAAAGCGCGGGAGGGCGCGGGTGAAACGGCCGCGGCAGGGGGATGTCCGGGTGCGCCGGCTTGACGATACACAATATCTCAACGCGACAATGTTTGACGCGGCGCTCGGTACCGCGGAATTCGTCGATGTCCTGGCTCTGGTCAACAATCATTTCGGCGCAGGCGACGGGATCCTGTTCGAACTCAATCGCAAGTTTGGGACAATCGAGCGGTTCGTCGCTCCGGGACTGGTTCAGGAAACCCGCGCCAAGGATTATCTGCAACACCTGAATTCGATCAATCCGCGCATGCGTTATTCGCTCCGCCATGCCGCCGGGCATGTTGCCTATGACGGCTTATTCATCAGTGAAAGCGGCATGGACGGAAGTGAATTCTATGCATCCATGCAACAATATCACGGATTTCGCTATTTCCTCGGCTCGCGCCTCTATGATCAGGGTGAGATCTCGGTTTTTCACGCCATCCAGTTCACTCCGAACCACGGACACCCGGAGCGGGACAAGATCGACGTGTTTGCGAAAACGGCGCGCAATCTCGGCAAGGCGTGGAAACTTGCCAGATCCCAATCTCCGGTCAGGGACACAAAACCGGATCGGCTGCTGTTTGACCATTTGCCCTGGGCTGTCTTTTCCGTCGATCACGATTGCCGGTGCGCGGCCGAAAACGACGCGGCCCATGCCCTTCTGTCGCGGCCTGGCACGCTGAGCCTGACAGAAGGGCGATTGCGCGGCGGCAACAGTGCAATCAACACCGAGATCCTGACGCTTAGCCACCGCGCGATATCCGGCCAGTCGGGCTGCATGATCTTGCCGGTTGCCGACGGCGGCCTGCCGATGATCCTGCAAAGCCTCGCGGTCCCCGGGCGCCGTCATGCCTATCTGTTCCTTCGCGATCCAAGGCAATCCTACGATTTCGTGGAAAGGATCCTGCCGGCACTCTTCAATCTGTCTCCGGCCGAAAGCCGATTGATCAAGGCGCTGGCGGGAGGAGGCAGCCTGGACGCAGTCGCAGAGGAGTTGCGCCTATCGTACAATACGGTTCGCAACCAGTTGCAGACCATCTATGGCAAAACAGGTGCCCGCAACCGGTTTGAACTGCACAGCCACATACTCGGGCTGATCGACAATACCTGATCAAAAAGACGCCAATTAATGCAGCTCACCGGCCGCATTCGGCGACCCGGCGGCATAACTGTTTTCATCCCGGCAAAAGTACTCTAATACCACCGGTGGCAATAAGAACCTCGTCCGACTTTCAATCTCCCGATACAGCGACCCCATGACCGATATAGCCGCCCTTGAAACCGATATCCTGACACAGATCGATCAAACCCGGACCCAGGCCGACCTGGAGGAAGTGCGGATCAAGACGCTCGGCAAGAAGGGTGTCGTCTCCGAACAGATGAAGACCCTGGGCTCGATGACCCCGGAACAGCGACAGGAAATGGGTCCGGCGCTCAACGGCCTGAAGCAGCGGGTCAACCAGGCCCTGGCCGGGCGCCGCGACGTGTTGGAAAACCTGGCGCTGGACGAACGCCTGAAAACCGAAACCGTCGATATCACACTGCCGACCCGCTCCGGGCCGCTGGCAGAAGGCCGCATCCATCCGGTTACCCAGGTGACCGACGAAATCACGGCGATCTTCGCGGATATGGGTTTTTCGATTGCCGAGGGTCCGGACATCGAAACCGACTATTACAACTTTACCGCTCTCAACTTTCCCGAATCGCATCCCGCGCGGGACATGCACGACACGTTCTTCTTCAATCCCAAGGAGGACGGCGAGCGCATGGTCCTGCGCACGCATACATCCCCGGTACAGATCCGCACAATGGAGACGGTTGAACCGCCAATCCGGGTGATCATTCCGGGGCGCACCTACCGTTGCGATTCCGACCAGACGCATACGCCGATGTTTCACCAGCTCGAGGGCCTGGTCATCGACAAACAGACCCATATCGGCCAGCTGAAATGGGTGCTGCAGGAATTCTGCAAGGCGTTCTTTGAGATCGATAGCGTCAAGATGCGGTTTCGCCCGTCCTTCTTCCCGTTCACGGAACCGTCGCTTGAAGTCGATGTCGGCTGCGAATATCGCGGCAACGAGATCCGGCTCGGCGCCGGCGATGACTGGATGGAGATCCTCGGCTGCGGCATGGTGCATCCGAACGTCTTACGCAATTGCGGCCTCGATCCGGACGAATATCAGGGGTTTGCCTGGGGCATGGGCATCGACCGGCTGGCCATGCTGAAATACGGCATGCCGGACCTGCGTGCCTTCTTCGATGCCGATGTTCGCTGGCTCAAACATTACGGTTTCCGACCCTTCGACATGCCGACTTTGTTTGGCGGCCTCAGCACCTGAACGCGTTTGCCGGCTTTGCGTTGCGGCGACGAACCCGCCACACGGACCCGACTGCACACAGTTACGAACTTTTCGGACCTTTTCGATGAAATTCACGCTTTCCTGGCTCAAAGAGCATCTTGAAACCGAAGCGACGCTTGAGGAGATCCTCGACGCCCTGACCATGATCGGGCTTGAAGTCGAGGAGGTCGACGACCGGGCGGCGTTGAAACCGTTTACGATCGCCAAGGTGATCGAGGCGAAACAACATCCGAACGCGGATCGGTTGCGTGTCTGCAGCGTCGATACCGGCACCGGAGAGCCGGTGCAGGTTGTGTGTGGCGCGCCGAATGCCCGCACCGGCATGACAGGCGTGTTCGCGGCTGCCGGAACCCATATCCCCGGCACCGGCGTCGATCTGAAGCCCGGCAATATTCGGGGCGAAATGTCGAACGGCATGCTGTGTTCTGAACGCGAACTTGAGATCTCCGACGAACATGACGGTATCATCGACCTGCCGGACGAAGCACCGCTCGGCCAGCCCTATGCGAGCTGGGCCGGCCTGGATGACCCTGTGATCGAGATCGGTATCACGCCGAACCGGCCGGATTGCCTCGGCGTGTTCGGAATCGCCCGCGACCTCGCCGCCGCCGGCATCGGCAAACTGAAGGAAAAGCCGCGCGTCGACATCAAGGGCGTCTATCCCTGCCCGACGGACGTGAAACTGGAGTTCGGCGACGGACCGTCGCTGTGCCCGGCCTTCGGACTGCGTCTCGTCAAAGGTGTCACGAACGGATCGTCACCAAAATGGATGCAACAGCGGCTGCGCGCCATCGGACTCAGACCGATCAACACGCTTGTCGACATCACCAACTTCATGACCTATGACCGCGGCCGCCCGCTGCACGTCTTCGATGCGGCCAAGGTTCATGGCGATCTGACCGTGCGTGCGGCAAAAGCGGGCGAAGAGGTTGAGGCACTCGACGGCAAAACCTATCGGTTCGATGAAAGCATGTGCGTGATCGCCGACGAGAACGGCGTGGAATCGATTGCCGGCGTGATGGGCGGCGAAGCGTCCGGCTGCTCGGAAACGACCACCGATGTGCTGATTGAATCGGCGCTCTGGGATCCGATCAACATTGCCCGCACAGGGCGGTCGCTCGGCGTGAATTCCGATGCGCGCTACCGGTTCGAGCGTGGCGTCGATCCGGCCATGATGGTGCCTGGCCTTGAGGAAGCCACACAATTGGTAATGGATCTGTGCGGCGGTTCCCCCAGTGAGATGATCGTCGCGGGTGAGGTGCCCTCCCCCTCGCTGATCCTCGACTTCCCGATCGACGAGGTCAAACGGCTGTCAGGGCTCGACGTTCAGTCGCATGAGATCAAGGCGATCCTTACGCTGCTCGGCTTCTGGGTCTCGGGCAACCCGCCGGTCTACAAGGTTGCGGTCCCGTCCTGGCGTCCGGACGTGTTCGGCAAGGCCGACCTGGTCGAGGAAGTGATGCGCATCGTCGGCGTCAACAATGTTCCATTCGAACCGCTTCCCGGAGGCGACACAGTCAACAAACCGGTCCTGACCCGCTCGCAACGTCAGGCCCGCTCGGCCAGGCGAACCCTGGCCGGACGCGGCATGGTCGAGGCGGTGACATGGTCGTTCATTCCCAGGAGCCATGCCGAGATGTTCGGCGGCGGACAGGCCAGTCTGGAACTGGCCAATCCGATTTCCAGCGATCTGACCGACATGCGCCCGAGCCTGGTTGCCGGTCTCGCGACCGCGGGGCAGCGCAATGCCGATCGCGGCTATGGCGACGTCGCCCTGTTCGAGGTGGGACAGGTTTATCACGGTGACGGCCCACAGGATCAGGCGCTGACGGCGGCGGGGATCCGACGCGGAACCGAACGGTTCGGCGGTGGCGGTCGGTCCTGGTCGGGCAATGCCGGCATGGTCGACGCGTTCGACGCCAAGGCGGATGCACTGGCCGTGCTCGACGCAATCGGCGCGCCAACGGACAAGCTCATGGTCATGCGCGATGGGCCGGACTGGCTGCATCCCGGTCGTTCCGGCGCTCTGAAACTCGGCCCGAAGAACACGCTCGCGGTTTTCGGCGAGGTCCATCCGCGCACCTTGAGAGCGCTGGATATCGAAGGCCCGGTGGTGGCGTTTGAGGTTTACCTCGGTGCAGTTCCGCCCTCAAAGCCGAAAAGCACCAAGGCAAAGTCGGTGCTCGACATTTCCGAGTTGATGCCGGTACGGCGGGATTTCGCCTTTATCGTCGATCAGGACGTTGAAGCGGCAGCCCTGCTGCGGGCCGCGCGCAGTGCCGAAAAGACCCTGATCTCGGCCGTGTCCCTGTTTGACGTCTATCAGGGCCAGGGGATCGACGACGGCAAGAAATCGCTCGCCATCGAAGTCGTGCTGCAGCCGCGCGACAAAACGCTGACCGACGAGGAAATAGACGCGGTCGGCGGACGAATCATAGCCCAGGTGGAAAAGGCGACGGGCGGCGTGCTGCGGGGCTGATACCGGCGGCGCGTATACCGCGCGTCAATCCGGTTCCTCATCAAAACAAATCGCGTTGTCGGGCAATTTCACGCCCGGCAGCTTGCGCGACACCCAGATCTGTTTGGCGCCGGTAAGATCCGGCGGATCGTCAAGCGACCCGCCCTTGAGACCGATCTCGCTTTCGCCGGTTATGCTGCCGTGCCAGACCCTGGATCCGCAATCGGGACAGAAGGCGCATTCCACACGACCGCCGCTGTCAGCCGGGCGAGTCCAGGTCTTGACCGCACCCTTGATGAGCCTCACATCGGCAGCGCGCACCATCATGGTGATACCGAACGCCGAAGCCGACTGCCTGCGGCACTCGCGACAATGGCAGGCATAGAGGTCAATCGGCTCGCCCGTAAATTTATACCGGATCGCGCCGCACTGACAGCCGCCGGTTCTCGTTGTCATAGTCCTGTCGTCCGACATCCATTCCCCTTTATCCCGATGGGCCAGCCTGACCCGATGTTGAAAGCGCCGAGCCCCGTCTACGACACTCTATCATGCCGCCGTGCGGACTTTCTGTCAGCACTTCCCGATATTGAAACGACAAATGAGACAACAGGCGCGACCCCGGCCCCGGTTTCGCTTGACCGATGTTTATTTATTATGACTATGATAAATAAACCGGATGTGGGTAACAACCGACCCCTTCACCCGCCAACGTGTTCAGCCAGGAGAATCCCATGGACTTTGGCTTGTCGGAAGAACAACGGCTCTTGATTGATACAGTGCGATCCTTCGTCAAGAACGAGATGATCCCGCACGAACATCTTCTGGAAGCCAGCAACGAACTGCCGCAAGATCTGGCGGCCTCGATCCACGAAAAGAGCATGGAGCTTGGCCTGCACGCCTGCAACATGCCGGAAAATGTCGGCGGCGGCGGTCTCAGCGCGGTCGACGTCACACTGGTGGAAAAGGAGCTTGGGCGGGCGTCCCTGGCGCTGGCCGACTGCGTGCACCGGCCCCTCAACATTCTCGCCGCCTGCCAGGGCCGGCAGATCGAGCATTATCTGAAACCGGCCGTTGCCGGCGAAAAACGTGATTGCATCGCCATGACCGAACCGGACGCCGGTTCGGATGTGCGCGGCATGAAAACCAAGGCCGTGCGCGACGGCGACGACTGGCTGATTTCAGGCACCAAACATTTCATTTCCAATGCCCAGCTTGCGGCGTTCGCGGTGGTTTTTGTCGCCACCGGCGAAGAGGAAACGTCCAAGGGCACGAAAAAGCGGATCTCCGCATTCCTGGTCGACATGGATGGACCGGGCGTCGAGGTTGCACCGGGCTACAAGAACGTCTCCCATCGCGGCTATTACAACAATATCCTGCGTTTCGATCAGGCCCGTGTCGGGGGCTGGCAGATGCTGGGTGAGGAGGGCGAGGGCTTTCGCATCGTCAATGAATGGCTCGGTCCGACCCGGCTGACGGTTGCCGCGACCTGTGTGGCGCGCGCCGAACGCGCCTTCGAGGTTGCGCTCGACTGGGCCGCGAACCGGGAACAGTTCGGTCAGAAGATCGGCAAATTCCAGGGTGTTTCGTTCCCGCTTGCCGACATGGCGACCGAGATCAAGCTCGCCAACCTGATCCTGATGGAGACCGCCTGGAAGGTCGATCAGAACACGGTCACCGCAGAGGACTGTGCCATGGCGAAACTGTATTGTTCAGAGATGCTGGCGCGGGTTTCCGACCAGTGCCTGCAGATTGTCGGCGGTATGGGCCTGATGGAGGATCTGCCGCTGGAACGGATCTGGCGCGACGCACGGGTCGAGCGGATCTGGGACGGAACCAGCGAAATCCAGCGCCATATCATTTCCCGGGCCCTGCTGCGCCCGCTCGGCGCTTAGGGTCGACAATGGACTATCCGATCATTGCCGAGACCCGCGTGCAGGCCGACTGGATCGACTATAACGGGCACATGCGCGACGGCTATTATGTCATCGCCTTCAGCGCAGCCATCGACGACCTGATGGACCGGGTCGGCCTCGACGCGGCCTACCGTGAGCGGACGGGTTGCACGCTCTACACGCTGGAGATCCATCTTTATTACCTGGCCGAGGTCAAACAGGGCGAACCGCTGACCATCCGCATGCGGGTGCTGGGCCTCGACGAAAAACGCCTGCATGCCCTGTTCCTGATGGAACGGTCGGACGGCACGGTGATTTCGACCCAGGACACGATGCTGTTGCATGTCGATCAGGCCGCCGGCCCCGGTGCGGCGCCGTTTCCCGAGGCGACCCTGGCGCATCTGGAACCCCTGTTCGAAGCCCACCGAACCCTGCCGATGGAAAAGCACATTGCCCGTGCCATGGGCCTGAAACGAAAACCCTCATAAATCCGTACACTCTCCGGGAGACATTGCATGCGCCCCATCAAAACCTTCGGCCTGCTCGGCACCGGCGTCATTGGCGGCGGCTGGGCGGCGCGCGCCCTGCATTGCGGCTTCGACGTGATTGCCGCCGATATCAATCCCGACATGGAAAAGTGGATCCGGGATGCGGTCGACAACGCCGCGCCGGCGCTTGACGCGTTGACCGCCGATGCCGACATGCCCGCGCGCGGCACTCTGACATTCACGACCGATGCGGAAGAAATGGCGGCAAAGGCCGACTTCATCCAGGAAAACGTCCCGGAACGGCTCGACATCAAACATTCCGCACTTGCCGCGGTCAGCGCCGTCGCGCCCGCCGACGTGGTAATTGCCTCGTCGACGTCAGGCATCATGCCGAGTGACATACAGACGGCAATCGTGGCGCCGGAGCGTTTCCTGGTCGGGCATCCATTCAATCCGGTCTATCTGCTGCCGCTGGTCGAAATCGTCAGCGGCAAGCTGACCGGGGCCAAAGCCGTGGCGGCGGCGAAAGAATTCTATCTTGATATCGGCATGCATCCGCTTGTCGTCGAACGTGAAATCCCCGGACATATTTCCGACCGGCTGCAGGAGGCCATGTGGCGGGAAATCCTGCACATGGTCGCCGAAGGCGAAGCGACAACCGACGAGCTCGACCAATCGATCGTCTACGGACCCGGCATGCGCTGGGCGATCATGGGCACCAACATGGTGTTTCATATTGCCGGCGGCGAAACCGGCATGCGGCACATGCTGCACCAGTTCGGCCCTGCGCTGGAATGGCCGTGGACACGATTGAAGGCGCCAGAACTTACAGACGACCTCGTCGACCGCATGGTCGCAGGTACACAGGCACAGGCCGGCGGACGATCGATCCGCGAACTGGAACAGATCCGCGACGAATGCCTCGTCGCCATGCAGCGCGTGTTCAAGAAATACGACATGGCGTCCGGCGCGACCCTGAATGCCTTTGAAAAACGGCTTGCCGGCAAGTCGGAAAAGGCCTGACGCATGGACCTGACGCCGCTGCTCAGCCCAAAATCGATCGCCTTTTATGGCGGCAAATGGGCCGACATTGCCGTAGATCAGTGCCGCCGTCTGGGTTTTCAGGGGCCGATCTGGCGCATCAATCCAAGACGGGCCGCGGATGGCGACCCGGAGTTTCTGTCGACGATCGACGACGCCGGGGACATACCCGATGCGGCCTTCGTCGCTGTATCCCGGGAAGCGGCGGTTTCGGTTTCCGGCGCCCTTTCGCAAAAGGGCGTCGGAGGCATGGTGTGTTTTGCCTCCGGCTTTGATGAAACCCGAACCGAAGAAGGCATAGCCCTTTCGGAACGCCTCGATGCCGAGACCGGGGAAACCCCGTTTCTCGGACCGAATTGCTACGGCTTCATCAATTATTTCGACACGGTTTCCCTGTGGCCGGACGAAATTGTCCGCCAGAAGGTTGAACGCGGCGTGGGCTTTATCAGCCAGAGCGGCACCATTGCGATCACCATGGCACACAACCAGCGCTCATTGCCGCTGGGTTACGTGGTGTCGGCCGGCAACCAGGCACGCGTCAGCGTCGATGACCTGATGCTGCACATGGCACAGGACGACCGGGTGACGGCAATCGGGCTCTATCTGGAGGGGGTCAAGGATCCGGACCGGTTCATCGAAACCGTCCAGAAGGTGCGGGCGCTGGGCAAACCGATCGCGTTGATCAAGACCGGTCGGACGGAGGCCTCGGCGCAGGCAGCGCTCACGCATACCGGATCGCTTTCGGGATCCGACGCAGTGTTCGATGCCCTGTGCCAGCGCCTCGGTATCGCACGCTGCAACACGCTCTCGCAATTGTGCGAAACCCTGAAACTGCTTCACCAGGTTGGTCCGCTGTCCGGCAACAAGGTCCTGGTTCTCGGATCGTCGGGCGGCGACATGGCGATCACCACGGATCTTGCCGACGGAATAGCACTCGACCTTGCCCAGATCCCGCCGGCAACGGAAACCGCCCTGCGCGACATCTACGGCGATCGTGTGGTTTATTCCAATCCGTTCGATATGCATATCTATTCCTGGTACGATCACGACGCGATGGCGCGGCAGATCCGGGCCTTGAGCGCCGCAGACTACGATGCGCTCGTCTACGTGCTCGACACGCCGGATCCGGTCAATTCCGATCCGTCTGCCTTTGTTGCCGCGATCGACCTGTTCCTGCGCGAGACCAAAGCGGCAGGACAGGTTGCCTGCATGATGTCATCACTGCCGGAGCTTACGCCGAAACCCGTGCGGGAACGAATTCTGGCCGCCGGTTCGACACCGCTGCAGGGCCTACCGGAAGGCCTGTTCGCGCTCGAAGCGGCTGCCAGTGTCGGCGCAGCCTGGAAAGCGGGCAAACCGATCGAGCGCATCAATGGGTCCGAAACCGGTACGATCCTGTCCGAAAGTGACGGGAAAAAGCTGTTGGCCGGGCACGGTCTGCCGATACCCCGCAGCACGGTCTGTGAAACAAACAAGGCTGGCGTGGCTGCGGCGGCTCTCGGCTTTCCGGTGGTGGTCAAGGCGCTTTCCGCCGCGCTTGCCCACAAGACCGAAGCCGGCGGCGTGGCGCTTGGACCAAGATCCGCCGAAGAGGCCCAAGCCGCCGCCGACACGATGGCCCATCTGAGCGATCATGTTCTCGTTGAAGAGATGATCACCGACGGCGTGGCGGAAGTCCTCGTGGGTCTGACATGCGATGCCCAGTTCGGCCTTACCCTTGTCGTTGGGTCCGGCGGTACTATGACCGAAGTCTACAGCGACGCGCAGACATGCCTGTTTCCTGTCGACCGCCAAGAAATTCGCTCGGTGCTCGAACGCCTTACGGTTTGGCCGTTGCTCGAAGGATTTCGCGGCAAACCCGCCGGCGATGTCGACGCGCTGATCGACACCATTCTCGGGCTTGCCGCCTTCGCGAAAGCCAACGATGGCAGAATTTCCGACCTCGACATCAATCCGCTGATCGTTCGGCCCGCCGGCAAAGGTGTGGTGGCGGTCGACGTTCTCCTGAAGATCGATTCCGATAAAACCGCAAAGGACCAGAGATGACCGAATCCGTGAAGACGACCCGAAACGGCGCCGTTCTGGAAGTTATTCTCGACCGGCCGAAGGCCAATGCCATCAACCTGGCGACAAGCCACCGCCTGAACGAGGTCTGGGAAGAGTTTCGCGACGACCCGGATCTGCGCATCGCGATCCTGACCGGTGGCGGCGAAAAATTCTTTTGCGCCGGCTGGGATCTGAAGGCGGCCGCCACCGAGGAGGCTGCGGACGAGGATTGGGGGCCCGGTGGGTTCGGGGGTCTCAATCATCCACGCAATCTCAACAAGCCGATCATTGCAGCCGTCAACGGCATTGCCTGCGGCGGCGGCATGGAACTGATGCTCGGCTGTGACATCATCGTCGCAGCAGACCATGCCAGTTTCGCGCTCCCGGAGATCAATGTCGGCGTCTTGCCCGACGCCGGTTCGATCAAACTGCGCCGCCGGATTCCCTATCACGTTGCGGTGGAATTCCTGATGACCGGGCGCTGGATGGACATGGTGGAGGCAAAACATTGGGGGCTGGTCAACCATGTCGTGCCCGCAGACCAGGTCATGACCAAGGCGCGCGAGATCGCCACGCTTCTGGCCGGCGGCCCGCCGCTGCTTTATCCGGCGATCAAGGACATCCTGCGCCGGACCGAAACCGCCAGTGAGCACGAATCGTTTGCGATCCACGACGCCCTGCACCTGGTGACGGCGGTCAACAATTCCGAGGACCAGAAGGAAGGCGCTCGCGCTTTTGCCGAGAAGCGGGATCCTGTTTGGAAGGGGAAGTAGGTTTGTTGCCTCCCCCCCATTCCGGCGGGTGCGACTTTCTACGCCCACACTCCAACCTCATTCTGAGGTGCGAAGCGAAGCGGAGCCTCGAAGGACCGATGGCCTGCACTGGATCGTCCTTCGAGGCCTTGCAAAGCAAGGCACCTCAGGATGAGGGACGTGGGTTCGATCTCAGATAGAGCCCTGGAATGCCAAAAATCATCAACCACGACCAGCGCCGCGACGAGATCGCCTTTGCCGCCTGCAAGGCCGTGGCGCGCTGGGGGTTCGACCGGTTGACGATGGCGAAAATTGCCGAAGAGGCCGGGTACACGACGGGCATGGTCGCGCATTATTTCGAAACCAAGCAGGACATCATCCTCGCCGCCCTGCGGCTGATCTCCGCCCGCATGGAAGCCCGGCTGTCCAGCCGCATGGGCGACCGGAACGCCGATCTCGCCGACATCCTGTGCGAAGCGCTGCCGCTCGACGAAGTCCGCACGCTGGAAACGACGGTCTGGATAGGCTTTTGGGGCCATGTCTGGTCGGACGAGAGGATCCGCGCGATCAACGTGATCGTGCACGATGAGTGGACGGAACTGATCCGCACCTGCGTGCTCACCGGCTGGCCCGACGTCGCGGACTGGTCGCCGGAACGCCAGCGCGAAGTGTGCCGCTCGATCCAGCTTTTCCTGAACGGGCTGACGGCGAGCGCGGTGACGTCGCCGCACGACTGGTCGCCGGACGACCAGGTCCATTTCCTGAAATCCCACCTGCAGCGCTTGCGTGATACCGCCTGACGGGCGATTAATGGATCAACTTCAATTTGGATTGGATCGATGGCCGGAATACCGAAGGATCAGGACAAACGCGCGCCGTGGGTGATCAGCGCCGACACATCGGATGAATTGCGCAAGCGCTATGATGAGTGGGCGGATACCTACGATGCCGACCTGGAAGATGTCGACGCCTATCGCGCGCCGCAGATGGTGGCGGAGAAACTGGTCGAGTTCGGCGTTCCCGATGGCGAACTGCTCGACATTGCCTGTGGCACCGGCTTGTGCGGTGCCGCTTTCCATGCCGCCGGGTTTACCAATCTGACCGGCATCGATTATTCGGAAAACATGCTGGCGCAGGCCCGCAAGCGCGACATCTACAAGAGCCTGCGCGTCGCCGACGTCAATCAGCCGCTCGCCTTCGACGACAACATATTTCACGCGGTCACGGTGGTCGGTCTATCACTGCATTTTCCGCCGGCGGCCTATCATGAAATCGGCCGGGTGCTGTCACCGGGCGGCCTGATCTTTTATTGCGGCGACGCGCCCTCCTTCGAGGAACGCGGCATGCGGGCCGTCACCGATCTCTATGTGAATGCCGGCAAATGGATGCTGGTCGAGGAGACCGTGCCGTTCAAACCGTTGCCGGTCTCGGAACCGGGACTGGACTACCGGATCTTCATTCATCAGGTCATCGACAAATAACGCACCGGGTTCAGCGCGACACTGACAGAGAAAAGGAATCGGCATCGCCACGTCCAATCGGCAAGGCGCCAAAACCGCGGAAATCCTGCGACAGGAAGAGGAGTTTCTGATGGAACTGCAAACCGGCGAAATCCTGAACCTTGCAATTGATCGTGCGTCCGCCGTCAATACCTACTGGAATCTGTATATCGCTGTCGCGACAGCCGTCATCGGCACAATGGCGTCCGGAAAGGTGTTTACCGGCAGCCTCGCGCTCAAAGTCTTTCTGTCACTTGCGTTCGTCGTCTTCGCTGCCTCCAATCTTTGGGCCATCCTTCGCCTCGGAGACCTGCGCACAGCCCTGATCGGCATGCTTCCCGAGACATTGCCAGCCTCCCTTACCGACAGCATCCGTCCGGCCTCGGCCACCGGGTATTCGTCGTTTCACATCGCGTTGGATCTGGTGGTTCTTGCCTGCATCTGGTTTGTGCCATGGCCGCGAAACCCCGCGTAAATCGCGTTGCCGCGAACGCCAGCACCCCCCGCTTTCCGGGCTCGCACGCGCCCGATTGCCGGCCGGGACGGAAGGCCGACTTCGCGGTCCAGAAAAAAGAATCAAAATTTCTGTTCGACGCTGTCGAATTCGGGCAGGCTTGAACGACTATGGTCAGAGACACCGGCTCGCGGGTCTCCAAACCCCGTTCTCAAAGGAGAGACCAATGCAATATATCGCCCTGATCTACAGCGAAGAAACCGAACCCACGCCCGAAATCATGCAGGAATATGGCGCGTTCACCCAGGAGATCATCGCCAACGGGCAGTTCAAGGCCGGGGATGCCCTGCAGCCGTCCGCCACCGCGACATGCGTTTCGGTTCGCGACGGCAAAACCCAGTTGAAGGATGGTCCGTTTTCCGAAACGAAGGAGCAGCTTGGCGGATATTACCTCCTGGAATGCGCCAGCCTGGACGAAGCGATCGCAACGGCGGCGAAGATTCCCTCGGCCAGGGACGGGACGATCGAAGTCCGTCCGATCATGGTCTTTTGATCAACTCCGCCAATGACCGCCCTTGGCCGAAACGATGAAATGCTCGCCCGCGTCCACAAGGAGGATGCGGGCACCGTCCTGGCCATTCTGATACGGCAGCTTCGGGATTTCGATCTCGCCGAAGATGCGCTGCAGGACGCCATGACGGAAGCGCTTGTCAGCTGGCGTCGTGACGGACCGCCGCGCAATGGCGCCGCGTGGCTTCTGACGGTGGCACGACGGCGGGCCATCGACCGGATCCGGCGTGCGGCAACTGCCCGCAACGAGGCGGCCCAACGCCAGATCCTTGCGCAACTCGAAGAAACCGGCGACGCCGAGGCCGATCAGCCGATCCCGGACGAGCGCCTGCGGCTGATCTTTACCTGCTGCCATCCCGCGCTCAAACAGGATGTCCGGGTCGCGCTCACGCTCAAGACGCTGTGCGGCCTCTCCACCGCCGAAATCGCCCGTGCCTACCTGGTCTCGGAGACGAGCATGGCCCAGCGGCTGGTCCGGGCGAAAACCAAGATCCGCGACGCCGGGATCGCTTACGAGGTGCCCGACGGCGCCGCGCTGGCCGAACGGTTGGGATCGGTGCTCGACGTCCTCTATCTGATCTTCAACGAGGGCTTTTCCGCGACGGCAGGACCCGAGCCGACCCGGGCCGACCTGTGTCTGGAGGCGATCCGGCTTGGCCGGATCCTGTATTCCCTGATGCCGCATCCGGAAATCGGCGGCCTTCTGGCCCTGATGCTGTTGCACGACGGCCGACGGCCGGCCCGCAGCACCGCTGACGGAGATTACATCCCGATCGCGGATCAGAATCGGGGACTTTGGAATCGCGCTCTTATCGACGAGGGGAAGACATTGCTTCTGTCGTGCCTCGGCAAACGTCGGCCCGGGCCGTTTCAGGTTCAGGCGGCGATCAGTGCCGTGCACGCGGACGCCTCGACAAGCGAGGCAACCGACTGGCCGCAGATTGCCGGCCTGTATGCGGCCCTGGCGGATATGGCGCCATCGCCGATCGTCACGCTCAACCGTGCGGTTGCGCTTGCCCATGCCGAGACACCGGAGGCCGGGCTGGCATTGATCGAAGGCGTGGCCGACGATCTCGCCGATTATCAGCCGCTGCATGCCGCGAAAGCCAACCTGTTGAAGCGTTGCGGGCGCGAGCGGGAAGCCGCCGACGCCTACCGGATTGCCATTGCGCTGTCGACGAACCAATCCGAACGAGCATTTCTGGACCGGCGACTTGCGGAAATTGACCGAACGACAGCATGAACACTTCTGCCGCCACAGAGGCTATCGCCGCCAGGACGCAACCGATGGAGCGGGATTGGCGCTCGGACTTCTGGCCCGGCCACCCCTCCAGACGTCTTGGCCGTTTTCCGGTGACTTACACGTTTTTGCTGAAATCCGCTCATCCTGTCGAATCCAAACGCGTTCATCCGTCATAATGTCAGGGAGTATCTCTCGACCTGCTCCAACATGAAACCGGAAAGGCATCCCATGACCAAGATCACCCTGTATGAATATGCTCCGACCCGCTCCGCACGCTGTCACTGGACTTTGCTTGAGGCCGGCCTCGCCTTCGAATCGGTCGGCGGCAGTCCGGAGATACTCGGCAGTGAGGATCTTGCCGCCGTGCATTCCCTTCGCAAACTTCCCGCCGCGCGCATTGACGGCAAACCATTGTTTGAGTCCGCGGCAATTTCGACGGCGTTCGCCGATCTTGTTCCTGAACAAGGCCTGATTGCAAGTAAGCATTCGGTCAGGACCGCGTCCAGTGCAATCTCCGATCATCATGTGACCGTTCAAACGGCGCCGTCGATCTGATCCTCGATAATTTCGCGCAGGGTTTCAATACCTGTATGCGTGAAGGCGATGGCTTGGACTTCATCCTTGTCGTGGATCCAAAGCATTCCGTCTTCGGGCTCAAGTTGATCCGACAGGTGCCAAAGCAGGTCCTCATCATGCTTGAGGATTTTAGCGACGCGTCGGATTGTGAAGACGGTGGATATCGCAGGCATTTTGAGCAGAAGGAGAGCTGTCGTTGGCTGGAGAACATGCGCTAGTCGGCTGGGTTGCTCGGGGATCCGGGGAGATGTGTGCATAGTGGCGATCGCGAGAGCGACATCTATGAGCTGTTCTGCGCAGCGCATGATCTTGGTACGCACTTCCTAGTCAGGAGTTGCGTCGATCGATTGGCGGGCGACGGCGACCACACGATCGCCGCTGAGATGAAAGAGGCTCAGGTGGCAGGGATCCATGAAATAGAAATTCTTGACGAGAAGGGCGATCTCGACACCGCCGCCGTGGAGATCCGCCATCGTCGCATTCATGTTCTGCCACCGATCGGCAAACAGAAACGCTATCCGGCCCTCGATCTCACCGTGATTTACGCAAAGGAGCGCGGCGAGCCCAAAAACCGCTCCCGGATCGACTGGAAGCTGATTGCCGACCTGCCGGTGTTTTCAAAAGACCAAGCAATTGAAAAGCTTCGCTGGTATTCCACGCGTTGGAAAATCGAGGTCTTCTACAAGATCCTGAAATCCGGCTGTAAAGCGGAGGACGCGAGACTGAGAACAGCGGAGCGGCTCGTCAGATTGCTTGCCGTCTTCTGCATCCTGGCCTGGCGGGTGTTCTGGATGACAATGATCAATCGCACCATGCCTGGCGCCAAACCCGAACTGGCGGTCACCGCCATGGAGATGAAACACCTTGATAATCTCGTGGCGGACAAAGCAAACAGTAACCCAGCAGCCAAATCCCTGTTCTCGTATCTAACCAAAATTGCAAGGCTTGGCGGATACCTCGCCCGAGCAATGGACCCGCCACCGGGAAACATGGTCATGTGGCGAGGCCTCTCACGCCTCACCGACATTACAATCGGCGCAACCATGGGAGCGAGACTTGCGGGCAATTGAAAGTCACGCCGGACGCTTACGGAATGTCTCGCTGATCGTTTGCCGGTCGTCGCCGGAGCGATCGGGTCACCGGCCGCAGAGCGGCCGGCGGTCAATAACGGACGGGTCGGACGATGTCTACCGTCGATGGCGATCTTTCGAGGCCAATGCGACCGGAGTGAGTGCGGCGTCGCCTACGCGGCAGACCGCAAGGCACCGTTAGAAGAGCCACGCGACGACCGTAATCAGCGTCAGGGGTATGGGGCGAAGAGCACGCCGCGCCTCCCGGGGCTTCCGCTCTCGACGCGCCGCAATATCGCTAGCGGGTCGCTAGCGCTGCCTCGTAAGGAGTCGCGGACCGGCCACGTTCAAGCTTTAGGGCGCGGATCAGCAGCGTCTCTCCGGAAGGATTGAAGTGCAGAGTCCGCATTCCCGTCGCCATCTGAATGTTGATCGAACCGGGTGCCTCGTCGGTCGCCCTATCGGGATAATCCGCCGAAACCGTTAACCTGCTCCAGCCACCGCCGATTTCATCGATCTCGGCGGAAAGGTTCATACCGAAGCCCATCCTGTCAGCGCGGGCCTCGCCGCGGTTCAGATCGAAATAGCCGGCAATACCGTTGGCATTTGCGTCCAACATCTGGATCTTCAGGAACCTGCCGCTCTCAGGCTTGGCTTCCATGCTGAAAACGAAGGTCCCCCGTTGGATCGGAAGGCCGCCGATGCCGAAATAGTGCTCGCCTTCCGGGCCGGTAGCCCCGACGCGGTACTGGTTCGGCTCGCCCCCGCGACTGCCGAGAAACGAGACCTCGACGATCCCCGGTTTGCCAACGATCTTGTGCAGGTCTTCGGATCGGGCGATGAGGTTCTTCCCGTCCGGCTCGTTCTGTTCGGAACGGGTGACGACCGGCGATGGGGAGGGCGCCGTCACCGGCGGTTCGCTCAGCGCAGCCTTAACATTCCGGGCGACCTGAAGGTTCCCGAGTGAAGTCTTATGCCCGAAGACGCCATTCTGGCTGATGTTGTAGTGGGCGCGGAACTGCTCCGGATCGCTCAAGTACATCGCCCGCAACTGCGCGAAATCGTCGATGACCTGAATTCCCATGGCCTTTGCGCAGTCCTCCACCAAGAGATCGGTGGTAAGCCGCGTCGTCTCCGTCATGACGGTTGCGCCGACATACTGGAAGCTCAAAAGGACCCTGATGTCGTCCTGGTCGGTCCGTTTCTTCAGTCGATCGAGGAGCGCGCAGGTCACCGAAACCGGATCGGTGTTCTCGGTGATGGTGTTGAGCACCTGTCCGCTGAACCAGTACTCTTGAAAGTAGTTGCTCATGACAACGTGCGCGAGGTAGGAGTGCCCGAAAATCTGCTGAAACGGGTCCTCATCCGTATGGCCACGATAATCGCGCGGAACCGGCTGATTCCTGACCTCGAGCTTGCCATCTTTGAGGACGAAGAAGGGTTTCGGCCGCACGTAGAAGGAGTACGCGGCGGTCAGGATGTTCTCGTAAAGAAGGTCAACGACGAGGATCTTCGGCTGGATCAAATCAAGGTATTTCTCCGCCCACATGATGATTTGATCGGAGCCATAGGCGCTCTGCGCTCCGTTGATAACCGGCACACCCATTAGATTTTCCAGGTGTGCCGGCCAACTCTCGTGATTTGCGACCTCCGAACCAACCGTGAACGACGCACCGACCACCAGCACGCCGCCGGTCCGGATATCCCGGTCGTCGTCGCCGTTCTGGCGAATCCCGTAATCCGGCATCGTCTTGATCAGCGGCAGGTCGAGGTTCTTCTTCATCCGCCAGCCGAATTCCGCATCGTACTCGAGTGACGATGTGAACCGGTCGCGTACGACACGGGTCTCCCGGTAGTCTGTCAGGGTGAGAATGGGCTCGCCGGCGACCACGCGCATCGCAAGCTCGCCAATGAAAAGCGAAACTGTGACGGAAAATCCAACAAGGAGTATAATCTTCCCAAAGTCTTTCATGGAATGCGCCGTCCACAGCCGCTGCAGGTCCTCGGCGGCGGTCCACCCGGACCGCCGCCTGTGCCCCGAAGCCATATCAAGTCTGTGTTCCACCGGCAACCCCCGCCGCCGGGAATCGCAGGGCAATCGCTTGAGAACGAGGGGGATTCCGGTACGGGATTTTCTGTGAATCTATAGCAGGCCTCGAATCAGGGAGGCTCCGAATGTCCACTGACACACTGCTTGACCATTTTTCAGCTCTTGATGATCCGCACCAAGCCTGCAAGGTGACTTATCCGCTGCCCGAGATGCTCCTGATAGAGCTTTGTGCCACCATGGCGGGGGCGGAAGATTTCGTCGAGACCGAGCGCTGGGCCAACAGGAAGCTGGGCTTTCTGCGCCGGTTTCTTGCCTTCGCCAACGGCATCCCCTCGCACGACACCCTCAATTACGTCATCAACGCTTTGCCGGCGGAGAGCTTCCAGGCCTGCTTTGTGGCCTGGGTCGATGGCCTGCGCGACGACGACCCGGAGATCGTCGCCAACGCCGGTAAGACCTCACGACGCAGCCACAACAGGGCCAAGGGCCAGAACCCGCTGCATCTGGTCTCTACCTGGGCTTCGCGCCAGCGCCTGGTGCTCGGCCAGCAGGCCTGCGATGAAAAGTCCAACGAGATTACCGCTATCCCGGCCCTGCTCGAACGCCTGAAACTGACCGGGGCGCTGGTCACCATCGACGCCATGGTCTGTCAGAGCAAGATCGGCACGACAATCCGCAACAAGGGCGCCGACTATCTGCTGGCGCTGAAGGAAAACTGGCCGGCGCTTGCGGCCGAGGTTGAGCGCTTCTTTGCCGAGACAGCGTTGCCACCAGCGAGCGCCATAAGACCGTCGATGGCGAGCATGGTCGCATCGAGACACGCCGCCATGCCGTCTGCCGTGAGATCGACTGGCTCACATCCGACAGGCGCTTTCCCGGAGCGTGGCGCTTCAAGGATCTGGCCATGGTTAAGACCGAGGTCGAGAAAACCGGCAAGACCAGCCTGCAGCGGCGCCACTATCTCTCCTCCGCCAAGCATTTCGCTGCCGCCGTGCGCGCCCACTGGCACGTCGAGAACCGGCTGCACTGGGTCATGGACGTTATCTTCCACGACGATTTGATGCGGCTCAGAACCGCCAATGGCCCAGCCAACATGGCCGCCGTCAATCACATGAGCCTCGACCTCATCCGACAAATCGACGATAAGGCAAGCCTGAAAGTGCGCAGAAAAACACTAGGATGGGACGATGAGTATTTCGCCGCAGCGCTCACGCAGCTGGCCAATTAGCTTTCAAGCGATTCCCCTACCGGGGACCGCCCGTGGCAAAGCGGAGCGCCTTGCGTCGACTTGACACCTTGGCGCAATGTGGCAATTATCGCGCCGCATCGAGACAGGCTGCGCCCGTCGCGAACATCTCGGGAGGAGAGCTTTTCAGGTGCAATGGGCAAGGATCGTGCGAGCGTTCGTCATTCTAATCTTTTGCTTCTTCTGGCCGCAGGCGACCGTGTCGGTTGCCGCCCAGTTGGTAAAGCTGACAGCGTTCCCTGCCGACCTCCAGCTCTATCCGCGCGATCCGGCTAGCAACCGCGCGAGCGTGATCGTCGCCGGGACGGTGATCTCGCCTACCGTCACGAGGGTCGTGCTGACGGTCGCGGACGCTGACGGATCGGCGCGCACGTTCAAGCAGGCGCCGGACGCCGCGACAACCGGTGGCACATTCCGTTTCGAGGTGGAGGTCGCGGCGACGCTCGACGATCATTCCTTTGTTCTCTCTGTCGATGGCGGCGCGGGGCGTCGCGAGGTCGCCCGCGCCGACCGGGTCGTGGCCGGCGATGTCTTCGTCGTCTCCGGTCAGTCGAACGCCGTGGCGCAGATCATCAAAGGATCCACGGCGGGCATGGGTAACCCGTTCGTCAGGTCGTTCGGCAGTCGCACCGAAAGCGGCAAGACGACGTTGGACGATACCGGCTGGCACGTGGCCGAGGGGGACGCAAAGGAGGGGCCGGGCGCCGTCGGGCAGTGGCCTTTGCTGATGGCCTCGGAACTCGTACGCCGGCACGGCGTGCCAATAGCCGTTCTCAACGGCGGCCAGAACGCCTACCCGATCATCCATCTGCAGCGCGACGACGCGAACCCGGAGAACCTCGATACGACATACGGTCGACTGCTGTGGCGGGTCCGACGAGCCGGTGTCGAGGACGCCGTCCGTGCGGTGTTGTGGTACCAGGGGGAATCCGATGCGGACGTCAACGCGCCCGATGCATATGCGGCCATGTGGGACGCAATTCGTTCGGATTGGCGAGTCGATTTCAATAGGCCGGATCGGATCATCGTCATGCAGATTCGGCAGGGTTGTGGAAAAGACCGCGACAACGTCAACCGAATCCAAGAGCGCCAGCGACGGTTCGCCGACATATATCCGGAGGTGCGAGTCATGAGCACGGCGTGGCTCGACGGCCAGGCTGACCTCTGCCATTTCGGCCTTGCGGACGGTCAGGATCGGCTCTCGATGGCCCTGGCTGACCTTCTGAGCGTTGAGCTCTTTGGCGGCCGCGCCGATGCGCCGGTGCTGCCTCCCAATCCGGCCCGTGCCTGGTTAAGTGCCGGCGATCGGTCGACGGTGACCGTGAGGATGCGCGATGCTGCGGAAGGCCTGCGCGTCGATCCGGGCGTCCACGCCAACTTCGGGTTCGACATACCCGGTGCGGCCGTCTCCGCAGACGCGGAGGGTGACAAGCTGCAGATCGGCCTACCGGCTGGTCTAACGCCGGGAAAGCTCTTCTATTTCGGCCATGAGGGCGGCGGCCCGTGGATCACCGGCGAACGGTCCGGCCTTGGCATGTTGACCTTTCGCGGCCTTCCGATCGAACCGGCCGAGTAAAGGCCGAGCCGGCAAATGGAACGACCAACGGCAAAAAGGTTGACGGATCCGCCGATAGCTGGTCAATAGATCGTCGATCGAATCCGGTTGGGGCTGCTGCTCTTTCCTGATCGCGTCGGTCTCAGCCTGTGCTGCACGTGGATACCTCGTAAGCCAATCAGACATCAACCGCAAGCCAATCAGACATAAGATGACAAAGAACGTTCTCTCGGGCGCATTAACGACGATTGTGACCCTCGTCGTTATGTTCGGTTTTGCCGAGGGCGTCCTCCGCCTGAAAAACTCCTCCATGAAGAACTACGACATCGAAATGTGGCGCTACTCGAAGGAGCTGAAACAACCGGACCCGGAACTCGGTCACGACCACGTCCGAAATGCCTCGTCGCTTCTCCAGTCCGTGGATATCAGAACCAATGAATACGGGCTGCGTGGCGGCTCGATCGAGAGCGAGGCGCCCGGCCGGCGCATACTGTTTCTCGGCGCCTCCATCACGCTTGGCTGGGGCGTACCGGAGGAGCAGACCGTGACTGCACTGCTCGAAAAGTCCTTTCGTGAGGATGGACAGGAGGTCGAGATCCTAAATGCCGGGATCGGCAATTACAACGCTGAACGATATGTCCGACGGTTCCTGCGCGACATGCGCACTCTGCATCCGACCGACATAGTGGTGCACTACTTTTTGCGCGACGCCGAGGAACTGGAGCCGGGCGGCGGAAACTGGCTGCTCCGAAACAGCCAGCTCGCGGTGACCATGTGGATCGCAGCGTCCCGACTGTTGAACAGGTCGGGCGAGAACAGCCTCGTGGAGCATTATCAGACGGTCTACGAGGAAAGTCGGCCCGGTTTCAGATCGATGATCGAAGCGCTAACGCGCCTTCGGGACTATGCGGAGGCCAACGGGATTCGGGTCTATCTGGCCATGACTCCGGACGTCCACAACTTGAAGGACTATCAGTTCAAGTTCGTTCACGACCGCGTTCGCGCACTCGCCGATGAACTAGGCTTCGACTATGTGGACCTGCTCCCGAGTTTTCGCGGCCTGAATCAGGAAGATATCTGGGCCATGCCCGGTGATCCGCACCCCAACGCTTTGGGGCACAAGCTGATGGCCGAAAGCCTCTATCCGGTCATTTCGAGGGCTGAGTGAATGCGACGCATGGCGAATGACAGGATGCGTGAACCGTCAACGCTGCGCGTCCGGCAATGTACGCCTGCGCGTATGGTTTCGTAACCGGTCAGCGGGCTTCAGATGCTGTTCAGCGAACCGGCTTTTTTTGTTTTCTTTGCGGTCTACTTCGTTCTCCACTTGCTGGTTCCCGCCCGCTGGCGGCTCTATCTGATCGTTGCCGGCAGCACGGTGTTCTACGGCTGGTGGCGGATCGACTACGTTTGGCTGCCCTATGCGCTGACTCTGATCGCCTGGACCGGTGCCGTCTGGACCGGTCGCGCCCCCGAGCCGTGCGGAAAGCGTCGGCGTCTCGCCTTGACGCTGATCGTCCTGTTTGCACCGCTTGCGATCATCAAGTACGCGCGTTTTCTTTACGATAGCCTGACCGGTATCGCACCGGCCATCGGCACGATGTTCGGCCCAGACGCAGTGCCTGAATTCGCACTACCGCTCGGCATCTCCTTCGTTACCTTCACGCTGACCGCCTATGTCGTCGACGTCTACCGCGGCACCTTTCCCGCCGATGCACGGCTCGATCGGGTACTTGGCTATGTCCTCTTCTTTCCGCACCTAATCGCCGGACCGATCCTGCGGCCGCACGAACTCCTGCCTCAGCTTTCCCGATTTCGCAGCGCCTTGAGTGCCCCCTTCCTGCTCGGCGTGTCCGTCTTCACCCTAGGACTGGTCAAGAAGGTCGTGTTTGCCGACACGCTTGCAGCCGTTGTCGACCCGGTTTTTGCCAGTGGCTCCCAGGCCGATGCCTTGGAATACCTGCTTGCGATCTACGGCTTCTCGCTGCAGATCTATTGCGATTTCAGCGGCTACACGGACATGGCCATCGGCATTGCGTACATCCTTGGCATCCGGCTTCCCACGAACTTCCTACGCCCCTACGCGGCCGGCTCGATCATCGACTTCTGGCACCGCTGGCACATCACGTTGTCCCATTGGTTGCGTGACTATCTCTACATACCGCTCGGCGGCAACCGTCTTGGTGAAAATCGCCGTATGCTCAACCTAATGACGACCATGATCCTCGGTGGGCTCTGGCACGGGGCGGCATGGACCTTCGTGATCTGGGGTTTCTTGCATGGAGCGGCACTGGTGGTCGCCCATTGGTGGCGCCGATTCTCACTGCCGGCCGGCATAGCACTGCCGAACTGGATCGTCGTATTGGTGACATTCCATTTCGTCACGGCCGCGTGGGTCTTTTTTCGGGCCCCGGACCTCCAGGTCGCCCTGGCCGTATTCCAGGGTCCCTTCACGGCGCCAATGCCGGACCCCTCCAGTTTCCTAACGGCCTACCTCTTCGAGATCGTGCTGCTCGCAGTTTTCCTCGCAACGCACCGCTTCGACCAGCATGCCAGGATCCGACTGGCGATACGAAAATACTCGCTGTCCTTTATTGTCCCAGTTCTCGTTCTGTGCTGGACCCTAGCGATAACGATCAGTCAGGGCAGCAGCGGCAAGTTCATCTATTTCGACTTCTAAGTCGAGCCGGTGGGCCCAACGGGGCTAGGTTGGGGGCTCATTCAGGTCCACGCAACGACAATAAAATGGAGCGCAAGAGCCGCAAAGTAGTTTAGAGCCAGGCGATCATACCTGGTCGCGATGCGGCGCCAGTACTTGAGCTTGCCAAACATCCGCTCGATAACATTGCGTCGACGATATGCGGCGCGGTCAAGCGGATAGGGTCTTTTACGCGTCGCGTTCGAGGGTATCACGGCTGCGAGCCTGCGGGCCTTGCCTGGCGTCAGCGCGAAGGCGATCGGAGGGCCTTGAGCATCGGCCAAAGCATGGATTTTGCTCGTTCTTCCGCCACATGACGTGCCAATCGCTTGCGTCCAAGACCCCCTTTTGAACCTTGTGCCGAGCGGTGCGCCTTGACATGGCTGCTGTCGATCGACAGCTCCTCCGGCACTGGGCCGGCGGCTGCCATTTTTTCGCAGATGCGTTGCCAGATGCCGCGCTGGGCCCAACGATGATAGCGGTTGTAGACCGTTGTCGGTGGGCCGTAACCGGCTGGCATATCTCGCCTGTTGAGCAACAACCTTCTTGACCAGTAGCGACACGCAACTTGGCCGGTGCCGCCGGTCAGAAGACTGGCGGAGCCCGTCCGGAGTGCGGCGGCACCGGCCAAGTTACGAGTATCGAGGCTTGGAGGGTGCTGATCGCTGCGGCGCTGGTAGACCGCGAATCTCTGTCGCCAAAACGGAGGTTCCGGTTGCCAGGCAGGCCCATCAATGACCTGCAAGTGAGACTCTACATGCGTGAACGTCAAAGCCATAACCGAAAGACCGCCGCGGCCCGCGCCGGCTTCAGCGAGCGCACCGCCCGGCACATAGCCGGTCAGCTTCGGCGAATGGTAAAGGAGCTCGCCGTCCTCGATGGAGAACCAGGGCTTGGGTGCTCCGTAGGAGGAGTAGCCGGCGCGCAAGATATCGTCCTGCGGGAACCCTGCGACAAGAGTTTTCGGTCGAAGCACCGGCATCAGCTCCTCGGCCCTGAGCATGATCTGGTCGGTACCATAGGCGCCAACGCCGGCATTCATCACCGGAATGCCGAGTTTCTGCTCCAAATAGGCCGGCCAGGAGTCGCCGTCGCTCACCTCCGAGCCGACGGCAAACGAGACGCCGACAACTAGGACGGCGCCCTTCGCCAAGGCCGTCTCGGGAGTGTTCTTGCGAATGTCGTATTCGATTGTGTTGAAGATCGAGTTCTCGTGAAACGATACTACCTGCCAACCGAGGTCGGCCGCCAAGTTTTTTGAGGGTTCCGCCAGTCGATCCCTTCCAATAGATAGCCGAGCTGCGCGGAGGTGATCGTAACCGCGCCGTCTGCCGGAGAAGGCCACAGGAAACGGCCCCGCTCAAGTCGTTTGGTGAACAGACAAGCGCCCTGGCCATCATGCCAGATCACCTTCAAAAGACCGCCTCTACGGCCCCGAAAGACAAACAGGTGACCGTTCAGCGGATCCCGTAACACTTCCTGCACATGAAATGACAGCCTGGGAAAGCCTTTCCTCATGTCCGTGTGGCCTGTCGCCAGCCATTCTTGAACACCAGTGGGAACCGGAATCATCGTTGTTCCAGAACATCAAGAACCCGGCTCAACGTCCCACACTCAAAAATCCGGCCAACACGGATGATCCGACCGCACCCCAGTTCGATCTCAATGAGGCCGGAAAGTCGGGCGCAGGGTTCTTGCTCCCCAGAGCCTTCGACAGTCGACGACGGCGAAGCCGACTGGGCAATCCGAACAGGAACCAGGTGCGGGGTCTCATCGTTGGAAGGTGGGCACAGTTCCTTGCGCCACCGAAAAATTTGACTTGAGTGGATGCCTGCAGCTTGTGCTACTCGCGAAACAGTCATGCCCGGCTCAAAGCAGGCCGCAACAAGCCGCTCCTTCTCGTCTCGTGACCAACGGCGACGGCGCTGGACCGATGTAATCACCTCTACACGTGGCATCGTCATAGGACTACTCCCAGGTTTATTCCTAGGATTTGCAGCCTCCACGTCGCCAAAACAAGGCGGTACTCGCCGCAGGCTTACATTGCAAAACCGGGAACCTGGGGCCGCTGCCTGCACGATCAGTGGACCCATTTGGCGCTGACGGAAATGGAGGCCTGGCTCTCGGCGAACTTCCGCAACACGTTTCTCTTGCCGGAAGAGAAAAGGATATCGGCCTGCCTTGAACAGAATGTCGATCTTTACAAACAAAGCGCTGTCATTCTGGATACCGCGCTATCGGACGTCGACTATCTGGTCGAGAACCGGTTCACGGTCACCGACATCATTGTTGGTTTCACCGCAAATATGGGACGTCGCAGAGGTTATCTCGACGGGCTTTCAAACCTGAACGCCTATCTGGAGCGGCTGTTCGCCCGCCCTCATTGCACACTCGGCCAGAGCTGACCGGCTCGGGGCGGAACAAGCTTCACACAGGGTTCCGCCCATCCATTTATCCTTGATCGCCATCATTGCCGTGCACAATTCGCACATAGTGACCATTTTACCGCCGCAGCAATTCCCCGATTGCGCCGACCTTTGAACATGAGAGCCGGCTAACCGTGTCGCCATTCAAAACGAAAAGGAATGGCCGCCATGGACCGTGGAACCTTCACAGACTTTCGCGACGCGCTCAGAGCATTCGAATCCGGCTGGGACCGGGATCGCTACAATGCGGGTGTGATTCAGGACCATCAGTTGGATCAATGGGCCGGCGGGACGGTGCAATCGATCTTCCCGCATTATTCAAGCTGGTCGCAATTGTCGGACGCGGAATGGGAAACAATGTCCTATCGCTCGACAAATATTCTGGGATTTGTCGGTTATCAGTTCGGCGAAGCGCTGCTGATCGATCTCGGCTACTACGATGACGATGTCTTTTACGGCAATGGCGCAGCACTGAACACCTGGGACGGGACCTGGACGGGCAAGAACGGCGTCACCTCGCTGGACCAGTTCAAGACAAAGGCTGCACAGGAGGTCGCGATCCAGGAGGCCTTCGGCCATAACCTCAAGATCATTCAGGACGGGCTCGGCAACTCCGGTCAAAGTCTGGACGACTTTATCGGCACGACCCGCACCTACATTCAGAACGGCCAGCCGGTCGAAGTCGAGTTATCGCTGACCGGCATCATGGCCGCGGCCCACCTGCGCGGCGCGTTCGGGACATTGGCATTGTTGCAGGGAGGCTCGGTATCCAGCGACGAGTTCGGCACTTCGATCCTCCGGTACATTGAACAGTTTGGCGGCTATGAAGCGCCAGGCGTTGCGGAATCGATTGCGTTCTACACATCGCGGCTTACCGGCGACGAAGGGCTCGGCACGCCGGGAGGAACGCCCGGAAACGGCGGCGAAGGGACCGGGGGCGGAGGAACCGCCAACACGGACAAGGACAATGCCGATGCGGTGGTGACCTGGGCGTGGGGCAAACAGGCGACCATCGACGGTTTCGATCCCGCCACGGGCACCATCTTCATCGACTGGATCAACGCCGATCAGCTTGAGGTCTCCGAAACAGCGGCCGGTGTGGTGTTTTCCGTTCCCTCCAATGGCGGCCAGACCCTGACGCTTGCCGGTATCACGCTGGCCGCGCTGACGCCGGCCAATTTCACCATCCTCGACCAGTCCGCGGCCAATGAAGTGTTTGCCTTGATCGGCACGACTCAACCCGGCGACGGCGGCACCGATCCGGATCCGTCAGACCCGGACCCCGGCGATCGCGATCACGACGACAACCATGACAGCACTGCGCAGATGATCATGATCGGACCGGACAGCCCCTCGCGAACGATCGACACTTTCGATGCGACAAGGGATATGGTTCACCTGGAAGCCGGCGTGACCGGCGACCGGTTTGAAATTTTCGAGGAGAGCGGCGACGCGCTCGGCCTCACTGTGCGGATCGCAATCACCGACGCAAACGGCGCGTTGACAAGCACGACGATCCTGCGCGGGATCGGTCTGAAGGACCTGACGCTCGCCAATTTCTCGGTGGCGGAACAAACCGCCCTCAACGAAGTCGTCACGGCGATCAACGCCACGGTCACCAGTCCGGTGCCGGGATCCGGCGGCTACGCGGTGACCTATGACAGCGACGGATCGAACCCGGCGCAGATCACCGGCGCGGCAGCCGCCGGCGGCAACAAATACCGGACCGATGTCAATGCCGACGATATTGTCGGGTTCGATCCGGCGCGCGACGAACTGGATTTCGGCGGCATATCCGTTCACGGCCTGATCCTGACCAAGACGCCGGCCGGCGAGATTGCCATCGACAGCCCCTGGAGCAACGCCATGCAGATCGTCACTGGCGTGTCCTACCAGGATATCGGGGTCGCTAGTCTCGGCGTCGTCGGCAACGAACACCTGCGCCAGGATGTCGGCGGCGTCCTGTCCTGGGAACTGGGTATCGGGCCGCGCGAAGCCGACACGGTCTATATCCGCAGCCACGAATACGGTTCGCACGAAGTCATCGACAATTTCGACCCTGCGACCATGAATATCAGTTTCCTCTATTTCGGTACCAGGGAACGGCTGAGCGTGCGCGACACGCCGGAAGGGCTGGTTATCAGCAGCCTGCCGACCGGACAGAGTTTCACCTTCACCGATGTGAAACTGGCGCAACTGGCGCCCGGTCGGGTGGAGTTTCATTTCGATCAGGTGCACGAGGACAATCTGGAAACGCCGTTCGGCTTCAACCAGGACGATGTCACGCTGGTCGATCGCACCGCGCTACTGACCCCTGCCGCACCGGCCGGGCAATCCACGGACGGTTTCCAGACGCGAACCGGAGACATGACCCCCAGAGGCGTGCAACCCGGAGATGGAGAAGAGCCCGACGCCCCGAACCCAGATCCCGATCCGGCCCCCAACCCGGGCTCGGGACAAGGAACGGCCGGCGTTACCAAGGAAACCGCGGACGTGGTCGTCACATGGAACTGGGGTGCCGATATACGGGTTCCCGATTTCGACCCTGCTACCGGCACGATTTTCATCGACTGGGTTGGTGCGGAATTTCTCGAAGTGACCGAAACCGGCGGGAACACCGTCTTCGCCATCCCGTCCAACCAACAGACGATCACGCTGGAAAACGTATCCCTGTCGGACCTGTCGGCCGCGAACTTCACGATCCTGGACCAGAGCGCGGCAACCGAAGTCCTCAACCTGGTCGGCACGTCGACGCCCAATCCCGACGACGAGGGCGCCCCCGATCCGACGCCCGATCCCGACCCTGCTCCGGAACCGGATCCGGCACCGGATCCCGATACCGGAGGGACGCCGCAGGGTGTGGGCCAGGTCGATATCGCGTGGAACTGGGCGGCGCAGGAGATTGTCAACGGTTTCGATCCGGACAAGGACCGGATCGACTTCGGATCGATGGCGGCGAACCAGATCGCGATCACCGAACAGGACGGAGACCTGGTGATCGAAGTTCTGAACAATGGCGGCCATAGCTACCGCTTGACCGATGTCCAGGCGGAAGACCTGACAGCGCAAAACCTGATTGCCGACAACCACAATACGGTCGTCGATGCCTCCGGAGGCGTTGTCGACCAGCTGACGCCGCTTGGATACGACATTCTGGTCTGACGGTCCCTTGTGACGGTCTGAGGCAACATCCCGGCCGGGTCCGCCCGGTCGGGATATACGGATTTGCAGGGATTTTTTTTAAAGACTGTCGGTGCCGCCCGGGACCGGTTGGCCAGGCAGCGCCCGCCCGAGGATCATGATCTTCTGCCAGATCTTGCGCGTCAGATTGGTCGAAAGCGCTTCCAGTTCGTTCACCGTCTCGATCACAACCTGGTCCTGAACGCTCTGGGTGTAAAGAGCCGCGAGCTTGCCGGACAGGGACAGCATTTCGGAACAATAATCCAGATAGCGCTGCAGTTCAACGAGCCCCATGGTGCGTTTCGGGGAACTGGCCGTCGGCTTGACCGAACCAAGCACGACGCTCGGATCCTTGGTCAGCTGATGCATGTCGATGACATGGATCATCGAGCGCAGGGAATGGAGGGACGCCAATGCCTGCTTGCGCTTCCAGCGATCCTCGAGGCGCACCATGAAGACGATGCCGAGCGCCACCAGAATGGCGATATTGGCGGCCGGTTCGATGATCTGCACCAGGGTGGCGACTTCGGAGAGCGGGGCGTTCAGATGCAGTTCCTTGGCGACAAATCCGAACAGGACAAAGCCGGCGGTCAGCAGGCTGAACGTCATGACGCGAAGCCGCCAGTTCGGCCGTCTGAGCGCAATCGCGTCGCTGCGCATGGTGCGGGCAACCTGGGTGAAATCGCGGGCGACACGGTAAAGGCCGGCATCGGGAAAGCGTTCGCCGACCCGTTGCGCCAACGTGTCGACCGTCGCGATGATCTTGTCCGCGTCGAGCGTCATCAGCATGGGAGGGATCCGTCAAGACAGTTCGGCGGCCATTCTAGCGGCAAATCGTTAATGAGCGTTTCAGCACCGGGGCCATCCCGTGGCCGTTTCGCTCTTTTCGCCTCAGCCCCCCGCAGGCCGGCACTTCGACCGTGAGCACTCTTCCCGGCACGACGCTCCTCAGACCCGCCTCCCGGATCAGAGCAAATTGCCGATTGACATCTATTTTTTACTGTTTTACAGTAAATTTATATCGTGAAAATGTGAGACCTTGAAGATGAATTTCGAACATGACAGGAACGCCAACGGCTTCGCACGAGTCAAATTTCTGAGCCGCATGCTCAAACATCTGGCCACTGCAGGTCTCATTGCATTTGTGGCTTTCAGCCTCGGCGTGGTTATCGTACCGGACTGGTTCGACACGATGATACGGCTCGCGTTTCAGGACATTCCGGTTGCCTCCGGCCTGAGCCCGGTCAAACGGGCGGGCATGATGGGATTGCTGGCAGCACCGCTCGGTGTCGCACTGTTCGGGCTCTGGAATATTCGGGCCCTGTTTGCCTGTTACGCCCTCGGTGAGGTTTTTTCCGAGCGCCCCGCCCGACACATTCGCTGGGCCGGATTCGCCATGATGCTGAACGGTTTCCTGACGATCGTCACCTATTCGCTCGGCAGCCTGGTCCTGACTTTCGACAATCCGGTTGGTCAGAGGCAGTTCGCCGTCTCAGTGTCAAGCGACCTGTTCTTTGTGCTGCTGACCGGCGGCCTGTTGATGGTGATCGGTCAGGTTCTGCACGAAGCCTGCAGGATTTCCGACGAAAACAGACAATTCGTCTGAGTGCGCCCATGTCGATCATCGTCAATCTGGACGTCATGCTGGCGAAACGAAAAATGCGATCCCGAGAATTGTCGGAGCATATCGGGATCACAGAGCAGAATATCTCGCTTCTGAAATCCGGCAAGGTGAAGGGCATTCGCTTCGAAACACTGGACAGAATCTGCAAGGCGCTCGACTGCCAGCCGGGCGACCTCCTGGAATTCCGGCCGGACGTTTCTTCCCCCGCAGACTGACCGCGTCATTCCATGTCATAGAAGATCTCGTGGGCATCGATATCGATGCCCGAAATCGTGAAGACATGGCGCTTGCTACGCAGGCCGTCGGCTTCGCCCATCCGCTGCATGACCCGGTCGGTCACCAGGATCTGACCCGGCGTCGCCGTGTCTTCGCCGAGTTTGCTGGCGACATTGACCGGCGCGCCATAAAAATCCGCATCCCGAATCAGCAGGAACCAGCCGAAATCGATGCCGATGGAGGCGTGAATCCGGGAATCGTCGCGCGTACTCCGATTCGCCGCCGCCAAAACCCGGTTGCATGCTATCGCGGCATCGACGGCGTTCGTCACATCCGGAAACCGGGCGAAACAATTGTCGGCTTCAAACTTCACGACCGCCCCGTCATGCGCTTTGACAACCGGTTCAAGCGTGGTCCGCATGCGCTGGATCATGGACAGGCAATGGACGATGCCATGCTGGTTTGTGGTCCGGGAAAACCCGCTGAGATCAAGGACAAACACCGCCTGTTCGGTTCCGTATCTTTCCCAGAGCTCGGCCTCGATCGCGGCGCGGTCGGCGGCCGTCTCCGTGCCTGCAAAGGATTCCAGACGGGCGTAAAAATCGGGCATGGCGCTTCCGGTCAATCAAACAGGGCCGCAATCATATACACGATCCATGCCGTCGCGACATCGATCCGGTCCGGATTTGTCACCGGTATACGGAATGTCAGGCCCGGCGCGGGATGCGCCGCACCTGAAATCCGGTTTTGGTCTGTTCAAATCCGGCCCCGCCATAGAAACGGTGTGTGGCCGGATCGCTCGAGCCGGTCAGAAGCATGGCCTTGTAGCAATCACAGCGCCAGGCGGTGGCAACGGCTTCGGCAAGAATCGCCCTGCCATATCCGCGGGCGCGATACCGGGTATCAGTGACGACATTTTCTATCAGCCCGTAGGGCGCCCCCGCCCGGGTCAGATTGGGGATCACGACCAACGTACAGGACGCGACAAGTGTTTTGCCGAGCAATCCAACCAGGATCACGCTTCCCTCATACCTTGAAAACCGCGCCAGGATGTCCGCTCCCTCCTCTGGCGAAACTGTCGCGTCACCGGGATTGAGATGTTGGTAGAGGTCGAGCAGAGCCGGAAGGTCGCCAGGCGCCGCACTCCTTATCGTCAGGTCATTCGTCATAACGTTCTCATCCGCCCGCGCATCAAAGCGGGTCGGCTTTCGTTGAAATGCGGGGCAGGCCCATCGCCTGTGTCCGCCCTCACGGACAAGGCCTATTCCCAACCAGGCGCATTGAATGGGGGATCAACCCCATATTTTCCAGGGCTTCGAATACCAATCTTAGCTGTATCGAAGCGGAGGGAAAACCATGTCGATCCATCATTACAATCCGTGCAAGACGCTGGCGCTCGGCTGCGCGCTTGCAACGATCGAGGGGCGCAGGACGCGTGGGCCCGCGGCGGAACAAGCGCGCGGCCGCACGGTTCCCGACAAGGCCGACAGGCCACCGGCCCCGATTGCCTGGATCGGCAGCGTGCTCACCGGCTTCATGGCCACAACACAGCGCGCAATGAACCGGCATCAGTCAGCCTGACCGGGCTACCGGACGAGGATCGGGGCAATTGTAGCGGTCGCGCCCCTTCGCGGCTGAAAAGTCGCTTGCCGCGATATCCGGAACGACGGCGTTGCATTGCGATCTGAACGCCCCAACATCAGCGCAGCGCCCAGGTCCGCCACGCGGTCAGAGCGATGACGAAGAATGCCGCCGCAGCCGCAGCGCCCGCGACAAGGAGCGAGGAGCCGGCATTGGCAGCGGCGATGCCGGCAAAGCCCCAGACCGCCGCCACGCCGTAGGGCCAGCCCACGCGGCGCCAGACAAACCAGGCAACGAACCCGGTCGCAAGGACAAGCGCAACGATCGCCGCAGGCAATTCTCCGGTCCAATCATAACCGGCAAGCAGCAAGCCGATGGAAACGAACGATGCGGCCGACAGCCATCCGGCATAGAGCGCCACCGGCCAGCCCGCGGCCCATTCAGGCGCGGCTCCTTTCGACTGTGAAAGCGATATCAGAACACTGCCCAGCATCACCCAGATAAGCACCGTCGCCCAGACCGGCGATACCAGCGCAACCGGAAGCCAGACCGCGCCAACGGCAAGCGAAAGGATCAGCGCCGGCCGCCCCCGGTCCCAGGCTGCGTCGGACCTGTGTGCGAAAACCCCGAATGCGGCATGAACGACCAGCCCCAGATAGATCAGACCCCAGATGCCAAAGGCCCAGCCGGCGGGCTGAACCGGAGGGTTGCGTTGCGGCACGGGATAACGTTCGGGATCGAAGCCCCCGAATTCGGGAGAAAGGAACGGTGCCACGGCGAATGCAAGCGCAGCAATGAGAACAAGTATGGACTTCATCGGGTGCCGGTCCGCCTTTCTGTATGTTGCTGACAAACCGCTTCAGGGGCTGTGGACAGTTAGCTTGCGTTCATCCGCGGGTCGGAGCCTTGCCTTTGTGCGCCGTGACTGTTTCGAGCATCAGGGAATCATCCTCGGTTCCATGGTTTGCCGATGCCTCGGCATACCAGTCATGGGCATGTTCACCCAAAGTCATGTTCAATCCCAGCCCATGTGCCATGGCGAGGCAATATCGGGCATCCTTCTCGCGTAACCCGATGGCAAGACCAACACTGTCGGCCGGCCGCCCCTCCATCATCGGGCGGATCATTCTCCTGGTGTGCGGGCTCGCAACCGGACCGCTTTCCACCGCAGCGACCGTCGTGTCCACGTCGAGGCCGAGATTTCGGGCCAGGTGCGCGGCTTCCGCGGTGGCCGCGACATGAACGGCACCCAGAAGATTGTTGATCAGCTTGTAGGCGGTGCCGGTGCCGACCGGGCCGAAATGGAGGATCGACTGAGAGATTTCTTCCAACCATGGTCGCGCCACATCAAGGTCGTCGGGATCCGCGCCGACAAGCAAAACCAGATCGCCGCTTGCCGCCGCCGACGGCGGACCGTTTACGGGACAGTCGATGTAGCGCAATTGTTTCGACCCGGATGCCTGTGCCAGGCGTTCGCTTTGGGCATGTGAAACTGTAGAACATTCGATCACAAAAGCGCCGGGCTCAAGCCCATGCAGCGCACCATCCTCCGCCAGCCAGCACCGGTCCGAGGCCTGATCGTCCGCGACCATCGAAAAGACCGCCTCGGCACCGCGGGAAGCCTCTATTGGACTGGATGCCGGTTTGGCTCCGTTCGCCGCCAGGGCTTCCGATTTGCCGGGAGAGCGGTTCCAGACGGTAACATCGTGGCCCGCCTGCAGCAGACATGAAGCCATGCCGCTGCCCATCAACCCCAGTCCGAGAAATGCCAGTTTTGCCATGCCGCCCTCCTGAAATTCTGCGAGAAAAAGTATGTTCTGTGTGAACCCGATGATGAACGATCGCAAGCAAATGTCACCCAAGGGCTCGGCAAACGCGAGTACGGGTACGGATATGCCGAGCGCGTTGCGGCAATATTTCACTTGAAGTGCGCAATGTCGATGAGCCACACGCCAGTCGGAAAACCATCCGTCCGGTTCGCGCGCCTGACCAGCCAGGCCTTAAAAACCGAGGGGCGTTAACCCGTGCAAATCACTCCCGCACCGCCTCAGCCTCGATCTCGACCAGGAATTGCGGCGCGGCGAGTGCCGAAATCTCGACATAGGTGTTGGCGCAGAGATGACCTTCCATCATGCGATCGCGGACGGCGCGATAAACCGCGACCTGGCCGGGAAGCGTGACGAAAATCGTTGCCTTGACCAGGTGCTGCTTTTCAAAGCCTCCGGCATCGAGAATGCTGAAAACGTTGCGCCAGGCCTGCTCCATCTGGGCTTCAAGACCCTCCATGACCGTGCCGTCGGGCTGAACGCCGAGCTGGCCGGCAATGACGATGCGTTCCGCACCGGCAGCATGAATGACGGCCTGAGCGTAGTTGGAGGCCGGTTTGACGACGGTGTCCGGATTGATGGCGCGCATGGAAGGCTCCTAGAATGTCGAGCGGGGGAAAGACAGGTGAACACACAGTCTAGCACGCCCTTTTCAACCCTGTCCCGTAATTGATCTGCACAGTTACCCGGTTCCCGGCCATCCGCCGATTGCATCAGGGCATGCTGACATTGGGGCATGAACCCCATACCATCCGGCCGGTGCAACGCCCATTTCAGAACCATGCGATAAAGAGGACACTCCATGCTCACCGAATCAATCCCGCTTTTCCAGACTTTTCTCCGGGCCTGCATCATCGCCGGTGCCGCGCTGGCGGGTCCGACCCTCGTCAGCGCCGAAGAGGCGAAGATCTCTCCGGATGGCTTCCGACAGGTTCGTGTCGCACCGGCACTGGCGACGAACACCCGGTTCATGCACCTGATCATGCCGCACATCGGCAACCATCCGGAATCCGATGAAGGCAGGCAGACATTGTCGCTGGATATTCGCCCGGACAAAAACGGGTTTGTGTTCGACCTGAAGATGGGCGGCTACCTGGACGATTCGGTTTCCGGCGAGCATTATCGCGGAAACGTGGTTGCATCGTCCGAAGGCTGGGAACTGAAATATCTCGGTGTCAAGCCAACCTGCTATCGGGGCGAGCCGAACAAGGGCCGGTGCCCCTAGGAAGCCTGAGCAGATCCGGTTCCGGTTTGCGCGAACCGGCTTTCAATGCGCGCGCTGTGACCCCGTTCGACGAGAGGCTTGCTCGAAGCCGTCGGTGTTTGCGGCATGTCCGGGTTCTATTCCCCGGGATCGAAAGCGACGCTGTCGCCCGATCGTGCCGGCCTGCCATTAACGACGAGCCGACGCGTATCACCTGCCGGGAGGACCACGGCGACTTCCTCATAGGCCGGGCGATAGCGGCCGCTCGACTGCCAGTCCAGCCGTACCGCTTCCGCGTCGGATGACAGGCAGAGCCGGGTCAGGCAATGATCGCCCGACAAGGCCGCGACACTGCCGCCGTCATCCTCGTATTGCAGGCTCTGCGTCTGCGAGGCTCCGGATGCGGGGAACAACGCGAACGTGCGGGACCTGTCGTTCGACGGATCGGTCCGACTCAGCGCCCCGGCAATCGGCAGCACCGCGCCGGCACGCACGAACAGCGGCATCGATCCGAGATCGACCGGCTGAACGCATTCCGCGCCGCCCTCGTGCCATTCTCCGGTCCAGAAATTCCACCATCCGGCTCCGTTGTCCGGCAGATAGACCCCGCGTTCGGCCGCACCCGGTTCGATGACATTGCCAACCAGAAGATCGCGCCCGATCATGAAGTCGTCGGTTTCTTCAAAACACCTTGCATCCGTTTCATGGTCGAGAAAGGTCGGGCGCAGCATCGGTTCGCCTTCGACGACCGCACGGTACAGCACCGTATAGAGATAGGGCAGAAGCCGGTAGCGGAACCGGATGGCCTCGCGCACCAGGGGCGTGACCTCCGGATACATCCACGGCTCGTTGACGGTCCCGTCGTCACTCCAGGAATGGATCGTGAAACGGGGGTGAAAAATGCCGTTCTGGACCCAGCGCACGAGGAGCTCCGGCCCCGGCTCATCGCCGGAGAAGCCGCCGACATCATGGCCGATATTGTAGAGCCCGGAAAGCGACATGCCGAGCCCCATGCGGATATTGTAGCGCAGGGTCTCCCACGATGTGCGGTTATCGCCGGACCAGGTCTGGGCGTAGCGCTGCATGCCGTAGGAACCGGACCGGGAGATCAGGTAAGGCCGCCGGTCCGGCGCATGCTCCTTCTGAGCCTCGAACGAGGCCCGGGTCATCAGAACCGGCAGCAACGGCCGCACCAGCCCGACCTCGACCGGGTCGCCGAAGCCACGACAGGGCGCGGCATGATCCCAGACCTCGAATTCGTTGTTGTCGTTCCAGGTCGACCCGATCCCGACATCCAGCAGGTTCGTCGTCACCCCGCGTTTCCACCAGGCGATCGTGTCGGGGTTGGTGAAGTCGAGATTGGACCCTTCGTCGTCCCAGAACGGCGAGCGTTCCGGTTCTCCGGTTTCACTGTCGCGAATGAACAGGCCGGCCCTCTCCGCCTCGCCATACAGCGGATGGTCCTGCAACAGGCACGGTTTGATGTTGGCGGCAAGATGTACACCCGCCGCCCGAAACCGTTCCGCCATTGCCGGCGCATCGGGAAACTTCTCGCGGTTCCAGTTGAAGACATAGCGTTTGCCATCGATCGACGTGTAGCCGGACGACATCTGGAAACTGTCGCAGGGAATGTCATGCTCGGCCAGGAGCGCCAGAAATCCCTCGACCTGGTTCTGGGCATCGGCGGCATCGGTGTAGTGCATCGTCGAGCCGGAATAGCCGAGGCTCCATTTCGGCGGAAAGGCGGTGCCGCCGGCAAGCGCGACCTGCGCCTTGACCAGATCGAGAATCGACGGCGCCCAGCGGATGTAATAGTCGAGGTCGCCATCTGCGGCGCGATAGGCCCGGTAGGCCGGGTGGTAATTGTCGATCTCGTTACCGAGATCGAACCAGGCATTGGCGAGATTGTCGTAATATAGGCTGTAAGCACCGGCTTCGGTGGTCCGGGTGATCGTGAACGGGATGTGCTTGTAAAGCGGATCGGTGGTGCGGGCATTGTAGCCCATGGCGTCGAGATTGCGCATTTCGTAGCGCTTGCCGGTCCGTTCCAGGTCGCCGGCCTTTTCGCCGAGCCCGAAGATGCGTTCACCCGACCGGCGCAGCAGGAAATGCTGATGGGCGTGATCGCGAATGCCGGCCAGGATCGCGCCCGACGGCCGGTCGGCGGCAAATTCCCGTTCCGACCCATCCGCCATCCGCGCCGACCAGGACAGGGCCAGCGGTGACGTTATGCAAAGCCGCAGCGCCGCGGTGGTCAACACCAGACCCCCATCGGTTTCTTCGACCGAAAAGTCCGGACAGGCAAAGCCGGTGAGATCGAGCCGGTCGCGCCCAGTCCAGGGCACGTCGCCGTCCGGCGCGATGGCCCACGTCCGGGCAAGGCGAAACGCGCCGTCCTTGCGCAGCACCACACGCACCAGGGCATCTTCAAGCACGAAGATCGTAAGAAGATGCCGGTCATCGACCAGAAGATCCACGCCGTTGTCGAACACGGATTGCAGAATCCAGGATTTGAGAGGTTTCACGCAGACAGTCTTTCAGATGGTCCGGGTTTCGAAATGTGTCAGATTTCTTTGGCGAACTGTTCAATCAGCTTGTGTTTCAACACCTTGCCGGTCGAGGCGCTCGGCAGAGCGTCGGCGATCACGATCCGCGACGGTCGTTTGTAGGGCGCGAGCTTGTCCTTCAGGTAGTCCTTCAGCACTGTCTCGTCCACGGTCACACCCGGCACCCGCTGGACGAATGCCAGCACGTCCTCGTTGCCGTCGGCTGCGGGACGACCGACGATGGCCGCCTGGGTCACCGCCGGGTGCGCATTGAGCGCCGCTTCCACTTCCGGCGGGTAAACGTTGAAGCCGGAACGAATGATCAGTTCCTTGCAGCGCCCGACAACGCTGAGCGCATTGTCTTCGGCCAGAAACCCGAGATCGCCGGTGTGCAGATATCCCTCTTCATCGACGGTCCGTGCCGTTTCGGCCGGATTCTTGTAATAGCCCTTCATGACGTTCGGCCCGCGCACAAGGATTTCACCGACACCATCGACAAGACCGTCCGTGCCCGGCGCCGGCGCAATCTTCACCTCCTGGCCGGGCATGACCGGACCGCAGGACGTGTCGTCGCGTTCCATGCCGACCCGGGTCGTGGCGATGCCGGGCGAGGCTTCCGTCATGCCGTAACCGTTGTGCAGGGTAACGCCGAAAAACGCTTCGATCCGCCTTTTCCAGTCCGGATCCATCGGCGCGCCGCCGGACGACAGGTAGCGCAGCCGCGGCGCATCCACCGCCTCCATGCCGTGCTCGCGGGCATGATTGAGCAGCAGCGGATAAATCGCCGGCACGGCCGGCATTGCGGTCGCTCCGTCTGCAATGGCCCGAAACACCCGCCCGGGATCAAAACGGGCCTGCAGGTCCATCAGCGCGCCGGCACGGACTGCAGCGAGAAACGCCGAGGACAGAGCGAAAATATGGGTCATCGGCAGGACGCCGATTATGTGGTCGGTTTCATTCAGTCCGCGTACCTGGATCGAAACATCCGAGGCATAAAGCAGATTGGCATGGGTGAGCATGACCCCCTTCGGATTGCCAGTCGTGCCGGTCGTGTAGATCAGGGCGGCAACCTGTTCCTCGGCTGCATCGAACACCGGTTCCGGTTCCGCCGGCAGGGGCCCGGCAATCATTACCGCACCGAAGGTGTGGCCGGCACATTCAACGGCGCCGCACTGCTCGCCATGAGCCGCCGCAGCCGATGACGCCCTGTGGGTAAACACCATTGCGCGCGGCTCGGCATGGGCCCGAATGTGGGCGATTTCCTCGGCGCTCATGCGCGCGTTGATCGGAATGGCCCAGGCGTCGAGACGGCTGGCCGCAAACAGAAACGACAACAAAGCGAGGCTGTTTTCGGCAACGATCTGAATCCGGTCGCCGCCACGTACGCCGAATTTCTGCAACAGGGCGACGGCCTCGTCGACGGCAGCGAAAAATGTCGTGAAATCGACAATGCGATCGTCGTGATCGAGGATTGCGGCCCGGTCCGGATCCCGCTGCACCCACGGATCCAGAAGCTGGTGAATACGTTGTATCAAGCGAATACACCCCAATGGTTCGGTTTCCCGTCGACTCTAGCACCTATGCACAGTGATAGTGACGGTTTGATGGGAAAGCCTTTGTCCTCGGCCGGGAGCGTTGCACAACGCGCCTTGCCAAAAACCTGGACAAGCGGGTCAAATCGCCAATATCACTGTGCATAGGTACTCGTTCCGCTATGCCTGTTCAACAAGCGGTACTTGTCGTTGTCGACGAGGTTTCACCAAGCCAACCGGGAGAGAATTGCCATGCACATCTACAGGGCGGGAACCAGGCCGACCAAACCGGCCAATCCGGACTATTTCACCGGCACGGTCTGGATGGACCCGATCGTCGATGCGCCCGCTCCGGCCCGGCTTTCCGCGCTCAGGGTCAGTTTCGAACCAGGCGCACGCACGGCCTGGCACACCCACCCGCTCGGCCAGACCCTGCATGTGGTTTCCGGGGTCGGGCGGCTGCAGAAGGATGGCGAACCGGTGCGTGAAATCCGGCCCGGCGACACGGTCTGGATCGAGCCGCATGTACGGCACTGGCACGGAGCGGCACCGGAGACCGGCATGGTGCATATCGCCATGCAGGAATGTCTCGACGGCAGCGCCGCGGACTGGCTGGAGAAGGTCTCGGACGCAGATTATTCCGCCGCGCCGCAAGACTGAACGGAAAAGCTCACGACGCCCGGGCACTGGAAAAATCCCGCCAGGCAAGGGAAAACACCGCAATCAGAACGATCGCGCCGCCGACCAGGCTCATGGTCGGCGGGATGTCGGCAAGAATCAGCCAGGCAAAAAGAATGGCAAGCGGTACTTCGGCCGACCCGAGCAGGCCGGATTCCGCCGCGCTGATCAGCCTCGTGCCTTCGGTCCACAGAATAACAGCGGCCGCGAACGAGGTTCCGAAAAGGATCAGCACCATGGCATCGGAGCCCGTTACGGCGAGCGGGTCTGAAAAAACCCAGCCGAGCGCGAACAGTTGAAGGGAGGACAGGGCAGCGGCCAAAACCACCGGCGTATCCCGGAACAGGCGAATCAACACCATGTAAAGCGCATTGCCGAAGGTCATCAGGACGGCAACGGCATCGCCGAGCCAGTTGCCGGTTCCCAATCCGCCCATGACCATGATGCCGACACCGAACAGGGAAATTGTCGTCGCCAGGACAACGGCGCGCCGGATCGGCACACCGCGAAACAGAAATTCCAGCGCCGCTGCCATGAACGGCACCGTGGCATAGATGATCGCGACATTGGCGACGAATGTCAGTTTGAAGGCGGCAATGAAGGCCAGTGTCGCCACGCTGCCGACAGTCGCCAGAAGCAATCCCCGCCAGCCCAGGCCAAGGTCAGGGCGGTCAATGGTCAGACCGTCGCGCGCCCAGGCGTAAAGCGTGATCAGGACTGCACCGATCAGCCCGCGCCAACAGGCGACGACCCAGACATCGGCCGTCACCACCTTGGTAAACACCCCGGACAGGCTGAAAAACAACGCGCTTGAAACAACGAGTCCGATCCCGATTATCTGTGTCCTCTTGCTGGCAGCGTCCATGGCCATGCCCCAATACTTGCTCGTCGTATCTGTCTAATGGATGGCACTGACGGCTGAATGGCAGGAGGTTTGCTCGCCGCCACCGATCTTCCTTCGCCTGACACATTCGGTGCGGTAAAAGGAGGCTCACTCAACGGCGAAAGATTGTCATCATGCCCGCAGATCTCATCATCACCAATGGCGACAGCACCGTGGAACTGATGCGTGCCGCCGGCTTTTCAGAAGACATCCTGCCGTGGCGCGATGTGCTGCATGACGGGCCGGTTCCAAACCAAAACGCGACCGACCTGGCCAGGACCAGAGCCGGTTTCCTGACCCGGTTCGGAAATGTCTCGGCGGCAAGGATTGAAGCCGACATGACAGCGCGGGACAACAGGATCGCCGCCCTCGGGCCCGACGAGACGGTCACCCTGTGGTTCGAACAGGATTTGTACGACCAGTTGCAACTGGTCCAGATTCTGGCCCGCTTCGCTGACAGGCCCGCCTCTGCATTTGCCCAGGTTCAACTGGTACAGGCCGATACCTACCTGACGGGCTACACGCCGGAAACCATTGCCGGTCTGCGGGCCATCGCGCGGCCGGTGACGCGGGAAGATCTGGATTATGCCCGCCGGATCTGGACCGACTTCACCGCTGCCACGCCCAGTGCCCTTAACGGACATTTCGAGACTGACGCGCCATTGCCCTATGTGCCGCCGGCCCTTCTGCGGCTGGCGCAGGAGTTTCCGCACTTTCAAACCGGGCTGACGCTGACCCAGACCAGGGCGCTGCAATGCCTCAGCACGGAACCGGACCTGGCCGGCCGGCTGTTCGGCAAGGTGATCAAACAGGAAGATGCGCAATTCATGGGCGACCTGAGTTTTGCCGCCTGCCTTGACGATCTGGCATTCGGGCAATCGCCGCTGATCGAGGGCCTTGCCGGGCCGCTGCTCGGCCATCCCGATACGTACGAGACCTACTTTTCATCCGGACTTGCCATAACCGATGCCGGGCGCGGCGTCCTTGCCGGATCGGCAAACCATATCCGATTGAACGGGATCGACCGCTGGATGGGCGGGACGCACCTGACGCCCGACAGGCTGTGGGTCTGGGATGGGGAGCAATTGGCTCCGGACATCGATGGTCAGGAAAAATGAATGTCCAGATCGATCGCTGACAGAGGTGTGATGCCGGACAACAAGGCGCGTGCCTCCTCGCTGTCCTGTTTCATCTGCGTCACCAGTTCATCGACGCTGTCGAATTTTTCCTCGTCCCGGAGGAAGCCGAACAGGCTGATACTGGCCTTTCGGCCATAGAGGTCGCCGGAAAAGTCGAACAGGTGGGTTTCGAACAAGGGTCGGCCATTGTCGAACATGGGCCGACGACCGTAATTGGCGACACCGTCATAGCGTTGACCATCAACGGTGACGCGAACCGCATAGACACCATGTTTGAGCTTGCAATCGGCGGCAAGCTGCATGTTTGCGGTGGGATATCCGAGGCCGCGCCCGCGCTTCTCGCCGTGTACAATCTCGCTGGTAAAGAACCAGCGATAGCCCAACAGTCCCGCGGCCTCGACCACTTCGCCTTCGCCAAGGCAGCGGCGCACATGGCTGGAGGACACCGCGTCCCCCGCTTCGTCGCCGAACGCCTCGACGATGGTGACGCCGAATCCGGCGTCGCGGCCCTTGGAGCGCAGGAATTCCGGGGACCCCTGGCGGTTTTTGCCGAAATGAAAATCGAACCCGGTGACCACGTGGCGCACATTGATCTGGTCGATCAGGATCTCCTGGACAAATCCGTCGGCCGACTGTCCGGCAAACTCCCGGGTAAAGCCGCGCACAATGTCTCCATCGAGCCCGACCGCTTCGAACAGGCGTGCCTTTTCGGTTTCATTGGTCAGCCTGAAAACCGGATTGTCCGGCAGGAACAGGGTGCGGGGATGCGGCTCGAAAGTCAGGGCGTAAGCCGGCACGCCATAGTTTTCGGCAAGTTCCAGCATTTCGCCGAGCACCGCCTGATGGCCACGATGCACTCCGTCGAAATTGCCGATCGCCAGCACACACCCGCGTGCACTGTCAGGGATCGCGATGGATTCCGGCACATGCAGATAGGGCGCTTGCGGACGGGCGGGGAGAATCGGGGTCGAAAGGGTCGACATTCAGTCCGTGACCATGGGTATTGGAAGTGCGGCGAACCTGCCGGTTTCCCATCAACCGGTCAAGCCCTAATAGGGCGAGCGCGGAGATGCCCGGCGGCCTCCGGCGAGCCTATAACATTTCAACATCGGTTCGTTTGGGAACCTTGACCATCGCTTCGCCGTCCAGAACGACCGTACCGTCGACGCTGCACGTGCAAGCCAGCTTGGCGCGATTACCCTTTTCGAGCAGTTCCACGACCTCGACGACGACATCGACCGTATCGTCGATTCGAACCGGTGCGCGGAAATTGAGCGATTGCGACAAATAGATCGCGCCTGGTCCGGGCAAACGGGTCCCCAACACCGCCGATATCAGGCTGGCGGTGTAAAGTCCGTGGGCGATACGCGACTTGAACGGCGTGCGGGCGGCGAAATGTTCGCTCAGATGAATCGGATTTCGATCTCCGGAAACCTCAGCAAAGCCGACGACATCGGAGGATTGCACCTTTTTCGACCATTTCTCGGTTTGTCCGACCGTCAGGTCTTCGAAGAAATGGGTTTCGATCGGAAGGATTGCCGGGTCGCTCATGCAAGAATATCCCTCTTTTTTACCGTGCCGGCTTTGTTAGCCGCCATGAAGCAAAAACGCTGAAATTCAGCAGAAAACAATCACTAGCAGGCCCTATTTCGCAGTGCAACAAAACAATCGAATACGCATGGTTTCCATGTTTACCCCCCTTTAACCGCATGAGTTAACTGAACTTTCAACCCTTATCCGTAGATTGCAGTCCGGGTGTGGGGCGAATGGTTCAGTAATCGGACCGCTCCCTGCAAAGAATAACTAAGATTGAATGGCGGCAACAGGGCCGCCTGAAGTAGTGGAGTGGACTATGGCCCTCGATCTTTCGATGCCCGTTCTTGTTGTTGACGACTACAAGACGATGATTCGTATTATTCGCAATCTTTTGAAGCAACTCGGCTTTTCCGACGTCGATGACGCGGCGGACGGAACCGAGGCCTTTGAAAAAATGCAAGGCCGCCGGTACGGCCTGGTGATTTCGGACTGGAACATGGAACCGATGACCGG
>JGI12316J15310_10000041_pt87 | contig 50465 bp, 47 predicted proteins | sample MarCyaLeptolynsp_FD_15310 | JGI IMG/M metagenome (IMG submission 15310) | reverse complement strand
TGGGCGACGCGCTGTACCGCCTCGATCGCCTCGAGGAAGCGCTGGTGCACTACACCAAGGCTGCCGACGGCGGACGAGCAGACGCAGCGCGACGAGCGGAGAAGATTCGCAAGAGGCTCTAGCTCTGCGTTTCGATCGCTCACCCGATCGAAAAGTTGTAAACCGGGGCGTGCTCGGGCGCTCACTCGTGGTCTTGCTGGTTGGACTGGGCGGTTGTGCCAAGCCCGCGCCGGCGCCGACCGAGCCCGCGCCAGACCAGGCCGCGAGACAGGACGAGGCTCCCGCCGAGAGAGAGGGGGAGGCACCATTCGACCAGGCCGCCATCGACGAGGAGGTGCGTGCCCGCGTTGTCGACCTACGAGCCTGCTACGATTCGAGGGCCGAGCGCGCCCCAGACCTTCAGGGGATCATCGTGGCGCAGTTCGTGATCGACGACGAAGGACACGCCAGGGACATCGTGTTCGAGTCCGAGACCCTCGACGATGACGAGCTCGAGTCGTGTCTGGCCGGCGTTCTCGGCTCGATCGAGTTCCCCCGCGCTCCGGAGTCCGAGTCGATCGCGGTGACCTACCCGTTCGATTTTCGCCCGCAGTAGCCGAGGCTACTTCGTCATGCTCTTGCAGATCGGAATGGCGCTCTGCTGGTGTTCCTTCTTGGGGGAACTGACGCCACAGCTATACGGCGTATCGGCGAACTTGCGTCGCCCGACGAGCCAGAAGTTCGCGCCGGTGCTGCCCTCGTTCTCGTACGTCAGGATGTAGCCGTCCGACAGCGTCTCGCCCTCGATGTTCTTGGGCGAGTAGGTCTCGGCGTTCTTCTTGGCTTGCTCGAGATCGGTTGCGTCGACGTCCAGGGCCGGGCCGATGGTCATGGAGACCCCGGGTCCGGTGAGCATGACCCCGATGCCGACCGCGTTCTTTCTGACTTGCGTGCCGGCTGGGGCATGAACCTCGAGGCCGGGCAAACCCTCCAGCTTCAGCTTGACTTGTCCCTCGGCCGGGCTTTTGGGGCACCCGAGGCCGACGACGGCGAGCGTGGCAACGACGACGTGAATCCACCTCATGTCGGCGTGTCCCCCTCTTGCTCGTGGTCGTGGTCGTGGTCGTGACCCTGCGCGGAGCTCCCGCCTGCGGTTGGGGGCTCGGTGCCGAGCTCGAACGAGCCCTTGGTGTCGGTGATCAAGTAGTGCACGGTACTGACGGTCTTGTCGGGCATGACCGCGTTGCACTCGAATCGTTTGCCGACGACGCTCACCACGACGGGGCGCGAGCAGGAAACCTCGGTGTGGACGCCCTGCTCGTGGAGCGTTTCGTGTGCGACACGAGCCGCCTCGTCCCCGAAGACGACGCCGCCCACCGGCTTGAACTCGAGCTTGCGGACCTTGACGACCATGCTCACCTCGAGCGGGATGTCGATCCCCTCGGCGCTTGCGTCGCAGCGCACCTTTGCGCCGTCGGGCATGTGCGAAATCGGGGGACAGGTAAGAGAGTCGACCTTGATGTCGAACTTCTCCTCCAGCGTGTGTTTCCCGAGCTCGACCATCCGTTTGCCGCTGACCCAGCGCTTGGTCGTGTAGTCCAGGTCGTCACCCCGGGAGACCACGCGTACGGGAAAGACGAGCTCTTCTTCCCCAGAGACGACCGCGGTGCAGTAGGTGTGGTTCTGATCGACCATGGTCGGGCATTGCAGCTCGACCTCGGCTCCGAGCTCCTCGGACAACATGGCCTCGAAGCGTTCGACCCTCTCCGCGGTGTCCGCCGCGGCGCGGCACGACGAAGCACTCGCCAACAGGAGCGCCGCGGCTGTCAGTCGCGCGTGACAGAGCACCGAAAAAGCTTAGCGCACGCAGGCCGGCGGGTCCCGTTCCTTGCTCCTGCAGGCCGGTCCTGGGCCAATTTGGGGGGTAGGTCCCGACGCGAGCACTGTGATGCCGGCACCGGGACCCCGCCCAGCCTGCTATTCGAGGTCGGTGATGTCGACCGAGATCGGGGCGGAGAGCAGCTCCTCCACGGTCCCGTCCGCTTTCTTCTTCTTTTTGACCACGCGGGCCTCGGACGCGCCTGCCTTGGCGCTCTTCTTGTACAGGTTGGTGTTGACCGCCTTGGCGCGCTTCTTCTTCGAGTGGACGGCAGAACGACCGACACCGTCCACGAAGTCTCGGACCTGCTTGGCCGCAACCTTCTTCGGCTTGTCCTTGGTTTCGGCCAGCAGTGCCTCCAGTGCTGCGGTCTCTAGCAACTTGTCGCGATGCTGCTCCCAGAGCTGACGTGAGGCGAACCATCGGGCGCCTCGGACCTGCCCATCGATCGCATACGCGACCCCGAGGACCTGCTTTTGTGATGGAGCTGCCCCGAGCGCCTTGGCGGCCGAGGCCGAGAGCTTGCGGCGTTCCGACTTCACGTCATCGGCGTCCAGCGTCGCCATGAGCGTCCCCGAGCCAGAGCGCTTCTTGGCTTTCTTGTTGGTCTTGGCGACCTCGTCCCACACCTTGCTCTGATCCGCGTCGTGCTGCGCTGCTTTGCGGACCTTTCGCGGGGCCAGCATGCCACTCGCCGAAAACTTGCCACCGGTGTTCTTGCCCTTGCGGCTCTGGTCCCAACGACCCTGTTCGACGCAAAACGCCTCGACGTCGACCGTCTCGTGCGCCGCGATGACGAAGTCTTGGCCGATCTGTCGGTCTTGTTTGCCGCCTTTGACCACTGTGCCGGCGAGCACGAAGATCGGAACCTTTCCCTTGTTCTCGATCACCAGCGCGCCGACCGTGTCACCGCCCTCCCGCTCCCCGACCTCACGGACCTTTGCCTTGTTGTGGGCCAAAGCGTGCTCGAGGCTGATCGCGTCCTCGAACTCCGGGTTGGGCTTGGCGTAGATCGGGAACACGGTGAGTTTGTCGACCACCAGTGGATCGCCGACACTCGCCTCGTATGCCTTGAGCGCAAGGCCGGGCAGCGATGCCGTGGGTGATGGTGCCGCCTGGCTAGGACCGACCGCACCGAACATCACGAAAATCGCCGCGCCACAAAGAAGCGCGAGCGTTGACCACACTCTCGTCATGGGAACCCTCCGGGGGCCTCCGAACGCGCGACCGAGGGCAAAAGGTTCGACGACTTTCGCCAAACCATCCCCCGGTTCGTCGGGACGACTCGACCCCTGCGGCTGCCGTTACACGGCGAGATGCATCGGGGGTTCCCGGCGGGGCTACTACGCGAAGTACTTCATCATCGGTTCCCAGTAGCGGGCGTGCCAACCACCGGCGATGTGCTCCTCGAACTCGTCCGGAACGCCGTAGTGGTCCATCACCAGCTTGGTGTGATCGCCGTCGGCTACGAGCTCGAAGTGGACCGTGGTGTACAGCCCTTCGGGCCAGCCCGCGACGCGCCACGCCTGCACGATGCGCTTGCCTTTCACGAGCTCGATGTTGCGGCCGACGATCTGGCCGTCGTGCGCCGAGAACGAGCCGCCCTCTTCGCGCGAGATTTCGGCCTTGCCCTCCGTGTACTCCGCCCGCTTCTCTGCGCTCATGTACGCGTCGTAGAAGCCCTCGGGGGTGGTCTCAAACGTCACTTCTTGGTGAATGGGCTTGGCCATGGACAAAGCTATACCAGATGGTTAAATATTGAGTAGGCCACGATGACGCGAAGATCCGCACAAGCTGCGAGCGAGGACCGGCTCGACGCTGTCTTTCATGCGCTGTCCGATCGGACGCGCCGGTCGCTGCTCCGGCGGCTCACCACTGGACCGGCCAAGATCACAACCCTCGCCGAACCGTTCGAGATGACCCTACCGGCGGTATCCAAGCACGTGCGCGTGCTCGAGCGTGCCGGGCTCGTCGAGCGTGCCGTGGACGGGCGCGTGCACCGGTGCTCGCTCAACGCAGCGCCGCTCGCCGATGCCCATGCGTGGGTCGAGCACTACCGGCAGTTTTGGGACAGCACTCTGGACGCGTTGGCCCGCTTCGTCGAAGAGGAGGACACGTGACCGAAGCTTCCATCACCCTCGTCGTTCGCCGCACGATCCGAGCCACGCCCGAGCGCATCTTCGCGGCCTGGACCACGCCGGCGCAGCTCGTCCAGTGGTGGGGACCATCCGACGTCTCGTGCCCTTCCGCGGAGGTCGACCTTCGGGTCGGCGGAAGGTACCGACTCGCGAACCGCACGCCCGACGGAACCACCGTGTACATCTCTGGCGAGTTCGTTCGCGTGACGCCTCCGCGCGAGCTGGTGTACACGTGGACGCTCGAGCCGGCGTCCGGTCCTGCGGAGCAGGTGACGGTACGCTTCGAGCCGGTCGAGGGCGGCACCGAAGTGGTCGTGATTCACGAACGTATCGGGAGCGAGCCGGCGCGCGACAGCCATGAGCACGGGTGGAATGGCTGCCTCGATGGTCTTGCTGCGCTGTTAAGCGGCTGATCGGGCAGAAAACCCAACGTAAGCCGCGGGAAAACCCACCTGGTGTTTGGCGCGGGACTGCCAAGGCTGAAGGCATGTCCTCCGCCATCGCCGCCCTCGCCGGCTTTCTCACCCTCGCCCCCGTCAGTGACCAAGACGCGGACGCGGCTGCGTTCGTGGGTGACTCAGCAGGGATCAGCGTCTACGACTTCGAGGACGATGCCGTCGACGGCGAGGTCCTCAGCCCCGAAGGCGCGAACATCCACACGCGCGGCAAGATTCGCCACGCGAGCATGCTGACGCTGCGACCCCACTTCATCGCCGAGCTGCACCGCCTGACGCTGGACCTGTAGCGCATTCGATTCATGCGACCTCGACCCGGTGGCGGTGTTGAGAGCGTAGATGCGACATATCAGCGTTCTGCTTGGATTCTCGATCTCGCTCGCGGTCGGCTGCGACCCGTCGTCCACGGACGGCGGGGCAGTCGGAACGACCGACACCGGGGGCGCGGACAGCACCGGTGCTGGGCCTGTGACGACCGACGACGGGCTGCCCGGCGACGGTGGCTCCGGGACGACTGGTGGAGGTACGACACTCGGCACGAGTGGAGGCTCCGACTCGAGTGCCGACAGTTCCACCGAAACGACAGGGACCGATGGCGGGACGGACAGCGGCTCGGACGGAACCTCAGGGAGCGGCTCCGACAGTGGCTCCGACAGTGGCTCCGACAGTGGCTCCGAGAGCGGCTCCGACTCCGGTGGGGACAACATGGCGGGCCCCTGCGATCCCGACGCGTGCGTGACCGACTGCGGATACCTCGTCCCGGACAGCGACAAGGGCCTCGGCCCGTGCTGGAGCCCGGTACCCGAGCACGAGCCGTGGGCGTGCCCGATCGATGCGGTGTGCCCCAACATCGACTTCACCGATCCGTTCGACGACTTTGCGGCTGATGGCGCGGCGTGCCTGCTCGAAGCGCTGGCCAACGATACCGTCGGTCGGATCGACTACGCGTACTACCCCGACGAGTACGACAATCGCTGGGGGACGATCTTCATCGTAGGTGACGGCACCGTGTTGCTCGACATGTACACCGGTGGCCACTGCGGCAACGGAGGTTCGTACGGTAGCCATCCCATCCAGACTCGGGCGATGTCGATCGACCACGAGAGCCAGGCGCTGACGACGTGTACGGCGTCGGAAGACCCGGAGGAGTTGATTGCGTGCGCATTCGGGGCCGGTTTTGCAGTCGCGTCCTCACCCGATTCATTGCCGTGGCTCGTTGGGGAGTGTGTCGCCACCGAGCCCGCGTGTCCGTGAGCGGTCGTCGAGGCGCGCGCGGATGTTCGCCAGCGCCTCGCTCGTCGACGCATGCTTGGGATGTCCCGTGCCGAGTGTCTCGGCCACGATGGCGAGCGAGGTCTCGAGCTCGTCGTGCGCGCGTTCGAGTTGGTCTTGGTCAGCGTAGACCTCGGCGCACATCGCCCGCGTCATCGCCATCATGTACGTCCGCGCGCCGTGAAACGCCTCCATCTCGAGCGTGACGTCACCGCACGCCGAGACTGCCTCTTTGCTGCGGCCGACCTGATGCAGCATGAGCGCCCGAGCAAGCGCATGGGCGAGCCGCTGGGCGCGTTCACCCGCTCCTGCGCGATCGAGACCTGCGATGGCGGACTCGAGCTCGGCGAGTGCCTGGTTGGCGTTGTGCGGCTGCATTTCGGATCGCAGCATCGCGAGGTTCGCGAGCGCGAGCTGGGTGCGTACCGCGTCTGGGCCGGCGACCTGCTCGGTCACTGTCCATGCTTGCTCGGCCGCATGCACGGCATCCTCCGGAACGGGTAGCTGAGAAGAGGCCACCGACCACGCCCGGGCCAATGCAAGAGAGGCCTCGCCCTCCGTGGCGATGATGATCTCGCGTGCTCTGTCGAGCTCTGCGATCGAAGCGTCCCCCGTCACCTGAGAGCGGACGAGTGCCGCCTGCACCATGTACTTGGCGACCTCCGGATGCTCTTCGGTCCCGTAGGCTTCAATCGCAAGCGAAAGGGCGCGCTCTTCGTGGATCAGTGCCTGCTTTGGGTTCTGCGAGCGCACCTTGGCACCGCGCGCCAGCTCGAGGGCGGCGAGCAGGCGCGGGTCGTCCAGTGACTGCAGGAGCGCGGCGGCCTGCCCTTCGAAGACCGTTGCCTGCTCGAGTCGGCCTTGCTCGCTCTCGAGCTCCATCAGCCTCAGCCAGGCCCGAGCGGCCGCAGCATCATGACCGCTGCGAAGTGCGTCGTGCACGGCGGACTCGCAGGCGACGCGTTCCGGCTCCGGGCGAGCCTGCAGCGAACGGACCCAGCAAAGGTCGGCCCCGGCCGCTGCGGCCGACCACAGGTCTCCGCGATCGCGAGCCTGGTCGCGGAGACGGATCATTTCGCCAGCACTCGATTCGAACCGTCCCAGCAGGACGGGGCCACGTAGACGCTGCAGTGCGAGCAGCGTCTCGGTATCGGCATGCGGTGGGGTGGGGGGCTCCGAACGGAGACAGCTGTCGAGATCGGGTAGTGACCATAGGGCAGCGCTGACCAGCTCGAGGTTCGATGCATCGAGGTCCTCCAGCGCGGTCACCAGTCCGTCGACAGCCGCGAGCCGAAGGTCGAGACAGGCCGCACGCACGCGGTCCGAACCGGCGAGGCACACCGTCTCCTGCGTCTGTTGCCAGCGAGCGGTGTACGCGTCGAGGTGGGCCAGAGACCGGTCCACCATCGCACTGGCGACCGGCGCCGAGATCGTTGCGGCGGCGTCGACGATCGACTGTCGACGCTGGTCGTTCCAAACCCTCGCAACGTCCGATCGAGCGCCGTCGCAAGCGGGCTCCGATGGTTGCGCGGCCCATGCCGTGAGCCCGGCGGTGGCGGTGACGAGCCCAGTCAACGCAAGCGCCGTACGTCGTCGCCGCCCGCGTCCCGCCACGCGCTCGAGCGCTTCGAGCAACTCGTCCATCGACGCAAACCGCTTGTTGGGATCCGGGTCGAGCGCCCGCCGCAGGACGGTCAGCACCGCGTGAGGAACGCGACCCGTCGGCTCCGCGATCCGCCCGTCCGCCTTGGCGACGGCGAGTGCATCGCTCGTTTGGCCCGCGAATGCCGGCCGCCCATACAGCGCCTCGAACAGGGCAGCACCGAAGCTGAACTGATCGGCAACGGCGTCCAGCTCGAGCCCCTCGTGTGCCTCCGGGGCCATGTAGCGTGGCGTGCCGACCGAACGCGTAGTCTGCTCGTCCGCAGAGTCTTCTTCCGTCCGCGGAGCGAGACTCGCCAATCCGAAGTCGGAGACGCAGGCCCGGCCTTCACGTGAGAGCAATACGTTGTCGGGTTTGAAGTCGCGGTGCACCAGACCGATCGCATGGGCGGCCGCGAGCCCCCGTCCGGCCTCGACGTAGCGGGCAACGACGACGGACCATGAACGCGAGCGTGCATTCCAGGCGCGCAGCGTACCTCCCGTCAGCAGCTCCATCGCCACGAAGACGGCACCGGCAACGGTACCCGCGTCGTAGACTCGCACCACGTTGGGGTGGGAGAGGCGAGCCATCGCGCGCGCCTCCTCGACCAGCCACAGGTCGTGACGCGGGTCGAGGCTCGGAGACAGAAGCTTCACCGCGACGTCGCGGTCGAGCTCGGGGTCGTGCGCTCGGTACACCACACCCGTTGCGCCCTCCCCCAGGACTCCGAGGAGAACGTAGCGCCCTGCTCGGTCTCCAGGAGCGTGCGCCGAAGGCGGCAAGTCAGGGCCAGGTTGCGCTGCTCGTAGTGCGGCCCCGACGAGTGCCCGGCACGACGCACATGCGTCGAGGTGGGCATCGAACGTCGCGGGGGGTTGCGTGTCGGGGTCGAGCAGCCGCGCGATGGTGTAGTCATCGAAGCAGGTCACTGTCCCTCTCAACACCGCGAACCGACCAGTGGTCGCATGCGCCACCACGATAGCCGATTCGCGCTAGCCTGAAGGGGATGGCGGTGGAGGACGAGCGCGCTCTCGTCGAGGCGTGCGCCTTGGGCGACGCTGCGGCGATCAGAACGTTCGAGGCACGCTACTTCGTGGGCGTCGATCGGGCCATTGGAGGCATCGTTCGAGATGTCGGGGCGATCGACGAGGTGCGCCAGGAGCTGCGTCAGAAGCTCTTCGTCGGCGAGCCGGCCCCGGTGCTGCAGTTCGTCGGCAACGGCGATCTCGGTCGTTTCGTCCAGGTCGCTGCCCTGCGGATCGCCCTCAATCTGCGTCGCGGTGACAATCGCCGACGTGCCCGCAACGAGCACTTCGTCAACGACGACCCCGAGCTCGCCGGGGCGGTCACAGACCCAGAGATGGAGTTCGTCAAGCAGACGTATCGCGCCCGGTTCAAGGAGGCGTTCGAGGCTGCCGTCGACGCACTCACCCCGCGCGACCGCAACCTTCTGCGGTGCCACCTGCAGCAACGCCTCGGCATCGACGAGATCGGGGTGCTCTACGGCGTGCACCGTGCCACCGCGGCACGGTGGCTCGCGGCGGCCCGAGCCCAGGTCTCCGAGGGAACGCGAGAACACCTGCGACGCACGCTGCAAGACGATGCCGAGCTCGACGAACTCATGGCCCTGGCCCGCAGCAAGCTCGACCTGAGCATCTCTCGGGTCCTGGCGTCGCGACCGGCCTAGCGTCGAATCCGGATCGCGCCGGTCTCGGCGTGGTCGCGGCCCATGCCCCACAAAAAGGCCGGGTTGTGCCACGGGACGAACTGCGCCCAGACGACGTAGGAATCGGCCGCTCCGAAGTGCTCGGCATCCAGAGTGACCGCCATGCCGTGGTCGAAGCTCGAGTCGGGGCCGATCACCGTCTCGCTCGAGTCGAACAGCACGTCGACCTCGGCGTCGGCCACGTCGGTGTTCGTCCCGAGAATCAGCAGCACGCGGTTGTCGCCGTCGATGTAGTCCGACACGCGGCCGAACGCGCGCAGTCGGAGCTCCGTCCCGAGCTCGTAGTCATCGATGGTGTCGCCGATCATGTGCTCGGCATCCCCCCACGTTGCGCGAAGGTCGATGAAGTTGCTGCGGTCGTGCACGACCACCCGCCCGGCGGCGAGACCGTCGACGACGCCATCCACGCCATTGGTCCACACGAAACTCGGTGCCCACACCGTGGTCATCGGTGACGCGACCTCGGCATTGGTCGGGTCGCACGGGAACGCAGAGCAGACCACCTCGTTGTAGTCGTGCGCGTCGCTGCCCCCGACGAGCATCACCGGCCACTTGCCGGTCTTGAGCATGCCCACCCAGGACCGCTCGATCGGGTCCTCCGGGATCTCGGCAACGCTCAGCGCATCTTCGACGATGGTGTTGACGTCCAAGCCGCCGTTGTAGGCGTTGTCGTCTTGGCGGTCGTGTCGATTGCCTCCGTTCCAGACCTCGAGGCCATCGAACTCGAGGCTCGACCAGTCGTACTCGATCCACGGAGTCTCGGCGGATTCGTGGTTGACGATGGCGAGGCCGCCGAGTTCGTGAATGAGCTCGATCTCCTCCGCATTCGTCGCGGTGTCGTCGACCCAACGCTCGCGAAAGACTCCCGCGCCGAAGCCGACGTCCGCGTCGTAGTCGGTGGGCTGCGCTTCGTAGTCGGGCGCGTAGATCGGGTGCCCGGGAAAGGGGTTGGTCGGGAGAAAGCCGAAGTGCCCGTCGAACTGGTTGCTGATCTCGCTGCCCACGACGAGCAGCACGGACGGATCGGCTTCGGTGTGCTCGAGCACGACGTCGCGACCGGTTGCAACCGATGCGTCCTCACCGACGGCGCACCACGGCGAGAAGTGGCGACCGCACTCCTCCTGTTCGTTGTTGGTGTGGTCCGAGAACACGAGCCAGTGCAGGCGTCCTCGCGGAGAATCGAAGCGTCGGCGCTCGAACGTCTGTCCGAGGTCGTCCGGCTGCGCGTTGATCATTCGTTCGTAGTAGTCACGGACCCCGCCGGCCTCGTCGCCGCGCTCGCTATGTCGCGTGTGCACGTGCAGGTCGCCGGAGACCCAGTGATTGTCTCGGACCGAGACCTCGTAGAGCTGCGTGACTGCAGGCGCCCAGACCCCGTCGTCGCCCAGCCCGCAGTCGAGCCAAGCGCGCCACTGGACCGCGACGGGGTAGCAGCCGACGTCCACTTCGGCCAGGTCCCAGACCAGCCGCGCGCGCTCCCGGGGATCTCCGCCGTCTTCCCACGTGAAGCTTTGCCCCGGCCCGATCGCGGTGGCGTCGTCGAGCTCGAGCACCGCGCCGGCGGGAGCGTCGACCAGCGTCCATTCGACGCGATCGGTGCTGCAGTCTCCGATGTTGGTGCGGACCAGGTAGCCGTAGGCCGTATCCGCGAGCGTCATGCGTGGGGGGGTCGCGGTGAAGCCGTAGCCTTCGGGTTCCGCACTCCGGTCCGCGTGGGCCACCGTGACCTCGTCGCTGCACTGGGCCGGTGGCGGATCGCCTGCGTCACCGGACTCCGAGTCGTCGTCGTCGTCGCCGGAGGAGTCGGCCTCTCCCGCCGAGGTCTCGTCGACCGCACCCGTCGGTCCGGCAGTCGAGGTCGCCTCGGGTCCGGTCGTGCCCGATGTCCCCGTTTCGTCACCGTCGCCTGTCGCGCTCGATCCGCCGCCGCACGCAGCCGCCCACAGCAGCGCCCCCGCCAATCCCCGCCTCACCGTCGATCAGCGTAGCGGCCGCAATCTCGCACCCGCAACCGCAACGACAGCGGCCCGACGGGTCATCGACAATCTCGACGAGCAGCCTCGGCGTCCTCGCCTACCAGCGTTTCGTGGGGCGTGCGCGCGCGAAGAACGAATCCGCTCATCGAGGTGAACTGTTTTCGAGCCTTCGGCAACATCCTGCTCGCCATGCGGAGGTTTACGGTCTCGATCGCGCTCGTTTTGGCGTCCGGCCTGTCATGTGCCGGTGACGACGTCGGTCTGTCGCGCTCGTCGACTGGCGAAGCGTCCGAGGCCAGCACGACGGGCCTGTCGACGGGCGGCGCAGGGACATCGACCACCGTCGACGCGAGCAGCGGCGTGGAGACGTCGGCCGACTCCGATTCCGATTCCGTCGAGACGAGCTCGAGCGCCGGCGAGGTCTCGACGACCTCCGGCTCGTCCGGTTCCGAGGACACGACAGGGTCCGGCACGACCGGGTCGAAGGCGGAGTGCGAGCCTTCGTTTCGGTACGCCTGGTACGTCCCGTTCGGGAATACGCTCGTGAAGATCGACACGACCGCGGCGAGCGTGGCGGGGGAGTACGACGGAACGCCGGGTGGCCTGGGGTTCGACGATGCTCTGGCCGTGGCGCCCCACGGTGATATCGCCGCGGGCTGCATGATCGTTGCCGCGGACCCGGAACGCTGCCCCGATCCGCTCCAGACATCGATCGGGCTCGGCGACATCGTCGACGGCGACGGCTGCGTGCGGTGGACGATTCCGCAGTGTCCGAGGACGCTCCCGCTTGCGTGGACGCCCGGTACGTTCGACGCGGAGACATGTCAGTGGCAGGACGTGAACCTGTGGGCTCTCGAGGTCGTCGGTGGATTCTCTGACCCGGACACTCTGCGCTTGCTCGATGGCGATACCGGCGACGAACTGCTTTCGATGGCGGTCGAGCCCGGCTCCGTTGGAAGCAGCCAGGCCGACCCCGACGGGAACCTGTGGACCAGCAGCAACAACTTCTCGCCGCTCACGAGGGTGACGCCGGCCGGCACCCTCGATACCTGGGCCAAGCCGGAGCCGTCGTACCTGCTGCGGATCGGACCGGAGGGCAACGTCTGGACCAGTGGCGGCCAAGTCCACGTGTTCGATCCGGTCGCCGAAGCATGGCTGCCTCAGCCTGCGCCACTCGAGGCGTTCTGCGCCTTCAACTTGGCCGAGGAGCTGTGGTGCCACTATCTGGCCGACTTCTGGCAGGTCGACCCCGTCACGTTCGCGACGATCGGAGAGGTGCACGACGTGGGGGTCTCCCTGTACGAGTTCTCCGTCGACGACCAGAACAACCTATGGATTTTGGACGCCAACGAGCCGACGCAAGTGTGGCGCTACGACCCGAGTACGGCGGCGGTCGACGTCGTCGACATCGGCGGCACGAACAGTGCCGCGGTCTACGGAGACCGCACCGGGGCCGCGGCTTGGATCCCGGTGCCGTGAGCGGAGGCCTCCGCTCTCACCTCTTCTTGTTCTTGTGCGCCTCGACCTGCTCCGCGGTGATGCAGCCGCTCGAGTCCTGCGCGATGGCCTTGATGTCGGGGCACTTGTCGCAGACGTCGCCGCGACCATCTCCGTCGCGGTCGGCCTGGTCCGGATTGGACTGTCCGGGACAGTTGTCGTCGTAGTTGGACAGGCCGTCGCCGTCGCTGTCCACGGCCTTGGCGGCCGCGTTGGCGCTCTCGAGGTCCATCCCGCCGCCGGAGTCTTCGGCTCGTTCGGGCTCCTCGGCTTCCGATTCGGGGGCGTCGACCTCCGGGGTCTCGGCTTGTGTCTCGGACTCGGGCTGGGCAGCAGGAGGCTGCGACGGGGTGTCGTGCGAAGGGGCGCACCCGCCCGCCGCAAGCGCGACGAGCAGGGCGAGGGTTGGGTGACTGAGGCGTCTCATCGTTGTTGGGTCTCCGCGACTCAGTTGTAGTCCACGCACGGGGGGCGGATGGCGGGCTTGCTCTCATCGTAGCGGAACCGGGCCGCAGGTTTGCCCTCGGAGGACGTGATGGAGGCGCCTCCGCAGAAGACCTCGTCCTCTTCGATCAACCCCTCGAACATCTCACCGACGAGGTCGAGCTTGTCCGTGGGCAGCGCATCGGTCAGGGACGCCGCAAGCTTGTCACCCAGCGCCTTGTCGACCGCTGCCTCGATGGCCGCGCGCATCGCGGTTGCCGAGCCTCCACTCTCGAGTGCCTGTTGGGCGAACTTGGGCACGCCGCCGAGCTTCAGGCTGACCGAGGCGTTGTCGACGTCGACGTCTGCAGAGGCATCCACCTCGACGTCCCGCAGCACCGGCTTGGTTCGCGGCCACAGCGTGATCGAGGCATCGATACTTTCCGCCTCGGCGACGAAGTCGAAGGACATGTGCGTCGAGAGGATCGACGGCGTCTTCAGGGCGCCCGCCTTGCAACCGGCGAACTTGCCGCTGATCGTTCCGTTGACGACCAGGTTGCTCGTCTCCAGCGTAGTCCGCAGACCGGCCTTGCTGGCGCTGCCCGAGGCCCACGTCGACTTCACGCCGTCGATGGTCAGGGAATCGAGCTTGGCTTCGATCGAGCCCTGGAAGGTGCAGGAGAACGTCACCCCGGCGACCTTGGCCGACAGGCCCAGTACGGTGAAGGACTTGTCGATCGCGGCGTTGATGTCCGCGTGCATCCGCTCTGTCTTTGGGTCGCCGTCGGTGTCCTTCTTGTGCTCCTCGGCACCGATGGCCGCGACGAGCATGCCGAAGACCATGCGGTACTTGGAGTCTTCGATCGACTTCTTCACATCAGCGATGGCAGCGCTGGTGCCGGCGTGGTTGGCTGGGCCTCCGCACAGCCAAAACGGCCGCACCTCGTCACCGTGCTTGATGGTCAGGGGACCGCTGCGGAAGGTGCAGACCTTGGCGACATCCTCGATCAGCCGGGGAATGCGCCAGTCCGCTCGCAGCTCGCCGAGCGTCTCGTTGGTGGGGGGCGTATCCGGCATGCCCAGCTGGGAGGTCCCATTGCAGCCCGCGAGGACGCAGGAGGCGGCGAACAGGGCGTAAGGCAGGGTTCTCGGGGTCATGACCGTCTGTCCCGCGCTTGGCGGGTTTTGATCACGGAGCGGGCGACTTTTTTTCGTGGGGCGCCACCGTGATCAAAATGTCGCCCCTTCCGGACAGACCCTCGATGACGACGCTTCGCTCGCGCAGGGGCTATTCGTTCGGTATCACCGCAGCCATGACGGACGAGCCAGAGGCGCGCAATCTGCAGCTGCCGTCGTCACCGTTCGCGGGCCGTTTGGCTCGACAGCAAAAGCGGGCGGAGATCGAGGCCAAGCTCTTCGGTGCGCCAGCCGTGGCGCGCGTGCGCATCGGTCGGCACGTGGTGCTCCGGGAGCTCGGCGCGGGTGGGATGAGTGTCGTCTACGTCGCCTACGACGAGCAGCTCGACCGCAAGGTCGCGATCAAGTTTCTCAAGGGCTCGAGCGGGCGAGAGCGCGACGAGACGATGGCGCGACTTCAGCGAGAGGCACGGGCCATGGCCCGGCTGTCGCACCCCAACGTGGCCGCGGTGCACGAGATCGGTGAGCAGGATGACGAGCTGTACCTCGTCATGGAGTTTGTCGATGGGCCCCCTCTGCGCGCGTGGCTCGAGGAGACCCGAAGCACCGCGGAAGTGCTGGAGGTCTTGCTCGCGGCAGCCGGAGGGATCGCGGCCGCTCACGAAGCAGGCGTGATTCATCGCGACATCAAGCCGGACAACATCGTCGTTGGCCCGACCGTCAAGACGATCGACTTCGGGATTGCGTCGACGGTGATGCAGCAGGAGACGGAGCCGGGCCAGGCGTCGACGGGCAGTGCAGATCCGCTGACGCGGGGCATGGCCGGAACCCCGCAGTACATGGCGCCCGAGCAGTTCGCTGGCGAGCCGCCCAGCGCAGCGACAGACCAGTTCAGCTTTTGCGTCACGGCCTGGGAGGCCCTGTACGGGCTGCACCCGTTCCCGCTGGCCGACCGCGAAGCCCCGGGCGTGTTGCGGGACCCTCTGCAGGGGGAGCGCCCGCTCGATCGCGCCACGTTCGATGCGCTGCGCCGGGGCCTCTCCGTCGATGCCGATGCGCGGCACCCTTCGATGCAGGCACTGATCGAGGCTCTCCGGCCGCGCCCGCCACGACGGCTGTGGCTGCCGGTGTCGGTCGGTGCGGTCGGGGTCGTGGCGGCGTTCGTGGCTCTGCAGCCCGACGAGGCTGCGGCCCGCTGTACCGGAGCCGAAGCCGCGCTTGGGTCGGCATGGCAGGCGGAGCGCAAGCAGGAGGTCGAACGAGCGATCGCCGAACCCTACGGTGAGACGACTTGGGCCTCAGTGGGTTCGCAGATCGACGACTACGCGACCCGGTGGATCGACAGTCACCGCGATGCTTGCCTCACCAACGACCGGGGCGAGCAATCGGTCGCGATCTTGGACGATCGGATGCGCTGTCTCGACCGCGCTCGCCGTGCGCTCGATGCCAGCACCGCGCTGCTCGCCGAGGGCGACGCCGCGGTCCTCGAAAACGCGACGCAGCTGGTCGAGGCTCTCCCTGCGCTCGATCGCTGCGACGATCTCGAGGCGCTCGAATCCGACGTGCCCGCGCCGCCCGCGGGGCAGGCCGAGGACGTGGACAAGGTTCGCACCGCTCTGGCGCAGGCGCGTGCACGCATGGTGGCGGGGGCCTACGACGAGGCCGAGGCGCGCGCGAAGCAAGTCGTCGCGGATGCCGATGCGATCGGGTACGGCCCACTGTCGGTCGAGGCCAAGCTCGTGCACGGCGACGCGCTGCGCGAGGTCGGCAACTACGAGGACGCCGAACGCATTCTGGGCGAGGCACTCGTGAGCGCAATGGCGAACCTCCAGTGGCTGGAGGCGTACGACTCGGCCCTCGATCTGGCCCGGCTCGAGGGAGCGCTCCTCGACCGGGCGGGCAGCGGTCGAGCCTGGCTCAAGACCGCCGAGGGTCTGCGCGAACGAGTGGGAGATGACCCCAAGCGCCGCGCTCGCTTCTTCCTGACCCGCGCATCGGTGGCGGAGCGGACGGGCGAGTACGCGGCCGCAAAGGAAGACCTCGAAACGGCGCTCGAGCAGCTCGAGTCCGTTGATGGGGCGACGAGTCGTCGGGCCAATGCCCTGAGGATGCTCGCGCGCACGATGCATCGTCTGGGGGAGCCGGAGAAGGCCGTTGCGCTGCAGCGGGAGTCGGCGGCCTTGCTCGTCGAAGAGCTTGGGCCGGAGCACCCTCAGGTCGGGGTGGCTCGAGAGAACGTCGCGAGTCTTCTTTCGGAGATCGGCCGACTCGACGAAGCCGCGACGGAACTCGACGCCGCCCTCGCGATCGAAACGCGAGCCTGGGGCCGTGACAGTCCCCGGTTGCTCACGGCCCGGATGACGCGGGTGCAGCTCCTGCGCCGTCAGGGCAAACCGGTCGAGGCGGAGGCGGAGGCGCGCGAGGTCCTCGAAGGGCGTCGGCGGGTCCTGGGCGATCGGCACTTCGACACGCTCATGACTCAGACTTCGCTCGCGGTGACCATCGCGATGCAGGGGCGGCACGACGAGTCCGAGCCGATCCTCGCCGACGCCGTGAAAACGCTGGATGAAACCGCGGGTCCCGAGCATCAGGCGACGCTCTCGGCTCGCCACAACTACACGATGCTGTTGGCTCGCATGCAGCGCTACGCCGATGCCGAGCGCGAGCTCCGTCCGCTGATCGCCGCCAAGCGGAAAGCGGCCGGCCCCGAGCATCCGTCGGTGCTTCCCACATGGACGCTGCACGCCGCGATGCTCGCTGAGCTCGATCGTGAGGTCGAGGCCGCGGCCGAGTACGCTCAGGCCATCGAACAGTTCGAGCGGGTGATGCCGCCGGATCACCAGGACCTCGCCTCGGCGCGGTTGGACTACGGAACACTGCTCTACGACTTGGGCAGGTTCGAGGAGGCCAAGGCGATGCTCGAGCTCGCGTGGGTCTCCTACGGCGCCAACGAGGCGATCTCGCGTAGGACCGCGGAAGTCATCTACGGCATGGCCCTCGTCTTGGCCGATCTACGGGACGACGAGCTGCCCACGTGGCTCGAGCGCGCCAAGAAGGCACGCGAGGTCGGCATGCTGTCGCAGAAACGCTGGGAGCGCATCAAGGACACGATGGCCAAACCCGCTACTCGCGGGGAGTAGCCACGTGCTGTCGCATCTCGGCGAGCCAGGTCTCGAGTCCCGCGACTGTCGATTGCACGAGCGACGGATCGGCTTCGAGCTGCGCGAGCACTTGCTCGAGCGTTTCGCGTCCGCGACGGAGTCGGCTGCGAACCGTGCCGTGCGGGAGATCGATGATCTCGGAGATCTGAGCCGAGGTGCAGCCCTCCCAGTAGAACAGCTCGAGCACGACCTGTAGATCGAGCGGAAGCCGACGAAGCCCGCGCAGCAAGAGCTCCTGCTCCTGCTTGCGGGCCATCGCGCGCGAGGGACTGGTATCGACGGCCGCGGCGCGCCCAGACTCGTACTCTTCGAGTCGGCCGTTCTTGGCTCCGCGCTCGCGTGCCTTGAGCAGCTGGTTGTACGCGATCCCGAAGAGGAACGTGCGAAACTTAGAGTCCCCGCGGAACTTCTCGCGAGCCTTGGTGAGCGCGACGAAGGTGTCCTGCACCAAGTCGTCGACGCCGGTGCCGAGCTTGTTGCAAAAGAAGCGGTAGACCGCCTCGAAGTGGCGCCGGAACAGCTGCTGGCCCGCAGGCGCGTCGCCAGAGCACCAAGCGTCGAGCAGGGCAAAGTCGTCGAGTTCGGTCATTCGGCGGGCTCAGTCGAGCTGCGGAGCACCGTACATGACGCGCCACGCGGGGTCGAACACATAGCCGTCGCCGTCCATTGGCGACTCTCCGTGCACGCAGACCGAACAGTGCGGGTAGCCGTTGGGGGCGGAGGTGATCAGGCGGCGCGAGTCCGCGTAGGGCGGCTCCATGCCGTCGATGCTCGTGGGCGCGCCCATCATCCCGGCGGACTCCCAGGCATCGAGGTGCCCTTGGTGTTGCTCGTCGTCGGTGTGCGAAAAGCCGTAGAAGACATCGATCGGCGTGGCCGGATCATCGCCCACGTTCCACCAGCCTCCCGAGTGCATGACGGCGCGGTGGAACGGGCGTCGTGTGGCGAACAGGCCGGTGCTCGAAGCACCGTGCGAGATGCCGGCGATGATGACGTGCTCGTAGCGGAGCTCGCCGTCGTCGGTGAGGTAGTAGCCCCAGTCGCCGCCCGGGTGCTCCTTGGCGAGGTATTGCAGCATCGTAATCACGCGCCCTTCGGCGCTGTCCTGCCGCCCGATGTCGATCACGGTCGACGCGTCCTCGCCGACGAGGGCCTCCCAGCGCGTGTCCTCGTTGCAGCTCCCGCCCATGCCTCCGCACGACCAGCTGTTGGCGTAGTGAGGCTCGACGACGTGGAAACCGTGCCCGGCGAGCTGAATCCCGTGGTTGCGCCACGATGACGGCGTGTTGGTGAAGCCCGACAGGAAGAACACCAGCTTGCCGATCGGCTCGACCCGGGTATCGAGATGGGCGTACTGCGTCTCGATGTTCTCGACGACGGTAGGATCGAGCTCGTCGGGCTCGAGCACGAACTCGTAGAGCTGCGGGTCGCTCAGGTCGACGTTGGGGCCGTCGTCACCACCTCCGGTGGTACCCGTGTCGTCGTCATCGTCGTCGTCGTCGTCCCCCGGTCCGGTGCTGTCATTGCCACCGGTGGACGCGTCGTCGTCGTCGTCGTCGTCATCATCGTCGTCGTCGTCATCGTCGCCCACGGACGTAGGGCGTTCGGACGTTGCCGACGTGTTGGTGCCCGTCGTCCCGCTCTGCTCCGGGTCCGAGTCGTCGCCGGCACATGCAAGTAGGATTGCGATCGGAAGGACGAGGGAGCGGCGCACCACCCGAGGATATCGGACGTTTCGGGTGGCACATGTCGGGACAACTCAGACCCAGTCGACGCCGGTCTCGGAGAGCGTGCGAGCCTGCGGCCCGAGCTCGCGCGTTCGCGGTTTTTGGTGACGGTGCACGAAGCCGAGAGGCGAGGCGCGTCCCCGACACTCTCCCGACCCACGAACGGGCGCGCCGCGATCGCGGAAGATCGCCGACGATGTCGTCCCGATCGGTCGCGTCGAGCGAGCGGAGGCCGTGCTCGGTTTTCGATGGCCGACCGTGTCTCGGTTTGCTCGCAAACGGCCGGTGCGCTGAATTGCGCGGAGTCGACATCACGGAGTTCGAGAACGAACGATGACGCGGCGACGTCCGCCCGCGCTCTGGGCGTGCTTCCGCTCATTCGATCTCGTCGCGGTCGGCGATGACCGCCGTGTTCAACCTGGGCGTCGGCGCGCGCGCAGTACTTCGTTCGGGAACGATCGGCAGGTGATTCGATTTTCGCTATCGTTACGCGGGTGCCGGGTTCGATCCTAAGTACCGTCGGTAACACGCCGCTGGTGCCGTTGCGATCCTTCCCACGCAAGGGCGCGCCGGTTTGGGTGAAGTGCGAGCACCTCAATCCGGGCGGCAGCATCAAGGATCGGATCGCGGTCTCGATCGTCCAAGACGCGCGTGCACGAGGCGTGCTCGAGCCCGAGGCCACGCTGATCGAGGCCACGGCCGGCAACACGGGGGTTGGGCTTGCGATGGTGGCGGCGCACTACGGATACGAGCTCGTGTGCGTGATGCCGGAGAAGATGTCGGTCGACAAGCGCCGTGCGTTGGTCGCGATGGGAGCCGGCGTCATTGTGACGCCCAACGCCCCGCACGACGATCCGAACAACTTTCAGAACGTCGCGCGCAAGCTGGCGAAGGAGCGCGGATGGTTTCTGACCGACCAGTTCGAGAACGTCGCGAACATCGCGGCGCACGAGCATGGCACCGGACCCGAGATCTTGGCCCAGACCGAGTGGCGCGTGGCCGCGTTCGTCGCGGGGGCAGGGACCGGGGGAACGCTGACGGGCGTGGGCCGTAGCTTTCGAGCGGCCGGCTGCAAAGCGAAGATCGTGCTCGCCGACCCCATCGGTTCATCCTTGGCGCACTGGGTTCGCACGGGAGAGCTCGGCGAAGACGCCCCCTACGAGGTCGAAGGCATCGGTAGCAGCAAGCCGCCGAAGAATCTCGATCGAGAGGTCATCGATGCGGCCGAGCAGATCTCGGACGAAGAGAGCTTCGCGACGGCGCGTCAGCTCATCGCCGAAGAAGGACTCTACGTGGGCGGCTCGGCGGGGACGGCCGTTGCTGCCGCGCTCCGCGTTGCCGAGCAGCTGGGAGGAGATGATCCGGTGGTCGCGGTCCTTCCCGACGCGATGGATCGCTACTGGTCGCAGCCTTGGTTGTCGGAGGCGGGTACGTGATCAAGTACATCGGCTCCAAGCGGACGCTGCTGCCAGTGCTCGTGGAGCTGCTCGAGGGGTTTCCGGAACTCACCTCCGTCGTCGATCTTTTTGCTGGGACCAGCCGGGTGGGGCACGCGTTCAAGGGCGCGGGGCTGCGGGTCGTGGCCAACGACCACAACGCATACGCGCACTGTCTCGCGCGCTGCTACGTCGAAGCGGACCGGGAGGACGTCGAGCAGCAGACGCAACGGATCCTCGCCGAGCTCTCGTCGCTCCCTGGCAAGGCGGGCTACTTCACCGAGACCTTCTGCGTGGAGTCGCGCTTCTTCCAGCCGCACAACGGCGAGCGGATCGATGCGATGCGCGAGGCGATCGCCAAGATGTCGCTTCCCCCGGTGCTCGAGGCGGTGGTGCTCACCTCGCTGATGGAGGCTTCCGATCGCGTCGACTCGACGTGCGGGCTGCAGATGGCCTACGTCAAGCAGTGGGCGCCGCGCTCGTTCAAGGACCTCGAGCTGAGGATGCCCGACGTGCTCCCGGCAGTGGCGCACGGAAAATGCGAGGCGCTACGGCTCGATGCCAACGATGCGGTCGAGCGGCTCGAGACCGACATTGCGTACGTCGACCCGCCGTACAACCAGCACAGCTATCTGTCGAACTATCACATCTGGGAGACGCTGGTTGAGTGGGACAAACCCGAGGTCTACGGCGTCGCCAAGAAACGCGTCGACTGTCGGACACGGAAGAGCCCCTACAACTCCAAGCGCAAGCACCGGGACACCTTTGCCGACCTCGTTCGCAAGATTCGCTCGCCGCTCATCGTGGTCTCGTTCAACAACGAGGGCTACCAGAGTCGGAACGAGATCGAGGCGCTGCTGTCCGAACGCGGGGACGTATTCGTCGTCACCAAGGACTTCAAACGCTACGTGGGCGCGCAGATCGGGGTCTACAACCCGGCGGGGGCCAAGGTCGGCAACATCAGCCACCTGCGCAACGAGGAGTACATCTACCTCGTCGCAACGCCGGCGCTACTCGAGCGGGTGCCGGACGCAAGAGAGCGCCTCGGTCGCCTCGCGGCGCGCGTCGGCGACGAAACGGGGCCGCGGGCAGACCGTGTGGCGACGCTGCTGTCCAGCTGCGACGCCGAAGAGGCGGCAACTCGCGCGGAGCTGCAAACCCGCACCGGGCTGTCCGAGTATCAGACGCGCATGGCGATCGAAGCCGCCGTGGCGCGCGGCCTCCTCGAAGTGCAGGGGACTGCCCGCCGGAAGACGTATCGCCTGAGCCGGTGAGTCAGATCGGCTGGGAGCAGATGCCGACGTTCTCGAATCCGATCGGCTCGGAGCCTTCTTCGTACCAGGCCACGCACTCGTGGGTGAGCTCCGGGCAGACGAAGCTCATGTCGTCGAGCGGGCAGAAGGGGCTGCAGCAGCCAGTGCCGCCCCCACATCCCCCGTAGGCGTCCACGCTGATGCACGCGCTGGCCGGGTCGCACGTGTTGATGAACTCGCAGGGGTCGCCGGGGGCGCCCATGCCGTCGCCCGAGGCGTCGGGGGCACACACGAAGCTGTCGTTGATCGGGTAGCAGCCAAGTCCGGTCGGGCAGTCCTGCAGGATGGGATCGCACACCGGCAGACACAGGATGATGAGGCCGGAGTTCGCGATGACGCAGGTCGTGTCCGGATCCGTGCAGATCGGGTTGTCCGGGGAGTTGGTGCACATGGCCGTGCAGACCCCGGTGTTCGTTTCGACGTCGACGTCCCAGCACATCGCCCCGATGTCGCATGAATCGAAGCCCGACGTGCCGCTGCCGACGACGCTGCAGGTGTCGCCGACCTGATCGGGGGCTGGGTCGACCGGAAAGCATCCGACCGCGTTCCACGTCCCGGAACCGCCCTCGCCGAAGGGCATGCACTTCTCCCCGGCAGGGCAGTCCTGAGCCCACAGGTCGCACTCGACCGGAGGCCCTCCCGTGGGATCGACGATGAAGCCGACCGAGTCCATGCCGTCGGTGTCCGTCATGCTGACAGTGGTACCGCTGTCGGTGCCCGGATCCGTCGTGCTGCTGGTCAATCCGGTCTCGCTGGTCGTGCCGCTGTCCTCGGTCGTGCCGGTCGTGCCGGTCGTGCCGGTCGTGCCGGTCGTGCCGGTCGTGCCGGTGCCGTCGGTCGTCGTGGTGTCGGTCGTGCCCGAGCCCTCCGTCGTTCCCGTGACGCCGGTTTCGGTCCCGGTCGACGTCATCGGAGTGCCCGTCGAGCTGTCGACCATCCCGGTCGTGCCACGCGAGGTCTCGGACCCGGAATTGTTCATGGTCGTCACCGAGCCGGTTGTCGCATCCACGCTCGTGCTGCCGCTCTCGCTGTCGCCACCTGGAACAACGTCATCCCCCGGACAACCCACGACGCACAGCGCCCCCAAACCCCAGCCAACCCAACTCCATCGCATGCCCGGGAGTTTGGCATGAATGCAACGCACCGGCCACCGCTGTCTGCTGACACGACGCTGTCAGGAGTCCTGTGGCCCACTGACACGATGCTGTCAGGAGGGGGGCGCTATGGACATCCGCATGGCAAATCCCAACAAGCTGTTCCCGCTCATCGTGACCGACAAGCTCGCCGAAACTCGCTCGTACTACCTCGACAAGCTTGGGTGCCAGGCTGTGCTCGACATGGAGGGGTACCTGCAGGTGCGCTTCGGAGCAGGTGATGACGGCCCAGAGCTCTCGTTCATGCAGCCGTGCGCGGTGCCCGAGGGAGCCGAGTCGCAGCCCACATTCGGCGGGCAGGGCCTCATCGTCAGCGTTCCCACCAAAGACGCAGATCAGCGGCATGCCGAGCTGCGAAGGAAAAAGGTCACCCTCGCCAACGAGCCCGAGAACAAGCCGTGGGGATGGCGTAGCTTCCATGCGCCCGATCCCAATGGCGTCGTGCTCGACTTCTTCCACGTCTTGGAACAAGCTGCCGTCGCGGATGCGACGGGCTGATCGACTGTTTCAGATCGTCCAGCTGCTCCGCCACCGTCGGCTCACGACGGCGGCGCAGCTGGCCGAGCGGCTCGAGGTCTCGGAGCGCACGATCTATCGCGACGTTGCCGACCTCATCCGCTCGGGCGTGCCCATCGAAGGTGAAGCCGGTGTCGGCTATCGGATGGGCAAGGACTTCGAGCTCCCACCGCTGATGTTCAACGTCGAAGAGATCCAAGCCCTCGTGCTGGGGGCACGCATGGTCGACACCTGGGCAGACGACGAGCTGCGCGTCGCGGTCCGGGCCGCGCTCGACAAGATTGAAGCCGTGCTTCCCGAGGCCGAGCGCGAGCGCATGAAGACCACCGCGCTCTACTCGCTGTCGTTCAACGTCCCGGAGCGGATGCGGACGTACATGCAGCTCGTCCGGCACGCCATCGACGACCGCACGGTTCTCCAGCTGACCTACGAGGATCGGGAGGGCGAGGCGTCCGAGCGTCGCGTGCGGCCGCTGGCGCTCTACTTCTGGGGGAAGACCTGGACGCTCGCGGCCTGGTGCGAGCTGCGGAATGGCTACCGGAACTTTCGCCTCGACCGCATCGAGCAGGCCACCGTTCTCGACGAGACCTTCGAGCACGAGTCCCCAGTCACCATCGAGGACTACGTCCGAGCCATGACCGCCGATCACGAGGGGTGACCACCCCTGTGTCGTGATCCGCGTTCGGCTCAGCGACGACGTCGACGCAGGAGGCCCAGCAGTACCAGCCCCGCCAATCCTAGCGGTGCCGGAGCGCCGTGGGTGCAACCACAGCCATCTTCTCCATCGGCCGCTCCGCCGCTGGGCAGCCCGCTTTCGTCGCTGCCGCCGTCGACGTCATCGTCGTCATCGTCGTCGCCAGGGCTTCCACCATCGTCGTCATCGTCATCGTCATCGTCGTCGCCGGGAGCCCCGTCATCGTCGTCATCATCGTCGTCGTCGGATCCCGTGCCTCCATCGTTGCCGCCGGTGTCTCCGGTTCCCCCGCCATCGGGATCCAGCTCGGTACGGACTTCGATGTCGTAGAAGTTGAAGTCGCCGGCGTCGGCAGGACCCGAGACGACGAAGTAGGCGCCCGGAGCTGAAACCTCGGCGACCACGGTGGCCCCGTCTGCGTCGGCCTCTCCCTCGGCAAGAACGCGGCCGCGGTCGTCGACGACCGAGACCGCAACCTCGCCGCATTCGGGCATGAAATCCAGCGTCGCCTCGAGCGACCCCGAGTTGGCCATCGTGACGCGCATGTAGTCCGGGTCGGCCGCGATGCGCTCGTGGAGCAGGTCCAGCGTCGCTGGCCGAGCCATCGTCGTGTCGTCGTCCTCCTCGGCGTCGTCATCCTCGACCACCAGCACGTCGAGATTGCTCGTCGTCGGGTCGTCTTGATTGCACAGCCCGGTGCAGGCCGCCTTGTCCACCGCGAGCTCGGCGAAGAACTCGACCGAGCTTCCAAACCCGTCGTCCATTCCGGCGGCGCCGCAGTTGAAGGTCGCCTCGAAGGTCTCCTCGGCAGCCTCTTCGGCCGAGATCACGTGCTCGTCGGTCCAGACCAAGTCGTTGCCGACCGGGTCGTCTTCGTAGACCGAAACCGTGATCGTGTCTCCCTCGGTCCACCCGACCGCCGTGCTTCCCACGGCGACCTCCAGGCTGCACCACACCAGCGGATCGGACACGATCGTCTGGTCGAGCATCGTCAGCGTGACCGAAGCGTCGTCGTCTTCAGCGCTCTCGCTGATCTCAGCCGGAAGAGCGTGAGCCATCAGGGGCAGGAGCGTGCACGCGACCGCGGTAACAAAGCCAAGGGTCCGGGACATGCGACGACGGTACCAGTCGCGGGCCGATCGTGGGCCCTACCGTGGCATTGCGGATCGCGGACGCCGTACACTGCCCTGGTGGCCATTCGACCCGCGACCTCCGCTGACTACGCGGCTTTTGTGCGTTTGTTTGGACACCTCGACACCGGTGACGACATCCCCGCGCCCGAGGTCTGGCGCGACGAGCTGGGCCCGCAGTCGATGGTCTGCGTCGAGGATGGTGAGACGGTTGGCTACGTCTACTGCCAGGTCCTCGAAGGGGTCGGCTTCGTCAGACACGTCGCGCTCGAGCCGAGTCATCGCGGCCGCGGCCTTGGTCGAGCGCTGATGCACGCAGCAGCGGACCGCATGCGCGGGGCGGGGGTCGAGCAATGGCGCCTCAACGTCAAGCCGAACAATGCGTCGGCTCTACGTCTCTACGAAGGGCTCGGCATGACGGTGCAGTTTGCGTCCGTCGCCATGCGCATGGGCTGGGAGATCGTCGACGCTCTTCCGGTGCCGGGGCCCATGCTTCGGGTCGAGCCGCTCGAGTCGACCGATGACGTCACGGTCGAGCGTGCGCTCGAGATTCCGGGCGGGCTGTTGGCACAGCATCGGAGACGAGCGCACGCGCGTCTGCTCGTTGCGTACGACGGCGAAGAGATCGTCGGGGGGGCGGTCTTTCGCCCCAACTTCCCGGGGGCCTATCCGTACCGTGCCAAGTCCCTCGCGGTGACGCGCGGGCTCCTGGAAGCGATGCGCCCCTACGCGTTGCCGAGCAAGACCTTCATGCAGCTCGTACTCGAAGACGCCGCGGATCTGGCCGCGGGCCTGGAGCGAGCGGGTGCCCGCCGCCACCTGGAAATCCTTCAGCTCGCGGGACCGCTTCCGGCCAAGCCCGGCGGGTGAGGCTGCATCAGACCCCGACGCACAGGCCGTTGGTGCAGATGCCTCCGAAGATCCCGCCCGGATCGCAGACCGATCCATTGGGATCCTGACCCTGGCAGTCGTTGTCGGTCTCGTCGCAGGTCTCGGTGCAGTCGCCGTCGCCGTCGACTCCGTCGCACGGGTCCGGGCCGCCTTCGCAGGCGCCGCTGGCGTTGCACTGGTCATTGCTCGTGCAGAACAGCCCGTCGGTACACGACGAGCCGACGGGGTCGTTGGCGCTGCAGTTGTTGAGGCCTTCGTCGCACGACTCGCTGCAGTTGCCGTCCCCGTCGGGTCCGACACACGGGTCGCCGGTGCCGACACAGGTGCCGGAACCGTTGCACGCGTCCGTGTCGGTACAGAACAGGCCGTCGTCGCAGGCGCTGCCTCCCGGATCGTTGGCCGTGCAGTTGTTCTGGAACTCGTTGCACGACTCCGAGCAGTCGCCGTCCCCGTCGCGTCCTTCGCAGGGATCGCCAGTGCCGACGCAGGTGCCACCGACCGAACACGTGTCGGTCACCGTGCAAAAGAAGAAGTCGTTGCAAGCGCTGCCCGGCGTATCGATGGCGTTGCAGTTGTTTGCGCCCTCGTCGCACGACTCCGTGCAGTCGAAGTCGCCGTCGGGACCGGGGCACGTCGGTCCGCCGCCCTCGCAGGTGCCGGCGCCGTTACAGGTATCTCCGGAGGTGCAGAACAACCCGTCTTCGCACGGCGACGCGGCGGGGTCGTCGAGGTCACAGCTGTTGGTGGCCTCGTTGCACGACTCGGAGCAGTTACCGTCGCCGTCGGGACCGGGGCAGGGATCGCCGGTGCCAGCGCAAGAGCCCGCTCCGTCGCAGGCGTCCACGCCATTGCAGAACTGCCCGTCGTCGCACGGCGTGCCCGGAACGGCCGGGTCGAAGGCGCAGCTGTTTCCGTTGCACGCGTCGACCTGACACTCGCCAGCGCCGCTGCACTGGGTCGCGTTGTTGCACTCGACGCAGGTGCCCGCTCCGTCGCAGAACGCCCCGCCGCCATCGTCACACATCGTGTCGATCGGCAGGTCGGGAAACAGCGGCACACCGTTGGCGCACGCCTCGGAGGTGCAGTCATTGCCATCCGGCAGCGGAAGGTCGCCGGTATCCTCGAGGGCGATCACCGCTCCGGCGCCGTCGCACGCCGCGATCTGGCAGTCGTTGTCGGTCTGGTCGAACGGTGGCAGCACCAGCCCGAACATCGCGTTGTCGACCCCGCACATGTTGTTGACGCAGGTGATCGTCTGGCAGAAGGTGTCCGTTCCGCCGCAGTCTTCGGGAACGTTGCAGCCGACGCACATGCCGAAGCCGTCGCAAACACCCGCGGCGCAGGGCTCCGCAGCCATGGTCGGTGGGTTGGACGGAACGCCGTCGGTGCATACGTCGTCGGTGCACTCGAGCCCGTCGACCGGGACGTCGGCATCGTCGTTGACGACCTCGGTACCTCCCGAGCCGTCGCAGACCACGACCTCGCAATCGTTGGGCGCCTGCAGCGTGGCGTTGACCACGGTGCCTTGGTCGGCGAAGTCCTGTCCGCAAACGCCGGCGATGCACGTTCGCGTCTGGCAGTCGTCGTCGACCGGGAACTGGTCGCAGTCGTCGGGGCTGATGCATTCGACGCAGTTGCCATCGCCGTCGCAGACTCCGTCGTCGCCGCCGCAGGTCGTTCCCGGGATCGACGGGGTGTGCACGGGCGTGCCGCGGTTGCAGGTGTCGACCGTGCAGTCGTTGCGGTCGTCCGCAATGTCGTTGTCGTCCGCGAGGCCGACCTCGTTGCCTTCCACGCACGTGACGATCGTGCAGTCACCCGACGTCTGCGTCTCGACCGGTGCGTCGATTCCGTCGAGCTCGTTGCGGTCGCACGTGCCGATTTCGAGGTCGCAGCTTTCGACGGTGCAGGTGTTGTCGTCGTTGCAGTCCCCGTCGGCAACACACTCGACTACGCACGCCCCGCTCTGGCACGCGCCGGCCATACCGTCATCGGTTTCACACGCGGTGCCGTCTGGCCAGGTCTCGTTGATGCAGCTGCCGCCCACGTCGCATTGGTCGTGGGTGCAGGGATCGTCGTCGTCGCAGTCTTCGGCTGCGGTCTCGACGGTGCACGCGGGATCGCCGGTTTCATCGGCGCTTCCGCCTCCCGAACCCGTGTCTCCGGTGGTTGCCGTCGCGCTCGTGGTGCCGGAGTCGTCCGCCATCATGACGCCGGTCGTACCGGTCGTGGCGCCGGGCCCCGCATCGACCGGCGAGTCTTCGCCCCCGCAGCCACTCACTGTGAGTGCGAGCCCAAGCGCAACTCGAATCCTCCAAGCCAAGACAACGCGCATGGCGCCCATGATTGCATGGGAAGCGGCCCGTTGCGGACCTCCGGCGCGCGAAGGGTCGCCCCTGGGCGGGGGTCCGAGCACAGAGGCCTACGTTGGATCGTCGGTCATGGCAAGCTTGGAGGATGATCAGGCACGCGCTCGTCGTCGGAGCAGCGTTCGCGCTCGGCTGTGCCGGTCGGTCTGCCCCGACGGAGCCAGACGTCGCCGAGCCGCAAGACGCCGCGACCGTGCCGGCGGCTCCCGTGAAACCCGCTCCCGAGCCCGAACCCGAGCCAGCCGTGAAACCCGAGCCGAAGCCCGAACCCACCCACGTGCTGGAGCTCCGCAAGCCGGTCGCGCTCGACCGACAGAACAACCTGCGCGTCGAGTCGGTGGTCATCGAGTCGATCGAGCCGAGCCCCGACGGGGAGTACCCGGCGGGAGCTGGGATCGATGTCGGCGTGGTGATGCAACGCGGGAAGTATGAGGTCCGGGCCTCGATGACCGAGCTTTCGGAGGGCTACGCGAGTCAGCCCGTGGCGTGGCTCGAGAACTACCGCGTCACACTGCTCGCGGTCGACGATCCCCACAATGCGCCCAAGGTCTCGGTCACCGTTGAACGCGTATCTGAGGACAGTCCGCCCGGAGCTCCGACCATTGGCCGGCTGAGCGAGGCGACCCCGATCTCGCTCGACGACGAGACCGTGCTCCGCTTCCTCGGGCACAGCCACAAGCGGACGTACCCAGGACAGACCTCACCGCTGATGATCGCGGTACGGTGGGAAACGCCCGGAGCAGAGCCGGAAGATCAGCACACGAGCATCATGCCGGACGGACCGCGGGAGTTCTTTTGGCGCGACCGCGTGGTCAAGGTCGTCGAGTGGCAATACGGTGACTGGATGGACCTCGAGATCCGGCAGCGCGCACTCGAACGGGTCACTCAGGCGTCCTGATCGCTGTCGGGCTCGGAGCCGAGCAAGCGGTTGACGCTGAGGTCGACCTGGCTCCGAACGCAGCGCATCACGCTGTGGACCTCGCTGGCCGCGATGCCGTGTCCATCGACGAGGTGCTTGCGAGCCGCATCGGCCAAGCTCATACGCGCACGTTCGAGCCAGCGCGCTGCCGTTGCACGGTGCACGCCGTAGATCGGTGCAATCTGATCGATCGTCAGTCCCTGCACGATGCTGTGGCGCAAGAGGTTGCGGTCGCGGGCGGAAAGGCCCGCGAACGCCAGCTCGACCGAGTTGCGGATCGCGTCCCCGAACGCGTGCTGAACGTAGCGATCCTCGATGCTGCGCAGTGGCGCGCTCGACGAGGCTTTGCTCTCCGGCTCGGGCTGCGGTTCGACCGGCGCACGTCCGAGGCGACGCACGCGATCCATGACGAGCCGCAGCGCTGCGACGCGGACCCAGCCCTGGAGCGGTCCACTTCCGCGAAAGTCGCCGATGCGCGGCGGAGCATCCTCGCGCGCGACGAGCAGCCGCGCGAAGATCTCCTGGACGATGTCGGCGCGCTCGGAGGTGAGCGCGGGGTACTTTGCGACCACGCGGGCGGCGTCGGCCTCGAAGCGCGCGCGAAACTCGGCGACCGCAGTAGGTTCGCCCTGGGCACACGCAAACGCGAGCGCGAGATCCTCGGCGTGGCACCGCGCGAGCGCTGCGTGCACATCATCGGTTTCCGAGACGCACAGCGCCACGTGCCGACCGAGCTCAGCGACGTCGATCCCGAAGCTCGCGGCTTGCGTGGCTCGCCCAACAACCTCGCGAATGGCCTCGCGCGTCTCGGGCTCGGGCAGCTCCGGTCGAAGCGTCGCGAGGACCGCCCACCCGCGGTCGTCGAGGGTCTCGCCCATCGTGATGTCTGCATACCACGCCGCGCGCTCGCCGGTTATCGTGCGCGTGCGTGGCTGAGACCTGCCTGACCGACGACGACATCGCCGGCTTCGTCGCTGGGGCGATGAGCGAGCGACGCCGGGCCGAAGCCGAAGCGCACATCGATACGTGCCCCGTGTGCTTCGAGCTCGTCGGCGAGTTCGGGCGGGTGTTCGAGTCCGTCGCGCAGGTCGCCGCGGAGGCTTCGGGCCAGACATTCGAAGTCTCTTCGCTCGGCGCCGATCGGCACGACCTGTCGATGTTGCTGCAGGCGGTGCTCGAGGGACAGCGGATCGGGCCCTACCGAGTCGAGCGCTTGGTCGGCTGGGGCGCCTCGGCGGTGGTCTACGCGGGCCGCGACGAGCGCCTCGACCGGGCGGTGGCCCTGAAGATCATCTCGGCCGAGGGCGTGTCGACCGACGCGCTCAAAGAGGAAGCGCGGATCGTCGCCCAGCTCGAGCATCCGAACGTCGTCGCGGTCTACGACGTCATCGTCAATGCGGGCCGGCTGGTGATCGTAATGGAGTTGGTGGACGGCGGCACGCTTCGCACGTGGCAACGTCATGCCAGCCCTGCCGACGTTTTGGCGATGTACGTGCAGGCCGGGGAAGGGCTCGTCGCCGCCCACGGTGCCGGCCTCGTGCACCGCGACTTCAAGCCGGACAACGTGCTCGTCGGCAGCGACGGTCGAGCCCGCGTTTCCGACTTCGGCCTCGCTGCAACCATCGTGCGTGAGACCGACGAGGACGAACCCAAGATGGTCGTTGGCACGCCCTCGTACATGTCGCCGGAGCAGAAGCGGGGGGAGACGGTCGACGCACGTAGCGACCAGTTTGCGTTCTGCACCGCGCTGCTGGAAGCCATGACCGGGCAGCGAGACCCGGACGGCATCGACCAACTCCCACCGCCGCTTCGCAGTACGGTTCGCCGAGCGCTGGCCCCGCGGGCCGAGCAACGGCATGCGTCGATGCGGGCCCTGCTGGATGCGCTCGGAGCGACGGGCCGTCGCTCGCGCTGGTGGCTGCCCGCCGGCGTTGCTGTTGCGGCCGTCATCGCCGTGGTGGCAACGCGGCCCAACGATGCGAGTGACCCATGTGCCGGGGTCGACGCGGAAGGCACGGCTCTGTGGACGGCGGAGCGCAAGCTCCCTCTCAGCGACCGCTTCGCGACAGCGGATCAGTCCATCGGGCTGTCGACGTGGGGGCGGGTCGAGGCCCGACTCGACGTGTGGTTCACCGAGTGGAGCTCGGCCCGCGTCGGGGCATGTCGCGTTGCACAGGACGATGCGGCGACAGGCGAGCGCCGCCGTCAGTGTTTGCACGCGGCGCTGCGCGAGGCCGAGGCGTGGCTCGCGGTGCTCGAAGGGGTCGAGGCCGACGGTGTGCTTCAGGCCATCCAGGGAACCGAGGCCCTCGGTGCCCCAGCGACGTGTGCAGACTCGTCACGCGCCGACGCCGACGAGCCGGATGCACTGCTCGCCTCTCGGGCAGCGCGTCGCCTCGGGGACTACGACCGGGCGTGGAAGCTCGCCACCGATGCGCTTGCGTCGGGTGAGACCACCGACGAACGTGCCCTGGCTTTGCTCCGCTACGAAGTGGCAGTGAGTGAAGCCCAGCGCGGTCGCCTTGCCGAGGCTGCCACCGCCTATACGGAGTCCTACTGGAGCGCAGCGGCGTCTGGTGACAGCAAGCTGATGGTCCACGCGGCTGCCGGCCTTGCGCATCACTTCGCGGTGCGAGACGCCAAGCCGGATGAGGCGGAACCCTGGCTCACGCACGCCCGAGCGGCTGCGGCACGTGAGGACGATGCTCTACTCGACGCCGACGTGAGTGCGGCCGAGGCGAGCCTCGCGACGGCACGTGGAGATCATCGGGCTGCCGCCGACCTGCTCGACAGAGCGCTCACGTCGCGCATCGAAGGTGGCGTCGAGATCACATCGGCGGCGCGACTGAGGCACAACCTCGCGGTCACGCTGCATCGCGCCGGTGAGGACGAGCGGGCGCTGGCCACCTCGACGCAGGCCATCGGCGAGCTCGAGGACGCCCTGGGTCCGGACCATCCTCTGGTGGCCTCGGCCTACAACCTTCGCGGCAACGCGCTCGTGGGACTGCTGCGCTACGAGGCCTCGCTGAAGGACTACGACCGCGCGCTGGGGATCCGCGAGGCACGGTTGGGTCGCGACCATCCGGATACGGCCGCGATCGTGTCCAACATCGCCCAGGCCTACGACAAGCTCCACCGGCCGGAGGCGATCACCTGGTACCAGCGTGCCCTCGAGACGATGCGAAGGCGCGAGGACAAGAATCCACTCGCGCTTGCGGTCATGCTCAGCAACCTCGCCGGGGTGCACTCCGGGCGCAAGGAGTACGCAGAGGCAAAACCGCTCGTCGATGAGGCGCTCGGGATCATGGTCGAGACCGTCGGGCCCGAGCATCCGGTCGCGGCAACCGTGGGAACCAACGCGGCGAGCCTGCATTCGCGCCTCGGTGACTATGCGTGGGCCGATGCCCAGTGCCCCAAGTCCTTGGCCGCCCTCGAAGGCAAGTTCGCACCCACGCACCCGCGGCTGGTCGGACCGCTCACCAACTGCGGCGAGCATGATCTACGCACCGGAGCGAGGGACAGGGCCCGGGAGCGCATCGGGCGGGCGCGGGAGATCGTGAATGCGGCACCGGCTCAGTTCGACCGCAACATTCGCGGGGTCGTCGCGTTCGCGCTGGCCCGGGCGACCGACGACCCTCGCCGGGCCCAGACGTTCGCCGAGGAGGCCTTGCTGCACTTTGCCGGAGCGCCGCCCGACCACGAGGCGGACATCGTCGAAGTCGCGGCCTGGCTCGAGGCCCGAGAAAAAAAGTGACTTCGACGTGCGACCGCCCGCCCGATCGCTGTCTGGCTGGGCATGACCAACACCAAGCCCTCGTTGTTCGTGGCGGCGGTTGCGCTGCTGCTGTTCCCCGCTTGCGACGCGCCCAAGGAGAGCAGCAGCGAAGGAGCGGCCAAGGTTGCAGCAGCATCGGCCAAGCCCGCAGCCAAGCCGGCGGAGCAAGTCCCCGCCAAGCGGGCCGAGAAGCTCGCGCCCGAGAAGAAGGCCGCCGACACGCCGGCGGAGCCCGCCCAAGACCCGGGAACGCTGACGATCGAGGACACGACGATCGAGGGCTTTGGCGCGGTCAAGCTCCCCACGGGCGCCAAGAAGATGACCGTCACCGATACGCTCGCGTACTACTCGTGGCGCGCCGGCGACAAATCGATCACGGCGAAAATCTCCCGCAACGGCGGCAGGACTTCGCTCGATGCGGCCAAGAAGTGGGCGGGACTCGATGCGGGCAAAGCTGACATCACCGAGGCCCGCGAGGTGAGCAAGGGCATCTTCGAAGTCGAGCTTCATCGTGAATCAGACGGCACGAATTTCGTCGTCCGCTTCGACAAAGATGGCCGTATGAGCTGTATGGGCGTCGGCGGCATCGAAATGGACGTTTTGAAGCAGATCTGCAGCTCGTATCCGATCGCGGGCTGATTTGCCCGCGCTCGTGCGTGATCGATGTCGACGCTGGGGGCACGTCCGAAGCAGTGCTTGCCTTGATGCTCCCCCTCGTGACTGCGCTCGTGGGTGGTCCCACCCCTAGCGCAACCCCAGCCGGGCCACCCCGCCCCAAGATGGAGAAGAAGGTCGCTCGCGGGATGATCATCGGCGGCAGTGCGTTGTTCGGCATCACCTACGGCGCATCGACGCTCGGGGCCGCCGCCGTCCTGGACGGCTCGCCCAATCGCGATCAGTTCCGGTGGGCGCTGTCGATGGCCGTGCCGGTCGTCGGTCCCTTTCGTGCAGCGGCACTGCCCCAGTCCAAGGGTGATCGAGCCGCATCGATTGCAACCGGGTTCATGCAGGCCGGCGGGGTGGCGCTGATCGTGGGCGGGGCCGTGGCCGCATCGCGACACGCTCGTGCCGACCGATGGGATCGGGCCCTTGGGCGTCCTGTGCCCGGGAGCAGCCCCAACTACGGCAAGCTGTTCGCAACCAGCGGTGCGGTGGCACTGAGCGCGTACATCATCACGATGGCAATCGGAGCCAGCTACGTCTCGGACGTCAACGACACACCCGACGACTTCGACAACCCCGCACGCGCTCGAGCGTTCGGACGCCGCCTCACGATTCCTCTGGTTGGCGGTTTCCTCGCGATGCCCAAGGCGCGTACGCATATGGGCGCGTGGGGAGCCGGGGCCACGAGCATGATCCAGCTCGGTAGCGTCGCAACCGCGATCGTCGCCGGCGTGCTCGACCGGCGCGAGGAGCAGCGCCGTCGTGCTCGGTTCTCCGCAACGCCGACCCGACACGGCGCTCAGGTCACGATCGCCATGCAGTTTTAGCCTATGGACACAAAAGGCCGCAGGAGTCCTCGGCCGTCATGATGCACATGCCATCCCACTCGACGTCGCAGCAGAAGGCGTCCATCGAGCACACGCACTCCCAGACTTGAGGCTCTTCGCAGCCGGGAACGTCGGGTACGGCGGTGCAGCAGTCCTCGTCAGAGAAGCAGTCCGCCATGCAGGAGTCGGTGGCCAGGAACATGCACTGGACGGTCCAGTTGATGTTGCAGCACTCGGGTTCGAGATTGCAGACGCAGGTCTCGATCGTGGAGTCTCCGCACCCGTAGCCGTTGGACGTCGCGCAACAGGTGCCCTCGTTGTGGCACTCGATGCCGCAGTTTCCGACCGCCGACTCGATGCACAGCGCATCCCAGAGGTTCGAACAGCAGAACGGGTCGCTGTCGCAGACGCACGCCTCGACCTTTGGATCGGCGCAGCCAGGCTCGCCTATGTTTTCGCAGCACGGCGAGAGCACGACACCGGTATCGGTGTCGCCGGTGTCGCCGGTGTCGCCGGTGTCCGAAGACGTGCTCGAGACGTCCATGCCCTTGTCGTCACCGCTCTCGCCGACATCGGTGCTCGTGTCGGTGCTCGCGGTGGTCCCATCAGCATCGTCGTCGTCGTCATCGTCGTCATCGTCGTCGTCCTTGGCGACGGTGGTGCCCTCACCCACGGTGAGGCTGGGCCCCATTGCGCCAGTCTGACCGTCGGTGACCTGAACCGCGGCGGTGTCCCCCGCGTCTCCTCCGGTCTCCGACGACTCACCAAACAACGGATTGGGACGGGCGCACGAACACAGCAGCAAACTCGCGCCCGCCACCCCTACCAACAGACAGCGCGGCATCAACGTCCGTCACGTTCATGTTTCGCGCGCCCGAACTCCTTCGTTTGCAGACAATGTTTTGGAGGAGCTTGTCCTACTTCACACTGCACGCGACCACGAAGACGCGGGTCGAGGTGGGGTCGACGGCCAGTGCCTTTGCTTCAGTGTCTCGGCCGGCGAGGCACTGGGCCTTGATCCGAGAATGGCGGCGTTCAGTGGCGAACTGACCCGTTGGAAAGCGCTGCGCGTGATCGTCCAGCGCGCGCAAGGCCTCGGTCGGGTTGCCGTTGCGCAACGCGACCCGTGCTCGCTCGATGAGCCGAAGCTCCGCCTCGATGCCGGTGTCTTCGCTCGGCACCGGTTTCCCCGCGGCCTTCGGGGGCGTCACGCGCCGAGCTTGCGGCTTCGTCGGGGTGGGCTCGGTATTCAGGACCGGGGTAGGCGCCGCCTTTGCCACGACGGGATTCGCCGGTGCCGTTGGTGGGGATTCGCGAGGGCGACGTTCGCGGGGTTCGGGTGGAGCGTCGCTCACGACCGGTTGCGGGGGCGGTTTGGGCGCTTCGCTTCGCGACGCCACGACGGCAATGCCGCTGCCACCGAGCGCGACCGTGGCGACCATCGGCAGCCAGAACGAACCGCCGCCGCCGGATCCGATGCTCAGCTGTTCCCACCCGGCCAAGACCGGCGTGTCTCCTCGTTCGATCCGCACCATGATTGCGGCCAGCGCCGCGCGTCGAGGTGGTCGCTGGGGCTCTGCACGTCCGGCGAGTGCACGCAGGTGGGCGCGCTGTGCTCGTCCGCGCTCTTGGGCATGGAAGCGCTCGACGGCCGACTCGAGCTTCTCCCGCGCCAGTCTCAGGCGCGAGTGGACCGTGCGAACGTTGAGGTTGAGGATCTGCGAAATCTCGCGCGCCTTGATTCCTTCGAGCTCGGCCAGCACGAACACCGTGCGCTTGGCGTCGTCCAGCTCGTCCAGCATTCGGTCGAGCAGCGCTGCGGCCTCGGCCCGCGAAAGCTCGGCCTCTGGATCGATCTCGAGCCGGCCGTGCATCTCGCCGCCCGCCTTCTCTCGCCGCGCCCGTTCGCGGCGCTGGCTGCGACGGATCGTGGAGGCAACGCGAACCGCGATCGCGTACAGCCATGTTCGGGGTGAAGCGCGACCCTCGAACTCGTCGAGCTTGCGGTACGCCACGAGAAACGTCTCCTGCACGGCGTCGTCGAGCTCGGCATCCGGCACGCCGCAGCGACGGATCACCCGACCCACGTATCGCCCATGCTCACGGTAGAGCTCGGCGATCCGTCGCAGGTCCTGCGACTCGCTCGGTCCAAAGCTGCGGCTGCCGTCCGGCACTCCCACTGGTTTAGTGCCGCCGCTCGTCCCCCGCATCAAACAAAACGACGAGCGCGCGCATGTGCGCGATGGTCCGAGAAAGTCGAGGGATATCCACGAAGTGGAACGGCGCTTTTTCGCCTGCCGTGAAGCCGGGGTCAGAGACGTGGGGCGTGGACGGTCACCCCGACGAAGCCCCGCGGCCCCAGCTGTCCGGTCTCGTGCAGCGTCCGCTCAGTGCCGTCCTGCACGACGTGAAACCTGGGCCGCGTCAGCGAGATGGCGGCCTCGAACGCGGCCCACAACCCGAATCGCGGGGTCAGTGAGACCTCGACGCCCGGCTGCGCGATCGCTGCGGCCCACAGATCCACCGGCCTTTGCTCGTTGACGATCTGCTGCCCGCTGCCGGAGGCGATCATCGCGCCAAGGTCGACGCCAAAGCACAACGGGAACCGCCACCGCCCGGTCGCGAGCACCGGACATCCGCGGGCCCCGAAGGCGACGAGCTGAAACGACGCCCCCACTTGGACGTCGTCCAGCTGGAACGGACGCGGCGTCCAATACTGCACGGCGAGCTGCCCGACGAAGCGTGGGACCCCCAGCCAGGGCGCGGCGACGAAGCCGGGCCCCGCGTTCGGGAGAATCAGGCCGCCAACGCCGAGGCCAAAGCGTGCGCCATAGTCGAGGGATGGTCGCGACTTGGGGTCGTCTCGGTCGGCGGACGCGAAGCGACGGGCGTCGTCCGGGGGGACTGGATCCGCTGATTCCGCGACCGGGTCGGGATCTGGAACAGGTTCAGGCTCGGGTTCAGGCGGGGTTTGAGGGAGCGGAGCTGGAGCTGGGATCGCGCCGGGTTCGGACTGAGCCTCGAGCTGCGACGCGACCACCACGGGGTCGAGGGCCACCGCAGTGACGAGGCCCACCGCGCGCGCGAGCAGGGCACAGTCTTCCGCCTCGAGGGTTCGAGTACGGCTCTCCGCGTCCGATACGATGGTGACGCGCGCAGCAAGTCCACCTGCGTTTTCGCTCACGGTCGCCTCGACGCTCACGGCCGCGAGCTCGGAATTCACGAGCTGAGCCGAAGGGGCGAGGCGCTGGATCTGCGTGGCGACGGCCTCACGGTTGGGGCACGCTTGGGGAGCAGTCCAGGTCAACTCCATGGGAATTCGGCCGGCATCGGGCTCCGGAAGCGGTGGCGCGACGAATAGCGCGGTCACCGCGAGAGACGCGAACGAGGCCATGACGTTTTTTTGATACCGCCGACGGGGCGCGGCCACAAACCAAACGATGACAACTCGTATGTTGAAGCATGCCTTGATCGCCAGCCTGATGCTGGTCGCCTGCGACAAGTCCAACTCGGTGGGTGAGGTTGCGGACTCGGCCGCGGATGACGATGACGACAACGCCGACGACGACGACGACGACGATTCTGACGACGACGACGATGACGACGCCGCCGATGACGACGACGATGACGACGATGACGACGCTCAGACGTGCGGTGCCGGCGAGATGTACGTCGAGCCGGCCGGATGTTTGCTCGATTCGTTTCCTCAGCTTCCGAGTGCTGGCTGCTACGAGCCTTGCGGCGGTGAGGACACCTGTGGCGCCGGAACGACGTGCCAAACCGTGCAGCACAATCCTTGCCCGTGCCCACCGGATGCCGAGGCCTGCTGCGGTGCCTGCGGGGGTGAAGTGTCGTTGTGCATGCCCGACTCGTTCGATGCGGTGTGCGCCTCGATCATCGGTCGGCACTTTGAATCGCTCGAGCAGCTCGAGTGCGGTCAGACCCCGGACGGCGTGGCGCTGTGCAACTGGTCGATCGACTTTGCGGAAGACGGCACGTTCGCGTGGAACTACTCCGACATCGGCCAAAGCGGAACGTACACCTGCGAGGGCGGGATTCTCGAGGCGCGGATCGGAGCTGATGCCGTCGAAAACAGCTTCGACCTCGAGTCCGCGACCCTGACCTGGGATGGTGTCGAGTACGAGGGCGTCACGACTTGAGCGGCGGGATCTGATACCACCACGCAATGAACCAGCCCTGGGAAGCGGAGCACGTCGTCGAGCCATCGCTGGCCGCGGCGTTGATTCGCGAGCAGTTTTCCGACGTGCCAGCGGGTCGCGTCGAGGCGTTCGGGCAGGGCTGGGACAACACGATGATGCTCGTGGACGCGGAGCTGCTGTTCCGCTTCCCACGGCGGCAGATCGCCGTCGACCTTCTGGCGACCGAGGGGCGGGTGCTGCCGAAGATCGCAGATGCGCTGCCGCTGGCGGTACCGCGGCCCGAGTGGATCGGCCAGCCGAGCGACGATTTTCCCTGGCCGTTTCTCGGGTATCGAATGGTGCACGGCCGGACGGGCTGTGGGCTGCGGCTCACGGCGGAGCAGCGCTTCGCTGCGGCCGAGCCCCTCGCCCGGTTCGTGCGAGCGCTGCATGACGTCGACCCGACGCCGTTGAGTCTTCCGGCCGACACCTTGGGGCGAGCCGACCTTGCGAGCAAGCGAGACGTTGCGCTCGAACGACTCGAGAAAGTCGAGGCACTCGGGATCGTGGAGGACACGTCGCCGTGGCGCGAAGCGTTCCGCCAGTCGATTCCACCGGCGCCGGAACGCCGCGTCGTGTCGCATGGTGATCTCTACTCGCGGCATGTTCTGTTCGACGACGACACGCAGCCCTGCGCGGTGATCGATTGGGGCGACGTGCACCTCGGAGCCCCGTTGGTCGATCTTTCGCTGGCGTTCATGCTTCTCCCCGAGCCGGCACGCGAGCGCTTCTTCGAGGTTTACGGGGAGGTTGACGACGTCACGCGGCACCTGGCGAGACTCCGAGGCATCTGGCATGCCGCGTCGGAGCTGGTCTACGCCCACGACGTCGGCGATGCCAACCTCCTGATGGAAGCGACGACGTCCCTCGAGCATCTGCGCTGAGGCACCTGAGACATGCGGGACATGTCCCCGGGGTCTCGCGGCCGGGGCGACATGCACGGGTCCGTTTTGCGAGCGCGAGCGCGGTTCCCTGGCGTGGCGCACCGCTTGCAGTGCCCCGTGGCATGTCCATCAATCCGAAGTTGTTCTCGGCACTCACCCTCCTCAGCGCGGCCTGTTCGGCCACCGTCGAGGTGCCGACGAACGAGGGAGAGCCGGCACCACAGCCGCGACTCTACGGAGACGTCACCTACGCGAACGACTGCAGCGCCAGCCACATCGATCTCCTGGAGGAGTCGATGGAGCTCGGGCGCATTGCGTCCAACACCGATGCGTTTCGCGAGTGTGTGACCGATCGCATGACGCAGCAGTACATCCCCTGCAACGGCGACCCGTTCGCCACCAGCTCGCTGTCGGTCCAGATCGACCGAGCGCTCGAGTCGACCCGCATGCTCAACGACGTGCACATCACGTGTACCGGTGGGTCGGGCAACGCCAGCGCCTATATCGGGACCTACGGGCACGACGAAGACGAGGCGTTTTCATGGTCGAGCTGGCTCAGTGCGGTCCTCGAAGGCCCGAGCTTTCCGATCTGCGGACCCGGGGAGCAACCTGACTGGGGACCGAATACGTGCCGCCCCGCTGGATGGCCGTGGTCTCAGGTCGCTGGCATCGCGTGGCATGAAGTCAGCCATACCCACGGTTACACCCACGACTACTGCGGCATCAACGACCCGAACTGGAACTACCAGAGCGACACGGTGCCGTACATCGTCGGCAACTGCCTCGCCAAGGTGATCAACGACTCGGCGGTCGCGTGCGGGGAGAACAACGCCTGCGGCTTCGTGAGCTTCGAGATGCTCGAGGACGGGCAGTGCGAGTGCCGGCGCGATCCCGTGCCGGGCTGGAGCGAGCGCTCGTTCAACGGGCACGACCGGTGGTACCCGGGCGACTTCGACGGAGACGGAAAGACCGACGTCATTCGAGCGCTCAACAAGTACGGTGGTGCAGAAGTCCTGCTTTCGGACGGCGAGTTCTTCGACAGCGATGGCATCTGGAGCGGCGCGGGCTTTTACAGCCACCGTTGGTACGTGGGCAACTTCGACGGACAAGGCGGCGACGACATCATGCGGCTGTCGCACGTGCACGGAGGCGCGGAGGTCTTTCTCTCGAACGGGCAAGGCTTCGACTACGCAGGCACGTGGAGCGGCGCGGGGATCTACGCGCACCGCTGGTACGTGGGCGACTTCAACGGCGACGACGTCGACGACATCATGCGGTTGTCGCATCAGTACGGCGGGGCGGAGGTCTTTACGTCCAACGGTTCGGATGCGTTCGAGTCGCAGGGCGTGTGGACGGGTGCCGGGATCTGGGGCGACGAGTGGTACGTGGGCAACTTCGACGGCGAAGGAGGCGACGACATCATGCGGCTGTCGCATCAGTACGGCGGTGGGCAGGTCTTCCTCTCCAACGGGGAGGACGCGTTCGTCGGTGGCTCGACCTGGACCGGCGCCGGCTACTGGGGCGACCGTTGGTACGTCGGCGACTACGATGCCGACGGCAAGGACGACGTCGTGCGTCGCTCGCACGCGTACGGCGGTGCCGAAGTCTTCCGGTCGACGGGCAGCAGCTTCGTGTCCCAGGGCGAATGGACCGGCGCCGGGCTGCACGGCAATCGCTGGTACGTGGGCAACTACGACGGGCAGGGCGGCGATGACCTGCTCCGGCTGCACGATGCCAACGGCGGTGCCGAGGTGTTCAAGTCCAACGGCGTGGATCAGTTCAGGCGCTAGCCGAAGACCACCGCGAAGAACTCGAGGATGGCGTTGCCGACCTGAACCAAGTGCGGGTCGGTGCCGGTCCCGTGCGCAAGGGGCAAGTCGAACTCGAGAAACCACCAACCGACGAACAGGGCCATCCAGGCCAAGCGCCCCAGGGCCGCCCACAGTCCGGCCGCGGTGGAGCGAAGGCCGTCGCGGATCCGCTTGCGCAGTGAGCCCCGCGGCGGCCAGACGGGCTCGAGGAATTGCTCGTGCCACGGGATGAGCTCTTGGTATCGCCAGGTGTGATCCGAGAGCCTGTCCATCGGGGCGCTTGGGGCCAACCCGCGCGCCTCGATGGTCATTTCCGGCGGAGGGTCATTCGCAGCCCGTGCCGTCGTTGTCGGCGTCGAGCATGTACTCGTCGGGGCCGATCACGACGACGGGCGCCAGTTCCAGCGCAACGACGTCCGGGCAGTTGAGGTCGTCGACGACCGGCAAGCACGGCTCGTAGGACGGGTGGCAGCTCGGGTCCGCGTCGGTTCCGGACGAGCCGTCGTCATCGGTGATCGGGTCGCCGTCGTCGTCCTCGCCGTCGTCTGCGGTGCCGCCCTCGCCGATGATCTCGTCGGTCAACGGCGCGCGCAGGCACGCCGTGGGGAGCAAACCCAACGCGCCGATCGCAGCCAGAACCCATCGCACCCGTCTCAACCCGGGGAGCGTTTCAGTTCGGCGACGATTCGGCAACCCCGTCGAGGGGGGCGCTATCCTCCGGCGGTGCCGACCGCGACGAACCCCGAGCTCGAAGCCAAGATCCTCGAGAATCCCGACGACACGTCGGCGTATCTCGTCTACAGCGACTGGCTGAGCGAGCAGGGCGACTCGAGAGGCGAGCTCATCGCGGTGCAGGTGCGTCTACAGGGCAACGAAGACGCGACGCTGAGAGCGCGGGAGCAAGCGCTGCTGTCCCAGCACGGCAACGAGTGGCTGGGGCAGCTCGCTGCGCTCGGCGACGACGACATGAAGCTGGTCTGGCGCAACGGGTTCATTCACAGCGTTCGTTTTGGGCCCGAGCTCGATGACTACGAGACGAGCGAGCAAGACTTCGGTGAGCTGGTGCGGACGCTGTGTCGACTGCCCGCTGCGCGACTGCTCGACGAGCTGGTCGTCGGGGGCAAGGACTATGACGACTACCCGACCTCCTGGGAGGACTGCATCGAAGCACTGGCACAGTCGGAGGTGCCGACTCGGCTTCGTCGCCTCGAGTTCAATTGCGGCGGCTACTGGGACATCTCGTCGACCGAGCTGGGCAACCTCGAGCCCGCGTACCCCAAGCTGGGGGAGCTCGAAGCTCTACGCATCGAGCTGGGGGACATGGAGTTCGGGACGATGGATCTTCCTCGGCTGCGTTCGCTCGAGGCGGTCACCGGCGGCTTGACGGTGGACAATCTCCAGTCGGTTGCCGCCGCGGCGTGGCCCCATCTCGAGCGGCTGTCGCTCCATCTCGGGGAGGAGGGAGGCGACTACGGAGGCGACATTGGCGTGGACGACGTCGTCGACTTCCTCGCGCGGCTCAATGCCCCCAACCTGCGCCATCTCGGGCTGTGCAATACCAACCATTCAGACGTGCTCGTTCGCCACGTGGCCGAGAGCAAGATCCTGCCGCAGCTGAAGACCCTCGACTTCAGTGACGGCACCCTCGGAGCCCAAGGAGCTCGCACGATCATCGAGCACGCGGGGCGCTTCGAGCACCTTGCGCAGATCAAAGCCCGCCATCACTACGTGTCCGATACGGTGGTGCAGGAGCTGGGGGCCGCATTCCCCGGCCCGACGGTGATCGACTTCACGGAGCCCGAGGACGAAGACGACGGCTACCGGTACGTCTCCGTCTCCGAATAGGCCGTTTCTCCAGATTCTCGGGAACCCGCCCGCCTTTGCGGCCACAGCGGGTGAGCCGTGACCGTCCACGCCGACGCCAAGCCAGCCAAGGCTGAGAGACGACTCGAATCGGTCGATCTGGTGCGCGGCATCGTCATCGTACTGATGACGCTGGACCACGTGCGGGACTTCGTCGCCGTCGAGCGATTCGATTTCGGTAATCCCGCGGTCACGACGCCCCTGCACTTTGCAACGCGCTGGGTCACCCACCTGTGCGCGCCGGCGTTCGTGTTCATCGCCGGAACGAGCGCCTTCCTCTCCTCGGGGCGTCGCACGGCGCGTGAGCTCTCCGCTCACCTCGCGACCCGCGGCTTGTGGCTGATCGCCGTCGAGCTCACGCTCGTCGCCTATGCCTGGTGGCTGTCGGTTCCGCAGCGAGTGACGCTGCAGGTGATCTGGGCGATCGGGGTCAGCATGCTCGTGCTCGCGATCCTGGTCCACTTTCCGCGGCGAGTCAGCATTGCGTTCGGCGTTGTTCTGATCGCTGGTCACAACGCGCTGGACGGTTTTTCGGCCACGGGAAACAGCGCCGCGGCGGTTACCTGGCGCATCCTTCACCAGCTCGACGCGTTCGAGGTCGCCGGGCAGACCGTCGTCACGCTGTACCCGCTGGTGCCTTGGATCGGCGTGATGGCTCTGGGCTACGGGCTTGGCCCAATGGTTCGCGACCGGCCGAGACAGACTTTCCGGTTGGGCTTGTTGGTTACGCTGGGCTTCGTGGTCCTGCGTCTCGTCGACGTCTACGGAGATCCGAATCCGTGGAGCGCGACCCGCGGTCCACAGTTCGCGGTGATGTCCTTTCTCAACACGACGAAGTACCCGCCATCGCTGCTCTTCGTCATGATGACGCTGGGCCCCACGCTCATGTTCCTCGGGCGTGTGCGCACGGCACCCGCCGCGCTTCGATGGCTGCTGACGTTCGGTAGCGTGCCGCTCTTCTATTATCTGGCGCACCTCTACCTAGGGCATGCACTTGCGGTGGTCATCGGCGTGGCCCAGGGGTTTTCGGCGGGTCAGATCATGACCGCCTACTCCGAGTACCCAGCGGGTTTCGGCGTTCCTCTGTGGGGGATCTACGCTGTGGCCGGCCTCACAGTGGTGATGCTCTACCCCGCGTGCCGATGGTTTTCTTTGCTCAAGGCGACGCGCCGGCATCGGCTGTTGTCGTATTTGTAGACCGCATGAGTTGTGTACGATGGGCACGTCGATGAGCACCACGAATCCATTCACGGCCCGCTTGGCGTCGTCGATCGTCGTGCTCGGCCTGGCGTCGGGTTGCGATCCAGTCGAGACGCGTCGCGGCAGCTTCACCGAGGCCAACAACAACGAGCGCTTCACCGTCAGTGGTCTTGCGGACGGCGGCCCCGGTGTCCGCGTCACCGTGCCCACGGACGTGGAGTTCGCCAACGCGGGTCCTAGTGGCACCTCTGGCCCGGACCTGGTCTTCGGTGACGCCAAGGTGGTGGGCAGCCCCACCTCGAACTTTGCCCAGATGTTCCTCGAGGTTGCCAACAACGGCGAGACGCCGCTGTGCTTCATTCACGGGGAGACGATCGAGTACCTCGACGAAAACGGAGCCGTGCTCGCGACCGACTCCACCTTCGTGGACGGCTCCGTTGCCCGCACACCCGCGGCCGGGCTGCTCACCGGCACCTGCATCATCGAAGGCGGCTCGGGCGTCTTGACCTCGCTCGTCGAGGATCTGGATGTCGAGGCGGTCTCGAGCGTTCGCATCCTGGTCGAAGCAGACGACGCATGGCAGTACGCCGCGCCCGATGCCGAGGTCGTCGCGAGCTCGGTCGAAGTTTTGAGCGAGCGCGAGCTGCGAATCTCGCTCGAAAACGTCGGCTCGGAGCCCGCCACCATGGAGACCTCCAAGGTCATCCTGTTCGACGCGGACGGTGAATTCCTGAGCTGGGAATTCGCGCTGGGTCTCGATGCGACCCCAGGGACGATCGCCCCGGGGGGAACGGGAGTCATGGATGTCTCGCTCGTGGGCGTGCCTGGAAACCCGGCTGAGGTGATCGTCAACCTCGGCTGGGAGCAGTAGCGGTCAGGCCGCCTGCAAACGACCAGGAACAATCTGCAGCGACTGTTTATGTGCATCGAAACCGACGCGGCCTCCGGCGCAGGCATTTTCGACACCCTCAAGGCCGCCGCCAAGATCGCCATCGCAGACGTCCAGGAGCACCGCGCCGCCGAGCTGAGCTGAGGCCGTCGCCTCACTCCTCCGGCAGAGCGACCATCTCGAACACGAACGGCTGAATCTCGAGCGCTGTACCGACTTCGAGATTGCCGTCGACATCGAGGAACAGAGGCTCGGCGGTCCCGCTCGAGTCGAAACGGAACAGCAGAGCTCCGCTGCCCGACGCCATGATGTTGCTGTAGCGCGTTGGCACCGGCCACTCGGGAACGGCGCCGGTGGACTCGCCGAAGCTGCAGTCAGCGTTGATCGGGATGGCCTCCAGCGCCCCGCCGATCGACGCGAGCACATGGCGGTCGTCGGGACCCATGAACACACGCCCGGCGTAGCCCTCGTTGTACGCGTCCACCTCGACCGGGTCGTAGTCAGCCCCGACCGCGTAGGCGCGCAGCCCGTTCGAGAGCAACCCGTCCTCTCGGGGAACGTACAGGCAGGACCCGTCGCTCGTCAGTGCGACCTCGTTCGCTGGCCCATACACCCCGCTGGTCGCGACGGGGGCTGGGGCCTGGTCAAGCGCTCCGAGCAGCCCCACGTACAGCCCTTCACCGTCGCCGGAGTATGGCGCGAACAAGACTTCGCCCATCGGGTCCGTGACCATGTGACGCGGGTTGGGTCCCACGGGAAACGCGGCGCCTGCCGTGAGGCTGTAGTCCGCCTCAATCGCGTACATGACCAAGTCGGGGCTCGCGGTGGAGAAGTTGCCGGCGACGAAGAGGCGGCTGTCGTCGGCCGCGGATCCGATGACGCCGATAGTCGAGGGCCACGCGATTGGTGAGCCTACTTTCGTAAGGCCACCGGTCTGCCGGTCGCGAGCGTGGGCGGAGAGGGAGTCACCGCCAAAAAAGACCGCGCCCCCATCGTGGGTCGACCCAGCCGACCGTGCCGGCTCTGGGAGCTCCCAAGGACTTCCCGGTAGTTCCTCGAACGTGTTGCTCTCGAGGTCGAGTCGATACCCGTGTATGAACTCGTCGATCTCAGGCGACATGTACATGTGCACCGGCTCGACCTCGATCTCCTCGCCGGTGTCGCCGGTGTCGTCGTCATCGTCATCGTCATCGTCATCGTCATCGTCGGCGTCGTCGTCGGTACCGGTGTCGTCATCGTCGTCATCGTCCGTCTCGCCGCTGGTGCCGGTGCTCTCGGAGCAGAAGACCTCTCGCTCCAGGGATGTCTCGACGAGTTCGTACTGCGGGCGAGACTCCTCCGGGAGCTGCAGCTCCTCCGGGCGGGCGAACTCGGTCCAGAGCGCCTGAAACGTCACGGTTGTCGTTCCAACTTTCAGGCACCTGAATGTCCACTCGCTGTCCTGTGACTCTCCGGCCTCGGAGTAGAAGCTGTGCTTCGTCCCACTTGCGGTGGCGTCGTCCTGCACGAGTCCTTCAGGCTTGGGATCGTGCTCGACCCGAACGAACTCCGCGACCGTTGCGTCCTCGACCTTCACCTCGAGCGCAACGGACGTCCTTCGAACGAACTCGTTGTCGAGTGTCGTGGTGATCTCGACTTCCTGACCGATGAAGCCCCGGTCGGGGTCCGTCGCGGAGAGCGAGGCGGCATCGCTTTGCTTCGGGTCACCGTGCGCGTTCTGGCAAGCCGGTCCGAGTGACACGGAAGCGAGAACGGTGAGCCAACGAGCAGTCGTGGGGCGCATGCCCGTCAGTCGGAGCGACTTGCGTCAGTGATCCGAGAAAACCGAAAAAACGACGTTCTCGACCATTTGGGACCCCGCAACTGTCGAACGCGCCGCCACCAAGCCATCACCCGTCGGCGATCATGCGGATGAGCTCGCCGACGTTGTCGGCGTCGAAGCGGCCGTAGCCGCAGAGGATCGTCCAGTCGCTGAGCTTGTCGAGCGAGTGGGGGGCGCGTTGGCCTTCGCGCAGGGCGGAGACGGCGTAGGGGGCGTTGGTGAGGGTGGCGTCGACCTCGTCGCCGTCGATCTCGTGCACGATGAACCACAGGTGCTCGCGCTCGTTGCTGTCGGACTCGGCGCCGTCGACGAGGTAGCCGAGCTTGACCAGGAAGACGAACTCCTCGTCTTCGCGGAAGCGCTCGTGCAGCCCACGGAACTGGTCGAGACGCTCGCGTGCGAGCAGGGCCATGCGCTCGGTCTCCATGCTGGAGACGTAGAGCAGCGGATTGTTTTCCATGGTCTGCAGGTGCTTGGAGGGGGCCTCGTACTTTCGGCGCCCCAGCAGGCCTCGACCCGGGGCAAAGAGCACCCCACGTACGCCCGCGTGCTGCGGGCCGTCGCGATCGGCGAGCGTGCCGAGGCTGTCCTTGGCGACCTTGTCGAGCCCACGCTCCCACGGCAGCCACACCATCTCGATGTCTTGGCCGGGCATGAAGACTTCGTCGGGCTCGGGCACGCCACTCTCGAGAAACATCGTCGCGACCGTGTTGAGCAGCTGACCCATCAAGCCCGCACCATCGCGCGGGACCTCGAGCATCTCGAGCTCGATCGATCCGCAGCGCAGCAGCCCGTGCGTGTGCAGCCACGCTCCGCTGTCTTGGTTTTCGTCGTAGACCGAGTGAATCGCGAACAGGGTCGAAGGCGAGGGAGGCGTACGTGACTCGGCCAGCTCGCGGAGCCAACGGGCAGGGTGGGGCGTGGCCGCGTTGACGTCGAAAGCGAGCACCGCGTCGGGAGCCACCGCCGCGAGGAGACATGCTTGTCGGTGGTAGCTTCGGAGCGGTCGCTCGCCGAGCTGCGTACTCACCCCAACGGCCCAGCCGGCGTCGCGGGTGGCGTCGGCATCCTCGGGCAGGATCCCACGCCAGTCGATCCCGGCCAGCAACTCCGACTCCGCATGCGGGGCCGCCTCGAGCCAAACCCGGAACTCCTGCGGCTCGTCGTCGTCCTCGAAGCGCGCGACCACCTCGAGCTCCCACTGCGCCCGCGAGACCGAGAGCTCACCCGTGGGCGTGGCCTCGACGATATCGACCGGCGAGCGCTCGAGCAGTCCGAGCACCTCGGTGATGCCCACCTCGGCGTCCGCCACGTTGCGAACGGCGAGGAGTAACGACGCGGGCGGCTCTTGCAGCGCCTCCGCGTATTCGGGCGGCATCTTCACCGCCAACCGTCCTAGCGGATCTGGTCGCGGATCGCCATGGCCGTTACGCGACGGTGATGTCGTCGCAGAGATAGACGTCTTGGATCGTGTTCAGCAGCTTCACGCCGTCGGCGATCGGGCGCTGGAACGCCTTGCGGCCCGAGATCAAGCCACAACCGCCCGCTCGCTTGTTCACGACGGCGGTGAAGGCCGCGTCCGCGAAGTCGTTGCTGCCCGAAGCCCCGCCGCTGTTGATGAGCCCAATGCGACCCATGTAGCAGTTGGCGACCTGGTAGCGGCAAAGATCGATCGGGTGGTCGGTGGTGAGCTCGGTGTACATGCGCTCGTCGAGCTTGCCGTATGACGAGTTGCCGGCGTTGAGCGCTTTGTAGCCACCGTTTCGCTCGGGGAGCTTCTGCTTGATGATGTCGGCGCCGAGCGTGACGCCGAGGTGGTTGGCCTGGCCGGTGAGGTCCGCCGAGACGTGGTGGTCTTGGCCGTCGACCTTGAACGCAGAGTTGCGCAGGTAACACCACAGGATCGTCGCCATGCCGAGCTCGTGCGCCGCCTGGAACATCTGACCGACCTGCTCGATCTCGCGGTTGGCGTCCGAGCATCCAAAGTAGATCGTCGCACCGACCGCAGTCGCGCCCATGTCCCACGCCTGGCGGATCGTGCCGTACATGCGCTGCTCGAAGTTGTTCGGCATCGTGAGCAGCTCGTTGTGGTTGAACTTGACCACGAACGGGATGCGATGCGCGTACTTGCGAGCGACCGTGCCGAGCACACCAAAGGTACTCGCGACGGCATTGCAGCCGCCCTCGACCGCGAGCTTCACGATGTTCTCGGGGTCGAAGTAGTCGGGGTTCTTCGCAAACGATGCGCCCGCCGAGTGCTCGATGCCCTGGTCGACCGGAAGGATCGACATGTAGCCGGAGTTGGCGAGACGGCCGTGGCCGTAGAGCGCCTGCAGTGAGCGCAGCACCTGCGGGTTACGGTCCGAGCCGATGAAGACGTCGTCGACGTGATTGGGGCCCGTGACCGTCAGTCGCTCCTTCGGGATTCCCTTGCACGTGTGCTCGAGGAGGAGCGGGCCTTTGTCGCCCAACAGCTTCTGGATGTCTGCGAAGGAGTTCATCGTCCGGGCGCGAGACTACCTGCCCCATGTCTTCACCGACATGCTCGGGGACGCCCTGCGCAGCGAGTCATCGCACAATCGCGCGATTCCCGTCGAAGACGTGCGCGTAAAAAGGCACACTCTCGCGCGTGACTGTCCTGGCGCTCGCGCTGACGAGCCTCGCGTTGAGCGAGCCTGCGCCGTCGGCCCGCCCGGTCGAACCCGGAGCTGCGATGGTCCGCCTGGTCGATCACTACGCGTACGTAGGTCGGCGTGCGCGTCACTCAGTCGGAGGCCTCCGACTCGGGATCGGCGCGGGCCAGCTCGCGCTCGGCATGTTCGGCGCCGTCTCACCTCGGTACACGCCAGCGATTCGGCGTCTACGGACTGCTCGCACCCTCGCCGATGGAAAAGCTCGCGCGGTCGGAGGCTGTGGAGGCGCTTCGCGATGACCCTGGAAGCACGACACGACTGGTCGCGGCGGAGAAGCGCTGGGCCGAGGTCGCGGAAGGGGCGGCCATCGCCCGCATCTTTGTGGGCAGCGCGTACCTCACGACGGGGATCGGGGCGACCGCGGTTGGTGTGATCTTCGTGTTCTCGCCGCTGCGCGTGGTGTCC
>JGI12316J15310_10000042_pt79 | contig 50576 bp, 50 predicted proteins | sample MarCyaLeptolynsp_FD_15310 | JGI IMG/M metagenome (IMG submission 15310) | reverse complement strand
GCAAAACGTGGCGCTTATGCAAAAGAAAAACGGCGGCGCTTCTGCGCCGCCGTTTCCCGTATTCGTAACCAGATGGCCTCGCCTTCGTGGCTTGGCCGTCTGCGGATCTGATTAGAACAGACGCAGGACGTTCTGGTCGGCCTGAGAAGCCAGAGACAGGGTCGTCGTACCCAGTGACTGACGTGTCTGCAGGGCAAGCAGGTTTGCACCTTCAACGTTGGTGTCAGCGAGCGTGAGCTTGCCGGCGCCGGTTTCCAGCGTGTTGATCAGGTTCGAAGTGAAGTCCTGACGGTTTTCCACGATGGAGAGGTTGTTACCAAAGCTGGCAGCCTGCTGACGAAGCGTGGACACAGCTGCGTCGAGAGACGAAAGAGCCGCCTCAACAGTGCTGTCCGAAGCAAAACCAGACTTGGTAGCTGCAGAGATGTTCAGACCTGAAGCAGACGTGTCCAGAAGCTTGGACGCAATCGTCAGGCTGGAGCTCTGATCTTCGTTGAAGTTCACAGTCAGGTCATTGCTGGCCTGAAGCAGGTTCACACCCTTGAAGGATGAGTCAGCTGCCAACTGGTCAATCTGCGTACGCAGGGTGTTGAAGTCAGCCACGGCCTGGTTGCGGTTCACACCGTTGGTGGCCGTACCTTCGATACCCAGAACGTTTGCAGCTGTACCATCCGTATCAGTGATCTTCAGGTCTTCGCCGCTGTCGCCTTCGACCTTGATCTTGCCTTCAGCGGTCAAGGACGCAGAAACACCAGTCAGAGCGTCGATGGCTGCAACAGTAGCTGAGATCGTTGACCCAACAGTTGCTGTAACGGCTGCAGCAGTACCAACCTGAACTGTAAACTCGTTACCGGCACTGATGCCTACGACGCCGCCGCCGGCAGTACCAATAACAGCAGTCGCTGCAAAAGCTGTGCTGTTCGTGCTGGTGGCGCTTGAAGCTGTGACCTTCGTGGTGAGGGCCGTGCTGGCAGTGGACTTCAGGTTTTCAACAAGCTTGGTGATTGCCTGAATACCATCGTCGGCAGCTTTAAGCGTATCCACAGCCTGACCGATGTTGTCAGAAAGAGCTGACAGGTCAGAAGCGCGGTTGTTCAGGCCGGCAGCTGTGAAAAAGGAAGTCGGGTTATCGATCGCGCTGTTCACCTTCAGGCCAGTCGAAAGACGTTCCTGAGTCTGAGACAGAAGCGATGCAGTGTTCTGCAGGGAAGTAAGGTTGGAGCGCAGAGCACTCGAGAGAACGATGTCACCCATTTGGATGTTCCTTTCCTAGGAAAATAACTAAACCGACCCTCTTTCTGAGGTGTCGATGGGCATGCTGGCGGAAAGGTCTTAAAGGGGAGTTACCTGGATCCAACAGACATTGATGGCGGGCGGTAGGCTTAAGGTATCAGGAGGGCTAAGCCCCGGAAAACAAATAGAAAAGGCGGCTGCAAAAAAGTGCAGCCGCCTTGAAAATTTTTTGAAACCAGCTGGATTAGAAGAGCTGAAGAACGTTCTGATCTGCCTGAGATGCCAGGGAGAGGGCCGTGGTACCCAGTGACTGACGGGTCTGCAGAGCCAGAAGGTTTGCGCCTTCTTCGTTGGTGTCTGCGACTGTCAGGTTGGAGGCGCCGGTGGCCAGCGTGTTGATCATGTTCTCGGTAAAATCTGACCGGGTTTCCACGACCGAGAGGTTCCCGCCGAACGTGGAGGCCTGCTGGCGGAGCGTGTTCACCGCTTGGTCGAGCTGGTCAATCGCGGAGTTAATGCTTCCGTCCGTTGACCACGCCTTGGCCACAATCTCTGAGATATTGAGGCCGGCTGACGAGGTATCCAGCAATCTGGAGTTGATCGTCAGGCTCGATGTCTGACCTTCGTTGAAGAAGACGGTCAGATCATTGTTGGCCTGAAGCAGGTTCACGCCCTTGTAGGAAGCATCAGCTACCAACTCGTCCATCTGGACGCGAAGTGAATTGAAGTCCGTCTCGAACGTACGACGGTTTACCCCGTTGGTAGCCGTACCTTCAATGCCCAGGACATTTGCAGCTGTGCCACCCACATCAGTAATCGTCAGATCTTCACCGTTGTCCCCTTCAACTTTGATCTTCCCTTCAGATGTCAGGGATGCGGAAATACCCGCCAGACCATTAATGGCAGCAACAGTTGCGGAGATTGTTGACCCTACGGTTGCGGTCAGGGCAGCAGCAGTCCCAACCTGGATTGTAAAGGTGTTGCCGGCACTAATGCCTGCGACACCACCACCGGCAGTACCAATAACTGCAGTTGCCGCGAAGGCTGAGCTGTTCGTGCTGGTAGCGCTGGACGCTTTGATCTTGGTTTCAAGCGCCTGATTGGCTGTGGCCTTCGCGTTCTCGACAAGCTTGATGACAGCCTGGATACCCTGATCGGCGGCATCCAATGTCTGAATAGCCTGATCCATCGATGACAGAAGGGTTTCAAGATCACGCGCACGGTTGTTGAGGCCCTGCGCCGTAAAGAATGCGGTCGGGTCATCAATGGCGCCATTGACCTTGAGGCCAGTGGACAGTCGCGTCTGGGTCTGATCCAGAAGCTTCGCCGTGTTCTGAATGCTCAGAAGGTTTGAGCGGATACCCGCTGAAAGTACTATGTCACCCATTTCTCATGTCCTCCTAGGACCAACACCGGCGCCCTCACAATTGAGGGAAAGTGTCCCAGTTCGTTACGCCGGATACTGCGCGTTAATGCTTAATCACCGGTAAACTCAGCTCGGGCGATGGCAGAAAATGGAACACCGGTCTTGGGGGTATTCGCTCTGACATCATCCGGCTGGTTCAACGAGACCAGCATGATGCGTTTGTAGGAGCACGTGGCGTGCCACATTGAAATTCAAGTAAAATCAATGGGTTACGCGGCTTCGACTGTTGGCAGCCCGGTAGTGTTTGCCGCCAAGCGGCAAAAAGTACCGGGTCAAGCATGCCGTCGGGGAGCGGGGGCCAATGTGCCTGAGCGGCCTGGCTTGCTGTGGATTACTTGAATTCGCCGGCCAGATAGCGTTGCGCGAATGCCTGTACGTCGTCTGTGATGAGTTCAGCAATCTCCGAGATCGGCTGTCGTGGCTCGATCCCGATAAAGCGGCCTGACGGATACCAGGGGAAATGGTCGGTGCCCAACTGCATTGCATGATGAGACTCGCCATAAAAAATAACGGGTGTGCCTACAGCTGCGGCCATGTCCGCCACGGATGTCCCAGCGCTGATTACCAGGTCACATGCTTTGGACAATGCAGCCGCCTCATCAAGTTCGTCCTTTAGATCGACGCCTTCCATGATGTGCAGCGTCTGCCCGGTCTTCTGGGCAAGTGCCGCCACCTCGTCACTCGGGTCGTCGTACTGGAGGTTTATGGCAGTAATGCCTGGAGTTGCAATCAGACGGGCCCAGTCTTCAAGCTCGGTGTATGTCCGGTTCCTCGTGATGTTCTGGTGCATGCTTCGCCAGGCCAGACCGACGCGGATGCCGTCTCCGGCGGCTTCGACTTTCTTTCGCCAATAGGCAACGCGTTCAGGGTCCGGCTTCAGATATCCGTCCTCTGCCGGAAAAGCGTCCAGAGATCTCCGGAATATGGTGGGCAACTGGCCGGCTGGCGTGTGAGTGCTGAAGTCAGGAGGTCCGACGGGAACCTGTGATGGTTTTGTGCGTTCTGCGCGCACTGTCGCTTCAGGGAATGAACGTTGATATAGCGATACCAGTCGTGGGTCGGTCTCAATAATTACGTGGCCCGCATGACTGATCAGGTCAGGATAGCACGATGAAAAGCGCACATCATCGCCAACCCCTTGTTCTTTCCATGCCAGTATCGTCCGGTCACTGATGTCTTCGCCGCGCCAAAGGTCAGTGTTGAACTGGCGAAGTGGTAGTCGCTGACCAGCCGCGAAGCCATGGGCATAGAGGTCCCAGCCGTCTTCTATTTCGCCGTGCTCCAGCAGGAGATGCGCAAGGTTAAACCCGGCGGTTGAGAAGTTAGGATTGATATCGAGTGCGCGTCTGTAAAGATCGGCAGCCCTGTCAAAGTCACCGAGCCGCTGAAATATCACGCCTAGATTAAGGTAGCTTTCCTCTACATTGGGATTGATGCGCAGTGCTTCAGTCCCTTGCTCGATCGCTTTTTCATAGTCTTCAAGCGCGGCATAGAGGCCAACCATGTTTGACCAGGGGCGCGCTTCGTCGGGCTCAATGATTTTTATTTTTTCATAGAGGGTGATGGCGTCGTCAAAGCGCTCGAGACCGTGGTAAGTCCGGGCGAGTTGAAGAAGCAGATGAGGGTCTTCAGGCCGGTCACCCATAATACCTTCCAGGACCGGTAGAGCTTCATTGTAGTTACTGAGGTTTGAAAGCGCGAACCCGAGTTTCATTTTCGCCAGTACGTCATCCGGGTCTTCGTCGAGTAGACCTTTGACGATCGGAAGCGCTTCCGTATTGAGGCCCATGTCAATAAGGGTGCCGGCCATCAATGACCTGGCTTTCTTGTGCGCTGGATCAGCTTCGATCGCTTTTGCCAGGACCTTCCGGGCATTCTCCTTGTCATTCAGGCCGAGGAACCGGCTTGCTATGTTGCAGAGCGTCTCCGACGGGGCGCTGGTGTTTCCTATCAGGTAGTCAATGTCAGAGAACGCCGCATTCTCGCGGCCCTTGATGAGATACAAGCAAATCCGCTCGGCACGGACAGGATCCAGGCTCGGATCTATGTCCAAAACGCGCGAAAACGTTGCTGTTGCGTCCTCTCCGCGATCAAGTTCGCTTTGCGTGTTGCCCAGCAGGAGCAGGGCATCCAGATCATCAGGCGTGATGTTGAGGCAATTCTCCGCCGACTTTGCTGCGGCCTCCAGTTGACCAAGCTGTTTTTCACAGCGCGCCAGATTGTAGTGGGCGGCCGCCATGTTGGGATCAATGGCAAGCGCCTTCTTGATAAGGACTGAGGCAGGTTCGGGATTGCCACGCTGCAGGTCCAGAACACCCAGCAGGTGTATCGCAGACGCATGATTGGGGGCTGACTGAAGCACCCGCTTGTAGCCGCGTTTTGCGCGGTCCAGCTTGCCTTTTTGGTGGCTTTCTATTGCGCGGTTGAACTCTTCAGCCACGACCTTGGCCGTTGTCTTTGGAAGGGATGCGGACATGAAGCAGCCTCTGGCGAATCTGGACCTGGCGATAGTACCAGTGTCCTAAGTCGCAGATCGTGGTTACCGGCTTCTTAATTCATGCGCCAAACTGGCAATCGAGGGTGAGCTAAACCTGCTCATCCACTGTCAGGCCAAGTTCTTCCCGCAGACCACGGATCAGCTTTTGCATTTGCTCCGTTGGAAATTCCATGACGGTTTCACCCGTGATCTTGCTGGTTCCGCGCACAACCTCGCGGTTTATGGACTCGTCATAGGTGATGTCGAGGCTGACATTGACCGGCAAACGCTTTTCAAGCGTCTCAAGGGCCTTGCGCAAAAGGGCAGGGTCCTGCTGCTGGGTGGTCTGGTTCTGTGACCCGTTTGTGCGTTCAACCGGTGGAACGGACTTTGCGCCGGACGCAATTTGTCCGGACGGCGCTGTCGCGCGCGGTGCGATGACGGGATCTGATACGGGCCTGGGCCCGGAAATGCTTTCCATGGCGGCACCCATTTCTTGGGTCGCGCCCCCCGGTTAGCAAGCATCCCAACGCTTGCGAGCCTGCACATGCAGACCTAGGCAGATTTTGCCCATACAAGCTTGAAGAACGTCTTAAGGTCTCCGAAAGACTTTAAATCAAAGTGTCCCGGTTTTTCAGGAGCCTGATCGCCGCAATTAGACCCGCTTGTCCAGCGCAATTGTTGCTGCGGCCGCCATTGGACGGGTTTTGGCGGTGGACTTGGGCACATAACCGATGGTCGGGGCGCGAGCCTCGCTTGCAGCACGGGCGGCCGCCTGGACGATACCTTCCGCAATTTCCTTTGCAGCCCCCAGGAAGCGTTCGTTGTCGGCGAGTTTTTCTTCCAGGGACCCGATCGCGCTACGCAGGTTTGCGCGCGTGTTCTGTGGGGCTGCATGGAGCCGGGAGGGATCAGCCTTCAGCGCGCGGACGTGCCGGTCATAGTCAACGGCCAGCTGGGTCTTCTCGGAGGCCATATCCGCGATGTCTGCCAGACGGTTGTCGCGGGCGAGGGCATTCTCCTTGGTGATGATCCGGTCAAGCGCGGTTGCCAGCGCCGCCATGTCTTCAAGGAATGTGACCGGTGGCTGCCATTGCTTGGGTGCTGCTTCACGCTGTGCGAAATGATTGGTCATTGAAACGGGTCCCGGTTTCGAAGGCTGTTAGTTGGCGTAGGCAGATGCGGCGGACGCCGGTTGCTGCGGCGGAAGGGGGGCAAGAGCCGCCTCCTGCTGCGCAATCATCGAGCGGTAGACGGAGTCGGCGATGCCGATGCCGCCTGCTTTGGTAATTGACCGGCCCATTTCCTGGGACAGCTGTGAGCGCCACATCTTTTCCGCGTGGCCACCGCCAAAGGGCTCTTCTGCTTCGAGGCCCGAGAACATGGTTTCAGTCATCTGGCCAATAAACACGGCTTCGAATTCCTGAGCTGCCGCGCGCATGGCCTTTTCCTTGGCCGGAGACATTGGCGTGGAAGCCTGCGGCGCATTGGCCAGTGCCTTGGGCAGAATCTGTCCAAATGAGCTGGCGGTAACAGGGGCGGGAAGGGAGAAATCCATTACAGAACCTCCAGTTCGGCCTGAAGTGCGCCGGCAGCACGGATTGTCTGGAGGATTGAAATCATGTCGCGCGGACCAACGCCCAGAGAGTTGAGGCCATCGACCAGGCTCTCAAGGGTTACGCCTTCGCGCAGCAGGCCAAGGCGGTTTTCCGCATCGTCATCAACCTGAATGTCGGTGCGGGGGACAACCACGGTCTCCCCCTGTTCGGCAAACGGGTTGGGCTGGCTGACCTGCGGTGTTTCCGTGACGCGGATTGTCAGATTGCCCTGGGCAATTGCAACAGTGGAGACACGCACATCCTTACCCATGACGATCACGCCGGATGCTTCGTCAATAACAACCTTCGCCGGACTGTCGGGTGCTACGCGCAGCTGTTCGATTTCCGTCAGCATGCTGACGACACTGCCCTTGCCCCTGTTGGGAACGGTAAGCGACACGGTGGACGGATCAGTTGCTTGTGCTGTGTCACCGCCGACAAATGTATTGATGACGTTGGCCATGCGTTGTGCGGTGGTGAGATCCGGGTTGTGCAGAGAAAGACGGACGGTGTTCATGTCGTCGAGGGCAAATGCGATTTCGCGCTCGATGATCGCGCCATTGGGAATACGGCCGGACGTTGCGACACCGCGTTTGACGCTGGCGCCGTCTCCTTCAGCACTGAAACCGGAGATGGCAACAGGGCCCTGGGCGACGGCGTAGACTTCGCCGTCAGCACCCATGAGCGGTGTGACCAGCAGTGTGCCGCCAAGAAGGCTTGAGGCGTCACCGAGTGTTGAGACCGTAATGTCCATACGGCTGCCCTGGGACCCGAAGGCGGGGAGGTTGCCGGTCACCATGACGGCGGCCACATTGTCCGTGTTGAGGTTTGCATCGCGAGTGTTGACGCCCAGCCGCTCCAGCATGGCCTGCAGGCTCTGGCGGGTGAAGGGCGCATTCCGCAGGCTGTCGCCTGACCCATCAAGGCCAACCACAAGGCCGTAGCCGACCAGATGGTTTTCACGGATACCTTCGACAGATGCCAGGTCTTTGATCCGGGAGGAGGCCTGAGCGACTGCGGGCCACAGCATCGACGAGGCGATCAGGGTGGCCAGCATGAGGCGGGCGGTGGCAAGTGATTTGCGCGTAAAGAACAACATTCGGGTCTGCGTTCCATTCTTGGGGTGCGGTTTCAGGTTCAGGCAGGCGCACCGGTGGTTCAGCTTTGCTCCCAACCAAGCGAAACTCGTGCCAGAGTGGTAAAGCTATAAGCTATTGAATTTTATGGATGTTTTTATAAGGCTCGATGCCCCGGCCCGGCATGCTGTGCCGTTTGGCGCGGCAACCCGGCAGGTTCTGCCCACCACGCGGGACAGCGTTAAGGCACCGTTAAGCAGTTTGGCCCAGCGTGCAGGGCTATGAAGAGAGTGCGCACTGATGTGCACGCTTGATTGGCAGGAGCCTTGACCCATGAAAGTTGGCGGCGCCGGACGCGCGCAGGGACCAGCTAACGCCGGACGCGCCGGGAAATCCCGGTCGGCGGGCGGCGAACGTTTTCGTGTGGACGGATTGGGCGCTGCTGAAGGTGCACAGAATACCACATCAGTTGCATCTGTTGCGCCGGTCGATGCCCTGATTGGACTTCAGGAAGTGGACACGGCAACCGACGGCAGCCGCAAGGCTGTGGTGCGTGCCGAGGCGATGCTGGACATCCTGGACGATATCAAACTATCGCTTCTGGCCGGTGGTGTTTCCAAACAGAAGCTCGATCAGCTGCTGAAACTCGTCGAGCAACGACGTGATTCGAATACGACCTTTCAGGACCCGCGGCTGGCGCATGTGCTGGACGAAATTGAGCTGCGCGCCCGGGTCGAACTCGCCAAATATGAACAGCTTTTTGCCCAGTAATCCCCGCTTCAATCGCCGCTAGACACGAAATTATACAAATAATTCATGGACTAAGCCGCAACGGTAATGTTGTGCATCGCCGTGCCCGCCGATATATTCCCGCGCCATCAAGCCAGTTTCAGATGTTCGGAACTGGCTGGCGCCAGTGAAGGGAGAGACACCGGTGACCGCTGAGTTGACCAAGGATTACGCCCCGTCTGACGACGAACCCTTTATGAATGATCGGCAGAAGGAATATTTCCGCCGCAAGCTGCTCGACTGGAAGGAAGACATCCTTCGCGAGACGCGAGAAACCATCAACCATTTGCAGGAAGACACAAGTCACCATCCTGATCTGACAGACCGCGCGTCGTCAGAGACAGAACGCTCGCTCGAGCTTCGTGCCCGTGACCGGCAGCGCAAGCTGGTCAACAAGATCAACGCCGCAATCAAGCGTCTCGAAGAAGGGACATATGGATATTGCGAAGAGACCGGAGAGCCGATCGGCCTCAAGCGTCTTGAGGCACGTCCGATTGCAACGCTGTCCATTGAAGCGCAGGAAGCCCATGAGCGTCGCGAGAAAGTCTATCGCGACGAATAGGGCAATGGCCTGATCACCCAGACAAGAACGGCGCGTGAGCTTTGTTGCTCACGCGCCGTTTTGGTTTGCGCTGCCTCCTTCTTTTGCAAGAAGGTCCCGATGGCAGCGCCTAAGGAGAGGGCGGCCTGAATCGCCCGCTCCGTAAGCTCGTCAAGTGTGTGCCAGAGGCGGCGCGACTAGAACGGCATGATGATATCGAACACCTGCTGGCCGTAGCGCGGCTGCTGCACATCCGTGATCTGGCCACGGCCGCCGTAGGAGATGCGGGCTTCAGCGATCTGGGTGTGGTTGATGGTGTTCTGATTGGAGATGTCTTCCGGACGGATGACACCGGCGACAAGAAGCTCACGCACTTCGTAGTTCACGCGGACTTCCTGCTTGCCCTGGATGACCATGTTTCCGTTCGGCAGGACCTGCGTGACGATGGCTGCCACCGTCAGGTTGACGATTTCTTCGCGATCCACGGATCCGGCACCGCGGCTTGAACTGCTGGAGTCCGCGCCGACGAGGTTTGCGTTGTCCACTTCATCCGGGAACAGACGGTCCAGATTGGCGGCGTACCCGAAGAGGTTGTCGAGGCCGGCGTCTTCGGAGTTGGCGCGGGAGCGTTCCGTCGTGTTTTCAATCTCTGCCTTGTCGGTGATTTCGATGGTGACAGTGAGGATGTCGCCAATCGCAGATGCCCGCTGGTCCTTGAAGAAACCGCGTGCACCGGCGCGCCACAGGGAGTTGGGCTGGTACGACACCGTCTCGGGTTCCGGCATGGGGAGCGACACCGTCTGGACCTCTGCGCGCAATGCGGGGTTCTCGATCGGGGCCAGGTCCGGTGCCTTGCCGACATTCTTGAGGCGGTCTGCTGCGTTGCAGGCCGTGAGCGCGAAGGCGAGGCCGCCAAGGGCTGCAATGCGCAGAACTGATTTTGAAGTGATCGTCATGGTCTTGTCCTTCAGGCTTGTTTCCGGTCGGGGGCCGAAATGATGGTCTGGTCTAGTTGGTTGGTGTGCCGGCGACCTGCATCTGCGTGCCGCCTTCTATGACCACGCGGTCAGGGCCGGTGACACGGGCATGAACGGTGCGGTGGGAGCGGGTGTTGATGACGCGGACAATGCCGCCCATGGGGGCATCTTCCAGAGCGCGTCCCTGGGCCGTTAGCACCATGCCGGGCAATTCGAACGTAATGGTCACACGGGCGTCTTTTGCGACGGCGACAGGCAGGCGCATGTCTTTCGTCCGGATCGGCTGACCAACGCGCAGCGCCGTGCGGGGCGTCTTGCCGACCAGATCGTCGATCTCAAGGGCGGTGCCCGGTGCGATCCGGTTCACTTCCATATTGATGAGTGTGAGCATGTCACGGTCAAGCACTTCGCCGCGGGCGACGGATGACGCGACAACCGGCACTTCGCGGGTCTGCTTGGCGCGGCCGGTAACGCGCTGAATGGCAGCGCCGTGGGCGGGAGTTGTAATGCGGGCTGAAAACAGGCCGGACCGGGCATCAAATGATAGGTCTTTCACAATCACTTCCGGAGCGTTTCCTTTGGCGACGAACATGGCCTTTGGATCCGCATCCAGGCTGAGCGTGTAAGAGACATCGAAAGGTGTGTTGGCTGCCTCGGCGCGGGCAATGGTGTTTGCCAGCGTCGATGTGACGACCCCGGCGGGCACCTGTGTACCATCGCGATTGACGATCAGATGGGTGTAGCGTTCGTGGTTGGGCCACAGCATGCCGGCGGCACGGGTGGCACTTGCCACATGAGTTGCATTGATTGCAGCCCGGCTTCCCGGTGCAGGTGCGCGGGACACCAGCATGGATGCGTGATCGCCTGCGTTGATGAAGAGATCACCAAGTGTCACCGCGTCGCCGGTCACAATGGCCTTGTCGCGCAGAACAGCTTCTGTCGGTGCGGCGGCATCTGCGTGCCCCGCGATACCTGCGGTGGCGAGCACCGCTGCTGCGAGGAGTGTGCGCAGGGAAATTGTGCGAAGGAGGCTCATGAGATTTTCCTATCCGGTAACGGACTAACGCAGATTAGAGGCGACGGAGAGCATTTCGTCGGTTGACGTAATGACCTTCGCGTTCATCTCGTAAGCACGCTGGGCACTGATCAGGTTTGTGATTTCACCAACGGAGTCGACGTTGGATGTTTCAAGGTATCCCTGAAGCAATGTGCCGTAGCCGACGGAACCTGGCGTGGCCGCGGTTGGTGCGCCGGATGCCGCCGTTTCCGTGAACAGGCTGCCGCCGCGGGCTTCAAGGCCCGCCTTGTTGAAGAAGCGCACGATTTCCAGCTGACCGAGAACCGTGGAGTTGGTCTGGCCATCCAGGAAGGCTTCGATCTGGCCCTGGCTGTTGATGGACACGTCGCGTACATCGCTGGGTACCGTGATGGCGGGTGACAGCTCGTAGCCATCGGTCGTCACGATCTGTCCGGTTGCGTTGAGTGCAAAGGCACCGGCGCGGGTGTAGGCATCTTCACCACTTGGTAGGGTGACACGGAAATAGCCTTCGCCCTGGATCGCCATGTCGTAGGTGTTATCCGTGGGTGTCAGGTTGCCCTGGCTGGAAATCCGGTAGACAGAACCGGCTTTCACGCCAACACCGATCTGGATGCCCGTGGGCACGACCGTGCCGGCATCTGATGAGGTAGACCCGACCCGGCGCAGGTTCTGATAGATCAGATCCTGGAACTCCGCCCGCTGGCGCTTGTAGCCAGTGGTGTTCATGTTCGCGATGTTGTTCGAGATCACTTCGACATTGAGCTGCTGAGCGAGCATGCCGGTGGCTGCGATACTGAGTGACTTCATCTCTTCGGTCTCCTCTTTCCGGACGGGTTTCCGGTTCAGGTCTTGCGGGGCTTCGGGTCGGCCCCAGTAAATCAGGCGCTAGCGCGGCTCCCGGCCGAGCTGGCGAATGGCGGACTGCTGAAGTTCGCTCATCTTGTTGATGGTCTTCTGGGTGGAGGTGTAGGCGCGCATGACTTCAATCATCCGTGTCATTTCCACCACCGGTTTGACGTTGGAGCTTTCGATGAAGCCCTGCATCACTTCTGGGTTGGCAACCGGGACGGCGTCCTGGTCTGTTTCGAGATAGTTGTCGCCGGTCTTCTTCATGGCAGCGGGGTTTTCCACATTGACGACGCCGATGCGGCCAATGGTGGTTTCGCCGGCGGCGATTGTTCCGTCGCGGCCGATTTCAATGACGCCGTCATCCGGGTTGATGGTGATCGGTGCGCCGGCCGCGGACAGCACGGGATCACCCTGCGGCGTCACAAGCTGGTTGTTCTGGTCAACGGTGAAGTGCCCGGCACGGGTGAAACGCTGACCTGCGGCCGTCTGCACGGCGAAGAAGCCTTCGCCGGCGATGGCGACATCAAAAGGGTTGCCGGTTGTTGTGATGTCACCTTCAGAAAGGTCGCGGTTGGTGCCGGTGTCGAGCACGAAGGACAGGGCGCCTGCATTGGCGGGACCCTTGCGGTCATCTGCCGTCGCACCCGGCATCAGGAACTCGGAAAAGATTGGCGACTCTGCCTTGTAGGCGGCCGTATTCGCGTTGGCGACGTTGTTGGCGACGATGTCCATCGCGCGGCGCAACGTCATCTGACGTGACAGGGCAATCGAAATTGCATGTTCCATAGCGGACCTCAGGCTGGTCGTTGTCCACAGGGCTCTCGGGAAAAAGCATCCGTGGACGGATTTATGTGTCGTCATGTGGCAGCTTCGGGTCACCGCCACGCACCAGGTGTTGCACCCGCCGTGCCAAATCAGAAAGTGAATCAATTCAAGGGGTTAGGCGGGGTGGCGCCGCAGGGCAGGGCGGCAAAAGGCTGCTGATTGCCGGGCACCCGGCACTTTTTGCCGGTTTTTTGCCTCACTTGCGGGTTTGCAAAACGCTTCGTTAACCGACCAGGGCCACACTGCATCTATGAAAGCTGGGGGATAGGACACAAGCGCGGTATCGCGCGCCTTCCTTATGCAGCCAGTGCCACCGGCAGAATGCGCGGCGGCGAACATGTCAGACGCAGACCGCCAAGGACGGGTGGGATGCACCGGGATCGTTCGCGGAGCGTCCTCGCAAGAGGCACTCCACCACGCGCAAGGTTTGCACCATGAGTGACGCTACGGCATCAGCCGACGACATTTCCGACATTGAAGATGAAGAAGAAGAGGCTTCTTCCGGCAAGATGTCCGGCAAGAAGCTGGTTCTTTTCATTGCCTTGCCGCTGCTGCTTGTCGTCGGCGGCCTTGGCGGCGCCTTCATGATGGGGGTCTTTGGCGGCGCTGAAGAAGAGCATGTGGAAGTGGGCGAGGACGGCAAGAAGGTGGTCGATCCGTCAAAGATTGTCTTCTACGAGCTGCCGGAACTGATCATCAACCTTCAGACAGATGACCCGCGCGGTTCGTTTGTGAAGTTCAAGGTGACCCTCGAACTCCATGACGCTGCGGCATTGCCGAAGATCGAACCGCTGATGCCGCGCATCATCGACAAATTTCAGATTTATCTGCGTGAGTTGCGGGCGTCCGACCTTGAAGGGTCCGCCGGCCTCTTCCGGCTCAAGGAAGAAATTCTCCGCCGTATCAACATGGATGTGCGCCCCTATGAAGTGGCGGACGTTCTGTTCACCGAAATGATCATTCAGTAGCCGCTGCGACAGCGCGCGGACATGACAGGCAATTAGTATGGCTATGGACGACGAAACAGATCAGGACGACATGGCAGCAGCCTGGGCGGCCGAGGCGGAAGCAGATGCGTCGGAGGACGGTGATGCTGACGACATGGCGGCTGAATGGGAAGCCAGTCTTTCCGGTGAAGAAGAGGAAGAGGCGGCTGCAGGTGTAAGCGGCGCCGGCGAACGTGTCCTCAATCAGGATGAAATCGACAGCCTGCTCGGGTTCGAGCTTGATGACGACAATACGGGTGACCGCACAGGCATTCGCGCCATCATCAATTCGGCACTGGTGTCCTATGAACGCCTGCCGATGCTGGAAATTGTGTTTGACCGGCTTGTTCGCCTCATGACCACCAGCCTGCGCAACTTCACATCAGACAATGTGGAAGTGAGCCTCGACAACATCACGTCCATTCGCTTTGGCGACTATCTCAACTCCATTCCGCTGCCGGCTATTCTTGCGGTGTTCCGGGCGCGTGAGTGGGACAATTTCGGCCTCTTCACCGTCGACTCCAATCTCATCTACTCGATTGTGGATGTGTTGCTTGGCGGGCGTCGCGGCACAGCGGCGATGCGCATTGAGGGGCGGCCCTACACGACAATTGAGCTCAATCTCGTTCAGCGCATGGTCGAAGTGGTTCTACAGGATGCCTGCGCGGCGTTTGAACCCCTGTCACCGGTGCAGTTCGAGCTGGACCGCCTTGAAACCAATCCGCGTTTTGCGGCGATTGCCCGTCCGGCCAATGCGGCGATCCTGGTCAAACTGCGGATCGATATGGAAGACCGCGGCGGGCGCATTGAACTGATGCTGCCCTACGCGACGCTGGAGCCCATTCGTGAACTCCTGCTGCAGATGTTCATGGGTGAAAAATTCGGCCGCGACTCGATCTGGGAAAGTCACCTGGCCACGGAACTCTGGTCCACGGAAGTTGAACTTGATGCCCTGCTGGACGAGCAGGTGATGTCGCTGCGCGACGTCATGAAGTTCGAGGTTGGACAAACGCTGATGCTTAACTGCACAGGCGAAAGCCCGGTGCAGCTGCGTTCCGGCGGCATTCCCATCACCACAGGTTCCATGGGGCGTGTGGGCAATCATGTGGGCGTGCTGGTGAACAAGGCGCTGAAACAGACATCTCACCGCGCTGCCGCGCTGGGACTTCGAGGAGAGGCAGGCGAGTGATGTCCATTTCATTGAGCATGGTTATCGAACTTGTGGTGGGCGGCTTGCTGGTTGCGACCATCACCTATTGTTACCTGCTTGACCGTCGGCTGCGGATGCTGCGCGACGGTGAAGGCGACCTGAAGCAGGTCGTTGTGGCCCTGGACCGTGCGACCACGCGGGCACAGGGAGCGATTACTGATCTGCGGGTCAGCTGCGACACACTTACCCGTGACCTGGACCGTGACCTCAAGAAGGCGCGCGGCCTCGCTGACGAGTTGGCCTTGATGGTGGAAGCGGGCGACCACATTGCGGACCGTCTTGGTGCACTCTCCGGCACCGGCGGCGTGGATGCGGCCAGGTCTGGCACGGCTGAACCCAAGCAAACGACCACATCAGAGCCGCCGGTTCAGGATGATCCGCTGGCTGAAACCGGGCTTGCGGCTGCGCTGCGCCAGGTTCGCTAGAGACGCTGTAACTCAAGGAAGAGTTCAAGGACATGAGCACTCATTCTCACGACCGCCTTCGTCTGTTGCCCGCCGTCATGATCGGCGCAGCACTGCTGTTGACGCTCAAGGTCACGTCATTCGTGACCGGTACGTCGCCAATTGTCCCGGCGGTGGAAGCGGCGTCTTCAGAAACCGATAGCGAAGAACCGGCAGACGACACATCCGCAGCAGAGGCAGCGGAGGAAGACGAGAATGCACGCCCTCCTGTGAACCTTGCCGCACGACCGGCCCCGGCCAGCACTCAGAGCAGTGATGTGCTGGAGGCGCTTGCCGCCCGCCGCAAGGCGCTGGACGCTCGGCAGAACGAAGTTGAGATGCGCGAGAAGCTGCTGGCTGCTGCTGAGGCCCGGATTGATGACAAGATTGTCGAGCTGAAGGAACTCAAGGCGAAGATCGACGAAGTTTTCAAGACCGAAGAATCCAAGGGCGATGAGAAGTTCAAGAGCCTCGTGAAGGTCTATGAGAACATGAAGCCCAAGGATGCGGCTGCCGTGTTCGAGCAACTGGATATGACCGTGCTGCTCGAACTGCTGGACCGCATGAATGAGCGCAAACTGGCGGCTATTCTGGCGGCGATGGACCCGGCCCGGGCCCAGGCGGTGACCGTAGAGTTGGCCACCGAGAATGAAGATCGGCTCTCTGCCGTGCCGATGCCGGATGCGCCAGCGCCTCTTGGCCTGCAGGAACTTGAGCCGATCCTGCCGGGAAATGCCGGGTAAGTGCTTGATTTGGGCGGTTTTACCCGGCCCGGTCTGTAATCCTTAACGGCTGTTTAACTGCTTTGGAGCTAGGTTTTGGCCTCTTGAGAGAGGCTGCGTCCGCACGCGCGATTCGCAGTTTCCGCCGGGGTGCCCCGGCAAATGGCGGGCAGGAGGCTCACCGTGGCGACAGGTGCGCACGCACAGATGCAGGGGAACCGGCTTGGCATGAGCCCGGTTGCTGTCGCGCGTCCGCAGGCAGCAACGCTGTATCTGGCGCTTTTTCTCGCGCTTCTCGCCTTTTTCCTGTTTCTCACATCAATTTCCAGTTTCGACCCGGCGCGTGCGGTCACGGTGATTGATTCCGTGGAGGCGCAATTCGCTGAGGCCGTGGACGCCCAGGCGGGCCCGGAACGCAGTGTGCCGCATTTCGCAGGCCCTGCCGGTCAGCGTGTCGTCGCGGATGCCGGGTTTACCGATAGCGTGACGGAGGCCTTTGCCGCCCTGACGGGTCAACAGGATATGGCCACGCATGTTGACGGCGCAGCCTGGCACGCGGTGCGCCTTGACCCGGAAGCGATTTTTGTTCGTGAGACTGCGGCGCTGAGTGCGCAGGGGCGGCAGGCAATTGAAGCAGCCGCTGCTGCAATGGCTGCCGACAGCGGAGTCGCAGATACGACACGCCGGATTGATATTGCGGTTGGTGGTCCTCAGGGACTTGCCTTGCGCCGCGCAGTCGCGCTGGCATCAGCGGTGACGTCCGTAAACGGCCCCCAATCCGTTTCGCTTCGCACCATGCAGCAGGCGGCCGCGACACCGGGGTTTGTTGAACTGGTTTTCTACACGGTGGCAGTCAGTGAGGAAGAACGGTCATGAATGATCTGTCTTTCACAGTTGATGCGCCGAATGGTGCGGAAGCAATCGCGCCGGAGGTTGTCGTCGTACAGCAGAGGCGCCGCCGCCCGGCGGTTCTCCTGCCTGATGGCCTGAGTGGGGCAGGTGCCCGTTTTGAGGGCGCGCCACGCTGGCTGGTTGTATTTGCGGACCTCGTGGCGCTGTTGCTGGCGTTTTTTGTTCTGATCCTGTCCATGTCATCGTTCGAGCCCGATGCGGTTGCCCGGCTCAATGGCGATCCTGCGGGCGCGGCCGGTGCGCTGTCGCAAACATCAAATACTGCTGGAACAGGGACCGCGTTTGCGGCCAATGCTGACCCTGAAACGGGCGCAGGCGCGCAATATCTGGCAAGTGTTCTGATGCAGCAAATGGATGCCGTGTCGGGTGGACGTGACAGCAGGCTTTATGCGCAGCCCGGCGGTGCGTTGCTGGTTGTGCCGGTTGATCTTGTTGCCAATGCCGCCGAGGGATCGGATATGTTTGTGACGCTGCAGCGGGTTGGCGCTGCGGCGCCGGGGCGTGTCACCGTGTTTGCGTCGTCTGCGCTTGGGGATGCGGCAAGCCTGATGGAAGCCGTCTCGGCGCTGAACATTGGTGCGGCCGGTGTTGAAACCGGTTTTGCCGGTTGGCTCGTGCCCGGTGAGGTTGCCATCTCAATTCGCAATCCGCGGCGGGGCTATGGCTCGGGAGGTGGTGCATGACCATTACCCGTATCGTTATGGCTGGCCTGCTTGCCGCCGCGCTATCGGTCATCTCCATTCTTGCAGCCTTGCCCGCTCATGCGGCGGACGCTGTGACGGTCAAGGCGGAAGAGCTGCAGGGCTTTGCGCGGCTGCGATTCCAGTGGCCTGACGCGGTAACGGTGGAGGCGCAGGAATCCAACGGCGTTGTTGTTCTGAAGTTCGGGCGGCAGTTTCAGGCGGTTCTCAATGATCTGCCAATCCAGCTTCCCAACTATGTTGCACTCGCGCGGCAGGATGCTGACGGATCGACATTGCGGCTGGCGCTGAAGTTTCCATTTCGCGTTGAGGCTTTGACGGCGGCCAACGAAGTCTACGTCAATCTCATTCCGGAAAATTCAGCGCGCGCGTTCCCCGGTTTGCCACCGGAGGTTCTCCAGCGCGAACAGGCGGCACGGGCGGCAGCTGAAAAAGCTGCAGCCGCACAACGCGCTTTGGCGTTGGTGGAACTGCCGGACGTGCCGGTGCGGGTTGGCGTGCACAATTCCTACAGCCGTATCGTGTTCGATTGGGATGATGACATTCAATACAAGGTGTCGCGTGATGGGTCGCGGCTGGATCTCGAATTCAGCGCGCCGGGCCATCTCAAGATTGGCCGGTTGCGGGTTGATCCACCGCCTTTCGTTACAGATGCAGAGACTGACACTGATGCCAAGAACGCACGACTACGGCTGACCATCTCTCCGGATGCGGAATTCCGCATGTTCCGTGAACCGACAGGCATCGTGCTTGATCTGACAGCTGCGTCTGAAGATGCAGGTGCATTGGCGGCACTGGAGCTTGGTCAAAAACCGTTCAAGGGTGTTCTGCCCAACGACGCGGACGATGCCATGACACGCAATGCGGCCACCTCGGTGCCTGTCGAGGCAGCGCCTGCAGCGCAGCAGGCCGCTGGCCGTGACGGGACATCTGATGCCGTGACGATGATTGATCCGCGCCGCATTGGGCGTCCGGATGCTGCGCGTATTGTCAAAGACAGCGGCTATGCCGGTACGCCGAGGGACCAAGCTGGTGGTGCACAGGCACCTGCAGGCAGCCCGGCAGGCAGTGGGGCGGATACCGCTGACGTGACGCTCGATGCGGGATCACGCAAACCGGATGTGACCGCGCCGCCGAAGCCAACTGACAGTCTTGCCGTGGATACGCCACGCATTGTGAAGCCGAGCGGCGATGCCGGCATTCTTGCGGATGCGGGTCAAACCTCTGATGAAAGCGTTTCCGGCGCGGCTGGTGCTTCCGTATCAGCAAATGATGGCGCCGCAAACGACGACGCAGAAGACCAAACCGGATCATCTGCGGCGGTGGCGCATGCACCTGGTGCAGCGGCGTCAGACCCTGCGGGATCCGTGCGCGTTCGCAGGCGGGGAGACCTTGTTACGTTCTCCTTCGCGGGGCTCACCGACGCACCCGCTGCCATCTTCGAGCGGGCTGGTCACGTCTGGGTGCTGTTTGAAACAGATGTTGCGATTGAAAAGCCTGAACTGACGGAAGAGCACCTGCGCTTCGTGGATGCTGCGGAAGTGATTGAGGGCGACGGACTGCGTGGGGTTCGGCTGCGGTTGACGGCCAATGCGCTGGTGACCGCCCAGCAGGATGCGGACACCTGGTCGGTTGCTGTTGGTGAATCCGTCCTGAGCCCGCCGACCGCACTCACTATTCGCCGGGGCGTGCAGGCAGATGGCGGAGGCAAGCTCTTTGCGATTGCACCGGATGCAGCGCCGACCCGCAGGATTACCGACCCGCAGGTAGGTGACACGCTGGCAATCGTGCCGATGCCGGGTCCGGTGCGCGGCGTCCTGTCACCGCGTCAGACTGTGGATCTGGAAGTCCTGGCATCTGCGCATGGTCTTGTGTTCCGGCCGATTGCGGACGATGTCGTGATCGCGCTCAACGGCAATGGTGAGGTTTCGGCGTCCCGGCAGGCAGGGCTCGTGCTCACGGCCAATCCGCGCCGTCCGGCGGCTGCGGAACTTGGGCGCCAGAACAATATTTTCGCGCCGGGTGTTGTCGGCTTCCGGCTTGCAAGCGGTGACCCTGACGATTTCCACGGCGGGCTGGCAAAACTCAACGCAGCCGTGGCCAGGGCAACGACACCCAATGAGCGCAAGGAAGCGCGGATGGCGCTGGTCCGGTTCTATCTGGGCTACAAATATGGTGCGGAAGCGCTGGGTGTCATGACGCTGATGGCGGATGCGCGCAAGGACCAGGACACCGATCCGGAGTTCATCATGCTGCGGGGCATCGCAAAGCACATGATTGGCCGCAATGAAGATGCTGCGGATGATCTTTCAGTTGCGGCACTCAAATATGATCCCAATGCGTCGGTCTGGCGGACACTGGTCAACAGTGAACTGGGCCGGTATGCGGATGCGCGGGCCGACCTGACACGCGCACGTACCGTGCTGTCCGACTACGAGCCGGGCCTGCAGGCGCGCTTCTACCTTGCTGCCGCCAATGTGTCGCTTGGCGTCAATGACATCGCCAATGTCGAGGCTGATCTGCGCAAGGTCCCGGACAACCGGCTTGATCATAAGCTGTTTGCTGAACGGACCCTTCTGGAAGGGCGTCTTGCCCAGGCCACGGGCAACAGCGAAGAAGCTCTTTCACGCTACGCGCAGGCCATTGCAACGGAGTATCGCCCGGTCGCCGCGCGCGCGACGCTGGCACAGGCAGGACTCTTGAGAAGTCTCGGCGCAGAGGATGCGCCCACCGTAGAAGGCGAAGAGGGAACCGAGATTGTGACCGCCAGCACAGACCGGCTTCAGGAAGCCGTTGATACGCTGGACCGCCTGCGCTTTACATGGCGTGGCGGCGATGTGGAGCTGGACGCTGTTGCCGAACTGGCGAAGATCTATGAACAGCAGGGCGACTATCGCAGCGCACTGACGGTGATGCGGACCGTGGCAACCCAGTTTCCGGACGCTGAGAAGGGCAGGTACATTGCTGACCAGATGGTCGCCATGTTCCGCCGGTTGTTCCTCGACGGGGAAGTCGACAGCCTGAAGCCGCTTGAGGCATTGAGCCTGTTCTATGATTTTCGTGAACTGACGCCGGTGGGCCGTGACGGTGACCGGATGATCCGTGAGCTGGCGGACCGGCTGGTGGCCGTTGATCTTCTGGATCAGGCGGCTGAGATGCTTGATCATCAGGTGACGCACCGCCTGCGCGGTGTGGCGCGGGCGCAGGTTGCCGGCCGTCTGGCCGCTGTACACCTGCTGAACGGTGCCCCGGACGAGGCGCTTGCAGCCTTGCGCAAAACCCGTCAGGCGCAGTTGCCCCGCCAGGTTGCTGACGAACGTTTGCTGTTTGAGGCAAAGGCGTTGAGCGCTCTTGACCGCCATGACCACGCGCTTGAACTGCTTGCTGACAACCGATCTGACCCCGCACGGGCCCTGACGGCGGACGTGTTGTGGGAGGCGGGCAAGTACGCTGAGGCCGGGCGGTCTCTTGAAGACTTGCTGGGACTGGCCTGGACCCGGGATGAGCCGCTTAACAATGACGAGCAGTTTGATGTATTGCGGGCGGCTATTGCCTATGTGCTGGCGCGTGACAGTGACGGGGTTGAGCGCATTCGCCAGAAATATGCAGACAAGATGGCGGAAGGTCCGCAGGCGGCGTCCTTCTCCATTGTTGCCAGTTCCTCGGACGGGCGCGGCATTGCGTTCCGTGACCTTGCCCGCGAGATTGCCCAGGTCGATACGCTTGACCGTTTCATGAGCGGCTATCGTGATCGCTATGAAGCCGGGCAGGCGGGCGAAGGCGTCATCAACTAGGCGGCACTCTGGTCCGCGGCGCGCGAGACCAGCCTCGATACCATCACCGGAAGGTCTGTAGTTGCTCTGGCCTTCGAGGCCGCGAAGCGCTCATCGCCGAACTCCTGGTACTCAATGCCGATGTGATGGATGTCGTCGACACCGAGATATTTCGACACTGTTTGCAGATGTGTTGTCAGGTGATTGGCGTGTTCATTGGTTTCGCCGCGACCGAAGCCGAACTCACCCCAGGAGGTGAGTGTGACGAGCGTCTTGCCGCTCAGGATCGGCCGCAGCGGCTGATCGCCGCGCGCGAGGTCGAACGTGAACGTCCTGTTGATCCGGACAACCTGATCGACCCACGCCTTGAGGTGTGCGGGCATGCCGTAATTGTACATCGGCGTGGCGATGGCGATGATGTCGGCCCTCTCGATCTCATCGATCAACTGGTCGGATTCTGCGACCAGCGCCTGTTGGTCTGGGGTCAGGTCCGCCGGGTCAGCGAAGACGGCTGCGATCCAGTCTTCGGTGATCAATGACGGCGGGTTTGTCCCGACATCGCGCTCAATGATGCGGGCGGTGGGGTCGGCCTCAAGCCAATGGTCGATGAAGGATGTGCTGAGGGTGCGCGTGAGGGATCGGGTCTTTCGGGCGCTGGCGTCCAGTCTGAGGATCGTGGTCATGGGGGTTCGCTTCGGTGCTAGGTTTCGCATCTAAAGATGAGAAATTTTGGTCGTAACGGTCTCATTGAGTGACAGATTGGGCATAATCATGGGAATGACAAAAGAAAGAGCCTCATCTATAAAACCAAATGGCTCATCCATGAGATTGACCAATGCGTTTTCCGTCCGCCTCAGCTCTTCGGGTTTTCGATGCCGCCGCCCGGCTGGGCAGCTTCAAGGCCGCCGCGGGGGAACTGGGCGTCTCGCCGACAGCGGTGTCCCATCAGATCCGGTCGCTCGAAGAGCAATTGTCGGTTGCGCTGTTCGTTCGCAGGACGCGCAGGGTGGAGTTGACGGAGGCGGGCACAAGGCTGGCGTCAGCGACGTCGGTGGCCTTTCAGCAGATCACGGATGCGCTTGAGGATTTGACGCAGTCAGAGCGTATGCTGACGATTTCGACGGTGCCGGCGTTCGCCGCGCTGTGGCTCGCGCCAAGACTGAGTGCGTTCGAGGCGCGGCATCCGGACATCAGCGTGCGCGTGCAAACGTCGACGGACATCATCGATCTCAACCGCGATCGCCGTATCGATCTTGCCATTCGCTATGGCGGCGGCGACTACGCTGGCGTCGAGACGATGCCGCTTGCAACGGAAACGCTGGCGGCGTTCGGGGCGCCGGAATATGTCCGCGGTCTGACGCGGTTGTCGGATGCGGCGCTGATCAGCACCCGCTGGGTGTCACGGACATTGCCCGCCGTCACCTGGGATGACTGGGCGGAGGCTGCGTCCGAGACGGGGCCTGAAACCGGGCGGCGCCATTTCGATCAGGAGCAAGAGGTGATGCAGGCGGGGCTGGCGGGGCAGGGGCTGATCCTGATGAGCTCGCTATTGGTCGGGGACATGGTGCGCCGTGGCTGGCTGATGCCCTACAGGCCCGACATCGTGCTGCCGGGGCTCACCTATTCCGCTGTTACGACCGAGGCCCATGCGGGTGTCGGGAAAGTGCGGCGGTTTCTGTCCTGGATACAGGAAGAGGCATCGACCGGCGCACAGGGCTGACCGAGAGGACCGGGCAAGCGTTTCGGTGTCGCGGAGATTGGGTCAGACACCGAAGCTCTGGACCAGTGACCCCGCGACCAGCCGCCAGCCATCAACCAGTACGAAGAAGATGAGCTTGAAGGGCAGGGAGATCATGATCGGTGGGAGCATCATCATGCCCATGGACATGAGGACCGATGCGACCACAAGGTCGATCACCACAAACGGGATGAAGAGCAGGAAGCCGATTTCAAAGGCGCGCCGCAGCTCCGAGATCATGAAGGCCGGAATAAGTACGTGCAGGGATGTTTCCTGCGGCGTGGCAGGGACTTCGCCATTGGAGAGGTCGATAAAGAGTTTGAGGTCATCTTCGCGGACCTGGCTCAACATGAAGTCGCGGAACGGGGCTGACGAGACAGCCCATGCTTCCTCGGTGCTGATTTCGTCAGCCAGATAGGGCGCAACGCCGTCGCGGTAGCTTTCCTGAAGCACAGGCGCCATGACGAACGCGGTCAGAAACAACGCCAGGCTGATGAGAACGGAGTTCGGCGGTGCCTGCTGCACACCCATGGCGGTGCGCAGGAGGGAGAGAACAACGGCGATCCGCACGAAGCTCGTCACCATGATGAGGATCGAGGGAGCCAGGCTCAATACGGCAACAAGCAGCACAAGCTGCACGATGCGGGAGGTGAGGGCGCCTTCTTCCGGCAGGGCCAGGCTGATTTCCTGTGCGTGTGCAGGCAGCGCAAGCATGGCTGTGGCAGCGAGGGCTGCCAGCACTGCCGGTGCAAAAGAAGTCAGGCGGGACGTGAACGTCACGAGCGGTCTCCGGCAATCTTGCGAAGGGCCGTGCTTGTGGCTTCTGCCCGTGCCGGCGTTTGCGTGCTGGGCCGTCCTGTACGCAGTGACTGGGCGCGCTTCTCATTCATGAGTTCGGCGACCTTGCGCAGGCGGGCGAAGATATCATCGTCGTCACTTGGTTTTGTGACGGGTGTTGATGCTGCGGGTGTGGGTGTCGCCGTGACATCAACGGGAAGCTGAGCGGGACGTTCGAACGCTGTTTCAACAACGGTTTCAGCCTCTGTTCCCAGCAGGATGAGATGTTCCTGGTTATCCCGGCGAACGATGACAATGCGGCGTTTCGTGTCGAGCGTGAGGCTCTCTACAATCTCGAGCCGTTTCTTGCTGGCGCGGCCCCCTGTTGCCGAGCCAGGGGCAAGACCAAAGCGGCGGGCGAGAACGGCAGTGCCGCCGATAAGTCCCACAACAAACATGAGGGCGAAGAAGAAGCGCATGTAGTCGGCGTATTCCATGTCGGCTCTCGCTGCATTTGGTTTGGCGGGACGAGCGGGCACATGGGTGCGCAGCTCTGTCGCCGGGTCATCAACTAGGCAGGATTTTCCGCTCACGCGCTTAACAACCGATTAAGGCTAACGAGACCTTTCGGTTTTTCGGTGATGTAGCAATGCATTGTCAGAAAAGTGCCTGTGGATGATCCGTTTAAGGCCTTCTTAATTCGCCTGGGCAGATACTGCCTACTCACGACGAGCCCAGGACGGGTTTCGCAGCGCTGAACAGCGCGCTCTCCACACCAGAAACACCTTGCGTGGATTTTCCGTCCGTCTGCTGAGCAATTGCCCGGCATAGATATCCTGAGGCTCGTTGGTTATGGCACTTTCAGATATTCCCCTGTTCGGCATGCTGCGTGAGCGCATGCACTGGGTTCAGGCGCGCCAGAGTGTGTTGTCGCAGAATGTTGCGAATGCCCATACACCCGGCTTTACGGCTCAGGACGTCCGGGAAACCGACTTTCGCAATGTGCTGAAGAATTCAACATCCGGCCAGCTGCAGATGGCAGCGACGCGGGTGGGACACCTTTCCGGTTCACCGACCACAACAAGCGCGCGCGGTGACTTTGCAACAAAGGATGCGCCGGACAGCGAAACATCCGCCAACGGCAACTCCGTCGTGCTGGAAGAGCAGATGATGAAGGTTGCAGAAAACCAGATGGATTATCAGACCGCCACCACGCTCTACACGAAGGGCCTGGGCATGTTGCGCATGGCGGTTACCGGCCGCGGCTCGTCGTAAGCCGACTGACATACTTTAAAGGAGACACGATTATGGATCTCATGAAGTCAATGATGATCGCCGCATCCGGCCTGAAGTCACAGGGCGGGCGTATGCGGGTGATTGCCGAGAACATGGCCAATGCGGGCTCGACGGCGAAGACGCCGGACGGCGACCCCTATCGCCGGAAAATTCCGACTTTCACCACAGAACTTGACCGGGCGACCGGTGTTGAACGGGTGAAGATGGGCAAGATCGAACGCAGCACCAGCGCCTTTGGCGAACGCTATGAACCGGGACACCCGGCTGCCAACGAGCAGGGCTACGTCAAGACGTCGAACGTCAACAGCATCATCGAGAGCATTGACATGGGGCAGGCCCAGCGTGGCTACGAGGCCAACCTCAATGTCATCAACACATCCCGGCGCATGCTGAATGCGACCATTGAACTGCTGCGCCGCTAGGCCGCTGCCTGAACAGGAGCAAAGCTCATGAGTATCAATATTGCCAATGCTGCGGGTGCCTATACGGATGCCATCAAGCGCATGGCGGAAGCATCAACCGGGGAGGCCGGTGGTCTTTCAGGTGCCGGCAAGAACCCGGCGCAGTCTTTTGCCGATGTTCTGTCACAGCAGGTGAAGGGCGTGGAAGCTACTGGCCGCGCCAGCGAAGCTGCTGCGACGCAGGCGGCTGCGGGTCAGGGTAATCTGGTTGACCTGGTGACCCAGGTCGCTGAAGCCGAAGTGATGCTGCAGACCGCGGTCAGCGTGCGCGACCGTGTCATCTCGGCCTATCAGGAAATCATGCGGATGCCGATCTAGCGGCATCGGTCCGGCGCGTCATGTAACGCGTCACTGGGGGAGTATCGAGTTATGCTGACAGGACCTGAGGTTCTGGATATCGGACGCGAAGGCATCTGGCTGCTGTTGCAGCTTGCCGGACCGCTGATGATTGTGGGGCTGGTGGTTGGTCTGGCGATTGCGCTGGTTCAGGCGCTGACACAGGTGCAGGAAATGACGCTGGTGTTCGTGCCGAAGATCATTTCCATCTTTCTGGCCATGATTGTTGCGCTGCCGTTCATGGCATCGGTGCTTGCTGCGTATATGAGCCGCATCAGCGGTCTCATCATCGGCGGCTAGGACGTATCGCGCGCCCATGGTTCTTTCCCTGCCGACAGATGTTCTGCCTGAAACAGCGCTGCTCTATGTGCTGGCCTTCGCACGCATCGGCACGGCGATGATGGTGCTGCCGGCGCTTGGCGAAATGAGCGTGAGTGCGCGCATCCGCCTTGTCATGGCAATTGCGGTGACGGTGGTTCTGGCACCGGTGATTGCGGACACCTATCCGGCGATGCCTTTGGGCGTTGGCGCGATGGCGGCCAACATGATTGGTGAGGTGGGCATCGGGCTTTTCATCGGGCTGACGGCGCGGATGTTCATGAGTGCCCTGCAGGTGGCAGGCACCATCATTGCCTTTCAGACCGGCCTTGCCTTTGCCATGAACATGGATCCGACCCAGGGCATTCAGGGTGCCATTGTGGGTACATATCTTGCCGTGCTTGGCACGGCGATGGTGTTTGTGACGGACCTGCACCATCTGATGCTTATCGGACTGCGCGACAGCTTCACGCTGTTTCCGCCGCTGGCGGGGTTTCCAACGGCTGATTTTCTGGCCGTTGCGGTCGACACCATGGCGAACGCCTTCACGCTGGGCGTGAAGCTGGCGGCGCCGTTCATCGTCTTTTCTCTCGTGTTTTATTCGGGCATCGGCATTCTTTCGAAGCTGATCCCGCAGGTGCAGATCTTCTTCGTGGCCATGCCCGCGAACATTCTGTTCGGCTTCATCATCATGTTCCTGATGCTGAGTTCCATCATGCTCTACTTCCTTGAGCATTTTGAAGCCGTGCTGCTGCGCTTCATCATCTAGGACGGGGAGGCCGATTGATCGATGTCGGATAAACCCGATGAGAGTGAAAAAACCGAAGAGGCCTCCTCGAAAAAGCTCGAGGAGGCGCACAAGAAAGGTGATGTCGCCAAGAGCCAGGAGGTAAGCGCCTGGTTCGGGATGATCGGCATTGGCATTATCGTAGCGCTGCTTGCGGGGCCGATGGCAGCGCAACTGGCAAAGCCGCTCTCCACGTTCCTCGTGGAACCGCACACCTACAACATGGACGGTGGAACCATCCTGCGGATGGCACAGCAGCTTGGCCTTGCGCTCGTGGCCGTTCTTGCGCTGCCGATGCTGGTGCTCGTGGTGATGGCGATTGCCGGCAATCTCGTGCAGCACAAGCCCGTGTTTTCAGCTGAAAACATGAAGCCGAAATTCTCCAAGATTTCACCGCTGGCGGGTCTCAAACGCATCTTCGGACCGCAGGGGATGATGAACTTCGTCAAGGCCCTGGCGAAACTCGCCATTGTGTCGGTGATCGCGTTCCTGGTTGTGTGGCCGGAACTCGACATGCTCGGCTCGCTGATGCGCGTGGAGCTGGCGCTCATTCCCGGCATCCTGCAGACGCTGGTGCTCAAGCTTATGGGCGGCGTGATTGCGATCATGACGATCATTGCCGGGCTCGACTTCGCCTTCCAGAAAGCGCAGTGGATGAAGAAGCAGCGCATGACCATGAAAGAGGTCAAGGACGAGTACAAACAGATGGAGGGCGACCCCACCGTCAAGGCCAAGCTGCGGCAGATCCGCCATGAACGCGGCCGCAAGCGGATGATGGCCAATGTGCCGAACGCGACGGTCGTTGTTACAAACCCGACTCACTACTCGATAGCGCTGCAATATGAGGCCGGTATGCCCGCGCCGATCTGCGTGGCCAAGGGTGTGGACCGGATTGCCTTCAAGATCCGGGAAATCGCCAAGGAACACGACATTCCGCTGGTGGAGAACGTCCCGCTGGCGCGGGCGCTTCACGCCAGCGTCGAGGTGGATGACGAGGTGCCGCCGGAGCACTACAAGGCCGTGGCGCAAGTCATTGGCTATGTGATGCGCCTCAAGGGTAAAATGCGGCGAGGCTCGTCGCGCGCCTGATTCCTTTCTGACGCGCCGTCAAATGGCCTCATGCGTCGGGTAGATACTCTGCCCCCGGGGTGACACCCGGACAAAGCGCATTTGATGGAGGCCCAGGATGGCAAGCCCGGCAGACCCCGCCGTTTCATCTTCTGACGATGCTGATCAGGTTCGTGACCCGCAGGCACCAGCGTCACCGGCACTGACCCTTGTGGAAGACACGGGGGCGGAAGCCAACACAGCCGTGTTTGAACCGGCGCCGGAAGACATCGATCAGGCTCCGAAACCCGCCGGCCGCTGGCTTGGCCTGCTATTGTGCGCCGTCGGTCTGGTCGCGATCGGCTTTGCCGTGCTTGACCCGGGCAATATGGGGCAGCTGGCCTTTTACATTCTCGGCGGCTTCGGCGCGCTTGGGCTTCTGGTGGTGGCCGGCATTTTCGGCGGACTGATCCGGCTTGATCTGCGTGGCCGGTTGCTGGGTGAAAGGCTGGCAGCGGGACTGGCGGAAACATCCGACATGGCGCTTGCGGTCACCAATGACCGGGGCCGCATGGTCTATGCCAACAAGGCGTTCATGGCGCTGGCGGGCGGGCGTAAGCTGCGCAACGCGGAAACCGTACTGGCCGGAGATGGTGACCATGATGCCGGGACCGTGGATGACAGCGAGACGGCGGGCGCGCGGGCGTTTCGTCTTGCCCGTGCGGCGCGGGCCGGTGTTGCTGTCAGTGAAGAGATTTCACTCAGGTCCGCTGACGGCGAAAAACGGGCGGTCACAGCAAGTGTTGAGCCCTTGCCGGCTGATCTGGCGCCCGGCACGGTCGGGCAGACCTATGCCCTGTGGCGGGTGGCGGACCAGACGGCATCGCGTGAGCGCCTTGATGCCAGTGAGCGTGAGGCGCTGCGGCTTGGGTCCTATCTCAACGGGCTTGTATCCGGTGTCTGCGCCCTCGATGAGCAGGGGCGGGTGCTGTATCTCAACGACACGCTTGCGCAGTGGGTTGGTCTGGACGCCAATGCCTTTACCGCCGGTGCGATTGAGTTCGACAGCCTGCTGGCCGGCACGCGCGTGCCCTTGGGAAAGAATGGCAGCGAAACCGACGTGAAGGTGTCTGATGCGGACCTCAAGCCGCGCGGGCCTGTGTCCGGCGCAGGGGTTGTGCCGGTGCGCATTGTGGAGCGTGCCGGGGAGATGGCGGACGGGCGCAAGGTCACCTTCCTGGTCCTGCATGACCGCCGCATCAATGCGGGCGGTGATCTGCTGGATGCCGCTGAAGTGCGGTTTGCGCACTTCTTCAATAACGCGCCCATCGGCATGGTGACGGTGAATGGCGAAGGCCAGATCGTCTCCGTCAACCGCACCTTCCGCGACATTGTGGGCGAAGCGCTGCCGGAAGGCACCCTGACCGGGGAGAACAAGAAGACGGTTCTGCTGTCGGACCTTGTGGCGCATGAAGACCGTGCGGCGTTTGATACAGCCATTCTGGATGCGGCCAAGGGCGAACCGGACAAGGGGCCTGTGGATGTGCGGCTGATGCCGCCGACGGGCATTGATGCACCGGATGACGACAGCGGCGAGAACGACAAGGTGCTGCAGGCCTATATCAGCCGCGCGGGCTCGTCCTCCGGAGAAGGCACGAAGGATTCCGATGCGCAGGTGATGGTCTATTTCGTGGACCTGACCGAGCAGAAGACGCTGGAAGTGCAGTTTGCCCAGAGCCAGAAGATGCAGGCGGTGGGGCAGCTGGCGGGCGGCGTGGCGCACGACTTCAACAACCTGCTGACCGCCATCATCGGCTTCTGCGACCTGCTGCTGGTCCGCCACCAGCCGGGTGACCCGTCGTTTGCGGATGTCATGCAGATCAAGCAGAACGCCAACCGGGCGGCGAACCTTGTGCGCCAGCTTCTGGCGTTTTCGCGGCAGCAGACGCTGCGGCCGACGGTCCTGAGCCCGACGGATGCGCTGGCCGATCTGTCGAACCTGCTGCGGCGGCTGCTGGGCGAAACGGTTGATCTTAAGATGGTGCACGGGCGCGACCTGTGGACCATCAAGGCCGACCAGAACCAGTTCGAGCAGGTGATCATCAACCTGGCCGTCAATGCCCGCGACGCCATGCTGGAGCCGGATGCGGAAGGCAATATCGGCGGCTCGCTGACCATCCGCACGGCGAATGTCACCAAGGAAGACGCGGCCGCGCTGGACCACGCCATCATGCCGGCTGCGGAATATGTGCTGGTGGAGGTGAGTGATACGGGCTGCGGCATCGCCAAGGAAAATCTCGGCAAGATTTTCGAGCCGTTCTTCTCCACCAAGGAAGTGGGCAAGGGGACGGGGCTGGGCTTGTCGACGGTCTACGGCATCGTCAAGCAGACCGGCGGCTACATCTTCCCGTTCTCGACCGTGGGCACGGGCACCAGCTTCCGCATCTACATTCCGCGTCACATCGAGGTTGAGAAGCCCAAGGAAGCGGTGGCGGACGCGCCCAAGAAGCAGGCGGACCTCTCCGGCAAGGGCACGGTGCTGCTGGTGGAAGACGAAGACGCCGTGCGCAGCTTCGCCGTGCGTGCGCTGGAGACCCGTGGCTACACGGTGCTGGAAGCCGCCTCCGGCGAACACGCCCTGGAAGTGATGGAAGACTTTGACGGTGAGCTTGACGTGGTGGTGTCAGACGTGGTGATGCCCAACATGGACGGGCCGACCATGGTCAGCCATCTGGCCAAGCTAAAGCCGGGCCTCAAGATCATTTTCATCTCCGGCTATGCCGAAGAAGCCTTCAAGAAGAACCTCGACAAGGACGTGGAATTCCAGTTCCTGCCCAAGCCGTTTTCCCTCAAGCAGCTAGCGGCGAAGGTCAAAGAGGTGATTGAGGGGGAGTAGATCTATGCGTCTAAGGCGAGGTAAAAGTGTACAAACAGTCTGCGGCTAGGGTTGGACTTCTTACAACTGAGGACTTTGAGAACTACATCGGTCCTAACTTCGATATTTATGAATCGACAAGGCTTTCTATTGCGGGTGGAAAGCCACTTGTTCTCGGATGGAATTGGCTCGCTTTCTTTATGCTCCCATCATGGTTGATTTACCGGCGGCAGTACGATTTGGCTGTCGGACTCTTATTCATCTTAGTGCTCCCAATAGTAATCGGTGTTTTGGTTCCTAGCGTATCGCAGTTTACCGATGCAATTCAGAGTGTTGTGTCTGCGTTGCCGATCGTCGCGACGCTGTACGGACGTAACTTGATCATTTACCGATCCGTACCGGTGATCCGAAAAGCCGATGAAATGCAGCTAAAAGGTGACGAACGATCTGAGTTTCTCAGGCAAAATGGCGGGGTAAATGTGTTTTGGGCATGGCTCGCGCCAATTTTGTTCTTTGCTGTCCTTGCGTTGTTGTTCTTTCTAACAGGCCAGTATGTAGCTTAGACGAGCAAGCGGCCGGGCTCTTTCGCTGCTAACTCAGACCTCTGCGGATAGTTTTCTTGTTCTGGTGGCGACGGTTATTAACGACACCGCCATCCACGTCCCCTCCAGCACCACGAACGGCATGTAGTCGATGAGCCAGGACGCGTAGGCGGCGAGTGCTGCTCCGACGGCATTCATGGTCGGGTAGGCCAGGCTCTCGTGGCGCAGATGGCCCGTCAGGTTGAGGGCGAAGGCCAGTAGCAGGAGGGCGACGCCGGTGGAGCCGATCCAGTCGGCGGGGGTGAGGTCCAGCATGGCCGTCTACGCCTTTGCGTCTGTCATCTTGTCTAGCCACCACTGGTTCATCTGCCAGATGCTTTTTTCCAGCGGTGACAGGCGGCCCTGCTTGGTAAGCGGGGCGTTGAGGCCGCGCCAGACCTGATCGTTGGCCTCGATGTCTTCGTTGTGGATGAGCGTGAGCATCTCTGCCGTGGCTTCGGCGCCGGACCCATCCTTGTCCTGTTCGGCAAGGTGGCGCGGGAGGCAGAAGTGGATTTTCAGCATCAGGCGGTCGTGGGATTCCGGCAGGATCTGGTACCAGGCGGTGCCGGTGCCCTGAATGCCCAGCAGGAAGTGCGGGAAGATAACGTTCGCATACAGATCACCGCCCAGGGAGCTGTCGGATGCCTCCGCCGTATTGTCTGCGGCGGGGTCATGCTCTTCACTGGTCGGCATGTGGAGGATTGACCACGGGCCGCCCTCAAGCTCAGAGGCTTCCGGGCCGTCATTGTCAGGCACGTTGCTTTCGGCTGCCGGGAAGACAGGGCCGAAGGTGGTCGCGTGGGTGGCGATGTGGTGGTAGGCCTCCATGAAGTTCTCCACCAACACCTTCCAGTTCCAGTTGCTGGGGAAATCGAGGGTCTTCACCACCACCAGATCATCCAGATTGAATTTTTCGAAGTACTTCGTGAAGCCGGCAACCTGCGGCGCGAACGGGTCAGCGTCCTCATCCAGATTGGCCATGATGAAACCGTTCCAGATTTCCGTGCGGATCTGCGGCAGACGGCAGCCTTTTTCCGTGGCGCTCATTTCGTCGAAGCCGTCTGCCCCCTCCATGAGAGGGGTCCGGACGAGGTCGCCCGCCGTGTCATAGCTCCAGGCGTGGTAGGGGCAGGTGAAGAGGTTGCGGTGACCAGCACCGTCTTCCGTCAACGGCGCTGCGCGATGGAGGCAGACGCGCGACATGGTGCGGATTTCACCGTCCTTTCCATGGACCACCATGACCGGCTGGCCGAACAGGTCGAGGGAGATGTAGTCGCCGGGCTTGGCTACCTGATCCACACGGGCGAGGGGCAGCCAGCTCCTGCGCATGATAAGGGCGACTTCGCGCTCATAGATGTCCGGGTCCGTATAGGCGGTGGGGGGCAGGGTATAAGCCTGCTCCAACGGCTGCCGCACGCGGGCGATTTCCTCAGCGGTGAGTTGGGGAAGGTTTGTTTGCTGAATGGTCATGACGGTCTCCCTTGTGTTTTTTTAAGCAGCCGGTGTGAGCCAGTCGGCCATGCCCAGTTCGGTCATGACGTAGGTGCGCCAGTCTTCGTCTGACATTGACGCGCGAGCGGTTGCGACTTCCGGCGCAGACTGGCCGGGGTTCCATCGCAGTTTTGGTTCTTCTGTGGTGGCGGCCTCCACAATCATGTCGGCCACCAGCTGCGGGTCTTCACCGGCAACTTCTCCTTCCGCGGTGGAGGCGACCACGCTGTCATTGAAGCTGTCGTAGTCGGTGCCGCGCTCGAAGAAGCTGGCAGCATCGGTGTTGTGCATGCTCATGCCAGTGTTGAAGAAGGCCGGACGGATGGTGCTGACGTGAATGCCGAAGCGGGCGACTTCCATGGCGAGGGATTCTGCGAGGCCTTCCAGGGCGAATTTGCTGGCGCAGTAGATGCTCTCGCCGGGGATGCCGGTGACGCCGGCCATGGACGTGACAAAGAAGACGCGGCCTGATCCCTGCTTGCGCATGGCGGGCAGGGCGGCGCGGGTCATATCCACGGCGGAGAAGAAGTTGGTCTCCATGGTCTGGCGGATGTGATCGCCGTGCAGGGTTTCCAGCGCGCCGAAGCTGCTCATGCCGACATTGTTGACCAGAAGATCAAGGGAGCCGGTGGTTTCGACCGCCTGCTTGACGACGCGTCTGTTCTGAGCCGGGTCAAGGACGTCATGTTCCATAACTTCGAGACGCACATTGTGATCGCGGGCCCATTGGGTCAGAGGCGCGCCGCGCCCGGCATTGCGCATGGTGGCGATCACATCGAATCCCGCCTTTGCGAGGGCCTTTGCGGTGATCCGGCCGAAGCCTGTTTCGCGTGAGCATCCGGTGACGAGTGCGGTTGGCATGATGTGTCTCCCCAGCCTGTGTTTCGCTGTCAGTAGCACCACGGATTGCCCTGAGTCAATTAATATTGAACGGTTGATATAAAATAGACACAGGCTGCGAACAGGCCTAAACAGGGAAGATGAGCGAAACAGCCACTTCAGCTTCGAAGCGACGTGCATATGGACGCCGCCCTGTTGGACGTCCTCGGGGAGACGGGAAGCCGCATCTCACCCGCGAGGTGGTGCTGTCAGCCGCCGCGCGTCTGATGGCGATTCACGGCTATGGCGGCACCAGCATCCGGATGATCGCCAAGGATCTCAAAGCATCTCCGGCTTCGGTGTTCCATCTGTTTGAATCGAAGGCAGAGCTGTTGAACGAGCTGATTGCCTTTGCCGCTGCGCCGTCGCTGGCGTTTTATGCCCGGATCAACGAGCTGGACGTGCCGCCGGACGTGGCGCTCTACAAGAGCGTGTTTGAAGAAGCCAAAATGGTGGCGTCGTTCGACCGGGAGCAGGCGGGGCTGTTTTATCTGCCGGAGCTGCGCCAGCCGGAGTTTGCCGTGGCCCAGCAGGTGCGGGCCGACATGGTGATGCATTTTCACTGGCTGATCATCGAAGGGTGCAGCTCAGGTCTCATGGCCACCGCACATCCAGCCCTGGCGGCAGAGCAGGTGTTTCAGCTGACGGAAACCAGCATCATGGCCGGCGAAAGTGTGGCCGGTCTGACGCCGGAACAGCAGGCAGTTGCGGCTGCAGATCTGGCCTTGCACGGGCTTCTGGTCGACCCGGCGCGGCTGGAGAATATCCGGCAGCAGGCCGCGCAAATTGTGCTTACTATCGACCGTGTCGCGGTTGAGTGATTCACCGGCGTGTCTGGGGCCATATCGCGGCTCTGTTCACGAGAACATGCCGGGAACGAATGTTCCAAAACCGTAAGAAAATCAACGTTTTCTACTCGCTTCGCCAAAAAGGTTGCGGGTGAGAACAAAGTATGTACATTAACCCCATGAGTCAGGGACATGCGGAAGTGGACGCGGTCCCGCCGCCTCCCGGTGAGGCACTGACAGAAGGGGTAAGAAATGGGCGAGAACGTAGTGAGTTTTAAAGACAAGAACGGTGACAAGTCGAAAGCGCTTGAGGCGGCCCTGGGCCAGATCGACCGCGCCTTCGGCAAGGGCTCGATCATGAAGCTTGGCAAGGAAGGCCAGGTTGTCGAGATCGAAACCGTCTCTACCGGTTCGCTCGGGCTGGACGTTGCGCTGGGCATTGGGGGCCTGCCGCGCGGACGCATCATTGAAATTTATGGTCCTGAATCCTCGGGTAAAACGACGCTGGCGCTGCACACGGTGGCGGAAGCGCAAAAGGGCGGCGGCATCTGCGCCTTTGTGGATGCGGAACACGCGCTGGACCCGGCCTATGCCAAGAAGCTGGGTGTGGATGTGGATGAACTCCTTATCTCGCAGCCGGATGAAGGCGAGCAGGCGCTTGAAATCGCTGACACGCTGGTGCGCTCCGGCGCCATTGATGTGCTGGTGATCGACAGTGTGGCTGCTCTGACGCCACGCGCCGAGCTTGAAGGCGATATGGGTGACATGCAGCCGGGCATGCAGGCCCGGCTTATGTCCAAGGCGCTGCGCAAGCTCACGGGCTCGATCTCCAAATCCAACACCATGGTCATCTTCATCAACCAGATCCGGATGAAGATCGGTGTGATGTTCGGTAATCCGGAAACCACGACAGGCGGCAACGCACTCAAGTTCTATTCCTCCGTCCGCCTGGACATCCGCCGCATCGGTGCGATCAAGGACCGCGACGAGGTGGTGGGCAACCAGACCCGGGTGAAAGTGGTCAAGAACAAGGTGGCGCCCCCGTTCCGGCAGGTCGAGTTCGACATCATGTACGGCCAGGGCATCTCCAAGACCGGCGAATTGCTGGATCTGGGCGTAAAGGCGGACATCGTCGAGAAGTCCGGCTCCTGGTTCTCCTATGACAGCCAGCGCATCGGTCAGGGCCGTGAAAACGCCAAGAATTTCCTCAAGGAAAACCCTGACATTGCGGACGATATCGAGCGGAAAATCCGGGCTGATGCGGCCGGTGTGGTCGAGCTGGCTGGCGAAGAGGCCGATCAGGACGATGATGATGCGGCGGAAGAAGCCGTATAGGACTTTCGAGCCGAGCGAGGCCTTTCCAGGTCTTGCCGGGGCTCATTGAAGACAAGATGAGATATGGCTGATGTCAGCCATGAAGGGCGCATGGTACTCCCATGCGCCCTTTGCTTGTATATGAGGCCCCATAAGGGCCTATATAGAGAGGTTGAGGGTGGCGAATCTGCCGATTTGCCGTTCCATGCGTATCCGCCGCTAACGAATTAAGAGTGCAGGTTCAGGCTATGACGAGCGTCAATGAAGTCCGCCAGACGTTTATCGATTTCTTCGAGGGCAAGGGGCATACCCCTGTGGCCTCCGCGCCGCTTGTGCCGCGCAATGACCCGACCCTGCTGTTCAACAATGCGGGCATGGTGCCGTTCAAGAACGTGTTCACAGGGGCGGAAACCCGCGACTATGTGCGGGCGGTCTCGTCGCAGAAATGCGTGCGCGCCGGTGGCAAGCATAATGACCTGGACAATGTCGGCTACACGGCCCGCCACCACACCTTCTTCGAGATGCTCGGCAATTTTTCCTTTGGTGACTACTTCAAGGAAGACGCCATTGCCTTTGCTTGGGAACTGCTGACGAAGGACTACGGACTTCCCAAGGACAAGCTGACCGTCACCGTCTATCACGAAGACGAAGAGGCGCCGGTCCTGTGGAAGAAGATCGCAGGACTGAGTGATGACCGGATCATCAAGATCGCCACGGCGGACAATTACTGGTCCATGGGCGATACGGGTCCGTGCGGTCCGTGCTCTGAAATCTTCTTTGACCATGGCGAGCATGTGCCCGGAGGCCCTCCCGGCTCGCCGGATGAGGACGGTGACCGGTTCATCGAGATCTGGAACCTGGTCTTCATGCAGTTTGATCAGCAGGCGGGTGGCGAGAAGGTGCCGCTGCCCAAGCCCTCCATCGACACCGGCATGGGGCTGGAGCGCATTGCCGCCGTCCTGCAGGGCAAGCACGACAATTACGACACGGACATGATGCGCGCGCTGATCGAAGCGTCGGCGGATGCGTCCAGTGTCGCAGCGGATGGTGACCATGCCGTCAGCCATCGGGTGATCGCGGATCATCTGCGCGCCACAAGCTTCCTGATTGCTGATGGCGTTTTGCCGTCCAATGAAGGCCGCGGCTATGTGCTGCGCCGGATCATGCGGCGCGCCATGCGCCACGCGCACATCATCGGCGCGAAAGACCCGCTGATGCATCGTCTGGTACCGGCGCTCGTCACGCAGATGGGGCAGGCCTACCCGGAACTCGTCCGCGCACAGGCGCTGGTGACGGAGACACTGAAGCTCGAAGAAGAGCGCTTCCGGGTGACGCTTGACCGCGGCCTCAAGCTCTTGGACGATGAAGTGTCCCAGCTTGGTGAAACGAAAACATTCCCGGGCGAGACGGCCTTCAAGCTCTATGACACCTATGGGTTCCCGCTTGACCTGACGCAGGACGCGCTTCGCTCGCGCGGCATCGAGGTGGACACATCCGGCTTTGACGACGCCATGGCGCGCCAGAAAGCCGAGGCACGGGCTGCGTGGTCCGGGTCCGGCGATGCGGCGACCGAAGTCGTCTGGCTGGAGCTGCGCGACGAGCACGGCGCGACCGAGTTTCTGGGCTATGACACAGAAGTCGCCGAAGGGCAGATCGTTGCCCTGCTCAAGGATGGTGCCGTCGTCGACAAACTCGCGGAAGGGGAAGAGGGCTCCGTCATCGTGAACCAAACGCCGTTCTATGCAGAGTCGGGCGGCCAGATGGGCGACACGGGCATTCTGATCGGCGCCGAGGGGACGAGCTTTGCTGTGTCCGACACGGCCAAACGAGCAGGCGACCTGCATGTGCATGTGGGGAAGGTCAGCAAGGGCACGCTCGAAACCGGTGGTGTGGTCGAACTACGCGTCGACGGTGAACGGCGGACGAGGCTGCGGGCCAACCACTCCGCAACTCACCTGCTGCACGAAGCGTTGCGCCGGGTACTAGGCGATCATGTCACCCAGAAGGGATCGCTGGTGGCGCAGGACCGGCTGCGGTTTGACATTTCGCATCCCCGGGCGGTCACCGCTGAGGAACTCGCTGAAGTGGAAGCCATCGTCAACGCGGTGGTGCGAGACAACAGTGACGTCACCACGCGGCTGATGACACCTGAAGAAGCGATTGACGCAGGCGCGCTGGCGCTATTCGGCGAAAAGTATGGCGATGAGGTCCGTGTGCTGAGCATGGGGCATTCAGGTCCGCAGGACCGTGCCGGGTTCTTTTCGACAGAACTGTGCGGGGGCACCCATGTGCGCCGCCTTGGCGACATTGCGCTGGTAAAGATCCTGTCCGAGAGCGCGGTTTCGTCCGGCGTGCGCCGTATCGAGGCGCTGACCGGGGAAACGGCCCGCCAATATATGGTGACACAGGAAGCCAAGGCCAGGGCTGCTGCCGATGCGCTCAAGACAAGCATTGATGATCTGCCCGGCCGTGTGGCGCAGCTTGTGGATGAACGCAAGAAGCTGGAACGTGAACTTGCCGAAGCGCGCAAGCAGGCGGCACTTGCCAGTGCGGGCGGTGGTGACGGGGCTGCGGCGCCGGCCATTGAGGAGATTGGTGGCATCAAGGTTCTGGCCCGGCGCCTCGATGGCGTTCCGGCGAAGGAACTGCGTGGCCTTGTGGATGACGGCAAGAAGGAAATCGGTTCCGGCGTTGTGGCTGTTGTTGCCGTGGCCGACGGCAAGGCGGCTGTGGCTGTCGGGGTTACCGAGGATCTGACGAGCAAACTCAGTGCCGTTGATCTGGTGCGGGCAGGGTCTGCGGCTCTTGGCGGCAAGGGCGGCGGTGGCCGTCCGGATATGGCGCAGGCCGGTGGTCCTGACCCGGACAAGGCGGACGAAGCCCTGGCGGCCATCACATCGCTGGTGGCCGAGCCGGCCAGCGCGGCCTGAGGTATTTTTTTGCCGCGTGCGGGAACAGAACCTGATCCATCACCACCCCGGCGGAGCCTGCGCGCGCGCCTCTATCACATTCTTGAAGCGGGCAAGACGAGCGACCGTGCCAGCCTGATTTTTGATCTGTCCATCACGACACTGATCATCGCGAATGTGGTCGCCTTTTCGCTGGAAACAGTGCCGGCTATCGAGGCTGTCTATGGGCGGCATCTCGAGGTCTTCAATGTCGCTTCGGTGGCGGTCTTTACGATCGAATATCTGGTGCGCATCTGGGTGTGCACCGAACACGGGCCATATCGCCGGTTGAGCACCGTGCGGGCGCGGTGGCGTTTCGTGCGCACGCCCATGATGATCGTCGATCTTCTGGCGATTGCACCATTTTACCTGGCGTTCTTCTTTGCCATTGATTTGCGGGTATTGCGGGTCTTCCGGCTGCTGCGTTTCTTCAAGCTTGCCCGATACTCCCCGGCGCTGATGTCGCTCAGCCGGGTCTTATGGCTGGAACGCCGCGCACTTGCTGCGGCGCTCATTGTCATGAGCGGCGCCCTGCTTGTGTCGTCGACGCTGCTCTACTTCATCGAACGCGAAGCCCAGCCGGAGGCCTTCGGCAGCGTCCCGGCCGCCATGTGGTGGTCAATCGCCACCCTGACGACGGTCGGCTATGGCGACGTCGTGCCGATTACCGCAGCAGGCCGGATGATCGGCGGGCTGGTGATGCTGCTTGGGCTAGGCATGTTCGCGCTGCCCATCGGCATCATCGCAACCGGGTTCAGCCAGGAAATTCACCGGCGGGAATTTGCCGTGACCTGGGGCATGGTGGCCCGGGTCCCGTTGTTCTCCGCTCTGGAGCCGGATCAGATTTTTGCGGTCATGGGGCGGCTGGAAGCGATGACCGTTGCGCGGGGAACGCATATTGCCCATGCCGGTGATCCGGCGGATGCGATGTATTTCATCGTTGGTGGGGAAGTGGAAGTCGTGCGTGACGACGACCCAGTCTTTCTGACGGAAGGCGACTTCTTTGGTGAGCTCGCCCTGCTGCAGAACACCCGCCGCCGTCATGAACTGGTGGCGGCGTCAGACTGCAACCTGCTCAAGCTGAGTGCGGATGATTTTGCGATCCTCTCCCGGCGACACCCGGAGATCGGCAAAGCAGTGCAGCTCGTTGCGCACAGGCGGGCGAACGAGGACGAGGCGTTCACAGAAACCGAGGAACTTGCCGCTGCCCAGAAGGATAACGACTAGGCCTTTGACATGGCCTTCTCAAGATTGGTCGAGACCTTGTCGAGGAACGCCTCGGTCGACAGCCACTTTTGTTCAGCGCCCACGAGCAAGGCCAGATCCTTGGTCATGGAGCCACCTTCCACCGTTGAGACGCAGGTCTTCTCAAGAGTTTTGGCGAACTTTGCCAGCTGCTCGTTTTTGTCGAGTTCCGCGCGGAAGGAAAGGCCGCGGGTCCACGCAAAGATAGACGCGATGGAGTTGGTGGACGTTTCCTTGCCCTCCTGCCACAGGCGGTAGTGGCGGGTGACGGTGCCGTGGGCGGCTTCTGATTCACAAATCTTCCCGTCCGGCGTCAGCAGCACGGATGTCATCAGGCCGAGAGACCCAAAGCCCTGAGCGACGGAGTCAGACTGCACATCGCCATCGTAGTTCTTACACGCCCAGATGAACTTGCCGGACCACTTCATGGAGGACGCCACCATGTCGTCAATCAGGCGGTGCTCATAGGTGATGCCAAGCTTGTCGTATTCCGCCTTGAACTCTTCCTCATAGACCTTTTGGAACAGGTCTTTGAAGCGCCCGTCATAGGCTTTCATGATGGTGTTCTTGGTCGAGAGGTAGACCGGCCATTTGCGCTGGATGCCATAGTTCAGGCAGGCGCGGGCAAAGTCGATGATGGAGGCGTCGAGGTTGTACATGCCCATGGCAATGCCGGGGCCCTCGAAATTGAAGATTTCAAATTCCTTGGAATCTGATCCGTCTTCGGCTTCCCACTTCATGGTCAGCTTGCCGGCGCCGGGCACCAGGAAGTCCGTGGCGCGGTACTGGTCGCCGAAAGCGTGACGGCCGATGACGATGGGATCCGTCCAGCCCGGCACAAGGCGGGGGACGTTTTTGCAGATGATCGGCTCACGGAACACGGTGCCGCCGAGAATGTTTCGGATGGTGCCGTTGGGCGACCGCCACATCTTCTTGAGGCCGAACTCCTCTACGCGGGCTTCGTCCGGCGTGATGGTGGCGCATTTGACGCCGACGCCGTGCTTCTTGATGGCTTCGGCCGCGTCGATTGTGACCTGGTCATCGGTCTTGTCGCGGTACTCCATTCCCAGGTCGTAATATTCAAGGTCGATGTCGAGATAGGGGTGAACCAGCTTGTCCTTGATGAGTTGCCAGATGATCCGTGTCATCTCGTCCCCATCAAGTTCTACAACGGGGTTATCCACCTTGATTTTCGACATGTAATCCTCTGACCCGGTCTGACTGTTGCCCATGTGATTCCTGGAGACAGGGAACCATATGAACATTGCGCAGATGTGATGCTGCGCTAAATGAAGAAGGCGCTGGGCCGGAAGCGGGGGGCCGCGCCAATGGGGGAGCCGACGGCGCAAAGTTGGCGTCGGCTGGTAATTTCGTATAGCACCCCAACCTTAACGATTAAAGCAGCCGCGGCTGCGTAGCGTAGGGAAATAGCGGTATTTCATGGCTGGAACAGACCGGACCAAGCAACAAACTGTCGTAGAAGCGCATTCAGGCCCGGCTGTGATTCTTGTTGCACCGCAACTAGGTGAGAATGTCGGCACGGCCGCGCGCGCCATGCTGAACTTCGGCCTCACGGATCTTCGGCTGGTGCGGCCGCGCGATGGCTGGCCCAACGCGTATGCCGTGAAGGCCTCGTCAGGCGCGTTTGACCAGATTGAGACTGTGCGCCTGTTTGACCGCACCGAGGACGCGATTGCCGATCTTGATCGCGTCTATGCGACAACCGCCCGGCGGCGGGATCTCATAAAGCCCACAGTGACGCCGCAGACGGCGATGGCGGAGGCACGCGGGTTGGAGGAGACCGGGGCCCGGGTCGGCATTCTGTTCGGCGGGGAGCGGTCGGGTCTCAACAATGATGATGTGACACTGGCGCATTCCATCCTCACGGTGCCGGTGAACCCGTCCTTTGCCTCCATCAACCTGGCGCAGGCGGTGCTGCTGCTCGGCTACGAGTATTTCCGGCAGACGCAGAATGCGGAGCCGCGCATCGATGCGACGGAGGGCCAGGAGATGGCCCCCACCGGCGAGATCGTCGGCTTCTATGAGCAACTCGAGCGGGAACTCGATACGCACAATTTCCTGTACCCGCCGGAAAAGCGTCCCGCCATGGTGCGCAATATTCGCAACCTGTTTCAGCGCGCCAACCTGACCCTACAGGAGGTCCGTACCCTGCGCGGCATCGTGTCAGCCCTGGTCCGCCCGCCGCGTGAGCGTGTGCCCTACAAGGAGCGTCCAAACCGGGGTGCCAGGCCGGAGCGTGAGAGTGATGACGCCACTTGAGTGATTTGCAGGACGATAGTTCAAGGCGTGGCGAGGCACCGCAGATTCTGAGTGCCGCCTTCTGGCGCAGTCCGCTGGCGATCCTGTTTCTCGCACTGGTCACGGTTGGCATCTCGCGGTCGATGCTGTTTGCCGTCCTGCCACCCATTGCGCGGGAGCTTGGGTTCACGGAAGTGCTGGTGGGGCTGATGTTCGCCGCTGCCGCTGGCACTTTTGCCATCACCTCTCCGGTCTGGGGCCGCCTGTCGGACCGGATAGGGCGGGTGCGTGTCGTTGCGGCGGGTCTCATCGGCTTTGGCGTCTTCATGATGCTGTTCACCATCGCCGTTGCCGTCGGGCTGGCCTATGCCCTGCCGCTGTGGGCAATCTTTCTGCTGATGTTCGTGCCGCGGGTGGCATCAGCCGGGGCATCCGCAGGTGTCTTCCCTGCCGCGCAGGCCTATGTGGCGGATTCGACGTCGGCGCGGGACCGGACGTCCGGCACCTCCATGGTCGCGGCCGCCATGGGCTTCGGGCTGATATCCGGTCCGGGCATTGCGGGCCTGATGTCCGGGTATGAACTGCTGGCGCCCATGTATCTCGCCGCGGCGCTGGGCATCATCGGAGGCATCATGGCCTGGTGGTTTCTGCCGGAGCCGCCGCGGACCCAGGCGCTGAAGGATAGGCCGCGGCCAAAGCTGCGGCTGCGCGACAGACGCATCATCGCCATGATGCCCATCTCCATGGCCATCTCCATGATGGTGGCGGTGACGCAGCAGACGTCTGCCTTCTATTTTCAGGACCTTCTGGGACTCGATGCCGCCGGGACGGCCCGCACCACCGGTGCGGCCTTGATGATGATGGCCGGCGCGACGCTCTTCGTGCAGACCACCATCGTCCAGCGCTTCCGGCTGACACCGCCGGTGCTGATCTATGGCGGGCTGACGCTTGCGGTTGCTGCCTATGTGGTTCTGAACCTGGCAGGCTCGTTCTGGATGCTGACAACCGGGCTTGTCATGGTCGGCATTGCGTTCGGCATGGCCAATCCGGGTATCTCGGCTGCCATCTCGCTATCAGTCAGCCCCCATGAACAGGGCAGTGCGGCTGGTCTCAATGCGTCCATGAGCGCCACAGGCTTCATGATCGGCAGCCTTGTCGGGCCCGGCGGCTACTCACTCTCACCGGATCTGCCGCATTATTTCGGTCTTGTGGCCCTCACCGTGATCCTTGCAGGGGCGGTGTTTGTCCGGTTTCCGAACCCGAACAGGATGCCGCCGGTTGACCCCCCTGACAGCCAGGCCTGAACCGGCTGAAACTGTAGGGCTGGCCTGCGTTTGCCGCGGACTTTAAGCGTTTGACACAAAGGGCCGCGTGGCTATACTCCGGCGCCATCAAGCGGGGTCAACCGGAATCGGTTGGGCCCGCCTTTAATTTCCGGCAGTTTTCGGCGCTTTTTCCCTCCTTGAGCGAGGGTGCGACGGGCCACCGGCAACACTCAGCAAGCTAGAGGCTGCACATGACCAAGCGCACGAGCGCCAAATATAAGATCGACCGCCGGATGGGCGAAAACATCTGGGGTCGCGCCAAGAGCCCGTTCAACACGCGCTCCTACGGTCCCGGCGAACATGGCCAGCGCCGCAAGTCGAAGGTTTCCGACTTCGGGACGCAGCTGCGCGCCAAGCAGAAGCTCAAGGGCTACTACGGCGACGTCACCGAAAAGCAGTTCCGCGCCACTTACGAAGAGGCTGTGCGTCTGCGTGGGGATACCAGCGAAAACATGATCGGCCTGCTCGAGCGCCGTCTGGATGCGGTTGTGTACCGCGCCAAGTTCGTGCCGACGGTTTTCGCAGCCCGTCAGTTCGTCAATCACGGCCACGTCAAGGTCAACGGCAAGCGGGTGAATATCCCCAGCTACCGCGTCAAGGAAGGCGACGTGATTGAAGTCCGCGAAAAGTCCAAGCAGTTGCCGCTGGTGCTTGAAGCCGTTGCTTCGCCCGAGCGCGACCTTCCGGATTATCTGGACGTCGACCACAACAAGATGACCGCAACCTATGTGCGCATCCCACAGCTGATGGATGTGCCTTACCCGGTCACGATGGAACCGAACCTGGTGGTGGAATTTTACTCCCGCTAAGTTACGTTCCATACAGATGATCAAAGGGCCGCTCTTTCGAGTGGCCCTTTTTCGTTTGGGCTAATCGGTTCTTGAGATGATGAGCTTGGTGAATGGTTCGACCAGGGCATCATCTGCGTCTCCCCAGGATACGACGCGGGACGTTACCGGCGTCGGATCAAAGGCGCCGGACTGAATGAGCGCCATGGGTTCCGGCATGACTGAATGGGTATGGACCCACCCTGTGTGGAGCGAAATCGAGTTGCGGTACATGTGGAACATCGGCACCGGTACATCGCCGCCGATATAGATCGCCGCACTTGTTGACGTGCAGACGCCGGCACGCCCGGTCATGCGCAGAAGTTCAGCCACTGTCTCCGGCCGTCCGCTGGCATCGACCGTGATGTCAAACCGCTCGCGGATGCCTTCGAGCCAGCTGTCCGACAGGTCCCAGACTTCGGCACCATAGGCTTCGGCAATGGCGAGACGTTGAGCATCGTGATCTGCGTACACAACACGGCCAGCGCCAAGTGCCCGGGCGAATCCGACGGCAAAGAGGCCGATGGATCCCGGTGCCGTGCCGCCGCAGACCAGAACGTCGGCACCGGGCCGTTCGATGATGTGAGGAGCAATGGCGCGATAGCCGTCCGGGATGTTGTCACCGAGGCCCGAGGCCTTGAGCGGTTCCATGCCCTCAGGCAGGGCGGTCAGCATGGTGTCTGCCCAGGGCACGGCGACGACATCCTGCAGAAAGCCGCCCCATTCAGGTGCGGTGGGTGCCCAGCCATAGGCAGCTTCGCGGGGCACCGAGATGCATTGGGCCGTGTGCCCACGGCCGCAATGGGTGCAGTGCCCGCAGGCGATCTTCCACGGCATGATGACCCTGTCGCCGGGTTTGACGCCTTTGACGTCCGGGCCGATTTCCAGCACTTCACCGACACCCTCATGGCCCAGCGGGACTGGTCCCTTGAGCGGCACCGCACCCTGAATGACCGCTCCGTCCATATCGCAGGTGGAGACCACCAGCGGTTTGACAAGAGTACCGTCACTGCCGGGCAGGGAAGGAGTGGGGATATCGCGCCATTCCACATGACGGGTGCCGATGTAATTGAGTTGCCGCATCTGGTCTCTCCATGAATTGATTTAGACCAGTCTATATAATTTTGATCCTGTGATATGAGGTGTTGGCGCAAACTGATTTGCGCGGAGAAATGCGAGGCCAACGACATGCCCCGGGCGGCGGAACACAAACAGGCATTGATTGAAGCAGCGGCGGGGCTGTTCCGGCGGCGGGGCTACGGGGCCAGCGGACTCAACGACATTCTGGCTGCGTCCGGCGCGCCCAAAGGCTCGCTCTATCATTATTTCCCCGACGGCAAGGAGCAGTTGGCGGAAACAACGGTCAAAGCCGGAGGTATCACCGTAGCCCGCACGCTGGAGGAATTGGCTGCCGGCACAAAAGACAGCACGGCCTTTCTGCGCGGCTTTGCGAAACTGCTTACGGGCTGGCTTGAAACGTCCGGCTATGAAGACGGCTGCCCGATCTCGACGGTGCTGCTCGAGATGGCGGGAGAGAGTGAAAAGATCAGGGCACAGGGTCATGCGGCCTATGATAAATGGCGGCAGGTGACCGGGGATAAGTTTGTGGCTGATGGTCTCACGCGCAAGGACGCCACGGCGCTGGCAACCCTCACCCTGGCTGCCTTTGAGGGTGCGTTGATGATCGCGCGGGTCGAAAAAAAGGATGCTGCGATCAGGACCGCGGCATCCCTGTTGTCTGCTCAGGTGAAGGTGATGCAGAGGGCCTAGTCAACGTGACAGGCCCCATGCGGGCAAGCTCAGGATGCTCGCGGCTCCAGATGCTTTTTGAGCTGCTGCACGACCTCAGCCAGATCTGCAGGTGATGTCGTGTTGACGCGGATTGATGGCCCAATACCCAGCGGCAGGTTTCTCGCCCAGCTGGACATTCTTGAAGTGATCTCATCGTCGGTCTGGAGGCCGTCTCCGTGTCCCGCGTGTCTTGACCGTGTTGCAAAACGCCTGACGGCTTCTTCCGCAGGGCAATCGCAAAATACCTCAACGATCTGTTGGAACGCATCTGTCAGCCACTCAGTTGGTGTTCCCGATGTTCCTTCATCAGCAGGTGGTCGCCAGTGGGAAACCAGTACGACCGACTTATGGCGTCGCGCAGTCTCTTCGAAGTCCTGATCGCTTTGTCGGCTCAGCTGTTGTCGCCAGGCGAGATCTCCGACGCCTTGCTGTTCAAAGAGCTGTTCCAGGAAATCATCCTTGTCCAGGAAGCTGAAGCCGAGGGCCGACGCAAGCTGCCTGCCCAGCGTCGTCTTTCCGCTGGCTGGTAGTCCTGTAATGACCAATGCCTGCTTCACTTCAGTGCTCCGGCAGCGTGGAGATGGATGTGAACGTACAGATGACTGGGGGTATTGAAACAAAAACGCCGCGACCTTGATCGCGGCGTCTTTCTTGTCTGTTCAGATGAGGCTGCTGGAAGCCGCCTAGGCTTCTGCCTGGGCTTCCATGGCGATGCCCTTGCCGGCGAAGTAATCGCGCAGTTCGCCTTCTTCAAACATCTCGCGGAGGATGTCGCAGCCGCCGACGAATTCGCCCTTCACATAGAGCTGCGGAATGGTCGGCCAGTTGGAGAACTGCTTGATGCCTTCGCGCACATTGTCGTCTTCCAGCACATTCATCGACGAGAACTGGACGCCGAGATAGTTGAGGATCTGCACGACGGTGGATGAGAAACCGCACTGCGGGAAGACCGGTGTGCCCTTCATGAAGAGAAACACGTCGTCGCTCTTGATGGCATTCTCGATGGTGGCCTGGGCCGGGTTGTCGCTCATGGATCGTATCCTTTCGGCGTCTGTAGGCTCGCGCTATTTGGGCGCTGATGTCTGAAGGGCGAGGGCATGCAGTTCGCCGCCCATGCGGCCCTGCAATGCGTCATAGACCATCTTGTGCTGCTGCACGCGGGTGAGGCCGGCAAAGGCCGGGGTTTTGACGACGGCGGAATAGTGGTCTCCGTCACCTGCCAGATCCTCAATCACGACTTCAGCATCCGGCAGCGCCTCAAGGATCAGCTTTTCGATCTCTGCAGCGGCCATTGCCATTGGTCTCAAGCTCCTAAACTCTTAAAATCTTTGCGGTTTTCCCGCTTTTTGGAGGCTAATGGGTAGCATCCATGTAAGCCGGGAACCAGCCCTCATGGGCCTCGCGCAGTGTCTCAACAGATATGGGGTCGCAGCCCTGTGCCGTCAATTGCGTGCCCCCGGCGGTGCCTAGAGGACGGGCCGTGACGCCTGCCTTGCCGGCTGCCTTAAGGGCCTGCTTCACCAGATTGGCGGGCAGGGCAATGATGTAGCGTGACTGGTCCTCGCCAAAAAGCGCTGCATGGGCCGCAATGCCGTCCGGCAGGGAAATCTCCGCCCCCACATTGCTGGAAACGCACAGTTCCGCCATGGCCACATAGAGGCCGCCGTCCGAGAGGTCATGCACGGCACTCAGACGTCCTGTCGCGATCAGGCCGCGCACGAAATCGCCATTGCGACGTTCCGCTTCAAGGTCGATGGGGGGCGGCGCACCGCCGTCCTTGTCCAGGTCCATGCCCAGCACGTCGCGGATGTACAGCGACTGGCCGAGATAGCCGGTCTCGTCGCCGATGAGGATCAGCTCGTCGCCGTCCTTCATGCCGTCGGTGCGGCCATAGGTGCGCGCGTCCTCGATGAGGCCGATGCCGCCGATGCCCGGCGTCGGCAGAATGCCGGTGCCGTTCGTCTCGTTGTAGAGCGACACATTGCCGGAGACGACCGGGTAGTCCAGCGCCTCGCAGGCTTCTTTCATGCCGAGGATGCAGCCCGCGAACTGCCCCATGATCTCGGGACGTTCCGGGTTGCCGAAGTTCATGCAGTCGGTGATGGCCAGCGGCTTGGCGCCGGTGGCGACGAGATTGCGCCAGGTTTCCACCACGGCCTGCTTGCCGCCTTCCTTGGGGTCGGCCTTGCAATAGCGCGGTGTCACATCCACCGTCGCGGCCAGTGCGGTGTTGGTGCCGTGCACGCGCACGATGCCCGCATTGCCGCCGGGGCGCTGAATGGTGTCGCCCATGATGGTGTGGTCGTACTGCTCATAGATCCAGCGGCGTGAGGAGAGGGCAGGCGAGCCGACCATCTTCACCAGCGTCTCTGCCGCGTTGTCGGGAGCAGCTGCCTTAGACGTGTCGAACGGCTTGGGCGGCTTGGTGAATTCGTAAGGCCGCTCATACATCGGCGCATCGTCATTGAGGCTGTCGAGCGGCAGGTCCGCCACCATCACGCCCTTGTGGCGGACGACCATACGGCCTGTATCGGTGATCGTGCCGATGACGGCGAAGTCGAGCTGCCACTTTTCGAAGATGGCGCGGGCCTTGTCCTCGCGGCCCGGCTTCAGCACCATGAGCATGCGCTCCTGGCTTTCCGACAGAAGCATCTCGTAGGCGGTCATCGCTTCTTCGCGGCAGGGCACGTCATCGAGATGAAGCTCGATGCCCACATTGCCCTTGCCCGCCATCTCGACGGATGAGGAGGTGAGGCCGGCGGCCCCCATGTCCTGAATGGCGACAATCGCATCTTCCGCCATCAGTTCCAGGCAGGCTTCCAGCAGCAGCTTTTCCGTGAACGGATCGCCCACCTGTACGGTCGGGCGTTTTTCCTGGCTGTCATCGTCAAACTCGGCGGACGCCATGGTGGCGCCATGTATGCCGTCGCGGCCCGTCTTGGAGCCTACATAGACGACCGGGTTCCCGACGCCAGAAGCTGCCGCGTAGAAGATGTTGTCCGCCGGGGCGAGGCCGACACACATGGCGTTGACCAGAATGTTGCCATTGTAGGCCGCGTCGAACTCAACCTCGCCGCCGACCGTCGGCACGCCGAAGCAGTTGCCGTAGCCGCCGATGCCGGAGACGACGCCTTCCACAAGGTGGCGGGTCTTTTCATGTTCCGGCGCGCCGAAGCGAAGCGCGTTGAGGTTGGCGATGGGGCGCGCACCCATGGTGAAGACGTCACGCATGATGCCGCCGACGCCGGTGGCCGCGCCCTGATAGGGCTCAATGAAAGACGGGTGGTTGTGGCTTTCCATCTTGAAGACGGCGGCCAGGCCATTGCCGATATCGACGATGCCGGCATTTTCACCTGGCCCACAGATCACCTGCTCGCCGGTGGTCGGCAATTGCTTCAGCCACACGCGGGATGACTTGTAGGAGCAGTGCTCTGACCACATGACGGAATAGACGCCCAGCTCGGTCATGGTCGGCGTGCGGTTCAGGGCGCGCAGGACGCGGTCATACTCGTCCGGGGACAGACCGTGTTCCTTGACGATCTCCGGCGTGATTTCCGGTTCGTTGACGCCCGGGTCCGCCTGGGGCAGTTCGCTTTCGTTTGATACAGCTTCATTCATTACGAAAGGGCCTCCAGAAGACCTTCAAACATCGGGCGGCCGTCGCTGCCGCCGAGTGCCGGTTCAATCAGGCGCTCGGGATGGGGCATCATGCCGAGCACGCGCAGGTCGTCGGAGTAGATGCCGGCAATGTTGCTGCGCGAGCCATTGGGGTTGGCGTCATCATTCGGCGCGCCGTCCTTGGTGACATAGCGAAACGCCACCCGGCCTTCGCCTTCAAGGCGGGCCAGGGTCTCGTCATCGGCGAAGTAGTTGCCGTCATGGTGCGCAATGGGAATGCGGATCGGCTTTGTCGT